>Ga0302320_10010240_pt1 | contig 20018 bp, 19 predicted proteins | sample Bog_T0_3_FD_202130 | JGI IMG/M metagenome (GOLD analysis project Ga0302320, IMG submission 202130) | Peat permafrost microbial communities from Stordalen Mire near Abisko, Sweden - Bog_T0_3 | ecosystem: Environmental > Terrestrial > Soil > Wetlands > Peat | place: Sweden: Abisko, Stordalen Mire... | reverse complement strand
GGGCCGCGCGACCTGGACCAGTTCCGCTGCTTTTACGTGTCAGCGCCTTTTGTCGTGCCGAAGCGAGCGGTCAGCGTGAACAAGACGGTGGCCGTGAGCTTTTCCCAACCGCGCGCATTCACCTGGGCCTACCAGCCACTCAGTGAAGAAGACAGCGCGGCCTTGGCCATCGCCGATGAACCCGAGGAGCCCGACGAGTTTCTGTTCCATTCCGATGGATTCCGCAAGAAGAAACTGGTCGACATCATCCGAGAGTCGCTTCTTTCTCACCCTGCGCGCCCACCGCACCAGATCTGGCTCCCGCCATTGGAAGTCAGCGAAGCCGTCGATGCGCTGGTGGCCCTCTGGCGCGGCAAGCCGTGGCACGTCGACTACGGGCAGAACCCAGGCCTGGTGTTTCCGGTGGGAATCGTGGACATCCCCGAAGAGCATTCCCAGCGCGTGCACGCGATCGACGCCGAGATGGACAACATCATGGTGGTCGCCACCGCACAGCGAGGAAAGTCAACCACGTTGATGACCCTGATGGCCTCGGCGGCGTTGATGTATCGGCCCGATCGGGTCACCTTCTTCTGCATCGGTGCGTCGTTGTACCCGATTGAGGAGCTGCCGCACGTGGCGTCTGTCGTCAGCCAAACGGACAGCGAGGGAGTGTCGCGGACCCTCGCGTCGATCGAGGGATTGATCCTCGCCCGCGAGGCATCGTTCAAGCAGTACCAAATCGACATCTCTGAGTTCCGGGAACGCCGGTTCGGCACAGACGGGGATGGCGGCACCGATCCGGACGACAAGTTTGGCGATGTCTTCCTCGTCGTGGACAACTTCAGCGACCTTTACGACAAGGCCGCGGCAATGGGAGACCGTCTGATCGCGGTCGCCCGCCAAGGCCTGTCCTACGGGGTCCATGTGATGACCACCGCCACGGCGTGGCTGGTAGGACAAAAACAACACCTGGTCAATGTGTCCAACGCGCGGATCCAACTGCGGCTGAGCAATCCTGACGAAACTCAGATGGGCGAGGGTTTCGAGCGCAGAAAGGCCGCCCGCAACACACTGGACCGGCCCGGCTTCGGGGTCACCCGGGAAGGCCATGAGTTGCTCATCGGGGTGCCGGAGATCACCGGGCCCACCGGTGGACGGGTGCCCCCGCGCGAAATGGGCGCGGTGATCGCCGACGCGACGGGTGCCGGCAGGCTGGAGAAGTTGGCACGACTGCCCGACCGAATCCAGCTCAGCGAGATTGTCGCAGCGTTCGCGCATACCGCCGAGGCTGCCGACCCGTTGAACATTCCGTTCGCGATCAGCGAAAGTGCTCTGCAGCCGGCGATTCTAGCGACCCGAACGGTTCCCAACATGCTCGTGCTGGGGCGCCAGTCGTGCGGTAAGACAACGACCCTCGCGGCAATCGGGCAGGCGATCATCGGCAGGCTTACCCCGGAACAGGCACAGATCACCATCGTCGACCCCAAGACATCGCTGATCGGGAAGATACAAGGACCGCATGTGCGCGCCTACGCGTATACAGCCGACGACATCGATGAGGTGATCGCAGGACTGGCGGAGAGCATGCGCGGCCGTCTTCCCCCCTCAGGTCTGAGCCAGGAAGAGTTGCTGAATCGCAGCGCATGGGAGGGTCCGCGCCATTTTCTGCTGATCGACGATGAGCAGGAGCTGCGGCCACACGGTGTGATCGGTAAGCAGGCCGCAACCGCGCCACTGTGGGGACTGCTAGAACGCAGCCGCGAGATCGGCCTGCACGTCATCGTCTCGCGCCTACCGGGCAACTGGGCTGGGGTGTCGGTGACGAACCCATTCCTGCAAAAGATGACCAGTTCGCGGGCGCCGACGCTGTTCATGGACAACGATCCGGCGGGGGTGAAGGTGTTCGGCAGGATAGGGGCGCAGCAACTACCCCCTGGGCGCGGCCTGATGGTCACAACCGATGGGGTGATTGAGGGTGTGCTCGTAGGAACCCCGGAATAGGAACCAGTGGGCCAGTTTGAATCGGTCGGCGCGCACCGGACAGTCCCACCTCAACCGAAACCGACCCCGCGCAGAAACTCGCAACCGGGAAGTCCACGAAACTAAGGGGTGTCACCACTGCCAACATGTACAGGCGGTGCCGCTAAGCGAATCGACATTCGTGTGCGAGCAATGCAATGCGAAGCTGAAACGCCGAACCACACCCACTTACAGCACTTAGCGAACCGGAACTGGCTGCACAACGACCAATCCTCGCAGCACCACACAAGGTCAACAACTTGATGATGCCTGGTGGTGGGTCGGTAGCCTGCCCCACAGGGGTGCGGTGAGAGAGGCCGTCGGTGGATGAGATCGGTACAGCACCACCGCGATGGTGGCGGCACCAACGCCGCCAGCTGAAGCTTGCGATAATCACCGGGATCGTCGTGATTCTGGCCGCCGGCGGCATCACCGGATAACTCCTGTGGCCACACTCGCCCGCATCCCAAACACGAACCAGCCAGCCCGCACCCCCTTCGGGGCAAACCGCGCAACCCACACCCCTTCCGTCCAGACCGTGCTGCCCTTCGCCGGCCTCAACAATCCCAGGGGTGTGGCGGTGGACAGCGACGGCAACCTCTACGTCACCGACCCTGGCAACAACCGGGTGGTGAAACTGGCGGCGGGGTGATCCGCTGAATTCGTTATCGCGCTGCACCGTAATTGAATTCGCGTGTGGTGCGTCCGTCGATACGTTGACGGCCGCTTGCCGGCCAGACCCGACCCGCACCCGCGCCGGCCCAATCGCCGCGGCGAAAACCCGCTGACTGCGGCGCGGCTTGTCGTTGGTTGGTCACCGGCAAAGACGCCGCTGTGAGGGTGCTGGTGGCACGCCGAGCCACTCTTGGACGTCCGCTACCAGCATCGCGGACTCGGGCCGCCAGCTGACCACAAGATAGATTACCGGTATACTAAAAAGTAGCCATTTAGGCATACCTATGGTATGCTCTGTTGATGGCTGAGGTAACGACGATCAAGGTCACCAAGGCGCTGCGAGACCGCATCGCCGGCGACGCGGCAGACGAAGGTGTCTCGGCACAGGCGTTCATCGCACGGTTAGTCGACGCGCACGAGAGAAACAAGCGGTTCAAAGCGGTCGCGGCGGCCTACAGCGGCGCAGATGATGAATCGCTGCGGAGCTGGCGAGACGAAACCAATGAATGGTCTGTACTTGACGGTGACGGACTCGACACTTGACCGATCTGTCCCCGGGCTCGGTCGTATGGGTACAGCTCGATCCGACCGTCGGTCGGGAACAGCAAGGTACGCGGCCCGCGGTGGTCATCGCTTCGCGTGGCTACCTCCGTGCAGTTCCTGACCTGGCGATCATCGTCCCCGCAACGACACGCGATCGCGGCTGGCCGCACCATATCCGCCTCACCGGGACAGGGTTGAAACTAGTGAAACCCAGTTGGGCTATGACCGAACAGCTGCGCACCATCAGCCGCCAGCGCATCACCGGCGCGGCAGGTAACGTCGACGACGCGTGCTTACAGCAACTCTCCCGCTGGCTCGACGACTTCCTGCACCGCGCGCAAACCGTCACGTGACGAGTTAACGCGCGCGCCATCAGCCCGGTAGTTGGTGATGAGATGAGCACTGCCGTGGTCCGATTCGGAACATGTTGGTAGTGAGGCGAGTTTGCGACCTCGCAGCTCTCAACTAGACGGTATGGGGGGCTGGGGCCTCGCTCTGAACTACCCCAGCTATGGTTCTTAGCGGTATCTGAACAACCGCGGTGAGAACTCTCATCACCGCACCCGACAGCGTGAACGGGCGATGAAACGCTTCACATCGTTGCGGCATGCGCAACGGTTCCTGTCCGCCTTCAGTGCCATTTCCGCACACTTTCGGCCGCGACGGCATTTGCTTAGCGCGACCCAATGGCGAACCGGAATGGTTGACCGCTTCGCGGTCTGGCGTGAGGTCACCGCGCTCGATACTGCCGCCTGAAATGTGAACAACCCAAGGCTGTTTCATTGCTGCAGCTCCAAAACCAATTGCGCCATTACATTTTTCAATCAACGTGACAGTGCCGACTAACCGGCGCCGCACCCGCAGCGCCGACGGCACCTTCGACTTGTCCCGTCGCCGGGTCCGGCACGAGCAGTAGCTCCTAGAGAGTGGCCTTCTGGCGGAGGGTACGACCTCGTGGTACGGCGCTCAGCGCGCCTTCCCGCTAGGGCCCCGAGGACTCCGCGCGGGCTGTTTGGGTGGCCGGGGAAGCCCTCGGTTTTTCGGTCGCCACGGCCGCACCGCGGGCCAGTGCCGCCGTGGCCGCGACCATCACGACCACCGCCAGCGCGAGCGCGAACCTGCCGACGTCGTTGGTCTGAAGCTTCTCGCCGAGCACCACTATGCCGAGCACCGAGCCCACGGCCGGCTCGGCCACCGTCAACGTCGGCAGCGAGGCGGTCAGTGTGCCGGCCTGGAACGACGACTGCTGCCATACCGTGGCAGCGACGGCGACCAGCACCCACGCGTACAGCTCGGGCGTGCGCAGCACCGCCCACATCCCGTCGCCGAGCCGGTCGACCACGCCCTTGGTCAGCACCGAGAACAGGCCCCACAAGGAACCAGAGACCAGCCCCAACAGCACCGCGCGGACCGGGCCTGACCAGATCCGGGCGCCGAGCAGGCACCCCACCAGCGCGGGGCCCATCACGGCCACCACCACCATCCAGGTTCCCAGCGGTGCCCGGGAATGCCCGGCCTGCGGGTCACCGACGGCGACGAAGACCGCCACGCTGGCCGCCAGCAGCACCGCCCAGGTCCACTCCGAGGGAGTTACCTTGCGGTGGCCGAGCTTGGCGCTGATCGGCAGCGCGAACAACAGAGAGGTGACAAACAGCGCCTGGACCAGCACCACCGACCCCAGGCCTAGCGCCGCGGCCTGCAACGCGAAGCCGACCGCGGCGATCAGGCTGCCCAGCCACCACCGCGGGTTGCGCAGCAGCCGGGTGAACAACGCGATCGCACCGACCCGCTCGTCGGTGACGTCGTGCGCCAAGCGCTGCTGGACGGCGTCGCTGATCGCGATGAATGAGGCGGCAACCAGAGCAAGTACCGCGGCGATGTCCGCCTCGGCCACGCGGCCACCTCCTCCTCTTCGCGTCCTGGATAGTACCCGCAAGCACGGTCGTCAAGGCACTGTCACGTTAAGTGAAGCGGACACGGCCATGCCAGGTTCGGGCCGGATTACGCTGCCCAGCTACGTCGGCGACGCCCCCGCCCCGGCGACAAACGGCACCTCGACGAGGTTTTTGTCACGATCAGCGGCATCACCCATTACCTGTGGCGTGCGGTCGACCAGCATGGCAACGTGCTCGACATCTTGGTGCAGTCGGAGCGAAACGCCAAGGCAGCCAAGCGGTTTTTCCGTGAACTGCTCAAGGGTCTGCGGTATGTGCCGCGGGTGTTGGTGACCGATAAGCTGGCCAGCTACGGGGTCGCTGCCCGCGAGCTGATGGCCTCGGTGGAGCATCGGCGGTCGAAGTACCTGAATAATCGGGTTGAGAACTCGCATCAGCCGACCAGCACCCGGGAATGGCTGATGCAACGGTTCGCCTCACCTGGGCAGGCCCAACGGTTCCTGTTTGCGTTCAGCCACATCCGGCAGCATTTTCGGCCCCGTCGTCATCTGATCAGCGCGCCTCAATGGCGGCACGAGATGACCAACCGCTTCGCGGTCTGCGATGAGATCAATGCCGCTCCAGTGGCATGAAAGACAAAGTCAGCGAGTACCTTTCACCACCCAGTCCACTTACATCGACTGCGCCGCAATCATTCTCAAATATCTTGACGATGCCCGTTCACCCGAGGGAAGAGTCAAATCCTTTGCCCGACAAGCCGTCCCCCAAGGTCGCGGTCGTCACACCCCGCACCGTAACGACCCAAGATCATTCCTCCATGAACGACACGCCGACTCCGAGAAGATCGGTTGTCTTCCGTCTCGGACGGCGGTCTCGCGACCCCAGATAAGACGTCGGCATAACTTCCACCACCCCGAGAAGCTCCTGTTGGCGGACGACGACGAAGACGAACCGTAAGCCGTCACGCTCCCGCTCAGTCGATGGCTCCATCGTCGTTTGCGGCTACCTCGGTTTGTTCGCGCAGGCTGAGCTGGTAGCTCAGAACCGCCATCGCCAGCAACCCGATCGAGAGGTCGACCAGTGCCGCGAAGCCCTCGGTGGCGAAGTGCACCAACGCGCTAAGCAACGTGAACAGCAACGCGGCATCGCGTAGCCACCGCACCGGCCGGATGCGGCCGGTGCGCCTGAACGCGACGGTCGCGGGCAGCGCCATCGCGAGTGTCAACCCCGCACTGGCCATCAGGATGAGGGTGCCCACGTTCATCCCGCCCAAGCGGACCTTCACCACTCCGTCTTGGTAGAAATAGCCGCCCAGCGCGATGCCCAGAGTGTTGAAGAACAAGCTTGAAAAGGCCGCGGCCACGATGAGCCATCCTAGGATCAGCACCACTCGCGGACTCTTGACGAAGGCCGGGATCAGCTGCGGGATCCATTGTCGGACATTCAAGAAACGGTCAGGGACGGTGCGCGCCGACAGCAGCAGCGCATGCACGTGCGCCGCGTCTTCGGGGTCTGCTCCGGCGCGAACGGCGCGCTGCAACAGCATCAGGCCCACCTCGCGCCGTTCGTCGCCCAAACCCCTGGCAATGCCGTCGGCTGCGATCGCAGTCGCCGAAGCCAGGCACTCCTGCACATTCAGCGGTCGGACAATCCGCAACGCTCGCGTGCCCACCAAGACGATGACCACCAGGATGTACATGATCTCGGCCGCGGGCCCGTAGAAGTAGTTGTTTGTCTTGGTGACGAATTTGCCGACCTCGTCGAGGATCAGCCCGAATCCGATGCCGCCGAGCACAACAGCAGTCCGCCGCGCACCGGCTCCCAGCACGAGCCAGCCGATCAAGAGGGCTAGCATCATCAACGCGCTGCCATAGAGCGAGTGCGCGATATGCAGAGTCCCGCGACCGATTTGGGGATACCCGGTCAAGTGCAGGTATAGGCGCGTGATCAGGATCGTCGCGATAGCGATGACGATGAACGCCTCGGAGTGGACCGGGCCGGTGAAGTTGCGGGTGACGGGACCTCGGCGCTTGCGATGCTGTCTATCCATCGATCCTCCACTTTCGGCAAGCGCTGAACGGGTAGGGTGACGCCCCGCGTGCTAATGCGGTCACGCTGAGCTCACATCATTCCCCCAAGTCATGCCAGTCCCGCTCCGGGGAGCGACAGAAACCGAAGCCCTGCGCCCCTACCCTCAGGACCGCCGGCCCCTCCCGGTGCACCGCCCGGCCCACCCATCGGCATCCCTATCGGGGTCACACCTGATGCACCCCCCGGTGTGCCACCCGGGCCGGGCCCTTCGGTAACCCTCACCGGCACAATCGCCGGCGTCGGACGGGCACCCGTGGAAGGGGCCACCGGCAAATCGGGTGCGCCGTCACCCGCAGCGGGGGTCGTTGGTGCATCACCACCGCCCGCCCCGGCCGGGTCATCACCGCGATGGTGGCTAAGCCCGCCGTTGCCCGGGAAATCCGTTTTCGGCCCCCCTCGAAGAATCACGCGATGACCTTCATCAATCCGGCTACGACACGCCGGGCCATTCGATCAGGTCCGACTCATACACCACCTTGGTGGACGCAACCCGGAATTCCTGTCGGAATCCTTCCGATCTGTGTCCTGATCGTCGTTGTAGTACGCATAGTCCGGTGATTCAAACTGACCCACTACCGAATAGGAGGGTGAGTCGACAGCGGGCGCAGCCCACTTTAGAATCGGATTCCTCCGCGGAGTTTTTCAGAGTTATTCCGAGGACACACAAGCTACCCGAAGAGCGGTCCGAGGGGACATTCTGCCGCGTAGGGTAGTCGAAAAGCGGGAGGGCAAATATGGCTGGGTTATTCAGTATGGTTCCGGGCGCGGTCGACATGTCGGCGGCCGCCGAGGCTGGGATCAGCCAGGAGATGGCAGCCACCACCGGGGCCGGAGCTGCCGCGCTCACAGGGGTGATTCCGATGGCGCCGGACGAGGACTCCGCGCAGTTCGCAGCCGCGTTGAACGCCGCCGGAGCTGCCTACATCGGCATGGCGAACCAGCACGTGGGAGAGCGGACCGCCTTTTCGGGTGCACAGAGCCTCGCCTCTGCCACCGGCACTGCCTCCGAAATGATCAGCGCGGCCCTCTCTGCGATTCCGCTTTGAGGCTGAGGCGTGCCCGACCCTAGGTGGACAGGCCCCCCCGAGGGGGTTGCCCTGATTTTCGAGGCGGGCAATCCGGCATCGGTGATCGCCAACACCGTCGTATGGGTCACCGAGACCGCGAACAAAGAACTCTCGATAGGACTCTCCACGGTCAATGGGTTTGCCACCGCGGCCCAGTGGCAGGGTTTCGGCGCGCTTGCCTCGATGGTAGCCAGCAATGGACTCAACCTCGGATTGCAGACGCTGGTGGGTTGGACTGCGCACAAGATCGCCGTGACGCAGGCCGCCGTGGAGGCCTTTAGTCTCGCTGCATCGGCGGTGATTCCCTCGTTGGTGTCCATCACCAATCGTGCCGAAACGCAGGTGCTGAACGCCACCAATTTCATGGGCATCAACACCCCGGCGATCATCGAACGTGAGACTGAATACTACGGCGAACATTGGCCGCACAATTCGAGCGCGGGCTGGGCGTACGCCAGTGTGCTCAGTACGCTGAGCGCGGCATTGACCGTGCCGCCGCCCGCAGCCCCGATGGGTGCCTCACCGGCGGCACCGGCAGCGGCCGGCGAGGCCTTGGCGCAAGCCGCGGGACAGAGCGGGATGAACGACGTGGGGCAATTGACCGGGCAGACCGGCCAGGCCGCGGGGCAGACCGCTGTCGCACCGGCCGAGGCCGGGGGCCAGGCCAGTTCCCTACTACAGCAGCCGATGCAGTTGATTTCAGGAATGACGCAACCCCTGCAACAGCTGGCCTCGGCGCCGATGCAAGGGATTCAGGGCTTGACGAGCCTGCCGCAGGGGCTGATGTCGTCGATGAGCGGCCTACTTCAGTCGGGTGGGGCTTCGAATGCTGCTGCTGAGGCCGGCGCCGTCGCCGAACCCGTGCTGGCCGGCGGGGGCGCCGCGGGAAACCTCGGCGCCGCGGCGGTGGGCGGCGGCGGTGGGCTCGGTGGTTTCCCGGGCGCCGGACTTACCAGCTACACCCGCCCCACCAGCAGTTTCGAGCCTGAGGCCGGTGGCAGACCAGGTAGCCTGCGCGCCGGCTTGCTCAACGCTGCCGAAGTACGGGGTCCCACAGCATCCGCGGGACTGGGCGGCAGCCCGATGCCCATGTCACCGGCGGGCATGCTCGCCCGCGGCACCGGTAGCGAATCCGAAAAGGACGCCGTGACGCGCGCGCGCGTCGTTGTTGGCGGCGACCGCACGGACTCCGACTAACGCGCTCGCGCGCTCATCGACCGGGGCTTGTGCGGATGGGCCCCGGCTCTCTTCGCGCGCTACGCGCGCTCATCGACCGGGGCTTGTGCGGATGGGCCCCGGCTCTCTTCGCGCGCTACGCCCGCTCATCGACCGGGGCCGGCCGGCCCCGCGAAGGCTTGTGCGATCTCAAGCCATTGCTGGGCGTCGGCGCCGACCGCGGTGACGTCCAGGGCGCTGCGCGCACGTCGCTGAGTCACCAGAAAGCAGAAGTCCTCGGCGGAACCAGTGACGCGCTGGGCAGCGTCCGGCGGACCCCAGGACCAGGTGTCGCCCCCTGGTCCGCGCAACTCGACCAGAAACGGCTCGCTCGGAGGAGCCAGATCGTTGATGACGAACGCGTAATCGCGGGTGCGGACCCCGATGTGTGCGACCGACCGCAGTCGTTCCGTGACGGGCCTTTTGAAGCCGAGGGCGTCGGCAACGTCTTGGCCGTGCGCCCAGGTCTCCATCAGCCGCGCGGTAGCCATCGACGCCGCGCTCATCGCCGGCCCGAACCACGGCAATTTCCGACCATCGGCGACGTTCAGCAGCGCTTCGTGCAACCTCCCGCGGGTGGCCCGCCAGTCGGCAAGCATGGCGGCCGGTGGCATGGTGGCCAATTCCGCGGCACCGGCGTCGACGAAGCCGGCCGGATCGGCTGCCGCGCCGGAAAGCACTTCAGCGAACGCCGCTTCGTCGGTCACGGCGGTCAGCGCAACCCGGTCTGTCCACAACAGGTGGGCGATCTGGTGGGCGATGGTCCAGCCCGGCGCGGGCGTCGGACAGGCCCAGCCGTCTGCGGATAGCGACGCGACGAGCGCGTCGAGGTCGTCGCTTTCGGCACGCAAGTCGGCGACGATCGGCCCGGGACCAGCCATCATTGCCTCCGAGGGGAAGTCACCCATCGTACTTTAGCGACTTTTCGCCGGCTGACCGTGACGGCCGATGAGGCTATGGGCGACGAGCCCGAGTAGATACAACAGTGACCCCACCAGCACGAACGTGGGTGCGTGCCCGTCTGCGGGAATCAACGTCGCGGTGATCGTGATCGAGACGATAAATGCCACCCAGAAAAGTGCGTCCTGCACCGCGAACACGTGTCCGCGAAGAGCGTCGTCGACGTCAATCTGCATCGCGGAATCGGCGCACAGCTTGATCATCTGTCCGGTCACGCCCAGGAAGAAGCTGCACGCCACCATGACCGGGAGCAGCAGCCCGGCCGCGGCGACCTGGATCAGCGCGGCTGCCGCCAACGCACCGTTCGCTGCGGCGTAGCGTCCCCAGCGCCGCACCGTGGGCGGGGTCAGCACGGTGGCCAGGAAGGATCCGAGTCCGGACGCTCCGAAGAACAGCAGCGCGATGCCCAAGCCGCCCACCGCGGCGTCTTTCGTGTGATGCGCGAGCACCAACATCAGCAGTGAGTTGATGCCCACCACCATCCGGTGCGCGGCCAAGGCGGACAGGGTGGCGGCGACCGTCGGGTAACGCGCGACCGTCCGCGCGCCGTGCAGCCAGCCGCTGATAACCGCATAGAGGACGGATCCGTGGATCGCGCGCTGGGTGTCGTCGGGGCCGAGTATGCGAGGGCCGAACCGTAACGAAAACAGCAGCGCAATCGACACCGGAATGAGGGTCAGGAAAACAATTACGGAGGCGCCCTCATCGCCGGGGCCGGCGAACCAGCGGGGCAAAAGCATGAAATTGGCGCCGACGAAGGCCGCTACCGCGCCGGCCGCGGTGGCGACCGAGTTCATCGTCACGACCTCTTCGCGCGGCACCACATGGGGCAGGGACGCTGACAGGCCGGACGACACGAATCGTGAAAAACCGTTGGCGAACAGCGCGCCAAGCAGCAGCGGCATCTCCCCCGCGCGCAGCGCCAGGATCGTGCCGATCCCGGCAATCAGCGCGAGGCGGGCTAGGTTGGCGCCAACCAGTACCCACCGCCGGTCCCAGCGGTCCATCAGTGCCCCGGCGAACGGACCCAGCAGCGAGTAGGGCAAGAACAGCACCGTGAACGCGCGCGCGATCGCCATGGGATCTGCGGCGCGGTCCGGGTTGAACAGCAGCGCTCCGGCCAGCGTCGCCTGGAAAAGCCCATCACCGAACTGACTCGCCATCCGCACCTGCAGCAGTCGCCAGAAGTCGGGCAAATCGCGCACCGACCGCCAAATCTCACCGGCTGCGCGCGACTGCGTCCGGGTTTGAATCACAGAACCGACTTTCAGGATTAGGGTTAAGCGAGGCTCGCAGCGCCCCCACGGCAAAAACCGCGCCCCACCAACAGTACAAATATTCGTGGGCCGCGCTCGTTTGCCCCGGGTGATTCTGCCCCGGGTGCGATGATGGTTCAGTGGCGCAGTCCGAAGATCCCGAAGACTCCGTCGCACCCGCCGCGCAGCGGGTGCGAGCGGGGACCTTGTTGCTGGCTAACACCGATCTTCTCGAACCGACGTTTCGCCGCAGCGTGATCTACATCGTAGAGCACAACGACGGGGGCACGCTGGGCGTGGTCCTCAACCGAACCAGCGAGACCGCTGTCTACAACGTGTTGCCGCAGTGGGCCAAACTGGCGGCCAAGCCAAAGACGATGTTCATCGGTGGACCGGTGAAGCGCGATGCGGCCTTGTGCCTGGCGGCGCTACGGGTCGGCGCCGACCCGAACGGTGCGCCTGGTCTGCGGCATGTGGCCGGCCGGATGGTGATGGTCGATTTGGACGCTGAGCCCGACCTGATCGCACCGCTGGTGGAAGGGGTGCGAATCTTCGCCGGATACTCTGGCTGGACCGTTGGTCAGCTCGAAGGCGAGATTGAACGCGACGACTGGATTGTGTTGTCGGCGTTGCCTTCTGATGTTCTGGTCGGGCCGAGGGCGGACTTGTGGGGCCAAGTGCTACGCCGGCAGCCGCTGCCGCTGTCGCTGCTTGCTACCCACCCGATCGACGTCAGCCGAAACTAGGCTCCTCCCCCACCCCTCGCCGGCGTCGAGGCGTTCTCGGCACTGCCTCGCGCGAGTCTGCTGGCGATCACCGCGCAGACGACCAGTTGAATCTGGTGAAAGATCATCAGCGGCAGCATGGTCAGCCCGACCGTAGCGGCGGGGAAGAGCACCAACGCCATCGGCAGGCCCGACGCCAGGCTCTTTTTGGAACCGCAGAAGAGCAGGACGATCGCGTCCCCGCGGTCAAGTCGGGCCAGCCGGCCGATCACCGTGGTCCAGATCAGTACCACCGCCAGCAGCAACGCGGCGACAACGGCCACCAAGACCAACCGCCACGCGTCGACGCTCACCCAAATGCCCTGGACAACGCCCATCGCGAAGGCCGTGTAGACGACCAGCAGAATGGACCCGCGGTCGACCACCTTCAGCAATGCCGCGTACCGGGCGGTCACCTCGGCAATCCATGGACGTGCCAGCTGGCCCGCTCCGAACGGCAGCAGCAGCTGCAACACGATGTCGCGGACCGAGGCGCCGTCGACGCGGGGCGCGCCACTGGTCTTCATCAGCAGCACCACCAGCAGTGGGGTCAGCACCACACCGGATGTTGGACAACGATGCACTGACGATGGCCGCCGAGACATGGCCCCGCGCGATCGAGGTAAACGCGATGGAGGACTGCACCGTCGACGGGACGAGGCACAGAAACAGCAGCCCGTTTTACAGGTCCATGCTCAGCACCGACGGGACCAACACCCGGGCGGCCAGCCCGAGGATCGGGAAAATCACGAAAGTGGTGGCCAGCACCAGCACGTGCAGCCGCCATTGCCGGACACCGTGCCAGGCCTGCTGCGGCGACAGCCGGGCGCCGTATAGGAAAAACAACAACGCGATGGCCGCTTTGGCGGCTGCGGACACGGCCTGAGCGGCGGCACCATGGGCTGGGAGCAGAGCGGCAAGCGCCACCGTCACCGTCACCGCCAGGCTCAGCAGAAAGGCGTCGATCGGAATCTTGGAGAGCCAGGCGAGCCGCTTCACCATGACGGCACGGGCAGCCTGGTCAGTGGCAAGACTCGGTGCACGCCACGCAGCTGCCGGCGCAACTGGCCGGCTTGAAGTTCGAAGCTTCGCGTCGTAGCGCGAAGCGCGCACTCTGCCAGGACCCGGCAGCCAGCGTGCCTAGGGCGCCGACGACACACACGATCAGCACCACAACACCGGTGCGCGGGACCGCGGCCAGTGCCACCACACCGCCGGCGGTCAGCATGACGGCGGCCGCCAGCTGTGTCGGCGCCATGGCGCGCAGCGCTACTTGGGTGGAATTAATGGTCTGGCTCTGCGTAAGTGACCAGCTTCCGAACCCGGCGGACGCGACCGCCGCACACATACAGAGCAGCCCCGCGATCAACATGGCCTCACAATACGAGTCCGGACGTGAAGCCGCCTGCCGGGTTCCCGGCGCGCTTGTTGACGGCGAGTCAGTGCTGGGGCCCGAAGTTAAAGTTCGGCAGCGGTGGCAGTCCTGGTGCCAGCGTCAATAGGTTCGGTACGGCCTGCTGGGGCGACGTCTGGCTGGACATCGCCGCCTGCCCGGGAGCACGGACCGGGGCCACCGTGGGTGCCTGGGTGGGTGCCTGGGCGGGAATCCCGACCGGTGCCGCACTCGGTGCTTGGGCGGGCAGGGGGGCCGGAGCACCTGGGACGGCGACCCGGAATCCGTTGATGATCGCGTCTGTCGCCGGCCCATCGGAAACCGCCTGCGAGAATGCCGTGGTCACGGACAAAGACACCAGGTATTTGTCCGACCCGGAGGTGGCGATGACATGACGCCGCGAGGTGTTGAGAATCATGTCGTTTTGCCGGTATGTGCCTTCGATGACAGACGACGGGAAGCCAGCGAAGTCAGCCTGCGAGGCGTTCGTGGTCTGCCAAGCCAGCAGCTGCTGGCTGTCGACGAAGCCGTGCGTGATGGCATCCTTGGGATCGAATTTACCGACCAGCTTGTACACCACTACCTGTGCGTTCGACGTGTAGAGGCTGGTGCCGAGCCGGTCGGCGATTACCGCGAACGCATCGGGCACGTTGGGATCGGGAACCTGAGTCCAGCGACCGGGCACCGGGAGCGTGATGTCGAGGGCCTTGAATCCCTGCGCCTTTTGCGCCTCCAGCTTCACGCCCTTGGCCTGCAAGTAATCGCGGAGCGTCCCGGTCACGGCGGGAGCCGGCGTGGGCGGCAGCGGCGCCGCGGCCGCGGGTCCCGGAACCACTGGCACGGCGGCAGCAGTCGACGGCGCAAACCCTTTTGGCGCCGGCGGGGTGGCGATGAATCTGCTGCCTCCCCCGGGAGCGGTGACGCTTTGCGCGGGTGGCGCTTGCGCTGCGACGGCGGGGACGGGTTGTGGTGCCGGAGGCAGAGGATCAGCGGAAGCCTTGGCGCCCGCGAAGACCGCGACGCCGATCACGCCGGCGGCCATACCTCCGGCGAATGCCCGGTAACTGGGTGCGATGTGAATCATCCGCGTCGATCCTTCCCAATGGCCCGGGCGTGGGCACCCGTAGTTAGAGGCTGACTGTAACCACGGTTCAAACACGGTGAACAGGCTCGATATACAGCTGGGATGAAGCTCTGACCGGCGCGCAACGAAACCGAGATCAACCTGTGGCCGGAATACCTGACGCGGCGGTCCTTATACCCTGTGCAAGTGACCGAATCCCCGACCGCCGTGCCTGGTAGCTCCGATGCGCCGCGCTACCGCTACACCGCCGAGCTGGCGGCCCGGATAGAAGGCACCTGGCAGGACAACTGGGCGAGCCGCGGGACGTTCAACGCTCCCAACCCGGTCGGCTCGCTGGCTCCGACGGATGGGGCGCATACCTTGCCGGCGCCCGGCGAGAAGATGTTCGTGCAGGACATGTTCCCTTATCCATCGGGTGATGGACTGCACGTCGGACACCCGTTGGGTTACATCGCCACCGATGTCTACGCCCGCTACTTCCGGATGAACGGCCGTAATGTGTTGCACGCATTAGGCTTCGACGCATTCGGGCTGCCCGCCGAGCAGTATGCGGTCCAGACCGGTACCCATCCGCGCGCCAGGACCGAGGCCAACGTCGTCAACTTCCGGCGACAGCTGGGCAGGCTGGGCCTCGGCCACGACACTCGGCGTAGCTTCTCCACCACCGATGTCGAATTCTACAAGTGGACCCAGTGGATTTTCCTGCAGATCTACAACGCTTGGTTCGACACCGCAGCCGACAAGGCCCGCCCGATCGCCGAGCTGATTACCGAATTGGATTCCGGAGCGAGCCGGCTGGAGGACGGTCGGGACTGGGCGGCGCTATCGGCGGGGGAGCGGGCCGACGTGATCGACAGCCGCCGGCTGGTATACCGGGCGGATTCGATGGTGAACTGGTGTCCGGGTTTGGGAACCGTGCTGGCCAACGAAGAGGTCACCGCGGACGGCCGCAGCGACCGAGGCAACTTCCCGGTATTCCGGAAACGGCTGCGGCAGTGGATGATGCGGATAACCGCCTATTCCGACCGCCTGCTCGACGACCTCGACCTGCTGGACTGGCCGGACCAGATCAAAAGCATGCAACGCAACTGGATCGGCCGCTCCACCGGTGTGAACGCGCTGTTCTCGGCCACCACAAGCCGCGCCGACTCCGCCGCTGAAGTCGAGATCAAGGTCTTCACCACCAGGCCCGACACTATGTTCGGCGCCACGTATCTGGTAATGGCGCCCGAGCATGACCTGGTCGACGACCTCGTCGCCGCAGCCTGGCCCGATGCGACCAACTCCAGTTGGACATTCGGCGCCGACACACCGGGTGCGGCCGTTGCCGCCTACCGTCGCGCGATAAGCGCCAAGTCAGATCTCGAGCGCCAGGAGAGCAAGGAGAAGACCGGCGTCTTCTTGGGCAGCTTCGCGAGGAACCCGGCCAACGGTAAGCCGGTGCCGGTTTTCATCGCCGACTACGTGTTGGCCGGTTATGGTACCGGGGCGATCATGGCGGTTCCCGGTCACGACCAGCGCGACTGGGACTTCGCCACGGAGTTCCACCTGCCGATCGTGGAAGTTATTGCCGGCGGCAATATTTCGGAGGCCGCGCATACGGGCGACGGAGTGCTGGTGAACTCCGATTACCTCGATGGCATGGATGTGGCAGCGGCCAAGGCCGCCATCACCGCCCACCTCGAGTCCGAAGGCCGAGGCCACGCGCGCGTCGAATTCAAGCTCCGAGATTGGCTTTTCGCGCGACAGCGCTATTGGGGCGAGCCCTTCCCGATCGTCTACGACAGTGATGGACGCCCACACGCGCTCGACGAGGCCGCACTGCCCGTCGAGCTGCCCGACGTTCCGGACTACTCGCCGGTGCTGTTCGACCCCGACGATGCCGACAGTCTGCCCTCCCCACCGCTGGCCAAAGCGACTGATTGGGTGCATGTCGAGCTGGACCTGGGCGACGGCTTGAGACCCTACAGCCGCGACACCAACGTGATGCCGCAATGGGCCGGCAGCTCCTGGTATGAGCTGCGCTACATCGATCCGCACAACTCAGAGCGGTTCTGCGGCAGGGAGAATGAGATCTACTGGATGGGGCCGCGGCCTGCCGAACATGGCCCGGACGATCCAGGAGGCGTTGACTTGTACGTGGGAGGCGCCGAACACGCGGTGCTACACCTGCTGTATTCCAGGTTCTGGCACAAAGTCTTGTACGACCTGGGTCACGTCAGCTCCCGGGAGCCCTACCGCAGACTCGTCAATCAGGGCTACATTCAAGCCTTCGCCTACGCCGACGCTCGTGGGTCATATGTGTTGGCCGACAAGGTGATTGAGCGCAACGGCGGGTTTATTTATCCGGATCCGGACGGCGAGATCGAGGTTTTCCAGGAATTTGGAAAGATCGGTAAGAGCCTGAAGAATTCGATATCGCCGGATGCGATTTGCGACGAATACGGCGCGGATACGCTGCGGGTGTACGAGATGTCGATGGGCCCATTGGCGGAGTCTCGGCCGTGGGCCACCAAGGACGTCGTTGGCGCGCAACGCTTTTTGCAGCGGGTATGGCGGCTGGTGATCGACGAGAGCACCGGTGAAACCCGCGTGGTCGACGACACCGAAGATCTGGACACCGACACGCTGCGGTCGTTACATCGAACCATCGCCGGAGTGTCCGAAGACTATGCGGCACTGCGCAATAACACCGCTGCCGCCAAGCTGATCGAGTACACCAACCACCTCACCAAGGAGCGTCGCGGCTCGATGCCACGAGCGGCGGTGGAGCCGCTCGTGCTTATGTTGGCGCCGCTGGCTCCCCACCTGGCGGAGGAGCTGTGGCTGCGCCTGGGCCACACCGCCTCGCTGGCGCACGGGCCGTTCCCGAAGGTCGACGCCTCCTACCTGGTCGAAGACACGGTCGAATATCCGGTGCAGGTGAACGGAAAGGTCCGTGGCCGAGTCGTGGTGGCCGCGGACGCGGACGAGGACACGCTCAAAGCTGCGGCGCTGAGTGATGAAAAAGTCCGGGCGTTCTTGGCCGGTGCCAGCCCGCGCAAGGTGATCGTTGTCGCCGGCCGACTGGTCAACTTGGTCGTCTAACAGCCGTAGGCAACCCAACTATCGCCGGCCGGGCCGCAGCACTACTTCGTGGAGGTGACCGTCGCGCGGCGTAGTCACGGCGTTGGCGACCGCCGCCGCGACGGTTTCGGGCCGGATAAAGTTGTCGGGTTGGTACTGGCCGCCCTCGAACTCGACCAGCTCACGCTGCATGTCGGTGTCGGTGCGACCCGGAAATATGGAGGTCACGCGCAGTTGTGGTTCGCTTTCGCGTAGCGAGTCGGCAAACGCACGCAATGCGAACTTGCTGGCCGAGTACGACGCCATGGTCGGCGAAGCAGTGCGTCCTGAACCGGAGTTGACGAACACCACCTGACCGCGAGCGCTACGCAGTGCCGGCAACAGGGTAAGCGTAAGAGCGACTGCCCCAAAGACATTGACGTCGAACGTGGCGCGCCAATCTTCGACGCTGGACTCAGCGACGCGGCCGGGGATGGAGACCCCGGCGTTGTGCACCAACAGGTCGAGTTCATCCACGATTTCGCAGCTGACCTCGATCTCTTCGGTGTCGGTCAAGTCGAGCGGAAAGGTTGTGGCGCCCAGCCGCTCGGCGACGGCGTCGAGCCGGTCGGAAGGCCGGCCCGCGAGCAGCAGGGTGTGTGTCGGGGCCAGTGCGGTGGCGATCGCCGAACCGATTCCGCCCCCGGCGCCGGTGATCAGTGCAGTTGGCATGCAATGCAGTTTACGGGTGCGGCTAATCCCCTTGAGGATCAGCCAGTTTCATGCCCGCTTCCGCGCGGGTGCTCCCGCCGGGCCAGATGTCGGGTCACCGGAGGCCAGGCGCTCGAGTGGGGCCAGCGCCGCCTTCAGAGAGTTCAGCTCGGACCCGGAAAGTTGACTGAGCAGCGCGGCCAGGGCAGCGCGCCTGTTTGCCAGCGACTCGCCATGAACCGCGCGTCCCCGCGGGGTGATGTCGACCAGCACGGCCCGCAGGTCAGACGGGTCGCGCGAGCGTTTGACCAACCCGACCTTTTCCAATCGGCGGATCGCCACGGTGGTGGTGGGCGTTCGCACCCGCTCATGCGCGGCCAGGTCGGTCATCCGGATGGGGCCTTGATCGAGCAACGTGACCAGGATGGATAGCTGAGCCAGCGTTAAATCGCCGGCGGCGGCTCCGCTGGGGTCACCACGACGCAGCATGGAAAAGAGTTTGGACAGCGTGCGGTGCAAACCTTCAGCAAGCTCTGTCACCTCGACTGCGGTGGATTCGCTGTCCGCCATAAGTCGGCAGTCTAACCCGACATCGGCGGTCTACAAGCTACTGATCCCCGACTTGGCAAACATTGTCAAAGCACCTGGGACAGAAAACGCTGCAGCCGCTCGGTCCGTGGGGCCTCGAATATCTGCTGGGGAGTCCCGCTTTCCAAGACCTTGCCGTGATCCATGAAAACGACCGTGTCGGACGCGGACCGGGCGAAGCTCATCTCGTGGGTGACGACGACCATCGTCATGCCGTCCGCGCCGAGATCAGCGATGAGTTTCAGAATTCCTTTGACCATCTCCGGATCCAGTGCGGACGTCGCCTCGTCGAAGAACATCACCTGCGGGCCCATCGCCAGCGCGCGGGCGATCGCGACCCGCTGCTGTTGGCCACCCGATAGCATCGCGGGACGGGCACCGGCCTTGTGCTTCAGGCCAACTCGGTCCAGCTGGGCCAGCGCCAGGTCGCGGGCCGCATCGGCGGAGAGCTGTCGCAATTTGCGCGGTGCCAGCGCTACGTTCTTCAGCACGCTGAGTTGGGGGAACAAATTGAATTGCTGGAACACCATGCCGATGCGTTGGCGGAGCTCGTTCGGATCGTCGCGCAAGACCGACCGGCCGTCCAGCAGGATGTCGCCGCTATCGGGCTCGTGCAACCGGTTCAAGGTGCGCAGCAGCGTTGACTTACCGGAGCCGGACGGTCCGACAATGGCCACGGTGCTACCCGCGGGCGCGTCGATGTCCACGCCGCACAGCACCTTGTTGCCGC
>Ga0302320_10010238_pt1 | contig 20021 bp, 23 predicted proteins | sample Bog_T0_3_FD_202130 | JGI IMG/M metagenome (GOLD analysis project Ga0302320, IMG submission 202130) | Peat permafrost microbial communities from Stordalen Mire near Abisko, Sweden - Bog_T0_3 | ecosystem: Environmental > Terrestrial > Soil > Wetlands > Peat | place: Sweden: Abisko, Stordalen Mire... | reverse complement strand
TACAAAATTAAATTATACAAAATTAGTTTTTTTAATTTTTTTTTTTTTTAATTTAATATATTTTGTTTTATTTTTTGTTTAATTTTTAAATAAAAAAAATTTAATTAAATTAAATTAAAAAAAAAAAAATATTTGCAAAAAAATTGGATTTTGCAAATGAACTATTCCATTTTATAAAAAATGTAGCGACAAAATAATAAAAATTTATTTATTGTCTATTGATTTTTAGCATTTATTTATTCGGCGTTCTTAAGGCTTTTTTCTTTTTCTTGTTCCATTTAACTAAAAAAAATTCTTCTCCCAGTTTTTCTTATTCCTCTTATTTGTTCTCTTCAACAACAACATTAGTTTCCTCCTCCTTTTTCTCTTCATTTTCAGGTTTCTTCTCACTATTAGGCTCCACAATCTTTTTTTCACTTCCCACCAAAACTCCTCCTGCAACAGGGTTCATTGCTCCCTTCACAACCTTGATCTTTAACACTTCACCCACAGCTATCGTTCTAAAAATCCAATATTTATCTTAATTTAAATAATTAATATAAAGATATTTATTACCTTCCTTCATCTCGAAGAGTGAAACGACCCAAATGAGGATTGACATCTATTTTCTCAATACAAAGATAGGAAGACGACTATTAAAATTAAAAAGTCAATGAGTATTAAGCAGAAATTTGATATTGACTTGAAATCTGGCAATTCCTGTGACTCCATTTTTCAAAAAATGCGCTTTCAATTGCTTATCCTTTTCTTTATCAATGATTGCGACTACTTCCTTGATTTCGATTTCTTCCATGATAGTGTGCATATGAATGATTGCTTTATAACCTTGTGAGAAAATCGGCTTGTGCTCAGGAAGTTCGAGAATTGTTATTTTAGCCTCAAATTCCAAACACACTGGACAAAGATTGTCATTCAGACATATCATAAAGCCTCTTTTAATGTCAACTTCCTCAATATTCTTTACCTTTAAACGCACATTTTCTCCGGGTTTCGCATATTTCACTCTCTGATCTTCTGTGTTGAAGATGTGCGATATCTGGAATTCTTTCTTATAAGGCATCAATGTAACAGTCATGTCTTTTATTAATTATATATGAAACAAAAACCAATATTTATATTAATCCATTACCTGTAGTGAGAATTCCACTTTCCACTTTACCGAATATACTTAAGCCTTGATCTCTCATTTTATCTAGAACAGGAACTCTTAATGCTCCTTCAGACTTTCTTTCAGGGACTGGCAAATTTTCAACAATTTCAAAGAAAGAAGGCCCTGAATACCAATTGCAGATTTCTTTGGGCACACGCTCAGCCATATTATGTCCAAGAAGTCCTCAAAAATTGTTAATTTCTAAAAAAAAATTCATAAAATGTTAATACCTGAAATAGGGACCCAAGATACATCCTTCTCCAAATCAAAACCACAACTTGTACTAAGGAAAGGGCTCATTTTTTCCTTGATATAGTCGAATCTCGGCTGGTTCCAATTATCCTCATCCATCTTATTGATCACGACTATCAATTTCAAAACACCCAAAGATTTAGCCAACATCGCATGTTCTTTAGACTGTCCTCCTTTCTCAAACCCACTTTCAAATTCTCCAGTTTTCGATGAAATAACTAGAGCTGCGTAATCTGCTTGTGAAGCCCCTGCAATCATATTCGGGACATAGTTTTTATGTCCAGGAGCGTCCAAAATTGTGAATCTCTTGGTTTTTGTTGTGAAATGTGCCTTTCCAACTTCGACAGTCTTTCCTTTAGATCTTTCCTCCTCATTTGTATCCATAATATAAGCCAAATACCAACTTTCTCTCTTTTTCTCTTTCGCCTCGAGCTCAAGCTTACGAAGCTCATTTTTGTCTACACGACCTGTTAGCAGTAGGATTGAACCACAAATTGTTGATTTGCCTGCATCCACATGACCTATGAAAACAATGTTCAATGGAGCTCTGGTTTCGTCAACTTCCGTGAATTTAGATGTATCAATTTCCTCTTCAACTTTTGGAGCTTTTTTCTTTGGTTCGGTTGTTTTGACCTCATCCTTCTTTGCCAATCGTTTATATTCTCCTAGAAAAATAAGGAAAAATGAAAAAAAAAAGTTCAAAAGAAAATAAATTTACTTGGAGCTTTGGATTGCTCTTTGGGTTTGGAAGGATCAGGTTGGGCTGCTGCCTTTTTGAGCAATTTCTTTTCTTTCCTCAGTGCTTTCAATGTTTCTTTATCAATGGGTTCCCCTTCTTCATTTTCACCGTCATTAATTTGTCCAGGCACTTTCCTTGAGAAGCTTGCAATCCCTGAATTGTTATCAAAAGTCATATCTGGTTGATTATAAGCCATGGGTTGTCCCTGATATGCTGGGAACTCATTTTGATTGAATTGTTGAGGCCACGTGTTATTTCCACCTGGAGGAAATTGGCCTCCAAATGGTCCACCGAATTGTTGAAATTGTCCTCCTCCTGGTCTTTGATAAAAATTCATATCAAATTGATTCGGCATGAACCCTCCTCCTGGTTGGAACCCAGGGAATTGTGGTTGTGGTTGGAATCCAGGTTGGAAGCTTTGGGGTTGAGGTTGTGGGGTCGGACCTCCAGTTCCAGGCACAAAAGCAACTGCATTTGGATTCAATTTCATCATCTTCTTTTTGGGTTTCTCTTCAATGGGAGGAGCGGGATTTTGTTGTTGGACAGGTTGTTCTGGAGGCTTGATTTCGGTGATTTGGGGTTGCATTTGAATTTGAACAGGATTAACGTTCGCTAACATTTCCCAATTTTCTAATGGCTGGGCCTTTTGAATGTCAGGATCTTCTTCATCATCTTCTTCGTCGTAATCATCTTCAGGGTCCCCTTCGGAATACTCGGGGTTCTGTTCGTCGTCATATTCTGGCTCTTTTTCGGGACTCAGGTTTTCAGGCTGTGACATTGGATTTTTTTAATTTTTTTTAGGATTTTTTTTTATGATTTTTGGTTTTTATTTTTCGGGTTTGGATAAAAGATATTAAAATAGCTTAAATAGGAAAAGGAAGATATGATGTCTCGATAAGGGAATTATTGGTGATTTTGTAGATATCTTCTTTCGTTTTGATTGGAAAAGAAGAGAAAAAATGGTATGCTCAAATTTCACAAGTTTATTCTTTTATTATAAAAAATGGTGGAATTCAAATGAAAATCTATTATTATCTCTAACAAAATTTATAGTTTCTTTTATATTTAATTTCTTTTAAAAAACATATTAAATCCACCGAAAATAAATGAAAGACTCTTAAACAAACTACAATTTTTTATCTTAATAAGTTTTTAAATTCTAAATATTAACATGCACCCGAGCTGCCAAGCTTTCCTTAATCTGTCTAATTCTTATCAATGTTCTAAACAAACTCCTACTTGAAATAATCAAGGAAATATACACTAAAATCCCCACAGCTAGATTAATGGCCAGAAAAACATTATCAAACACTGTGCGATCAGGATAATGTGATGAATAAATAATGAAGCAAATATTGGAAACCACAAAAAAAAACAAGGCCCCCCAAATTATCTTCAAACTAAGCACCATTCTATCATAATTATAGTTATAAATCCCCTCTTTCGCAGGGAACACACAGGCTATATTCAAGAAATCTTCTATCAAATTACAGACAATAAAGCCTATCACAACCCTCGGCACAGTGTCATCATCAGTCACAAGAGATATCAATCCAACGGTTCTAACAAAAACATTAAAAAACGAGATAAATCTCCAAAAAACCTTATTATCCCTAAAATTGAAAGGAAAGCCAACACGCAAAGCACAATATAGAAACAAGCCCCATTTCTCTTTAGATCAGTCTTCAAAGCCAAATCTTCTTTGACAAGTGGGTCTACTGGCTGATTTAATATCACAACGGGCAAAAAGGATTCAGGGTTAGGAACTTTCGAAGCGTCATATTGATAAGCTGGATGGAGATTGACTGGTTGGCCATAAACAAAGAGATTGGGAGGCATTTCTACTTGGGTCACTTTCAAGTTTTGAAAGCTTTCAGAAGGCTCGGGTTTCATTTGCAATGTTAGAAGATTTGGATGATTTTAGAAAGAAATTTATTATATTGTTTTATTATTAATATAATGAATTCGCTTATGTTCAAATATATAATTGTTGGAGATTCGAGTTTTTCATTGAATTTTTCGAGTTTTACTAATTTTTCTCTTAAAAGGTGTGGGGAAATCATGCATTTTGTTGCAATTCCTTGAGAACAGGTTCAGCCGTGATCGTGATTCCACAATCGGCGTTGAATTTGGTTGTAAAAATCTCGATTTTTCGGGTACTAATGTGAAATTGCAGATTTGGGATACCGTAAATCTCTCAATAAAATCATTTTAATTTTGTTCAAAAAGGCTGGACAAGAGTCTTTCAAATCTATAACGAGATCTTATTATCGAGGGTATAGAAAAAATCTTGGAAATCTAAAAAATAATGCCAATAAATAGCTCTATTTGTTGTCTTTTGGTATATGATATTTCAAATAGGGAGAGCTTTGAAAATTGTTCCAAATGGCTTGAAGAAACCAGAAATTTCACTAGTAAAGATGTGATAATAGTTCTTATAGGGAATAAGGCGGATCTTGATAATCGGTTTCATTTAGAAAAAAAATTCATATTTCTATAGAAATTTTCTTAGAGATATTTTGGAGGAAGAAGGCCTAGCTTTCGCTAAAAAAAACAATCTGATCTTTTATGAGACTTCAGCCAAGACTGGACAGAACATTGAGAAAGTCCATTTTCCTTTATTTTTACCACATTGAGAAAAAAATGTAGGTTTTCAATGATTCGGCCAATTTTATTTTGAAGAAAATCGAAAAAGGGGAATTAGATCCTTCAGAAGTCTGTATTTTTTGAATTTTATCGATTTTTTTTTGAATTTTATTGAATTTCTTTTTGAATTTTTTTGAGCTTTTGAAATTTATTGAATTTTTTTGGCATTTTATTTAATTTTTTTTAATTTTATTGAATTTTTTGGCATTTTATTTAATTTTATTGATATTTATTGAATTTTATTGAATTTTTTTGAATTTTTTGAATTTTATTAGAACTTTGGCATTAAAGTGATGGGGAATTTGACTTTATTGTCAAGGGATAAATCTCAGATCAGTTATCAGAAAAGAAACACTTGTTCTTGTTAACAAAAAACCAATTTTTTATTAAAATCTCTAATTAAATAATCCTTTTTTCTATAATCGATTATCGATAATCCGGATCAAAGTCTCAACGACATTTTCCGGATTGTTTATATTCACTCTTTCCTTTAAAAGATCCAAAATTATCGGTTTTTTTGTCTTATTGCTTCGGAAAAACAATAAAATAGGGGTATTTGAAGGATTGGCGAATTCCTGGCACTATTTCCAATTAAAACATTAATTATTTATTGATTTTCTTCATTTTTTACTTCATTGAAAAGATTATATCTTGCGATTTTGAGGTTTTTGAACTTTTCTATATTAAGGATCTTATATTTGGAGATGAGAGTTGGGTCTTTTTCGATTTCATTGATAAGATTAGCGAATTTCTCAAAGCCTGGTTTTAAAATTTTGCAACTTGTGCAATCCGGCTTAAAAACGAAAATCAGCCAATCTTGGCTTGAATTCAGGACTTTTTCCTTGAAATTCTTTCCTTTGTAAAAAATACAATAAAAAAGGAAATAATTAAAATATCAAGAAAAACGAAACCTATGAGAATTTGTGAGAAATTCTCTTGATAATTCAAAGTGCATTCATAATATTGAGATTGTTGGCTTTGTTGGATCTTTGTGATGAAATTCTTTAGACGATTTCTCGTGATTTTCCCTTCATATTTGAAACGGCCGATTTTTTTCGTTGAGAATTTATTGAGATTATAAAATTGAGGAATTAGTTTAGAATGGAAATTTCTCGGAGTTAAGATATCTATGGATTTTGAAAGGCAAATTTCTGTGTTTTGCTCGATTTCGCTTGGAATTTGTCTTGAAAAATCGAGCATTCGAACTGTGTCAATGAATTTCTCAGGAATTATTCTAAACTACAAAAAAAACTTAGAAATCTATATTTTTCTTAAAAATTACATAATTTGTCAATAAATTTTCATTTTTCAGATAAAGGACCATAATATCGGGTGTTTCTTTATTGATATCAACGAATTTCCTTAATATTTTCTGCTCTGAAATAGGGTCGTTTTTCTCAATCGGATGATATATCAAAAACTTCTCTTTTTTCTTCTCTTTACAAATCCTCATCACATTTATCATTTCATTATCAGTAGTTATGATCTTGATCAAATCTTCAGAAAACTCCAGGTTTTTATTATCTCTTTTCTCATAGAAGAACCTTCGATTATTGATTTCCACAACATTTTCCAGTGAAGAGTTCCATGAATTCATTGGTTTTATCAATAAAACTTCTCCCAAATTCAAACCAAAGACTTTATTATTTTCTTCATTGATCAAATAATAATGCGAAAAAGCATCTGGATTTCTATATTTTAATTCATTGAAGTCCGCATTCACATCTTCTTTATTTCGGTTCATTTTCTCGAAAAAACCAAGAAAAACACTTTCATTTTCAGGCAATTTTTCTAAAACTTCAAATAATTCCTCTTTTGATATCAACCTAGGTGGATTTGAAAACCTTAATAATCCTGATAAATCCTCATGATTTGAGATATTTAAACATTTTTCCTCATTTAAATTATTCCTCACATTAATTTCAGCAGTTTTCTTGCTATTAAGATCTTCTTCAATAGAATAATCGAGATTTTTCCCTATTTTCTTCAAGATTTCCTCGATTTCTAGATTAAGATTCGAAAAAATCCAAGATGTCTTGTTGGTCTCTTGGCTCATATAATAGTTTCTGATGAAAAACCCAGAAAAAAGAGAAAAAACAGCTGTTTTAAGTATTTTTTTCGGACCAAAAAAAGAGAACATTTCACGAAATCAAAGAATTAGAACTCTTTTTTACCTTTAAAAATTAAATTAAAACAATAGAAAGTCCTTTTTTAATTAATTTATAAGTTTTTTTCGGTTATTTCCTTAATAATGGATATAAGGATTGCCAGCGAGCATAAAAGTCTTGAAAGCTTCGAATTGATGAAGCAACATGTTTTCTCTGAATTGTTTGAATTCCTTGAACAAAGGATCATTTTGCAAATTCATGAGATCAGGTCTTGATTTCCCTAGGTTTTCCTCCAAATTCTTCATGTTTTCTATCAATTCATAGGCTCCTTTCTCTTTTTCTTTGTTTTCTTTGTTTTCTTCTTGTTTTGTTTTGATTTCAACGATTTCTTCATTTTTCTGAGTTTTTTCTGAAATACTGGTTTTCTGCGAATTCTTCTCTTCAGACAATTTTTCTTCTGGCAATTTTTCCTCTGTTCCATCAAAGTTTTTACCATAGCTGCTTTCATAGAAATCTTCAGGACATCGTTTCTTCTTTAATAATGGGTCTCTTATTGATGAATGACTCATCATCTTCCGTTTGATATTCTCGATGTTTTCCTTGGCATCACCCCCGCTGTTCTCTTTCAAAACATTGAAAAAGCCTTGATTCTTGTTCACTTTCTTCTTCTCTTTCTTCGCATAGCTTTCTGTGCCGTTTTCATTGGCGATCAGGCTTCGAATGGAGCTATAAAACCTGTTTTTGATGGCATTTTCTGTTCTGCCCTTCATTTCTCGAGCCAATTTACTCCATGAGGTCCCAAATCGCTTGTAAAGATCATATATCTGTTTATCTTCTTCTTCTGTCCATTCATCTTTCTTGATATTCGGGTCTAAATGGTTCAGCCATCTTTCTCTACATTGCTTCGCTGATCTTTTCTTCATGAATTTGGCACATTCAGACCATTTTTTAGGACCATTGACCTTGATCCATTCGAGCAATTGCTCATCTTCTTCTTTAGACCAATATCCCTTCAAAAGACCAGGCTTTAATATCTTGGTCCATCGGTTCATGCATTGGACAGGACTACGGGAACCCATGGATTGAGAAATGACGCACCATTTGTTATTGGCGAAGGTTTGCATGAGGGATATTAACTTTGAATCCTCATCAAAAGTCCAGGAACGGGATTTTTGCATTGAGTTTGAAAATTATTATTGAACAAGATTAATCGACGAGGTTTAAATTTTAAGGCTTTTTGGAGAAACGGTTTTTGGTTGTTATTGGAGGAAATTAAAAAATAAAATTTTGTAATTTTTTAGACAGTTTTTAATTATTTTAAATTTTTTTTCATCGTTTGAAATTCAAAAAATCATTCTTTTTTTTTACTTTTGAAAAAATGATTAACAATAAATTTTTCTTGCGAAATATCTTTTTTCTTATAAACCCCATTGAAAAAGGAAAAAAATGGCTTGTTTTCATTTTTTTCTCGAAAAAACCTAAAAAAAACATTAAACGAATTTAAATAATTTTTGAAAATTATAATTTCAAGAAGAAAAAACAATAAATATCAAGCAGTTTTCTCATTGTTATTGATTTTTTTCTAAATTAAAATCAAACGAAAAAACACTCTGGACAGATGTCCTCATTCGAATGAAGAAAAAAGACAGTTTTTCTTTTGCCCAATCGACTGAAAGCGATGGCAACAGCAAGCTTTTCAATATAGATGTCTTATGTATAAATTGTAACGAAATGATCAATTGTGAAGAAATTGGTGAGGAAAAAAAACTGTCGATAATATAAATTCTCAATAATCGCTATTTTCTCAAAGATTCGCATTCCCAGCTTTGTAATAAAGTGTCGAAAAAGGTCACTTTGATGGAAAATTCGAACATAATAGATCAAATCAACTTCAAAATCGAAAAATTGCTTAATTCAATAGAGAAATTAGATTATGAAATCAACAATAGGAATTATAAATTCTATTCCAAGACGAAAAAGGAGGATGGGGAGGCCTTGAATTCTTTGAAAGATCTAATAAAGAAAATATATAGTGAGTTTTTTTATGATTTTTTTGAATTTTTCTTCTAATTTAACAGTCGTCAATTCCATTAATCTCGATAATATTAAGATCCTCAAGGATTACGCAATAAAAATCCATCATATAATCAAACATTTCGCTGGTTCCCCTGCAATTTTGATTTATTTGGAACGAGTAAAGAACCTCACCAAGGAAAAATATCAGGAAATGGCACAAATCGACATCAAATACGTAAAAAATTCCATTTTTTTTTGAATTTTTTAAGGCGTTTCCAATGAAAATTGAAGATCAAAGCCAAAACCAATGATTCTTCCATCGTTTATAACAAGAAAAACAATAAAGTGCCCTTATCAACGATCAAAGAAAAAGAAAGCGTCATTTCTAATAAATACGAAGATTTTCATAGTAGTCGGGCCAATCAGAACCTCAATGAAAAATTCAAAGAAAAATTCAATGAAAAAGCCTCAATTGCTCCTAAAAACAGGGACAAATCAAAGGATAATGATGAAAGAACGAAGAAAGTCTATTTCTCAGATAAAAAACAAGAAGAAGTGCCGAAAAAAACAAAGATTTTCAATAATTTCTCAAATAATGTTAATGATTATATGCAGTTCTACAATGAGAAGCCTGAAACTAATAGTACCAGTAGTGTGAATAATAAGCCGATTCGTTTTGATCTGGAGAAATCTTCAAATGCCAGTCGATCTTTAGCGACTCAGGAAAATGAGGATAATCTCTCTAGAAACTATTATGGTAAAAGTCCAGCAAAAAGCAGTTCAAGGGGTGGTAAAGAACTTTTCGATAAAAATCTGTATTTTTAAACAAAATTTTTTCTAGTTTATCATATTGAGGAAATCAATAGCGAAGTGAATAAAAAACTTGGTTTGAATACTTCCCAAGGGTCTTTGGCACAAACAGAAATTTCAAAGAAAAAAAGCCTGGCTTCGAATCAAGATGAAGCCGTGGATCCTTTTGCGTTTCAGAGTACTAGTAGTAGGAAAAAACTCGATTCGGATGAATTACAAAGGTTTGTTTAAATGGATCGGTTTTTCTTTGATTTATTTTAAAGAACTTTCTATACGAAATGCCTTAATGCGAAGATGAAAAATGGAAGCGATAGTAAAGTGCAACGGGTTTCTATAGCTTTGATTTATAAGGTTAAGAAAAAAAACTATTTTTATTTGAATTTTCTTAATTTGAATTATTTTCTTTGAATTTATAGGAAGCTATGGATAAAAAAGTGCCTCATAATGAATGGAATGGCTTTATTGAATCGGCTTTGAAGTTCCCGGATAAATATTTGGATTTGACGAAATTGAAGATCAGAAGCAATAAGAAAGTATTACAAAATAGACTCGTCGAATTCAGCCAAGAGTAAATTAATATTTTATTGAATTGAGACTTTTTTCGATTTTTTACTTTCTAGCAAACAATACAAGGAGAAGATCCAGAAATGAAAAATATCAAAATCTGTTTTTTTGTAATATTTTATAGTTTTTCCTTTTTTCAAATAATAACATTTATAAAAAAAAAACTCCATTTTTCTAAATTTTCTAACTAAAAAATAAATTTAAATACGATGAAAAATTAAGAAAAATCATAAAATTTCCAAATGATCCTCCCCACCGCATCTCTTTTTCCATTTATCATATAATTCCACTAATTTCTCGATATAAATCTTATGATATTTATCCACCATTTCCTGTGTGGGATTAGGCACAACAGGCATTTTTATGCCTTTTCCTATCACAGTAAATAATTTCACATCATCATTAGGCAAAAGTCCATGTTTTGTATAAGCCATCGTTCCAGGCATTTTAAATTTATTGAGAAAAAGCCCCAAAGTCTCATTATTATAAGTATAATAGAGCTTATTTTCTCCAAAAATATAACAGGGATGAACTGTATATCCATATTCCAAAGCCAGCTTTATAAAGCCTTTGCGATGTTTTATATAAACTCGATCTTTCCCATATCGAGTTATTGTGGCTTCTTCAAATCCGCCTGGCACAAACATCAAATTCTTATTTTCCTGCATTAATTTATTGAAATTCTCAGGATTAGCCCCTTCTATACCATAAAATTTCATTATTAAGCCTCCCCATGGAAGTTCAAAAGACATTCTGGATCCAACAACTTCCGCTTTTTGAAAAAAAGGATGGACGGTTGCAGCGATATTAAGTCCATAACAAATGATACCATGAGGATGAAATGGAAAAAGAGACTTTTCAGACTTAAGAGCTGATTTATCTTCAATGATCAACTGATAACCATCGAAAAACTTATAAATTTCGATGCATCCGCTGAGTTGCCTCCAAAATTTCGTCTTACGATAAAAAAAGTATTGATAAACGAGGATCAACATTAAATTCAACCGGGCATCAAAGGAACCATTATAAAGTTTAGCTAGACAATAAAAAGGTGTGAGGATCCATACTGGGATTGTAAAATGTAAAGGCATATATTTGAATTTGTGCATGAGAGTTTTTTGGTCCTCTCTTTTAAGGAAAGAAATGTCAGGATCTGGAAAAGGATCCTCTTGGGCAGGGATTTTTTGGATTTGGGTCGAAAGCGACGAAAGACGATTCATTCTGGATTTGTGGATTATGAAGGAAAAAAGAACTATTTATTGAAAACATATATGACGTTAATTTCGAAGAAAATTAGAAAAAAAATTTCCTTGGAACATAAAGGCGTCATTAAATAATACATTAAAATTATTAAAAAATAAAAAATGGAGAAATCTAAAGAAATAATCATATAAATTTAAAATTTAAAAATTCATTTTTTTTCATTTATTTTTCAATAATTTTTAATTTTTTTCAAATTCTTTTTTCCTCTAAAATCGCAAAGACTTCCTCTAGCATCCAAGAGCCTCTTCTATTGTAGAGTTCTTTCTTAGAAATGACTCTTTTCTTCTCGAAATCTTCAAATACGTCCGGTCCATGCTTATCTACTAATTCTCTAATCTTTATTGGTTAAAAAATCAACAAATTTCTTATTCTAAAATATTTAAATATCTGACTTTGCCTTGTATTTCCAATCTGAACTTTTTCAATGAAGCATATTTGCTTCCAAATAATATTCCAGCCCCTTTCGCCTTCAAGGTCTTCCAATTCCTCGCTACTCTATCCATTGATCGAAACATAACTTAAAAAACAAAAAAACAATAAAAAAACAATAAAAAGTAAAATTTTTACAATAAGCGTAAATAGGCCAAATCAAGAAGAATCCTATTGTTAAGAGGGCTTGATACTTAGGAGTTGAGGTCACAAAGGCAACGATCAACAAATAAAAGGCTGTGGTGTAGATCAGTGATTGCATTGGAAACACTATGAAAGCACAAATTATCTTATGGCTAGCGACGACATCATTTGCTGTGATTTTAACTTTAGATCCTGCTAAAGCTTTGAGTCTCTCTTTTTCTGATAAATATTGAAGCAACAAGCCAAATGGACCTGACATTATTACTCCAGGTAAGGCCTTTATAATCAAAATGGGAAACTTTGATTTATTATTGAAAATATACGAAAGAAAAGCTGATGATTATCATGAGAAAACATTTGAAAATTTCAAATAAATCAGCAATAAACGTGGTTGTATATGTCAACACCTATTAAACTCTTTTAAAACAAACAAGACAGAAATAAAAACTTCAGAATCTTTGATACTTAAAACTTTCAAGTCCGCGTAATATTTCTTTATCTTTCCAAGGATTCCCACAATCTCAGGATGTTCTTTGAGTTTTTGGTAACCTTCAGAAAATCTTCTATTCAGTTCTTGTTCCTTTTCTGGTGTGAGATTCTCTTTATCTGGCTTGTAAATGTCTCTTACAAGAAAAATGGAAGCCAATTCGCTATAAGTGGGGGCCACAATATGACAATCTTTCATCCTCTTAGAATAATATATGATCAAATTAGTAATTTCCTTAATTTCCTACGTTTTCTATCTCATGCAAAAGGACTGATATGGCTTCTCTCTTGTTTTTATTGTATAAATCGGCTAATTCATTAGGAATTGCATAGGCTTTCCCAATATCGATAAGGACTTTGCTTCTGAAGGCACTCGGTTTGTAATAGTTTAAACCTATTGGGACAATATTCACTCTAATCCCATGTTTGGCCATTGCTCCTAATGCCATAATAGCAATCCCCGCCTTTAATTCTAGGAAATCACTTCGATCATGTGAACCTCCCTGATAAATTTGAGCTTAATTTTGGTTTTTTAAGTATTGAACCTCAGGAAAAATCCCAATGCAACGTTTCTCCTTTAAACATTTAAAGACATTGTCGAACATTTCGGATTGGTCGACTTTCGGGATGATTTTGTAATTTGAGTTTAGGTTTTCAAAAGAAGGATTTTCTTCTTCCAAAGAAAAAATCTTGGCCTCTGTCGCGTTATTTATCGCTTTGACTTGAAATTCTTGTTTATTCTATTTTTTAACTCGCAATATAACTATTTTTCTTTCCATAAATTTACTGATTGAATCATAACAGAATCACCTACTTTCAGATCCATCACAAAATCAGTGCCTTCGCCCTAACAAATTTTTAAATATGCAAATAAATCAAAGAAAAAAATTTACTTTGAGAATGGAATTTATTATGGCAGCTATTTTCCCTTTTCCGTTTTTAGCGAGATCCTGAGGTCTTTCCACAGGAACGACATGAACCATTTTCGCCAAATGTCCAATCACTGGTCTTCGGACTGATTTCGCTGCCATTATAAAGCTAACTTCTCTTGGTATAAGACTAACGAGCATCTAGATTTATGGATGGTTTTTTATCATTAAAAGTGTGCTTTTTTTTACCATTCCATCGACAAATTGGTTGCTGTGGTTCCCACATAAAATCATGGGCTCGTTCTAAATTGAGTTATTAATGGTTTTGGGAGAAAAAAAATGTCACCAAAGGGATATTCTCCAAACCAATCACTTGAATGTCTCGAAAAAAAGTGTTCACTATCAACCTTAAAAAGTGAATTTTTACTAGAGACGAGAGAAGAAGGACTTGAAAAAGATTTTCATAACTTTATAGACCTGACTCATTTTTGAGCTTGATATATTGTTGAGAAATTTCAATAAAATTATTTAAAAAATGATCCTTTATTAATTTTTTATTTTTTGGGATTTGCATAATTTAAAGTAAAACCCCTAAAATTTTTTATTAATTAGAAAAATATGAATAAATTTGACTATTATCGAGAAATTTTTTTTATTTTTTTTTAAACTTTTTTTATATAAAAACATTTTAAAGAGCCTTTTCTATTTTGGAAAGTGTTTTAGTTATAATAAAAAAACTAAAACTTATTCAAAATAACATTGCCATAATAAAATAAAATATTTTATATATTATTATATATTATCCAGACTGTTATCAATAAACTTCAACAAACTGACCTCATCCGTGATTTCGCTTTTCTTTTTCACATAATCCATAACATTATTATTATCGAATTTGCTTCTAGGACTCTTTGCACATAAGGTCGAAGTTCTATCTTTTAACATGATCGTGTTATTCCTCGTTCGAACCGCATTTTTATCCAAAACACTTCTCACTAATTCATTAGGCAATGGTTTGCCTTTATATTCAGAGCTTAATCTTTTTAATGAAAACTCCATAATTTCGGGTTTTTCTAATACGTTTTCAGCTGCTCGTTTAAAATCGCCTGAATTTTCATTCTTTTCCTCTGAATTCATTTCATTATGGATTTCTGTTTCCAGGTATTTTATCAAAAGGTTCTTTTTAGTGGGAGTATCAGTTCTAATCATATTTTTCTCTATTATTTTCTGGTTTTCAGAGCTTTTCATTGGACTTTCAGAGCTTTTCATTGGACTTTCTGAGCTTTTCATTGGACTTTCAGGGATTTTCATTGGACTTTCCAAGAGTTTCTTGGGAGTTTCAGCCAAGAGAAGTTCCTCAGGAAAGGCTTTTTTCTTGTTTTTTTTGAAATCAGTGAGATCATTGAGATTTATTGAGATTTCCTTAGGAGGGATCATTAGATTTATCAATGGAATATCGAAATTTTTCTGTTTTTCTAATGTTTTTTCTTTAGAATATAAAGTCTTTTTAGCTTCTTCCTTATTAAAGATCTCTATTATAGGGTTTTTAAGATTTTCATCTTCTATATTAGGACTTCTATTGGAATTACTCATGTTTTCACGATTACTTGAATATTTCTGTAAAGTCCTTAAAGATTCCATAAATGAAAAGTCTCGAATTTTATGTGAAAAGTCCTTTGTTTTGATGATATTGAGCTTTTCACGGAAGAAGTCCAAATCCTGATAAAATTCGTTTCTATTGAATAAATCCTCGCATTTCTTTAATATTTCCTTATGAAAATCGAGGCTTTTCTGCTCCAAATCGAAAAGACCTATATTGGGGAAGTCTTTTCTTAAGCATTCTTGATGTTTTTCTAATAAAGTTTGCAAGGAAAAAGCCAGACAATTGCCCCAATTTTCGATTTCTTCTTGTCTTTTTCTTTGTAATATCGAAAAAACCACGATTTCTTGTTTTAAAGTCTCGATTTCATGGCAAAAATTCCTGATGTTTTTAACTAGAAAATCAGCCAATTTCTGGACTTTATTGAGAATTTCTTCGAAATCGTTCTTCTTCAGGAAATCTTCTGAGAAATCCTTAGGAAATAAATCAGATTTTTCGGGGAAATCAAGGAAAAAAGGGATTTTCTCATCGATTTTCTGAAGTTCCTTTAGGAAAAATCCAGAAAGTGTGGCTTGTTGTAAAGAGAAATTATATTTCAATTTCCCTGAAGAAGCTTCGATTTTCTCTTGAAAATCCACGTTTTTCATGCTATTTTCTCTAAGATTTCGTCCTTCTTTTCTGATCAATTTCCGCATTCCCTTCAATAATTTTATTAGAAAAGTAGCTAAAACCTCGCTTTTCTCATTATTTTCATGATTTCCCTCGAAAATCTCATCATTTTCAAGGCTTTTCTCAATATTTTCCTGTTGATTTTCGTTATTTCTCTTGATTTCCTCTGGATTTTCAACCGAAAAGCTCTGAATCATGGGTTTTATCGTCAATCCTTTGCATCTCATCGCGAAATTCAAAGTTCCAATAGTCTCATTGAGAAAATCTGGGTTTTCGCTAATTGTGGCCAAAAGTACGATTATCGATTTTCCAGATAAAGACCCTTGTAATATTCTAGTCAGCTTATTATCTCTAAAAGGCACATGAAATTCAGGGCTTTTTAAAGAAAGTGAGGCTATGACATTCGATAAAGAACTTAAAGAACTATTGATGTTTTTGGCTTCTTCTAATCTTTTCCCGCTATTTTGATGAAATTTTAAAGGAAAAAAAAGGCTTTTTCTTCTACTGAGAATCGGACTTCTTGATTCTTTCAGATCCAGCGAGATCAACAAAGGAAAAAGAGGATTCCAACTTTATGGAATTATCGATTTTCTTCTGATAAATCGTGAGAATTGTATGACTTCTCGATGAAGTTTGATTGATTTTCTAATGATTTTTATAAGAAAATAGAGCTTTTCAGTTACTTGGCTGGCGATTTTCCTGAAAACCAATCCTGCATTTATCATTTTATAGGCTTCTTCTAATGATTTTATGGGAGTTTCTATTAAATCTCTTATAAAAGTCTCATTATTTTCCTTTTTTTCTTGAATAATAAGGCCTTTGGCTTCAGGATTCAAAAGATCGCGGATTTCATCGCAATAGATCTGGAAAAAGCTCATAAAAACCTCGTTTTTCTCATTATTTTGCTCAATTTCTTCAAATAAGTTTCTCAAAAATTGAGGAATAATCCCATTATTTTCTTCATTTTCCTCGATATTCAGTTTCTTTAAAAGACCCATACTATAGGTTTTTCCAGTTCCAGTTTGGCCATTCACGAAATAAGAGCAATTATAACCTGAAAGAAAGGGTTTTATCAATGGTTTGGCAGTTATTAGGAAAAGCGCTTTTTGAGAGCCGGAATTAGGGAAAATCTGATCGAATGAATAGTTCTTATTGGGCGGAATAAGAAGAGTTTGAGAATTTATGAGAGAAAAAGGAGATTTTGAAGGGTTCGAAGGCTTGATTCTAAGGAAAATCCTCAGGTTTTCTGACATTTTTATTGAATTTATTGTCGATATTCGCAAAAAAAGAAACTTATTTTTGATAATTTACGAAATATGGATAATAAATCCGAGGATTTCGCTTTCCTTTTAGCTGAGAAACTAGGTTTCTTCAAATCGCTGCTTTCCTCAGATAAATTCCAGCCAATATCGACTAAAAAACCAGAGATTTCGAGCTTTTTCGATCAACAATCGTCTTCTTTCTTCATTCGTTCAGAGAAAAAGCTCAATTTTTCTAAGAAAAACCTCATAACCTTCCTTTTTTCAGGCTATAGGCATCATTTCCTAATAGATGAACGTCAAGGAAAGACCTTTTTCCTTTGGGCGATAAAGCCTGAAATCCATTTCCTTTATTATTTCCTAAGAAGTCCTAAACTCGATCTTATAGAAAATCAAGAAATGTTCCTTATAAATGGGCTTTTCGAAGAAGATGATAAAGAAACTTTGATTATTTCCTTTTCTGTGGATTATGAAGTTCCGAAATCTAAGGAAAAACAGGTTTTTCCCATGAAAAGTCTAATAAATGGATATCGAATTAGACAAATTAATGAGAATTCCTGTGAAATCGTTAATATCGTAAATAGGACTTTCCAGAATAGATTGCCTAATTTCGTGAATTTCGATTGGAATCAAGGCGGACATTTAGAAAAGCTTGAAAAAACGCTGTTTTTCATGAATATCGAGGACTTTTCTCTAGAAAAAGAGCGGAAAATAGAAGATATTGAAGAAATTATTGAGACTTTAATGAAAGAAACAACGGAAAAAGACTCCTGGATATCGAAATATCAGGAAATGTTAAAGCCAAGTCCTGAGGATTTCTCGAATATTGATAAAGTTGATATCTTGAATTTATATGGAGAGGCTTATAAGCCGAAAATAATGAAAAATAGAAGGAATTTCAAGGCTAATAATTCCGAATTGCCGAAAAACATGGCTGGGAAGGTCACAAATAATAGAACAAAGGAATATTTAGCGAATTTAATGACGAAAAATAAGAATTAAAGAATTTTTAAGGATTTTCATATATATTTTCTAAGATTTTCATATATTTTCTAAGATTTTCATATATTTTTTTTATTCATATATTTTCTAAGGATTTTCAAAACTTTTTAACTAAAATAACGATTATCGAAATCCTCGACTTTAGTTCTTTCAAGCCAATTGCCCATAAAATCGCGAGATTTCAATAATAAATTCGTGAAACGAGAGAGAAAAACACGAAATTGTTCAGGATTTAAGAATAATTCGCATTGGGTCTTTTCATCGGTTAAAATATCGAGGATTTCCTGTCTATTTTATTTGAAAAATTAGAGAAAAAAGTCTATATTTTAATACATTTCATAGGAAGGCTCTTGATTTTCATAAAGTCTAAGTAAAAACTCTAATCCTTCGCTCAAAATCACGCTTTTCATAGCAAAAACCTCATCTTTTCTTTCAGGGTCTTTTTCGAGAATTCTCTTGAAATTCGGGTTTTTCAGGTCTATTATCGTGAACCTTTCGTTTTCTATTGAATTCCTCATTAAAAGGTTTCTTATTATTTCTATTGTGGTCTTTTTTATTAAGAAATTATTATAAAAACTTTTTTATTTATGGTTTTTTTCTATAATATACTTGCCACAAAAAGTCCTTTTTCTCTTCAAAATAATCATTGAAAGCTTCTTCCGCGATAAAATAGAGCTCATAAGCTTGAATTTCTAATATAAAGCCTTCATTTCTTAATAAATCCTCATGTTTCCTCTGATCTTTATTGAGAAAAGTCTGGATATAATCTCTGAAGACCATTTTTGCGAAATTCCTTTTTCCCTCGATTATGAAATTCCTCAATAATTTCAGACTTAAACTCAAGGCTTTTTCGATATGGAGTTTATCAGCAAAAAGCCAATTCAAAGCTTGAATTCTCTTAGTTTCTGGAGTCATATCCCCTTCTTCAAATAAGACAATATCCCCATGCGAATTCAAAAACAGCCTTTCTAAGATAAAAGGAGCTAATTTTGGCATAAGCTCCATGAGATTTCGCTTGATTTCAGGGAAATCAGCCTTTTTCGGATCTAAAGTCAACAAATATTGCGAAATCGAGCTGATTTTCAATTCCTCATTATTGAGGAAATTGAAGATTTTGAGGTGTTCTTGAGGAGAAAAGGCCTGTTTTCTGTTAAATTTTGCGAATTTCATGATTATTTGATCAATTTTCTCTAAAGAAGCACTATCATAAAAGCCCAAAGCTCTTAAAATCAAAGAGAAATAAGCACAAAACTCAAGGTTTTGTAATTCATTGATATTGATATTAGCGATTTCGCATAAATGGTCATAAAGTTCCTCCCAATGTTCTTGACTTCCATGGAAATTATTCAAAAGTCTGCATTTTATCAATAGAAATTGGACTTTATTATAATATTTATTGATTTCTTCTTCTTGCGAAATTTCTTTTAAAACATTATTGAGATTTCCGAACATAGACCTGACTTCTTCTGAATTTTGGATAATTTGTTCATATATTTGAAAAGGGTCTTTTTTCTCGAAATCCAGGAAATTTTCATCAAACATACAAAAACTCAAGAGATTTTCTTTGAAGAGATATATTAAGACTATGAAGCGTTTTATCACTTCTTGATTAAGGAAACATCGTAAATAAACCCATAAAACACCACGGAAATCAATAGCTAAAGGCCGAAGAGTCAAAGGATTCGAAGACATATAACCATAGATCGCTTTTTCGTATTTGTTTGAAGCTTCCTTTGATAAAATGAAGAAATTCGATAAGGAAAATAACCAATTTCTATTGCCACAAGCGCCTTGATAATAGATTTCGTCTTGAAATCCAGAGATTTCCTATATTGGAAAAACTTTAAATTAATGAATTAAAGGATAAAAAGCTACTTTTTCTAAATAAAATTGCCTTCTTTCCTCTGAAATCACCTGGAAATCCTTACAAAACATGAAATCGAGGGTTTTAATATGGTTGATTTTTTCGACTAAAAGTCCTTTTTTCTTCCAATCAAATTCATTGTATTCTTCGT
>Ga0302320_10010237_pt1 | contig 20023 bp, 11 predicted proteins | sample Bog_T0_3_FD_202130 | JGI IMG/M metagenome (GOLD analysis project Ga0302320, IMG submission 202130) | Peat permafrost microbial communities from Stordalen Mire near Abisko, Sweden - Bog_T0_3 | ecosystem: Environmental > Terrestrial > Soil > Wetlands > Peat | place: Sweden: Abisko, Stordalen Mire... | reverse complement strand
ATAATGAGAACTTCAACATTTCTTGCCTCACAAATAGAAAAAACTAACTCAGCACCAAATCTAAGTAAACGATCTTTGTGAGTAATGACAAGTCTTCCAATCTTACCACTCAAAATCGCCTCAAGAAGTTTACAAGTGAAAAAAAGTCTTCATCTCTTCCACCCAAACAGGATTTTGATTGAGTTGATAAAGATTTTGTAACAAAAGCTCTTGATCTCGAAAAAATCTAGCATCATGTGTAGACTGCCCCGTATTTTCAGTAGCATGAATGAGTTCATGCGTTAAGGTACTCATGATACTTAAAAATGCGCCATGATCAAACTGATGCGTATCCAGCATTTTTTGAAACTGAGCAAAAGAATGGCCTTTTAAGTTAAACTCAATTACGTGTGTGCCTTGTCTATTATGCGCATCCGAATTATTAGAATCTACATAAAATTGGATATCAATAGTTTTGTGTAACATTATCTGTGCTTGATTAATTAAAAACGATCTCATTTTTTCTAGCGTAGGTTTTAATTGGTGTAATTGATTCTTTATTTCCCCTGGTGCCATGGATTCTATTTTCTCAGGTGTAAAGCTATCTACATAACTTAATTCATCTATGATTTGTGCTTCGGATGTGTTTCCAAGAATACTTAATGCAGGCTTATTTGCTTGCTTTGCAAGTTTTTCTATTTGAATTTGAATCTGCTCTTCAAATACTTGAACTTGCTTGCGTAATGACATTTCTGTAATTACATTAAGCAATTGATTCTTTTCCAGTTTTTTACCTGGGATATACTTTCCGTAAGCATCAATAATACCGAAATGCTCTAATTCTTCCCTTACTTTCTGCCTCAATAGGCGCAGACTTATCGAGTCATCGCTTAACGGAAGTAAGGTTAAATAGCGTGCTAGCGCTTCTGGAGTTTTGATTGTCTTACCTAATTCTGAAAATGATTTTCCATGTACTTCACTTAGCGCTTCTGTCTCGTTTACATATCCATTTTGAAACTCATAATAAAAATCTTGAGGAAGGTCTTTTATTATCTGATGTGGCTCTTTTCCAACTTGAAATGCAAGCTGTTTGAAGGCAGTCTCACATAATACCTCAGTAATAGGCTCTACAAGCTCTGTCTGCTCTAAAAACTGAGTACGTGTTGCATTTTGACTAAGCTTCCCCCTGAGCTGAACTGCCAAAGGTATAGGCAAAGATTCAAAACGAGATTGAACTAAATCAGTTAAATGCGAAAAATACGGTCCAAGCTCAGAAGAATGAAAAAGTCCATTATAATAAATACCTTTTTTAGCATGACTAAAGCCATCGATATCAATTGCTCTACCTTGTTTACCATAATGCATGGTACGTGTTGCGGTAGGTTTTACACTACGCAAGCTATAGGGGTTAATTGCATCTAAGGTTTGTCCATTAAAATGAATCGCAATAGGTTTTCCTCCGTCGGAGCTTAGACTACCAATTACTTGAATCAAGTGTCCTTGAATAAATGCAGGATCCGTTACACTAAGCTCTCCTGTTTTCTTAAAAGTTAGCTGAGTTCCTCTAGGAAAAGAGCCCGATTGTTTTTTTTCGGCAATGAGCATCTGATGCCCATCCCACTTTAAATAAACAGTGGATTGTGTTTTTCCATCACAAGAAGAATCAATCTGTACTTGCTCAAATGTATGAAATAGCGTGAAAAACCCCCATCCAAAATTAATATCCTCCGAACTCTTTAGTTTAGATGAGTACTTTGGAATAAAAAAATAGTGCATTTGATCTGCACACATCCCTACTCCATTATCTACAAACCTAACGAGCATTTGTTGATTACGATCGCGCATCACATCTACATGGATCTCTTTAGCACCTGCTTCTTTAGCGTTTTTAGCTAACTCTTTCACCCATACAAATTCAGAGGGATTTTGCTTAATTGCTCCTTGAATATGTTTTTGATTTAACCTTCTATCCCCACTGATAATCTCCATGAACTTAGGATGTTCCGCAAGTGGGATAAAAGTAGGTGCAAAGATCGAACCCTCATGCTCATCAGCCTCTAAGAACGATGCTTTTCCACCAAAAAGATAACTAAAAATAAAAGGCTCTGTTGTTTCATTAACAAGTGCTTTTTCGCGCATTAAATTCACTAAATCTTCCATACTTTTATGGGTCTGAAGATCCTCAGTAGTCGGATAAAAAGGCATGGATTTACACATCCCCTCGATAAGAGGGATTTTTTGTTTCTCACTGGGTGAAGCTAATATCTTCATAATGGAAACTAAGATCTGCTCCTGATTGACTCGCAATTGCTCTTCAGTAGGTTTATTTGTCAGAGACCATAAAGCACGAGACCAACTTGAGGGTAAAAAGCCATAAAAACAATGACTTAAAATACGATGTTTGTCAGGAGTTAAATCTTCAAGCTCTTTATTAAAGAAACGACTAATTAAAAACTGTGCAAATTCTTTTGCTCCTGACGTGCTTGCAGAACTAGACTCATATGAAATACTCCTCTTATTATTAAAAGTAACAAACTCACTTTCATAAGGATAAAAATAATCAAAATACTTAAAAGAAAAATCAAGTGCTTCAGGTTTTATATTTTCTATTTCTTTCAATACCTCAAATTGATCTAAAATTAACATCGTACACCGAGAGATGCCTAACGCACGGCAACGATTTTGATAATCAATAAGCTTATTAAAATCAACTTCAGTTTGTATCATCCGAGAAATAGGACTGTCATAAGTAGGTAGCTTTTTAAGCAAGCTAATAGATTCAAAATCTTCTTTAAAAATATGTTTGATCCATTCAAAAAAAGATTGATTAAATTTTAAAAGTTTTTCTGAAATAAATCTTCCAACATAATCTTTGTTAGATTTTTCCTGCTTCTTTTCTTCTGTCATTTGAGTCAGTTTTTGTTGCAGTAATTGAAGTTCTGGATCCGTTAGAATTTCATTAATCTTTTCTTTTTTAGTTGGGTCTGCCAAGACTCTTTCAGGATCTTTATTAAACTGCTCAAGCGTTATGCCAATTTTTTCTTTTAAAAGAGCATCTACCTTAGTTTTTGCTTGTTCTTGATTTTTATCCAAAATTTTTTGAACAGATTTGTTAATTTTATTTTGCTGAAAATTTTGTAATAGACTTGAAAAAATAAAATTTCTATCCTGAGATAAAAAATCTAAAATAAACTCATGCTCCGCTCCACTGTCAGCAAGTAGATCGTAGATTTTTGCACTTAGTTTTTGAATATTTGCGTACTGGGGAGTGTCTTTTAAGTTTTTTAATTGTGTTAGATCTAGTGCAAGCTCTATATTTAAAACACGTGCAGTATCAACAAATTGAGCTATTTTTTTTTGATCAGAAGATATTTGCTTACCAAACTGACGCAAAAGCTTAAAAACAAACTGAAGATAGGTATCTTCTTCTAATTCTGTCATTGGTTCTAAACGTGAAGTTGAGCCATTTTGTCCAATACTTTCTTTTACAATTTTATAAAAAACTTTCTGCGCCTTCAGTTTTCTTTCTTTAATATATTGTTTAACTTGTACTTTAAAACTATCAGGCATTTCTTCTTGCTCAAAAACACTAACAACGTGTGAGCTCTGAAGAAGTGGATCCACTAAAGCATCCTTCATAGTAGATGTAGAGTCTGCATGCTCTTGAGATTGGAACAAATATGAAGAACGAAATGAAAGTTCTTCACCACCATGACGTGAGCGAGTGTTTATCAGAGTCTCTGTAACAGGGATACTCCACGGATGCTCTAGCTTTTGTGACTCATCTAAAAAAAACTGCCGCACTCCACTTAAGTTGCTTTGCCTATTTGCATAAAGAAGAAGCCTATCCTGTGTCTTTAATTGAGCTGAAAACAGATGACTTCTAAAATCACTACCAAACCAATGCTGAATTGTGTCTAAAAGATTTCCATGCACTCTACTCACTAATTGAGGATGAATCCAAGTAACAGGTTTTCCTTTCACACTTTGAACTGCTTTAAATTCATCCAATGCAGGGAGAATCGCATGATCCTTCGAGTGGATTTTGGCTCTTCTGATAATATGAAAAGCTTCATCATTTAATAAAGGATACAGAGAGTTCCAAAGAGCAATATCTTCTGTTTTTTCTGCATAAGAAAGCAATTCTGTAATTGTTTTTCGATTTTCTCGGTCTTCATAAAGAATCACTCCTCGATCTGAAGTCAGCTGTGTTTGAGATGGAAAATCTAATGTTACTTCAGGGTAAATATTAATCCCTTCCAAAGGAAATTCTTTAATCAGCACGCCATTAACTGTAATATCTAAAACACCTTTACCCTGATTAATAGGCTCAACACTTCTTTTCAGTCCTAAGTGCATACCATTTGAAAGTAATATATGCTCGGAATAACCTCTGTGACTATCTGTAATTTGTTGATCGTTAACCCAAATTACCCCGCGCTCTGTATTTTTAAAAAACTTAGCAATTACCTGATCTAAGTTATGGCGATGCTCGTCAGATAAACTTTCAGAATGAATAGAAATTTGAGTTCCATGCGTATTTTTATGTGAAGGCTCGATTTGTACAATAATTTGTGACTCTGGAGGTTTTGAATCGATAGGCTCCTGCGAAAGAGTGATTTTAATGGGAGGAAATCCTTCTTTATAAGACTCAATTACAATCTGATCTGTAGGAAATTTTAAAAAAGAGAGAACAGAAAAAAAACCCTGCCCAAATCTTCCTGTCACTCCTATAAGGCCCTCACTGGGGTTTAGTATAACTCCATTGCTTGAGCGTGCAGGAGTTAATAAATAGAAGATAGCATCTTCTAAACTCATGCCTAACCCATAATCTTCCACTGTAATTTTTTGATGAGAGTTAGAATGCACTTGAACTGTTTTGTGATCGCGCTCAACACCCTCAGCTAACTTTTTGTCATAATAATAAGAATCAAGAGCATTAGACACTAGTTCACGAATAGCCATATCCTGCGCAAATTGAAACTCTCCTAGTACTCTTACATTTTGCTTAACATACTCCATCCGACTTAAAGAAACAGTATGCATTTGCAGTAGTTGCTCAAGTGCAACAAAGTGATTTAACTTAGCATCTTCTGGTTTGGTATCTGCAGTTTTAGCAATCAAATCAGCAAGTGGAACACGAATGCGTGGTGTGCTTCTTTCATAATGCAAATTGACAGATTGAAGCACTCCTAGAGGATTTAATATATTCTCTCTTTCGTCCTGACAATCAGATTGCGTAAGTAACTCTTGCTTAAACTGCTCAAGAGTACTCACGCCTAAGTGCTCCACGTTATGTTGCTTCATCCAATGCGCAAGATGCGTTAGTGAAACACCACCTAGCGCCTCTTGGATGCTATCTTGTTGAGACTTTTCTAAGGATCTATCATTAATCCACTGAGCGGTAACTGCTGTAGGTGGAGTTGATTCATCTATACTATAATAGTATAAAGAACCTTCAGTAATCAGGTTCAGCGCAAATACGTCTGTAGAGAATATTAAAAACTCAAGTAAAAAAAAATACAAATTTATTATAATATAAAATAATAATCTCTTCATATTACTTATCTCAATTTTAAAAACCAACTTGCTTCCTAGAGGCCGCATCCCGATAGAGGTTAAAATTTTAAGGAGAGTTTTCCAGAATGGGTGATTATTAAACTCAATCATTCAATCCTCTCTGAGAGGAGAAAGAGAAGACTCTCTATGGCCTAAAAGCATACTCGTTTTAAATCAAGAGAGCAAGTTACTGAAAGTTCCCCAGTTGGGTTTTGGACAAGCGAGCACTAGCTCGCCAAGGTGCGAGAAGGTTGGGGGATTTGAATTGGGTTTGGGGCTACTTTTTATCCAAATGGAGTAAAAATTAGCGCTGTATAGGGTTGTTTTCTCTGTTTCAGCAGTCTCAGGTGCATGTATTCCGCGACACGGTAGTATCGGAACTTCAGTGCTTCAAGTGGCTTGAAGTGTTTTATCAAATACTGGTCCGTGTGGAGAAGTTTTGAGCCAGTACTCCAGTCAAAAAGACAGATAAAGAAGTAGCTGAGGTATACTAAAAAGTGCAGCATTCGAATTCCATGAAGATTCATCACTCGAATCTGTTCTAAATTTAAATAGGACTTTCGAAAGCGAAAACTCTCTTCAATTCCAAATCGACAAATATAATAAAAAAAACAATTTTTATATTACTTGACTTATAAGATCAAATAATATAAATTTTTTAAGAGTGTTAATAAAACTAAAGAATTAAGGAGGATTTATGGGTTTCTTAAGGAAAAGAGAAATGATTCTAGTTACTTGGGTGGTATTGGGTCTAGGTTCGGTTCAGGCACAAGCTGCTGCAAAGAAAGTTGCGGCTACCAGCACAGCGTCCTCATTGATTCCTTCTTGTACGTTAAGTAACGGCCTTACGATTTCAACTCCAATACCTGCGCGTCCAGTCTCAGTTCAGCCCGTTGGTACCAAGATCTTTACACTACCTAATGGCAGCCGCGCCGATATGTCTATGGATTTAAATTCAATTTTAAATACATCGGTTACCTCCACAAGCGCACTTTTACCTCAGGCGATCAGTGCTTCTGCAGTGCCACAAACCTCCTCTGGCGCGATCAATCATTGCGATTCGCATATTGAGCTCCGATCAGAAATCACGACTTTCCAGTTAGATATAGCAAGCTTGGGAATTTCAGTGGGGTACAGTCCAGGCGGAGCGATTACCAGTCCTATCACCAACGCTACAGGGACGGTGACCGCTCAGATTGGAGCTGTTTCCATGGATTTCAGTCTTTGGCAATGTGCAGCGGGCTCGTGCTCTGCAGTGGTTGCGTCTACTGCAAGTCATTTAACTGCAGGAGTGAATCTCAATTTACAAATTGATTTGTCGTCCGTAAATACAGGTTCAACCCTGGTGTATAATACAGCACTTGCTGGGGTTTTAAGATCAATTATGAATAATGGAATGTCTCAACTAGTCGCTTCTGCTCGATTTAACGACCTCAACTGGACCGCGCAGGTGATCGATTATACCCCTGCGATTGGGATTTTAGTTTTTGATGCTGGCAATCAGTCTCTCCTCGCTCCTAATCAGGGTTTTGAAGTCTACGCATCTACTGGCAGCACTTCTGTTGGGGCATGTCCTGTGTACGAGCTGGTGGGCTACATCCATTCTACGATCGTGGGAGGAATTTCTAGTTATGCGTTGGTGGATCAGCTTTTTGGGTCTCGGGGAATTCAAATTGGAGATCAGGTGATGATTCGAAACATCTAAAGTCTGAGAGCCTAGGAGCGGGTGCCTGACTGCTGACTGAGGAGATACTTATGTTTCAAAAGCAAATGAATTGGGTCGAAGCGATGTTCTGTATAAGTACTTCGTTCCTAGAAATGCTCAGTGGCGGTCCAGATGCTTGGGCTGTTGGGAACGCACCTTCAGTTCCCGTGCCACCACCAGTGGTTGATGGAATAAAAACAGTGATGTTAGCTCCCGTCAACGGGCTCACGATACAATTGCCGGATGGTTCTTTTCACGATTACGGAGGGGATTTGCTAGCGAGTCTGACCACTCAGCTGACCCAATCCGGGCGGTACTTGGTCGTGGCACCGGATTCCGGGAATTCAGCAGATGCTAAGCTCAGAAGCTTGGCTCAGCCCAAGGCTTCCTCCTCTCAATATAGCTGGGCGGCAACCGTGACTCCTGCGATCACCGTAACGGTAGAGCCTGAAGCTTTGAGTTTTGAGACAGGTCTGGGAGGCGAGAAAATGATGTACGGATTTAATGAGAGGATATCGAATATTCCAGACGAGTTTCCTCTGAATACTGTGGCTTCTCAGACAGTAGGATGGTTTGGAAATAATTATGATAGAAAGGGAATAGTTCCTTTTGACTCTCAATCGGGGCTTGATTTAGGAGATGGCTTTCAAATCGATGCGCTCGTTGCTTGGCTAACGATCAAATACGCTCATTATCATGCTGAATTGAGAATGAAAGTTTATTTAAATACCCCAGTCAATTCTAATCCAAATTTTACTGAAATTGGGGTTAAAGGAGATGGGTTTTATTTCGATGTTGTGGGGGGGTACGAAAGCTATAGCGCTGGGATTCAGGCTGCCCGTAAAGATGCTATGGATCAGGCGATCGGAAGTGCCATTCGTGGAACTTTTGGAGCTGTAGATCGAGCGCTCACTCGTGTGCCGCTGATGGCACGAGTGGATGCAGTTTTACCGGATGGGACGTTGTTGCTAGGAACCGGTATTTCATCTCAGGTGCGACCAGGTGTGCTTTATCAAGTGGTGAGTTCGCCCCAAACGGTGATTGAAGTGAGCTCCACTCAGCTGGATGGTTCTCTAGGAAAAATCGTACAGGGAGATGCCCAAGCTGTTCAATCGGGAGTATTGATTGAACAAATCTACGCGTTGCCGAAAGCAAGTACTGTACAACCTCATATGTTGGCAGCAGTACGGGTTCCTGGTGTACCGAGTGTAACAGATACCACGCAATTGGCTGCAACTAATTTACCTCAGCTTCCAGCTCTGAGTGGCTACGTTCCCAATCAATCTCGGGCGCAAGCCTTTTTGCAAAGTGTGGTGGAAGGTGTTTTTTTACCTTATCGAATTTGGCGCTACTTTCAGTACAATCAGGCCTACCACCGTGTGGCAGATGGTGGAAAAAGTGCAGAGCAGTTTTCCACTCAGTGGAAAACAGAGCCTTGGGTAAGTCAAATTGGACTCAGTCAACTTCTGCCTTTGGACGCTGGGACATTGTCTTTGTCCCCTCCGGTGGTGGTTGCTGTGATTGATTCTGGGGTGGATTACAATCACCCTTGGATTCATGACTCCATTTGGAGTAATTCTTCTGCGTGGAAAGATCCTTCTGGTAGAACGGATCGGTATGGCTGGGATTTTATTTCTAATGATGCTCGCCCGTATGATGACGGATATTATGGAACTGAGGTTGCAAGTGTGGTGACACGTATCGCGCCTCGAGCAAAAATAATGCCTCTTAAAGTGTTTAATTCTTGGGGAGTGACTCACTCTTCTGCCATTTATTCAGCTATGGTTTATGCGGTTGATCATGGAGCAAAGATTTTGCTCTGCCCGTGGGCAACTCGTGTGATGTCTCAGGCTATTGAAAATGGAGTCCAATATGCGCAAGATCATGACGTGCTGGTAGTGGCAGCAGCAGGGGACGGCGGAGTGGATTTAGGATGGAACCCCTATTCTCCGGCTGTTTTGACCGATAGAATGGACCACTTGGTGGTGGTGACTGCGGTGGACGCACAGGATCAGTTGGTGAAGGTGGCAGGACATGCTGCCAATTTTGGTTTAAAGCGGGTTCAAATTGCTGCCCCAGGGCAGAATATCTCGGTAGCAGAACCTAGGCTGGGCTTAGCTCATGCTACCTCTACTGGCCTTGCTTCGGCCATGGTGGCGGGGGGGCTGGCTCGGTGGCTGGATTTTGAGGGTTCCAGTGCTCGGGTAATGGATGGCGTGCGTCAGATGTTTGTCGATGCGGATCGGGTTTCGACTCTTACCGCGGTAGTAGAACAGGGGCGAAGGCTGCATTTAAGGAGATAAGGACCACATACTGTGCATGCAGCTGTCTGGATTCCGCGGCCTTCAGATGATACGAAAGCTACAGTAAACAACTATGAGAAGTCTTGGTGTAGGCTGCTTCTGTAGTGTCTATTCAGTGGGCTGAGGCACCAGTCTTTTGGATTTTATCTTAACTCATTTCTGTTGATTCAGCTCAAGTCGTAGGGTTACCCAGCCGGCAGTGCAAAAACCGCTGAAGATTAATTTGGTGGAGATACACGGGCTCGAACCGAGGACCTCATCCATGCCATGGATGCGCTCTACCAACTGAGCTATATCCCCAGATTAAACTTCGGCGCTAGGATTTTTAAAGATCGCTTTCAAGAAAAAAACTACTAACAGGTTTACTAAGTGAATTCAATCATTGAATGCGTGGGGACACTTTTCCTAATTTATCTGAAACAATTTCAAAAATATTCATATGCGTGTTTGCATGCCAAATATCCGGGGCTCCTGCTGGGCTGCCATAGGTGGCCACGCCTGCTCCTACAGGGGCTGCTGTTCCTCCTGCTGCGCCTCCACCAAAGAGCGATCCAAAGGGATTGCTATCGCTTTTGCTACTCCCGCCGCTTCCACCCCCGCCTCCTCCGCCGGAGTAAGAAGTGCCTGAGGAAACTCCCATTCCCGAAGCAAGTTTCGCTGCTTCGTCTTGTCCTACTTGGGCAATACCCGCAATGGCTGCTCCGACATCGCCTGCACCGCTAGGAAGCAAGCTGGCCATCGCTGCTCCCGCTCCTCCTTGCATGGCCTGTTGTGCGATGGCTGGCAAATTTCCTGCTGCATTTTGGATTTGTTGCTGAGCTTGCGGGGAGTTTCCGATGAGGTTTGCATCAGCGCCAAGAGATCCGCTGCCCGTTGCAGCTGCCAAGCAAGCAGTGGTGGTACCTCCTTGAGCTATGCAATTGTTAACCGAGTTGAGTTGGGACTGAGTGGTGATTCCGGAGCTTCCAGTTCCTCCAGCAGATCCTCCTCCACTGGATGAGTAGCTGTTGCCGCTGCCAGTACCTCCCGAGGCCGTAGGGCCGTTGCTCGCGTTTCCTGACGGATTGTTGTTGCCGCTGGAGGGGGGATTTGCCGATCCTAGGAGGCTATTGACGGCGTTGCAAGCATCGCTTAAGGCGCTGTTCATCTGGATGACGTTCGCTAGTCGAATCCCTGCCAAGGCAGCAAAGGTGGCAGCAGTGACGGCGGATGTGCCACGGGAAATTTTTTCTGCTTTCTGATTAGCGTCATCTTTACTCGCCTCTTCTATCCAGTTTTTAGCCTTCTCGAAGCCGCCATTCTTCAAGGATAAAGCGGTTCCTCCCACACCTTCAGCGATGCCAAGTCCACCAAAAGCTACGGAAAGATAGTCCTGCGTTTTTCCAGAAAGCATTTGCATGGTTGTGCCTAATTCAGCCGCTCCTTCAGCCATAGCAGAGCCGGAGCAGACCAAAGTTAAGGCGGGTATAGGAACCAGAGCTGCTGAAGTACAAAGCGCAGCGATAATAAAGTCCATGGACATCAGGGCTAAGTTGGCGGCTCTGGGATCAACCCCGTTGGCATTGGGTCCGCTTCCACCGGTAAGGGCATCCACTGCTTGACATTGTACTTGGACCTGAGAGTTGTGAAAGGTGCACATGTCTTTGAGTTTTTGAGCTTCGACGCAAGGATCTCCTGTGCTGCCTGCCCAGCGTGGCGATGTTGTGACAGCGGTGAGGACTTGGGCGGTGATGTTGACAGTGCAGTTGGAGTAGCTCGGAAGGGGAGTGGGCATGGTGACAAAAGTTCCACCGCTGGTGGGTGCTCCCACGTCGCTGCAAAGGGCATCATCCGTGGTATTCCAAGTGCTGCTGCCGGAAATTCCATTGCCATCCAGGTCACTGCAGAAGTTAGTACATTGAGAGCAGTTGGGGGGATTACCGGCTCCTTCATTTACGCAGCCAACGGTAAAATTTCCGTTGGAGGCACTCTTAAATCCTGTGGGATTTTGAGATGCCCACACGGGTGAAAGCGGAGTGCTCAGGGAGATTAAAAAATGGAGCAAAACTAATAAGCTCGTTTTTTTTAAATAGGGTTTCATTTGATTTTTCCCTTCGTAGGTTCCGGCTTGAGGCCCATCAGAGCTCGATTCAGAGGGGTGCTCCACTCGAGCTCCTCGATTTTACTTTTAGACTGACTCAATTTTGCTGAAACCAGTTGAAAAATAGTTCCATTCCAACTGGCATGCCAAATATCTCCATCCGAGCTGAGAGTTAGCTCTGTGGGTTTTTTGGGATCAAATTTGGTTTCTGCTGCAGTTGCGCCAGCTTTCGCAGCTCCTAGTGAGCCTAGCAGACTGGAGGTTCCTAGGGAGGTGCTGGAGCCTGATTTGAAGCCTCCTCCACCACCACTTATCATGACCGAGCTGGGCATGTCCTTAAAACCGATTTTTCCGTCATTGGCCAGCTGTTGAACATGGTCAATAGCCGCTTTCAGATCGGAGGGGAGTCCCGATACCGCACCCCCAATGGCTGAAGCGGGGCTGGTTCCAGAAGCCAGACTACTTGCGAGGGCAGGAAGGCTGGTTCCTAATTGTCCCAGTCCTGAGGTAAGCCCGCTTCCTACATTCGGTAAGGATTGATTGAGCGAGGTGAGTCCAGGGCTTGCGCTTGCTGCTTGGGCCATCATTTGCGAAGGGCTTGAGGGAAGGTTGTCGAAAAGCGATTGGATGCCACTGCTTCCAGCGCCTGAAGCTCCATTTCCACCATTGGAAGAGTTGGGGTTATTATTATTTAAAGAATAATTATTTATAGGTCCTGGAGATGCCGAATAATTTGTGAGGCCAATGATCGATCCTGGTTGAGGGTTTGCCATGTTCGCTGCATCCTTGCACTCTTTTTGAGCATTGGTACAATTAACTCCGTAGTTTGCCCACTTCAGAGCCGCAGTGGCAACCAGAAGCCCGGCAGCCGCACAAGCGAGTATTTTTGATGCGGTTTTGCTGCCTCCAGTTTTGCCAGCGTTTTTGGTGATATCTTTGGTGGGTGGATCTTCTTCCATGATAGTTTCTGAAGGTTCAAGCAGAGCGTCTCCGTTATTTGCAGTTTTTGCATATTTCGAAGCATTCTTAGAAAGATTGGTGCTTGTCCCCGATCCCGTATCGGACACATTGTCCAGGGAAGTAAAATCCTGGGTGGGTGCCTTGTTCTTCTTTATGAGCTTACTGGCCAGCCCCGCTCCGCTGGCAGCGCCGCCTAGGCCGGCGGTTCCCATGGCGGTATTGCTTGTGACGTATTGCCACCATTCCATTTGGCCTTTTTTATCCGTTTCTAGTTGAATCGTTTCTATCATGTCAAAAGCAGAGGCTCCTAGATCCGCTCCCGTACAAATTCCTTGAAGGTAAGGACCTGCAGGGGTTGCTTCAGCTGCACAGGCTGCCACACAGATGGCTGCGGCTGCGGTGTATAGAGTGGACGTGATGAGGTCCATGGTGGTAGCTTCCATGTAGAAGTCTCTAGCATCACACTTTTGGCCTAACACCCCCCACTGGGCTTTGATAGCAAGTTGGCAGTCATTCAAGGTTGAGTAGGAATTGGATCCAACATTGATGCTGGTAAAACTCGCGCCAGGGGTAGGGGCAGGGCAACTGGTATTGAGTGCTGTTTGTAGTTGGCTTTGGTAGGTTTGACACTGGGTGGTGCAGGAATCCAAGCCGGGGCAAGCTGCAGTATTTGCATTGGGGTCGCTGCTGGTTACGACCCCAGCCCATGCTCCAGGCGGAACGGCGAGGAAAACCATTTCAAAAAATGTGACAAATTGAATCAGTGTTTTATTCATTGGGAATTCCCTCCACCGGCTTTGCCATCTCGATCCAAGATTCGAGCTCCAACAAAGAAGTAGCGATAGGAAACGCGATCAAAAATGCTGAGTTGTTTATTTTCGGCAACTGCGGTGGGAGTTCCATTTTTATTGGCAAAAATTACGCTTGCCATTCCAGTGTTCGGATCGCTCGTATCTTGGGGTTTTTGCATAAACTGACCCATCACCCCTTGCATGAGAGCTCCTAAGTCCGGGTCAGAGCCTTCTCCGCTGGATAGGGATCTCCCTCTTCCTCCTCCAGCATAAAATCCGTTTGGAATTTCTGTAGGAAGCTGTTGCTCAAAAGTTTTGATCGCAGCGGCAAGCTTCACTGCCTGATCTGTATTGAGGGTGCCTCCCATGGCAGCAGCGATTGCTTGACCTGGCTGGTTGAGGTTGGGGTTGGTCAAGAAATCATTCAGACTGGTTCCAGAAGATTTTTGGAAACTGTTGGCAAACGGAGCTGTGGCTACGGTGGGAGGAATCGCTTGATTGGCGGCAAGGGCGCATTGAACCATGTAATTGGCATTTTGGCTGATTGTAGTGGAACCGCAGGCGGTTGAGCTCAAGGCGTTGGGATTATTTGCAAGAGAATTGCTGGAGCTGGGGTTGAGGGTTCCGCTCCCGCCGACGGAGCTATTGGCGACTACTCCGTTGCCGGAGGTCCCGGTAGAAGAGGTGAGCGAGACAGAGGTTGTTGCGCCAGTTGCGGTAGAGTCGGAGCTGGCAGCTGAGGCAAGGTTGTTTTTTAAAGAAGTCAGATCGGATTGCTCACTGCTGTGGCTCATGTAGGATTGAAATGCAGCAGTGGCGGCAGCAAGGCAGGCTCCGATGTCTTTAGGCTTTTCTGGGGGTTTTGCTGATTTTTCATCCTTTGATAGAGAAGAATTATTACTGGTATTGCTCGTTATCATGTAAGACATTCCGCTGACGCCAATGGCCATCATAGCGTTCATAAAGTTTTTGGTAACAATCGCATCGGTAATTCCGGCTGCACTATTGACTCCGATGCAGATGAACTGGTTTCCGACTCCAGCAAAGGAGGCCGCGCAGGCCGCTCCACAGACTCCCGCGACAGCAGCCCAAACTTTCCACATAGCCCCTTCCGCGTGAGCAGCGGTGAGTGAAGATTGCGCGGACTGGCAGTACTGGAGCTTTGTTGTATTGGCTGGGTTACTGGCATTGTCCAAAGTGCTTTGGCAAATCGGGCCAAAATCACTTTCGCTGAGACTACTGGCTGCGACAGGGGAGTTGTCCGCGTGGGCTAGGTGAGAGAGGGTGAGAAGGATAATTATAGATGTACGCAAGCTATGGAGTATTCGGTTTTGACTAACCCCCTGCTTTTTTCTTAGTTTTTGACTACCTGTACCAATAGACAAAGCTTGACCCCCCTTCAATCTTCTATCGGTGAGATAGAAGAAAATCTAAAAAATATGTAATTATATAGGGATAATGAAATTCATGGCCTCATGTGAGGATCTCAACAAGGTTATCTCAAACTAGCTACGTGCTTCTTTAGGGCGTTCTGGCCGAAGACTTGGATAGCGGCGAGTTGATTGTGACTAAAACACCTCAGGGTGCAGTTTGATAGTTCATTTTTTCCACCCAGAGCAACTGGTAGGAGATGTTCGATCTGCAAAAAATGATCTGAACCGCAAAGTTTTCCACTCACTGAATCGACATAAGAACATTTGCTATCACATTTTCTCCAGACCTCTCGCTTGAGTGTCGCCGAGATTTGTTTCCGCTTTACTGCCGACGTCGGAAGTGTGGCAAAGTCTGTTATGGGATTCTCGTTTGAATGCAAATCAGATTGAGGGAGAGATTCTGGGCTGACTTTTGCCTGAGGATTCAGAGAAGTTGTGGCACTTCTCCTTCTACTAGTCGGCTCGCGGGTCGGGTCAAGCTTCTGCCAGGCAATCTGTGCGATATCACCCACAAGTTCTCCCCATCGTATATTGGGCTTCGAATGTAAAAGGATTCCCTTAATTTTTTCAAGCCGCTCTAATGTGGCTTGATCTACCACAAGATGGATCTCTGTCCTGCCGTGACTGGCTAGGCGAGTGTATTCTTTGATTGGAGGCAACTCCTGCGAAGATAGATTTTGCAACTCTCTTGAGGCTGCTCTTGCAGACTTCCCCTCAAGTGTACAGAGCACTTCTTTTTTTTCTGAAGGACTATAAACCTGATTTGTCTTAGCCTCCTCTTGAAAAAAAGTTTGTGCTTGAGCCAATACGGACAAAGAGAGGCTACCGTCCTGTATTTTCATTTCCACTGCTTGTGCCATCTCAGGCTCCAAGCTATTCAGCAGACGCATGCTAGAAATTCTTCTTTGGGCACTTGACTCAGAATAACCTAAACTCTCTACACAATATGAAAATAAACTCGAAAATTCCCTTTTTGCGTATAGTCGTCTCCTGCTTACCTCCTGTAGATGATGCAAAATTTGAGTCGTTGTTTCTCGTTCTGCTTTAACTAAAGCAGAAGTTTGCTCTAGTAGAACTTGATCAGATAATTTTCTTAGATTTTCCATCTCTAGTACTCCTGACTTACCTTTAACATGGTTTTATAGGGACTCATTTTTTGCGTTTAAACAGGCAATACAAGCATCTAAATAGCCTTCCTGAAGGCCAGAGACAACTCTTGCTCAAAAGAGTTTTCTGGATGATGTGGTAGCATTTACCGTTAGATTTAAAGTGATATGAGTTGAATTAAAATCGATACGAAAAAATTCAATAAACCTTGTCAATCACAAATATTAAAAATTAAAAAAATTTTTAATGACTAATGTGATGGCATAATCTCAAAGATTCCTACCATCTTTTGATTCATCTTATCTCGGTAGGTTCTTGAGGCTCTTTGGAACAAGGAGGGTCCTTCACGACCTAGGATCGATCCATCGGGTGCTGTGTTTCCGGCGGCGTTTTGGGAGCCATAATCTAGAATACTGTTTTGGGGTTTGTCCTTTTCGTCATTTGCCTGAGGAAGGAACTTAGCTAGGAGACTGGACAGATCCGGGCCACCTTCGGCTCCTTTTCCAGCACCACCGCCTCCAGCGCTCATGAAAGCTCCTCCGCCGGAGCCATAGCCTGGAGTATTTTGGGACGGAGCCATTTTCGCTTGAGGGTCTTCCGGAGCGTTAGGAGCTGCTGCAGTTCCACCTCCGCCTCCTCCTGCATCGCCTCCACCTCCGCCGCCTCCTTCACCTGCTCCTCCTGCGGAAATCTTTCCAGGATCTGGCCCGCTTGGGACTGCGGTGGGAAGGGTGTTGGGGCCAATCCCTTGTCCCAGGTTGGGCAAGGGATTATTTTGAGTAGGGTCAGTAGCAGCTGAGGAAGCTTGAGCGTTAGGTGAAGTGCCATCGCCTGTAATAGCCAGCGGCTGAGGAGCAATGCTGACTGCACCTGCGGCCATGTTGCCATTGGTGGGGGCAACAATTCCGGCATTGGACATGTTCGATAGGCTGTTGAGTTGATTGGCTGAATTGAGGAGTTGATTTCCCGCTTGGATAGCCATTCCACCTTGCATCATTTGTTGAGCTCCCGTCATGAGCGACATCATTCCTCCTGACATGGCCACTTGCGCGGCAGTGGCTTGCTCGGAGGCGGCCGCACTTCCAATTCGCCTGACTTGGTTGGAGACTTGGGATTTAAAACTCGCGTTTTGGGATTTGCGGGATTTAATCTGGTCATCAAAGAGCGTTTGCTGAGTAGTATTGTTAGCAGTTACCTCGGTCAGGTTGGAGTTTTTGGAGAGATCCTCATTGATGTGAAATTTGTTCACAATCTTTCCAGCGATGTCTGAAGTTCCATAGACATAGCCTGCCAGATTATTATCCTTAAGGCTTGAAGAGCCTTTGCCAGCGTTTGAGCCATCCTCATTTAACGCTTTTTGTTCCAAATTGCCACCGGTGCTTTCGCTTGAAATATCCTGGCCTGCTTGATTGTGCTGCTGGTATTTATAAATTTGATAGGCACCCATGAGGGCATTGAGGCCTCCCATTCCCATTTGCATCTTTCCAGTCGTAATTTGAGTGTTGGCAGCGCCAGTCATCGCAGAGGTCTGGGTGCCTTGTTGGAGTGCTTGCTGTTGGGCGTTTTGTCCTAAAGAGGCGGTCACCGTTGAGCCTGCGGCCTGAGTGAGCGCATTGCTCAGTTGGGCATTTTGGACTGTGCTATAAGTGCCAGAACAGCCAAATTTTCCATCAATTTGAGTAGAAACTGCGCATCGGTCGCTGCTGCTAACACGATCGCGATAGTCGTAATAGGAGTCGCTTCTGAATTGCTTGTTTGCGCTGTTGGAGTTGTCAGGCTGCGGGTTTCCCTGAACTATTTCTGACGCTGTGCTTTTGGTTGCGCTGGAGTTAGAATCTCCACCGTTGGAACCAGAGTCGACGAGGTTAATAGGCGGCGGTGGTAGTGCAACAGGGGTGGTGGATTGTCTACTGGTGCTACCGCCACCGGTGGCGGTGGATGGGGTTCCGTTTCCGCTGTTGGTGCCATTAGCAGTGGCACTGCTAGGATTGTTGCTGGAGCTAGAAAGGTTACTGTTAACCCGGTTTAGATCTAGGGGAGGGATTAGGGGGGGGACGCTGCCTGGTTGCTGCTGCTGGGCTTGTGCGCTTTCGCCGCTGTTTTCTGGGGTAGTGACGCATGTGATTCCATTTTGAGGTATCCATTTTTCATTTGTATTTTTAAAAACATTTACCTGGCAGGTTTCGCCTGATGTCATTCCAGCTGGACATGTCATGGTCAGAGTGCAACAAGGGGACGTGTTTGGAGACACCGCACAGTTAGGAGGATGCCCCCACCCTAAATGCTCCATGCCTACAAAAACCCATACGGCGGTAGCAAAACCTTTGCACAGAAAGTGGGTGAAAAAATGCTTTGCGCGCGCTGACATGGAAAAGGGCCCTCTAATAGTTGACTAATATAGTTTATATTGAAGGATTGTTGTGCTGAAGTCAATGAATCTCAGTGAATGGGAGGTTGATTTTTTATTCTTGTGTAATTATTAAGCTTTTTTTTCTTGCTTGCCTTGGCTTGCTTGCCAATCCAGGACGTGGCAGGATGGGGGCACTTGCTCGGGAGGGTAGTATGGCAGTAGAAGGTGCACCGAAAAATGGCGAGTTTTTAGATGGCAAGCTGTGGTTTCAGCGCAAAGGCTCCGTGGTAACCGTGGGACTCACTCATGTCGCCGTCGAAGAGCTGGGGCCTGTGGAATCCATTGAGTTTCCTGATGAGGGCGACGATTTTGATAAAGGCGATGTCGTGGTCACGGTGGATGGTTCCCACGGCAAAATTGAGGTCATCACCCCTGCAGCTGGGATGATTCAAGAAGTCAATACCGCTGCCAAAGAAGAACCGGACCGAGTGTCCGATGATCCCCTGGAGGAAGGCTGGCTGGTAAAGCTGGAAATTCAAGATACCTCCGATTTAAAAGAATATGTCGAGCAAGGCTGAGTCTTAAAACCATGCAACAGTGGCGGTCGCTTTTTTTTGGCGGCATTCTTCCGCTAGTCCTCTACGCGTGGGTGGAAGATCGGTACGGCCCACTTTGGGGGCTAGGTGCTGGAATGGTTCTGGGTTTGGGAGAAATTCTTTGGGAATGTAAACAACAAGGGCGCGTCAGTGGCATCACTTTAGGTGGTAATGGAATGCTTTTCGTTTTGGGTGGGATTTCTTTTATCACTCAAGAGGGAATTTGGTTTAAACTGCAGCCTTCTCTGATGGAAGCCTTCTTTGCACTGCTGCTGTGGGGTTCTTTGCTGTTGAAAAAACCTCTGCTGCTGACTTTGATGCAAAAACAAGGCGGGCTGCCCCGAGATTTTGAGGCCCGATTGGCTCTGCAGCAGAACCCTGGGCTGAGAGAAGCGGCGCCAAACAGAGCAGAGATTTTCAAGAAGGCCTTAGGGGGGCTTACTTTTCGATTGGGTTGGTTCTTTGCATTGCATGCAGGGCTGGCTTTTTGGGCTGCCTTGGCTTGGTCGACTGCTGCTTGGGTGGCTCTGAAGGGGATCGGACTGACTTTGAGTCTCCTCGTTTACTTAGTAGTCGAAAGTTTTGTTTTGAGGTATAGAATTGCCCAAATCCCATGAGTGAACAGTTTTACATCAAAACATTTGGTTGCCAGATGAATGTGGCAGATTCAGAGCGGATGTCAGCGCTTTTAGCAGAACAGGGTCTGCAACCTGCCAGTAAGATCACCGACGCCCAGATTATTATAATCAACGGCTGCACCGTTCGAGAGAAAGCAGTTCATAAAGCAGTCTCAGCCTTAGGTGAGTTGCAAGTTCTTAAGAAAAAAGGTACCAGCGGGCCGTTGATCGGTGTAGGAGGGTGTGTAGGCCAGCTCGATCAAAAATCCCTTTTTAAACGAGCGCCTTATTTAGACTTCGTGTTTGGAACAGACACGATTGATCAATTGCCTGAGATCATCCATCGCGTGCGAAACGGGGAACGCCATGTGGTTTTTGCGGATTTTGATCCCTCCATGAACTACTCAACCCAGACGAAAGTTTTTGGAGCAAAAGCCCAAGCGTTCGTCAATATTATGAAAGGCTGCGATAAGTATTGCAGCTATTGCATTGTCCCTTTCACCCGGGGAAAAGAAAAATCGCGTTTGATTGATGAAGTCGTCG
>Ga0302320_10010235_pt1 | contig 20023 bp, 14 predicted proteins | sample Bog_T0_3_FD_202130 | JGI IMG/M metagenome (GOLD analysis project Ga0302320, IMG submission 202130) | Peat permafrost microbial communities from Stordalen Mire near Abisko, Sweden - Bog_T0_3 | ecosystem: Environmental > Terrestrial > Soil > Wetlands > Peat | place: Sweden: Abisko, Stordalen Mire... | reverse complement strand
CCGAAAAGGCTGGCGAACATGATCTGGTCGCCCACCCCCTGTTCGGAGCGCACCAGCAGGCGAATTTTTTTCAGCGGGCCGCCAGCCCAGGCCGCCAAACGCTGTTCACTCGCCGGCACTTTGCCGGTGACCTCCAGCCGGGCCGCATAATCCCGCCAGCCTTCCTTCAAATTGCCGGTCAAAAGATGCAGTACAGCGCGGTTCAGCCGCGCCTGCGGATTGCCGGGATCGGCCTTGATTGCCTGGCCGTACAGTGTTCGCGCCCCCTCGATATCACCCTCATCGGCCAGAAGATCGGCCAGATTGCTCAGGGCCGGGGCGTAGTGGGGACGCACCGCCAGGGCGGCGCGGTAACAGGCGGCGGCCCTGTCATTGTCGCCCTCCTCGCGCCAGGCCGAACCCAGAGTGAGATGAAGCTCCGGACTGTCAGGGCTGCGTGCCAGCGCCGGCTCCAGCAGGCTGCGTGCCGCGGCGAACTGGCCCCCGGCGCGCAACAGATTGGCCAGATTGACCAGCGCCTCGATGCGGCCAGGCTCCAGCGCCAGAATCCGGGAAAAAAACTGCTGCGCCATGCCCGGCTGGCCCAGGGCGCGGGCGGTATTGCCCAGCGCGAACAGGATGCGTGTGTCGGACGGCGCCGCCGCCAGCGCCTGCTCGAAACATTCAATGGCCTCGAAATGCCGTCCGGCGGCGGACAGTTTCAGGCCCTTGTCATAGGGTGTTGCAAGCGGCATGGCGCCAGAGTGGAAGATAGCGCGTTAAGGCCGCGTTAAGCACGATTTGACGCGAAAAGCCCAGCCGATTGCGTGCCTGTCATTATCCCTGCCTTAACGGGGCGCGTGCGAATTTTGACGCCACATGTCCAGTATCGGCAGCAGCACGTCAGGCGGTTTGGATTCGCTTTTGCTGGGCTATTATCAGGCCCAGCAGGCGGCGAGCCCCAGTGCCATCGCCGCCGCCAGCGCCCTGAGCGCCGCGTCGCCGCAGCAAACCACCGCGACCTCGAACGACAATCCGCCCTGGAACACACCGACCCCTGTCACCAACGCGCAAACCGCCAAGGTGATGTCCACCACCAATTTTCTCGATACCAGCAATGTGCCGCTGACGGCGGGCGCCACCAGCGACGCCAAGACCGAACAGGACAATCAGAAGCTTTTCTCGCTCTACAGCGCGGTCAATAGCCTGTCTTATCTGGCGCAGCTGGCGCAAAGCACCACCGCCACCGCCGGCCAGCTTGCCGGCCTCAATGCGCGCTTTCAGACGGGCCTTTCGCAGGTTGAGAATTATCTCTCCACCACCAGCTTCAACAATTACAACCTGGAGACGGCGACCCCCGCCGCCAGCGCCACCTCCACGGCCACGGTCGGCTTGGGCGGTTTCACCTACAATACCCAGACGCTGGTCGCTAATTCCGGCATCAACAATGCGCTGCCGGGCGTATCGGCGTCCGACAGCTTCACCATCGCGGTGAAGAAAGGCGCCACCACCACCAATGTGGCGATTGATCTCAGCCAGGTTCAGGGTCCGCTGACGCTGGGCAATATCGTCTCTTACGTTAATTCCCAGCTTTCCGCCGGCGGCTTTTCCACCCGCTTCCAGAAGACCCAAAAAGGCGGCACCGTCACTTCCGACGCCACCGCGACCTATGGTTTGCAGATCACGCCCGGCGCCAACGAGACCATCTCACTCTCGGCCGCCTCCACACCCGCGCTCTACATGGTTGGAAATTCGGGCAACGCCTCCGAGGTCAATACCACCAGCGGCACCGGCACCAACGCCCAGATCAACACCACCGCCGCCGACCAGACCGGCCGCATTACCAAGATCGGCGATCTCGGCGGTACGCCCGCCGCCATTCTCAGTTCCAACCAGGATGCCTCCAGCGGCACCACCACGGCGCAGGCCACGGCCGTTGATTCCGGCGGCAATATCTATGTTCTGGGCAATGCCACCGGCGATTTCGGCAGCCAGATCAACCAGGGCACACAAGACGTTTATCTCACCAAATATGATTCCGCCGGCAATGTGGTGTGGCAGAATCTGGTGGGCAGCGCCGGCAGCGCTTCGGGTTACGGGTTGGCGCTCGATCCTTCGGGCGGCGTGGTCATCAGCGGCTCCTCCACCGCCGATCTCAGCGCGACGTCTGTCGCCGATGGCAACAATGACAGTTTTGTCGCGCGCTATGACACCAGCGGCAACCAGACCTGGATCAAGCAGATACAGACCCTGGCCACCAACCAGGCGAACAGCGTCAGTGTTGATGCCAGCGGCAATATCTATATCGGCGGCGCCGTTTCCGGCGGCGTGATCGGCGCCGGCCAGACAGCGCAGGGTAGCGGCGATGCCTATCTCGCCAAACTCGATGCCAACGGCAATCTGCTGGCGGAAAACCAGTTCGGCACCAGCGGCGCCGACCAGGTCAGCGCCACCGCTACCGCCAGCGACGGCAGCCTCTATGTCGCCAGCATTCAGAATGGCCAGGCCGTGGTTGCCAGATATGCCAGCGGCGACATCACCGCGGCGCCGGTGTGGACGCAAAATCTGGGCGCGCTGTCTAGCGGCGGCGCGATCGGGGGCCTGACAGTCTCAGGCAGCCAGGTTTACGTTTCGGGCACAACCAGCAATGCCAACCTGACGGCGGGCGGCCAGGCCAGCATCGCCAGCGCCAGCACAGGCGGGCCCGATGCCTTTGTCTTCAATCTCACCGACAATGGTTCGACTGCCACGGCCAATCATGTCTCCTATGTCGGCACGGCGGCGAGCGACCAGGGCGGCGCCATGACGGTTGGACCCGATGGCACGGTCTATCTGGCCGGCACCACCACCGGCACCTTCGCGGGTCAGCAGCGCAGTGTGCAGAATGTCACCAACGCTTTTGCCACCGCGCTCAATGCCAATGGCAGCATCGCCTGGACCCAGCAATATGGCGGCGCTTCCGGCCAGTCCACCGGCGCCGGCCTGGCGGTAGACCCGAACGGCGCCAGTGTGCTGGATGCGCTGGGCCTGCCGCGCGGCACCATCAATCTCAACCAGTCGGTGGACCTCAGCAGCCAGACCACGCTGCGCGCCGGCGACAGCTTCCAGATCAAGATTGACGGCGCGCTGCCGCGCACAACCACCATCACCATAGACACCGGCGAGACGCTCAATTCCCTCACCACCAAGATCAACGCCCAGCTCGGCAGCGTCGGCACGGCCGCGGTCAATTACACCGGTAGCGCCGAAGGCCTGAAGATCACGGTCAATGCGGGGCAGACGATAGACCTGATTTCCGGTCCCGGCGATTTCGACGCTCTGTCGCGGCTGGGCTTTACCGCCGGCACGCTCAGCGCGCCGGCCACCGGCAGCGCCAGCACCACGGCTAGCGCGTCCAACACCACATCTTCCGGCACCACAGCGACGCCGACTTACGGGCTCGGCCTCACCGGCGGCATCGCGGGCGCCAGCATGGACATCTCGACCAAGACCGGCGCCGACCTGGCCCGCTCGCAATTGCTGAGCGTATTGTCGAACATCCAGAACACCTACCAGAAAAGCAACACGCCGCCTGCCGCTGCCACGGTCGGCAATACCGCGGGCACCGCCTCGTCCGCCACCACGGCGCAGCTCGCCAGCTACAATATGGCGCTGTCGCTGCTGGGAAGTGCCAGCAGCGATCCGTATGCGAATATCGCCACCATTGTCGCAGGCGGCACCGTTTCCAGCGGCGGCAGCGGCTCCAGCGCCAGTATCGCATCCCTTTTCAGATAGCGCACCATCCGCCTTACGCAGGCGGATCATGGCAATGAAACGGAATATCAAACGACTTTGTTGAACACCATCGCGCCTGACGAACGAGGCGCGGTCATGGGGCGCGGGCCATAGGTGCGCGTCGGCGCGTTCATGCGCTCGACTTCGCGGGCAATGGCCTGGATCATGCCTTCCGAAGCATTCTTGACGCGGGCCAGCATGCGGGCATGCAGTTGCAGAACCTCGCGGAATTTTGCCGTGATGGTAAGAAAACGGGTCCGCAAGGCCACCGGCGCGGCCTTGGCGATGCGAATGTCGAAATTCTGGGCTTCCCGGCCATATACGGCGGAGAGTTTCTGGATTTCCGGATTGAGACTCACCATCTTGGCGGGCGTGCCGGCATTCAGGGCAGCAATATCGCTTTCCAGCGCCGCGATCAGCCTTTCGGCCATGCTGATCAGGCGTTCCAGTTTGGGTTCGTCTTCGGTTTTCGCCCCGCTCATTGTCGCGCTCAATTTGCCGCCGCGGCCGGCGCGGCATCATTGCTGACGGGGATTTCCTGATGCTTTAAAAGCTGGCGCTGCAAGGCGCTGGCCAGGCCGAAGCCGCCGCGCTGCTCCATCGACTTGCCATACTGGTCAATCATCAGGGACCTGAACATTTCCTCGCCTTCGCCGCCGCCGGTGGGGCCGTCCGCCGAAATGCCGGAAAACATCGAGCCCAGGAATTGCGAGATGAAGACTCCTTCATATTCCTTTGAGGCTTTTATCGCCGCGGCTGAACTGCCGGTCGCCGCCGGGACCTTAAGCGCCGGCGCCAAATTTAGGGAAGAGGGCGCCAGCATCATGGCGCCTTGCATGTTCGCGTCCATCAGCCGATCACCTGGATATCGGCCTGCAGCGCGCCCGCTGCCTTGATCGCCTGCAGGATCGAGATGATGTCGCGGGGACCGACGCCAAGAGCATTGAGCCCGTCCACCACGCTCTGCAGCGACACGCCGGGGTGCAGCACGGTCATCTTGTTGCCCTTGCTGTCGTCAATCTGGATGGCGGTGCGCGGCACTTCCACGGTCTGGCCCGTGTTGGAGAAGGGCGCGGGCTGGCTGACTTGCGGGGTTTCCTGCACGCGTATGGTCAAGTTGCCCTGCGCGATGGCGACGGTGGAGATGCGGACATCCGCGCCCATCACGATCACGCCGGAATTCTCGTCGATGATCACCTTGGCGGGCTGGTCGGGATCAACCTTGACCTGCTCGATATCGGTGAGCAGGCCGACTACGCCGCCGGGATAATTGGCGGGCAGGACCAGCGCGACCGTGGAGGGGTCGCTGGCCATGGCGATCGGGCTGCCGAGATAGGAATTCAAGGCCCCGGCGATGCGGGTGGCGGTGGTGAGATCGGGGTTGCGCAGCGAAAGCTTCAGGGAGCTCATGCTGGCGAGGGTAAAGCCGGTTTGCTTTTCCACGATCGCACCGTTGGAAATGCGGCCCGCGGTGGGCACGCCGCGCGTCACGCTGCCGGCATCGCCCTGGGCGGAGAAGCCGCCGGTCGCGACGGGGCCCTGGCTGACGGCATAGACCTGTCCGTCGGCGCCGAGCAGCGGCGTAACCAGCAATGTACCGCCCTGGAGATTCTTGGCATCGCCCATCGCCGACACCGAAACGTCAATGCGGCTGCCCTGGCCGGCAAAAGCGGGCAGGCTGGCGGTCACCATCACGGCGGCGACATTCTTGGTCTGCATGCTCTGGCCGCGGGTATTGACCCCGAGCCGTTCCAGCATGGTCTGGATGGATTGCTGGGTGAAGGGCGCGTTCTTGAGGCTGTCGCCGGTGCCGTTCAGGCCGACCACCAGGCCATAGCCGACCAGCATGTTGTCGCGAATGCCCTCGACATCCACCAGATCCTTGACCCGCGAGAAGGCCAAGACAGGCATCGGGGCGGCGGCAAGGGCCGCGCCCACAACGAAAGCGGCCAGACGGATATAAAGCGGTGCGCGCATGGAGTCGGCTTCTGCCTTTTTATTCCGCCTAGCCCTTTGCCAATTCCATGCCGCGCCGCTCTCGAAATTATCCCTTATATTTCAATCATTTAATTCGAGTTTGGAACAGTGTTCAGGGCCGCACGGCAGCTTTTGCCGGGCCTAACCTGCCTGAACGGTGTTCGCTGCACCTTCTCTGCCGATCATCAGACTCATGAATGCAGCGCCGACGCCGACAAATCCGGCCACGACAAAGGCTTCGAGATAAGAGCCGCTTACGCTGCGCGACAGGCCGGCCAGGAAGGCGGCGCTGGCCGCCCCACCTGATGGCTGGCATAGATCCAGCCGAAAATGACCGGGGCGCGCTTCTGGCCGAACACGTTGTTGGCCAGGGCCAGGGTGGGCGGCACGGTGGCGATCCAGTCCAGGCCATAGAAAATTGCAAAAAGTGACAACCCGCGAAAGGTGAAATCGGCGAAGGGCAGATAGATCAGCGACAGCCCGCGAAGGCCATAATAGGCGAAGAGCAGTTTGCGCGGATCGACCCGGTCGGTGAGCCAGCCGCTGGCGGTGGTGCCGATCAAATCGCAAAAGCCCATCATCGCCAGGAGACCACCCGCCACCACCGCGTCCATGCCATGATCGCCGCACAAGGCGATCATGTGCGTGCCAACAAGCCCGTTGGTGGTAAAGCCGCAGACAAAGAAGGTGCCCGCCAGCAGCCAGAAATCGCGGTTTTTCAAGCCATCGCGCAAACCGTTAAACGCCGTGACCAGCGGATTTTCGCGGCTTGCAACCGGCAGGGGGTGATCGGCATTCGCGCCGAACGGTACAGCGCCGACATCGGCCGGCCATTCCGGCAGGAAAAAGAACACCAGCGGAATCAGCACCGCCAGACCCAACGCGACAGTCATCACCACCGGTTTCCAACCACCCCATTCCTGTATGGCCGACAAAGCGGGAAAGAATATCAGCGTGCCGGTGGACGTCGAAGCCGCCAGCAAGCCCATCACCAGACCGCGATTGGTGACGAACCAGCGATTGACGATGGTGGCAGACAGCACGCCCGCGACACAGCCGCTGCCGATGCCCGACACCACACCCCAGCTCAGGATCAGTTCCCAGGGCCGGGTCATGGCCAGGCTCGACAAGGCTGAAGCGCTCATCAGCGCCAGCGCGAAAAGCACCGTACGGCGTACCCCGAAACGCTGCATCGCCGCTGCCGCGAACGGTCCGGTAAAGCCGAACAGGAATATGCCGGTGGCGGCGGCAAAACTGATGACGCCGCGCGACCAGCCGAAAGCGTTGCCCCAGGGGACCATCAGAACGGCAGGCGTGGATCGCACGCCCGCCGCCGCCAGCAGGGCCAGGAACACCACCGCCACGACCGGGACGGCATGATGGAAATTGAGAAAGCCCCGCTTCATGCCGCCAGCCTATCGCAGGCATGGGAAAATGCTTGTCTTTCGGGTGCATGCCTGCTTCCCGGGGCTGGCATGGGAAGAGGCGGCGTGGACAGAGGCGCCGCGCATTTCTATGGTCGGGGCACCAATTTCAGGATGTATGAATGGCCCGTCCGCGACCCGCCTTGCTTTGCATTCTGGATGGTTGGGGCTGGCGCGCCGACCCCACCGACAATGCCATCGCCGCCGCCCGTACCCCCAACTACACCAGACTGTTGGCGGAGTGTCCGCATGCCCTGGTGCAAACCTCGGGCCGCGCCGTCGGACTGCCCAGCGGCCAGATGGGCAATTCCGAAGTCGGTCACATGAATATCGGCGCCGGGCGGGTTGTGGCGCAGGACCTGCCGCGCATCGATTCCGCCATCGAGGATGGTTCGCTGGCAACCAACAAAATTCTCCAGGAACTGATCGCCAAAACCAATGTGGCAAAGGGCGGCGTGCATCTGCTGGGCTTGCTGTCGCCCGGCGGTGTCCATTCGCACCAGGATCACATGGTGGCGCTGGTGAAAATCCTGTCGGCTGCGGGACTGCCGGTCCTGGTGCATGCTTTTCTGGACGGGCGCGACACGCCGCCGCGAAGCGCGAAAGCTTTTCTGGAGAAATTCCTCAATGACATTGAAGGCTGCGCCGGGGTGCGGATAGCCACTGTTTCCGGGCGTTATTATGCCATGGACCGCGACAAGCGCTGGGACCGGGTGGGCAAATGCTATGCCGCGATGGTGGAGGCTGATGGTCAGCGCTTCGACGATGTCTTTGCCGCACTTGAGACTTGCTATGCGGCAGACCTGGGAGACGAATTCCTGGTCCCCACGGTGCTGGGTGAATATGCCGGCATGGCGGATGGCGATAGCTTTCTGTTCGCCAATTTTCGCGCCGACCGGGCGCGGGAAATTTCGCTGGCGCTGCTGGAACAGGATTTTCCCGATGTGGCGCGCAGCCGGGTGGTGAAATTCTCCGCCGCCGCCGGTATGACGGAATATTCCGAGGAATTGAATGGCCTGATGCCGGCGCTGTTCCCGGCCCAGGATATTCACGAAACCCTGGGCGAAGTGATGGCCGAGCATCACCTCAAGCAGCTTCGCATCGCGGAAACCGAAAAATATGCCCATGTCACTTTCTTCCTGAATGCCGGGCGCGAGGAACCCTATGCCGGCGAGGACCGCATTTTGGTGCCAAGCCCCAAGGTTTCCACCTACGACCACAAGCCCGAGATGAGCGCCTATCAGGTGACCGATAAACTGGTGGAAGCCATCGCATCGGGAAAATACGATCTGATTGTCTGCAACTACGCCAATCCCGACATGGTGGGCCATACCGGCATCATGAGCGCCGCCATCAAGGCGGTGGACACGATTGACGAATGCCTGGGCCGGTTGATCACCGCGATCAACAAGGCGGGTGGCCTCCTGCTGCTCACCGCCGATCACGGCAATATCGAATTGATGAAAGACCAGGAAACCGGCGAGCCATTCACGGCGCACACCACATTCGACGTGCCAATCATCGTGATGGGAGCGCCGCCGGGAACAAGACTGGAAAATGGCCGTTTGGCCGATATCGCGCCGACCATGCTGACGCTGATGGGGCTGGAAAAGCCTTCGGCCATGACCGGCCATTCCCTGCTCGCCGGCGCGCCGGTCAAAAAGGAAAACGCCTGAACTGGCCGCGAAAATATCTCGTGATGCTGGCCGCGATTTCCTGCGCCGCCGCCGCGAATGCCGCGGACCGCTCGAAAGTGGCGATCGCGCCGCGTCCGCGCCCGGCGCAGAAATCCGACAGCGCCGCGCCGCCAAAATCTTCCAATGAAGACGTGCCCCCCATGGATCTCAGTCATGCCTTGCCGGGAGCAAGCCTGGCGACATTACCCTCCAGCCAGCAGCAGCTCGGCGCGCTTAAGCAGGAGCTGGCCAAGAACCGTCCCGTTCTCGCCGGCGCAAAGGTGAAAAGCGAGCTGCTGGCTTCCGAGGCGGCGGCGCTGCGCGGCAAGCTGATCGCCACGGCCGCGCGCATCCAGGGACTGGAACGCGACCAGAGTGCGCTGGCCGGGCAGATCACGGAGCTGGAGGCGCAGGACGATGCACTGGGAAACGGATTCGCCGCCGACCGTATTTCAGTGACACGGCTGCTGGCGATTCTGGAACGGCTGCAACATGACATGCCGCCGGCGCTTGCGGTGCGGCCTGACGATGCCTTGGCGGCGGCGCGCGGCGCCATGCTGATCGGGGCGTCACTTCCGCCGGTCTATGCCAAGGCGGCCGTGCTGGCCCGCCGTATCGAAGAGCTCAAAGCCACCCGGGCCAGCCTGATCACACGCCGCAACGAGGCCATTCTGAACGCTGCGGCGCTGGCCAAGGCGCATGCCGACCTGGAAGCCCTTTCCGCGCAAAAAGACCGCGAAGCAGCGGGCGCCGCCGAATTCACCAACACGCTGGCGACGCGGCTTGACCAGGTGGCGCGTCAGGCCGCCGACTTCGCCGCGCTGGTGACCAGGGTCGAAACACTCCGCCGGGCCGAGCCCAGCCCGGCGGAAGCCAGCATCGTTACCGTAACGGCGCAAAATGCGGGTTCCACCCTTAAAAATTATTCAGTCTTGGCAAAAGGTTCGTTGCTGGAACCAGTGAACGGAACGCCCGTCCCGGTAGGCCCGGAAAACGACAAGAATCCCGGTCTCACCTATGCAACCCTGCCCGGGGCCCAGGTGATCGCGCCCGCGGACGGTAAAATTCTTTTTGCCGGCCCTTACCATAATGAGGGTCAGGTCTTGATCCTGGAGATCACCACTGGCTACGATATTGTATTGGCTGGACTTGGGCAGGTTATTGTGCGGCCCGGGGACGAGTTGCTCGCGGGCGAACCCGTTGGCGTCATGCCCGCGGCCTCCGGTCCGGAGACGCGGCTTTATTTCGAGCTTCGCCAGAACGGCAAGGGGCTCGATCCGGAGCCCTGGTTAACGCTCGCAATGCGGAAGGCGAAGAAGACATGAAACGGTTTGCTCTGGTCGGTATTGGTATGTTTGCCGGTTTCGGCCTGGCGCTGGGTGTGATGACGGCGGCGCACGGCGCCAACGACACTAGCGCCTATCGCCAGCTCGACCTGTTTTCCGATGCTTTCGAACGGGTGCGCGCCAATTATGTCCGCCCGGTGCAGGACAGCGAGCTGATCAATGCTGCGATCCAGGGCATGGTTTCCAATCTCGATCCCCATTCCAGCTATATGGACTCCAAGTCCTATGGCGACATGCAGATCACCACCCATGGCCAGTTCGGCGGCGTCGGCATTGAAGTGACGCAGGAAGACGGCCTGATCAAGGTGATCTCGCCGATTGACGGTACACCCGCGGCCAAGGCCGGCATCAAATCGGGCGACCGCATCGCCGCAATTGACGGCACCTCGATTCAGGGCATGCCGCTCAATGACGCGATCGACAAGATGCGCGGTCCCATCGGCGCCAAGATCACGCTCACCGTTTTGCGCGAAGGTGAGAAAAAGCCCTTTGATGTTACGCTGGAACGGGCCTCGGTATCGGTGGACGCCACCACTTGGCGGCGTGAAGGCGATATCGGTTACATCCGCATGCCGGGCTTTAACGAGCAGACCGCCTCTGGCCTGGAAAAGGGCGTGCGCGAATTGAAGAAACAGATCGGTCCCGGCCTCAAGGGTTATGTGCTCGACCTGCGCAACAATCCGGGTGGATTGCTGGACCAGGCGATCCAGGTCTCGGATGATTTCCTCACCGGCGGCGAAGTGGTTTCCACCCGCGGCCGCCATCCCGAGGATACCCAGCGTTATGACGCCAAGGGCGGCGACATCACCGACGGCAAGCCGGTGGTGGTGCTGATCAATGCCGGCACGGCCTCGGCCTCCGAAATCGTTTCCGGCGCGCTGCAGGATCACAAGCGCGCCACCATCATCGGCATGACCAGCTTCGGCAAAGGTTCGGTGCAGACCATCATTCCCTTGGGTGAGGGCGGCGGGGCTCTGCGCCTGACCACGGCGCGCTACTTCACGCCATCGGGTCATTCCATCCAGGCCCAGGGTATCGTGCCCGACATCGCAGTGGCGCAGGGCGACGAAGCCAATATCCCCAAGATCGCGCGGCCCTCGGAAGCCGATCTGCCGGGCCATCTGGTGGGTGAGCCGGTTGCCAAAAAGGCCGGGCCGGTAGTCCAGCCCGCGCCGGGCAAGAAATATGACGACTTCCAGCTCTCCTATGCGCTGGATCTGCTGCACGGAAAAATGACGGTGGCCTCGGCCAGCACCGCACCACCGCCGGCGCAGTAGTGAGGAGCGGTTTACCGCCCGCTGCGGCGGTAAACGAAATGGTCCGGTGGACCATTTCGAGCGAGGAACGCCCTGAGCGCAAGCGAAGGGCCGCCCCAAAATGACGAAAAAGGCGCCGGATTCCGGCGCCTTTTTCGTTTGTCACGGCCGCTCGCCCGAAATCGCGGCGCTCGACCCTCAAATCGGTCGTCGCCCAACGCGCGGCCACTACGCTGCCGCTTGGCCGCCTAGCGACGGACCGATTTGTCCGGCCGAAGGGCCGGTCGTGCCTCGCTGTTAACGACCCCGTAACCATGCCCCGTTAACTTTTGCCGCCATGGCAGAGGCCGCCTTCAATGAAGAAATTCGCAGCCCCCGGGCGGCGCGCGCGCTGGGTTTCGCCACGGCGTTTTTCTTTTGCAGCCTGACCGCCGGAGCGCTGGTCATCACTTTGCTCGGCAAGGTTCAGCGGCCGGTTGTCGTGCTGGATTTGGCCGCCCCGCTGCAATCAATTGCCGCAAAGCCGCAAGCCGTAACGGCCGAGGCGCTGCCGCCGCCGGTGGTCATCGACAAGGCGGTGTTCGCGGGCAGCGCCCTGGTCGCCGATCCGGCGTTGATCGAAAATTCGCCAATGGGGCCGTTGCCGCGCATTGCCGATGACGGCAGAAAGCCCATGACCGCCTATGCCGCGTCCGCAGTCCCGGGCAAGCTGCGCATCGCCATTGTGGTGTCGGGCCTGGGCGTCAGCGCCAAGGCGACCACAGCCGCGCTGGCCAGCCTGCCAGCCGGGGTGACGCTTGGCTTCGCGCCTTATGCCGGCGATGTGCAGCATTGGGTGAATGAGGCCCGCCAGTTCGGCCACGAAGTGTTGCTGGAAGTGCCGATGGAGCCGTTCGATTTCCCCGACAGCGATCCGGGCCCCCACACGCTGCGCGCCGGGGTGGATGAGGATTCCAATCTGCATCGCCTGACCTGGAGCCTGTCGCGCTTCACCGGTTATGCCGGCGTCACCAATCTCCTGGGCCAGCGCTTTCTGTCCGATTCCGATGTGCTGTCGCCGGCCATGACCTATCTGGCGCGGCGCGGGCTTTATTTCTACGACAATGGCATCGCTGCCCAATCGGCCGCGCCCCAGGTGGCAAGCACCACCGCCACGGCTTTCGCCCAGTCCAATGAGACACTGGATGATATCCAGACCGCCCTGGAAATAGACCGGCATTTGTCGGCGCTGGAAGACCAGGCCCGCGCCCATGGCAGCGCCATCGGCTCCGGCTTTCTCTATCCTGTCACGGTGGAGCGTATCGCCGCCTGGTCAAAAGGGCTCGCCGGAAGGGGCTTTGTTCTGGTTCCGGTATCGGCCATAGTGAACGCGCCCAAACAATAGAGGGCGCGGGTCTTTTGCTCCCTGAAGCTTGCCATGCGCGCTTCGCGCGTTGCCTGCATCCGTACGCTGTTGCTACGGACCTAGGCAACCCTGCTCAGGAACCAAAATCCCACGCGCCGCGCCTGTTTCAAGAGTCCGAAAATGTCATCCGATCTTCCTTATCGCCCCTGCGTGGGCCTGATGCTGCTCAACGCAAGCGGCCAGATCTTTGTCGGCAAGCGCATCGACCAGAGCGTTGAGGGCTGGCAGATGCCGCAGGGCGGCATTGATGCGGGTGAAGAGCCGCGCACCGCGGTGATGCGCGAGCTGAAGGAAGAAACCGGCACCGACAAGGCCGAAATCATCGGCGAAATGGAAAACTGGCTGACCTATGACCTGCCGCCGCATCTGGTCGGCATCGCCTTTCACGGCAAATATCGCGGCCAGCGCCAGAAATGGTTCGCCTTGCGTTTTCTGGGCGAAGACAGCGACATTGACCTTCATACCCATGAACCGGAATTCGCGGCGTGGAAATGGGTCGATATGGATGCGCTGCCGCGCATGATCGTGCCTTTCAAGCGCGATACTTATGCCCAGGTCATCGCCGCTTTTGCCGGCCTGTCGCGAAAATCGTGGGTGCAAAAACCGTGAGTGCGAGGAAAAAATCTCCCGCCGGGAAAAAAGGCAAGCCGCCGGTGGTGATGATTCATGGTGCTTTTGTCGGACCCTGGTCGCTGGACGGTTTCGCTGGGAAATTCCGCGCTGCCGGTTACGAGGTGCAGGCGCCGTGCCTGCGCCATCATGACAAGGCAAAGCCGCCGCCGGATCTGGGGCAGACCAGCCTGACCGACTATGCCGCCGACCTGGAAAATGTTCTTGAGGATCTGGAGGCGCCCGCCATCCTGGTCGGCCATTCCATGGGCGGGCTGCTGGCACAAATGCTGGCGGCGCGCCGTGATGATGTTCATGCCGCGATCCTGCTGGCGCCGTCGGCGCCCTGGGGGGTGCCGCCCGCCTCTTTGTTCGAGATTGCCAGCGCCCAGGCCATGCTGCTGAATGTCGGTTTCTGGAATTCCATCCTCAAGCCGGACCAGCATGTCGCCGGCCATTATTCCCTGGACCGGATGCCGCCGCCCGAGCGCGACGCGATGTTCGCCCGCTTTGTCCCGGAATCGGGCCGCGCCACCTTCGAGATCATGCATTGGGGCCTGGATATGGGCCGCGCCAGTGAAGTGGATGCGCGCAAAGTGACCTGTCCGATGCTGGTTCTGGCGGGAAGCGAAGATCGGGTCAATCCACCCGGCACGGTGCAGCGTATCGCCGCGCTCTATCGGGAGCGTGCCACCTATGAGAATATTGCTGGCATGAGCCATTGGTTGATCGGCGAACCGGGCTGGGAAAAAGTGGCCGATCGCGCGCTGAATTGGCTCAGCGAGATTTGACAGTGCCGCATAGGCAGCGCGGCGTCGTCGCGTTTTTTGATTGGTCGCGCGCCCTGTCCGCTCCGTGATAACGGTTGCACCGTCATCAACTGCGCGGGGTCGTCGCTCCGTCATGCCGCTTGCTGAAGTCCTTCATGAAGCTCTCCAGCGTGTCCACCGAGGCGATCTGGCGCGCCGCATCGCGGAAGGCGACGCCATGCAGGTCGATGCTCTGGGACAGGACCGCAAAGGCGCTGGCGTCGGGCGTACCGTTCATCTTGGGGGCGAAATTCTTGCGCAGCCGTTCCAGGCTGGCCTCGTCATTGGCCAAAGAATAGGCCACGGCCATGCGCAGCACCTGGGCGCGTTCTTCATCACTCAGCGGCGCTGCGTCCCCGGCGCGCGGGCCCAGAAGCTCTTCCGTCTTCTGGCCCGCCACATCCCAGTTGCCGCTTTCCCAATAGATATCGGCGCGCAGCCGGCTGGTGTCAGGGTCATTGTCGACCGCGATCAGGTCCAGGGCATTGTCCCATTGCTTCAGGGCGGCAAAGCTGCGCGCTTCCAGCAGCAGCCTTTCGTGAATCGCCTCATCGGGAAGGCCGGTGATCTGGCTGTCATGCAGGGCGTTTATCGCGTCCTGCGGCTTGTGGTCTATCAGATAGATCGCCGCCAGCCGGGTTGAAACCTGCGCCTTGGCAACGCCATCAAGCCGTTTGTTCACCTGATAGGACAGCAGCGTGGCGGCGGGTTCCAGCAAATCCACCGCCACCAGCCGGTCGGCGATGCGGCGGATCATTTCATCGCCGTCCGAACCGATCGGGGTAAGGTCCACATTGTCGTAGAACAGCGCCAGCTGTTCCACCGGCGCCATCTTGTCGGCGCCGCCCTTGAGGTAAAGCCTGGCGAAGGCGGCGCGCATATCGTCCTGTGCCGCGCGCGCCGCGTCGTTGTTCTGAAAATTTTGCGTCGCCACCCGCAAGGTTTTGAGGCCCTCGCGATATTGATTGCCGGCGAAGTACAGCCCCGCCAGCCGGCGCAGAGTTTTCATTTCCAGCGCGTCGCCGCGCCAGCGGAAACGCAGGCGCTCCAGCACCTCTATGCCTTGCCGGGGCGTGACGGCATGGGCATTCAAGCCGGCGTCCACCTGATAATAGATCGCCTGGGCGGCGAGGCGCTCATCGCCGCCATTCTGCACGGCGGCAAACAGCGGCACGGCTTTGGCGTAATTGCCGGTGGTCGCCTGGATTCGGGCCCGTACCAGTTCGGCCTCGAGCGCGTCGGGCGCGGGCAGGTCGCGCGGCAGGTGGGTGAGCGCTGCATCCGCCAATTCCAGCCGCCCGATGCCCAGCGCCGCGTCGGCGTCGGCCAGATGGGCGCGCGCCTGCCAGTCGGCGGGATAGCGTTTCAGCACCGGTGCGGCGAGCACCATGTCGTCATGCGCCGTACGCCAGTTTTCCTGCGCCGCTTCGGTCAGACCCCGCCACAAGGCGGCATGGGGATTAAAATCGAACGCCCCGCCCGCCAGATCGTTATGTGCGGCTTGATAGCGGCCCATCATGTAATCGGCGGCAGCGCGCATCACGGCAAGCTGGGTGTCGCCCGCAAGCGATGGATCCTGGGCCTGGATCAGATTGATCAGCCCCAGCGCCTCCGATGCGAAATGGTTGGCGAGATAAAAGCGCGCCAGCACCAGCCGCGCATGATTGGCGGTTCCGGCAGGCAGCCGAGACGCCGACTGGCCGAGACGCCGCTCGGTGGCCAGGAAAGAACCGCCGGTCATCCGCCCCCAGGCCGCAAAATCAATGAAACTGGGCTCATTCTGCGCTTGCGCCATGGCCTGGGGCGTCTCGCCAAGGACGGCTTGCGGCGGCGTCAGCGACAAGCCGCCGGGGCGCGAAATGCGGATGCGCGTACCCGCCACCGAAATCACCAGATCGTCAGTATAGGGCGTAATCACCAGACCGCTGGCGGTGGCAAGGGCGGCGAATTCGGCATAGGCGCGCGGCTGCAGCATGGCGTAACCGCTGCTGCCGGGAATGACGGTGAGGATATCGCCGGTCGCCGGATCGGTCAGGGCGAAGCTTTTGTCGGCGCGCGGCAGGAAGGTGGAGAGCGCGGCGCGAAGCGGATCATCCTGCTCGCGGGCAAAGCCGATGCTGACCGGCGCCACGCCGGTCTTGCTGCCGATGACCACTTTCAGGTCGGAGCCATTATCCAGCGCGGTGATCGGCGCGGGAGCTTTGAGGGTGATGCGCAGGATGGAAACGCCGGGGCTGGACGAGGCCTCAATCCCGCTGGCGAAACCGCCCAGCGCCGCCTTCAATGTCGCGGCATCGAGATTGGCGGCGTCCTCCAGCACGATCCAGGCGGTCAAGCCCCGCACAAATACGGCCGAGGGGTGGCTATTGGCGCCCTTGAAATTCAAAATCACCCCGGCGGGCGTGACGGTGCTTTCCGTGACTTGAGTCGCGGCAGGCGTGGGGCTCGCCGAGGCTTGTGTTGCGGCGGCTGCGGCGGCTGGAGCCGCCACCCGAACGCCAGGCTTGGCGGCCGCAGTGCTTGCTGTGGCTGCCTTGGGATCGGGCTTGGGCAGAAGCGGTTGCGGCGGCGCGGTCGCGATTTTGGCATCCGCTTTGGCATCGGCCTTGGGCGCAGCCGCCGCCGACTTGGAATCAGGTTTGGCGTCCGTGGCCGGAGCCTGAAGCTGCTTGGCGGTGGCGGTGATGGCGGCAGCCTGGGCCGTACTGGCGCCGGGCCTGATTGCGGTTGCCTGGGGTTTTGCGGTGCCTGGCGGGGCATAGGCGCTCGCGTCGGTTTTCGGCGCCAGGATGTCGAGCACAATCTTGGTGCCGTCCTTGAAATCATGGTAGCCCGAATCCGCGTCGGTCTCGAATTCGACCACCGTGTCGCTGCCTTCCAGATGCCAGGCGGCATTCTTGACCCAGGGCGGCTGGAAGCGGGCGATCGCCGACAGATCGGGCTTTGCCGCCGCCTGGAATTTGATGGTCATCCGCCCGGCGCCGGGAGATACCGTGTACGGAACATCCTTGTTCCAGTCGAACACCAGGCGGGTGAAATTGGCATAGGCGCCAGAGCGCAGCGTCAGCACCGGCAGGGACGCGACATCCAGCTTCTTTGGCGCGGCGGCCACCACCGGCGGCAGGTCGGGCATAGCGCCGGTGAAGCCTTCGGGTGCCAGGTCGACAACGGCGCGGTCGCCCACGGCGCTCTGATGCAGTTTGAGCGGTTGGTTAAGGGCGAAGTGAAAGGATTTGCCATCGGCATCGGCGCGCACCGATGCCACCGCGCCGCCCATCATCCGTGCCACGGCGCCTGGATCGAGGGTGGTCTTGCGGTCGAAGGACAAGGTGAGCACACTGCCATCCGTGACGGCGGTGACATGGCCCGAAGGCGCAAAGGCAAAGCTGAGGCGGCTATAGCCGTTCTGGCTGCTGGCGCTAACGCTATCGGCGGCATGCGCAGCGGATGTGGCCAGCAAAAATGCCGTCCCCATCAAGCCCATTCTGTGCGCCATGGTCGCCAAGCCGAATATCTCCTTCAGGCCCTGTGAGTATCGGGCGGCGGCGTTAACCTTTGGTAAAGCACGTTTGAACGCGCATCCCAGCGCCCTCACGGTGGACCCGGCTTAGCCTTTGGGCTCGGCTGTTGCCGCCGGGGCGGTCTTGGCCTGCGCGGCCGGATTGGGCATCGGATCGGCAGCGGCCGCCGGGGCCGGGGTGGCGGCCGGCGCCAGCGCGGGAAGGGCCAGCTTGTTGGCCAGCTTCATGGTCAGTTTCTGGGCCGCGTCGGGGTTCATCGCCGCCAGCACCGGGGCCATCACGTCCGATTTCATTTCCTCCGCCACCGGCACCAGCACAGCGTCATCCAGGCTGTCGAAGATGCGGGCCGCGTCCTTGGGCTTCATGGCCGAATAGGTCTTCACCAGGGCCGCCACCTGTTTTTCCTGGGCGGCGTCGCGCTGGGTCAAGAGGGCGGCGATCTGGCTCTGCAAGTCCTTGAGCTGGGAAATCTTGGTATCCACCCGCGCTTCCGTGGCGGCCAGTACTGTGGCTTCGCTTTGAATCTGTGCCTCGCGCGCGTCCAGCGCGGCTCTGCGCTTGGAAAGGCTGGTCAGCACATCCACTTCGGCGGCGCTGGAAATCTGGCTGTCACCGCCGCCAAAATCCGCATTGATCGCTTTGGGCGCCGCGGCCATGGCATCGGGGGCGGCCGGGGCGCCTTCCAGCGCGAAGGCTTCATGCACAATGCCGGTTGTCTTCAGGACCAACAGGCCGCCGCACATCAGCACCACGCCGGGCAGCAGGCGCAGATATCGCGATTTATGCCTGAAAGCGCTCACTGTGCCGTCCTGGCGGCATCAAGCCGGCCCATGATGCTGCTCGACGGAAGCGTGATCTCGCCGCGCCCGCGCGATGCGGCGGCGTTTTCCATGCGGCCGGCGATGCGCTCGCCGGACGCGGTGAGAACCGAGAGTTCGTCAATATGCAGGCGGGCGCGCTTTAAACGCTCATCCAGGGTCTGGGCCGCTTCGCCGGCCGCGCCCTTGAGGGCGCGCAGCGAAGCGCCGGCGCCCGCGATGGCCATGTTGAGTTCGCCAATGGTGCGCGACAGGCCTTCCTGGCCCTTGCGGACGGCGGCAAGCCGGCGCTCCAGCACAATGCAATAGCAAAGTGTGGCGGCCAGCAGCACTTCCAGCGCGACTTCGACATAAAAGGTCAGGGTCATAACAATCTCTTTCCGTTAAAGTGCCGTGCAGGCACCCGCGCTCGCTAGAGCGCCTTAGAAGCGTCAGTCCGTTCCACGGCGGCGTCCACCCGCACCGCGACCGAGGAGCCGACCCGGCCCATCCGCCCCGTCAGCAGCGGCACGCCGCGGCAGCGCAGTTCAATGCGGGAATCCGGCGTGGCGCCCAGCATCACGGTCTGGCCGACTTCCAGATTCATGATCTGGTGCAGCGGCATCACCTGTTCATCGAGGATGGCGTCAATGTCCACCTTTGTGGACCAAAGCTCGGTGGCCAGATGGCTTTCCCAGATGGAATCGCGGCCGAATTTCTCACCCATGAATTGCTGCAGCAGAAGTTTGCGGATCGGCTCCAGCGTGGCGTAAGGCAGCAGAAGTTCGGTGCGGCCGCCGCGGTCCTCCATGTCGATGCGCAGCTTGACCAAGATGGCGGCATTGGCGGGACGCGCGATGGCCGCGAAACGGGGATTGGTTTCCAGGCGGTCCAGGCTGAAACTGACCGGCGCCAGCGGCTCGAACGCGGCGCACATATCCTGCAGAATCACTTCCACCATGCGCTGCACCAGGGTGCGCTCGATGGTGGTATAGGGTCGGCCCTCGATGCGCATGGCCGAGGAGCCGCGCCGGCCGCCCAGAAGCACGTCCACAATGGAATAGATCAGATTGGAATCAACCGTGAAAAGCCCATAGTTATCAAGCTCTTCGGCGCGAAAAACGGCCAGGATGGCGGGCAGGGGAATGGAGTTGAGGTAATCGCCGAAACGGATCGAGGTGATCGAATCCAGGCTGACTTCGACATTGTCGCTGGTGAAATTGCGAAGGCTGGTAGTCATCAGCCGCACCAGGCGGTCGAAAACGATTTCCAGCATCGGCAGGCGTTCATAGGACACCAGCGCCGAATTGATGATGGCGCGGACACCCGATTTGTCCTGCATCTGGTCGCCGCCGACATCAAAGCCCAGCAGCGAATCGATTTCCTCCTGATTTAGGATGCGCTCGGTACCGCTCGGCAGCGCCGCCTCAACCGGCGCCGCTTCGGGGGC
>Ga0302320_10010233_pt1 | contig 20027 bp, 21 predicted proteins | sample Bog_T0_3_FD_202130 | JGI IMG/M metagenome (GOLD analysis project Ga0302320, IMG submission 202130) | Peat permafrost microbial communities from Stordalen Mire near Abisko, Sweden - Bog_T0_3 | ecosystem: Environmental > Terrestrial > Soil > Wetlands > Peat | place: Sweden: Abisko, Stordalen Mire... | reverse complement strand
TCGGCGCGCCCGCGGTTACCTTTTATGGCGCGGCCGACAGCGGCGACCTCGGCAACCAGATCCGCGGCTTTGGCTTCACCGGCGACGGCTCCACCGACACCATCGCCCGCTTCCTCAGCGCCACGGTTTTCAATCCTACGGCAAACTCAGGCTTCCCGCAGCAGAATCCCGACGCCACGCGAAGCGCCGTGGAGCAGTATCTTCTCGCCTTCGATTCCGACCTCGCCCCCATCGTCGGCCAGCAGGTGACGCTCACCAGCACCAACGGCGCCGCGGTCGGTCCCCGCATCGACTTACTCATCAGCCGTGCGTCCACCCCGTTCGTTTCGAAGGCGCTGGGCGGCCAGGCTATGGAGTGCGACCTGGTGGCCCACGTGGTTCTGAACCGGCGCATGAATACTTATCTGTACGATCCGACCGCCGGCAACTTTATGGCTGGCGGCGGCCTTACGCGGGTGACCGACGGGACGATGCGCGCCTGGGCCGCGCAGCCGGGACAGGAAATCACCTACACGGCGTCGACGCCCGGCTCGGGTTTGCGCCTGCTCGGTTCGAATTGAATCGGTCGTCAATTTCCTGACGTTAATTGCGACGCGCCTCGATCTGTCAATTATTTTGACGCTCGGGCATTGAGCGCATACCCCAAAAAGTCCCCATAAAACCGACAAATCGGGACCATCCCCGATTGGCTCGCGGCTTGCAAATGCCAGGGCTGGCAGGGCGCCCGATATCCGTCCGCGAAATTTTATGTCAGAAGATATGCCGGTTACCACCGCGCTCGAGGAGATTTCTTCCTTCGCCGATCTGCCGATCGATATTCGGGCAGAATTAGACCGGCGCCTCCTGAAGCTCGGCGACGTGCTGGAACTGGTGGATGGCAGCGTGATTCCATTGTCGAAACCGGCCGGAGAGCCTCTCGATGTCTTCGCAGGAGGCGTGTTGCTGGGTGCCGGTGAAGTCAACGCCATCAACGAGCACTTCGGCGTCCGTATTACGGCCTTTGGCACGGGCAGCAAGAAACCGGCCGTGGCGCCATTTCCTGGAGAAAGCGAGGGCCACGACTCCAAAGATGTGCCGCTGCGCTCGGGCGATCCCGCCACGCTAGCTCTGTTGCGCCACCAAATCGTCTGCCTGAGCGTCGTCGTCGGCCGCACGCAGATGACCCTCGAAAAGCTGGTGAGGCTGACTACCGGCTCCATTCTCGAACTGGAAAGCCTGTTGAAACAGCCGGTGGAAGTGCTGGTAAACGATCAGGTGCTGGCCTACGGCGAAGTAGTCGCCGTCGACGGAAATTACGGCGTCCGAATTTTGTTCGCCGAAGACAATGGACATTCCAACTAATGCAATAACCGGCGTGAAGATCTGTTTGAAAGGACGGAACAAGGCGATCACTTCCTCTGTCCCGGATCGACATTCGAAGTTGCGGCAGGAGGTTAAAGGATGCATAAAGGACTGACGCGCCAGGGACATGCGGCGAGAGCCGCGTTTTCACGCGACCGGGCAAAGGCGCAGCTATCGCAGCGCGTCCCCAACCCGCTCAAGCGCCGGAGGCACCATCCGTTATGAGTAATCCCGAGGGGTTCCGCTGGCTGATTACCGAATGGGCCCACACACTGGCCCAGGCGATCGAGGGCATGGGCGGCCCGGCGCTGAAGGCAGAGGTTGCGGAGACAGGAGAGCAACCGGGGGGCGAGGGCTCGTTTTGGTGGGCGCAGGAATTGAGCCTGATGCCGGGCCACTCCGTCTGGATCGGGGCCGCGGAATCTTCGTGGCGCGAAATTGGCGGCGGCGTGCTTCAGACGCTGGGGATCGAAACTCCGGAAGCGGGCGAAATACGGGATACCTACCGGGAAATTGTGGCGCAGTCGCTATCGAGCCTTGCGTCCGCATTGACGGCACGCTGCCACAAGGAAGTAAGCTGCCAGGCGGGCGAGCCGTTCGCTGGCCCACCGGAAACCGGCACGCGCGGTTTTATCGATCTGCGAAACGGCGACGGCACGCGTTTTCAGTTGTGCTTCGTGGCGCGCGCGGAACTCGTGAAGCAGCTCGATCCCGAAGCGCCGGCCCAGGCGAGCGCGCAAGAGGTTGTGGACAACAAGACTGGCAAGCGCGAGCGTAACGAACACGCGGCCGTCGCCATCGGGCCGGTACTGAATCTGGAGATGCCCGTTTGCGTCTCCCTGGGGATTGGAAAGATCAGTCTGGAAGAAGCCTTCAAACTCACCCGAGGGTCGCTGATCCCCCTCGCGCAGCGCGCCGACGACCTGGTGGAGTTTCGCGTGAATGGCAAGCTGGTGGCGCGCGGCGAGGTAGTAACGGTCAACGGCCAGTACGGCATCCGTGTGCAGGAACTGATCAGCCGCAGTGAGCGCCTGGATCAGGTCAGATCCTTATAGGCCTTCAATATTATGCGTGAACTTTCCCAGGATGAGATAGATGCAGTACTCCTTAGCCGTCAGGGAAATTCCGCGGCCAAGCTGAAGAGCAAAGCCCTTCCCTTTGACTTCCAGCGGGTGGACCGCATTCCGAAGTCCCAGCTCAGGACGATCCATTTCCTCCATGAGAATCTGGTGCGCAGCCTCGTCTCCAGTCTGTCGGCCTACCTGCGAACCTACTTATCCGGGCATCTGGTCAGCGTGGAGCAAATTCCCTACTCGACGTTTCTTTCCGGTCTGCCGGGCCAGACATGCATGGTTTCGCTGGACCTGCTGCCGTACCGGGACAACGCCACGCTGGAAATCAACCCGTCGCTGATCTTTCCCGTTCTGGAGCTGCTCCTCGGCGGAAAGGAGACTTCGGGCAATACTTACAATCGGGATCTTACCGAGATGGAGCGGTATCTCCTTACCAACTTCTTTCAGCTCATCGCCCGCGACCTCGAAGGGACATGGCGCGGTGTCGACGACGTCGAATTCAAGATCGACATGCTCGAAACCAGGCGGCCGCAGAATCGAACCCTCGGTCCCATGGACGCAGTGGTCGCCATCGGCATGGAGTTCAGAATCAACGATCGCGTGGGGATGATTAACCTCGCCATGCCGTCCATCACCATTAAGACCATGGTTCAGAAATGCAATCAGGAAGAACCGATGACTCAGGCTGAACCAAGTGAGGCGGACCAGCAGCGCTTGCTGAAGTTGCTGAACCGCGCGGTGGTAACCGTGGAACCGCAACTGGCTTCGCGTCTGACTGTAAGAGATTTGCTGGCTCTGGAGGAAGGCACCGTGATTCTGCTGGATCACGCCACCAACCAGCCTATAGCCGGTCTGGCTAACGGTAAAGCCAGGTTCGAAGGAGAGATCGTCTCTGAAAACGGGCAAATGTCATTTCAGATCGCCAACGTGAACAAGCCGGAGCAATCAGCATAAATCGAGGCCACCTATGACACCCACCGCCGAAACGCCTGCCAAACGCCAGGAGGATTCCGCCGATTCGTCAACGGACAAACGAAGGCAGGCGTCCGAAGACAAAGAAGGGGCCGGTATCACCAAGGCCGCCGTCCTGCTGGTTTCTGTCGGGAGCGAAGTTGGTTCAAAGATTCTTCGCCATTTATCCGAGCGGGAAGTGGAAATGGTAAGCCGCGAGGTCGCCCGCCTGGGGCCCGTATCGGTCGCTGAAGCAGTCCAGGTGCTGGGCGAGTTCGAACGCGGCTGCACCTCACAAACCTACATGCTTCAGGGAGGTGTTGGTTACGCCCAAAAAATGCTTACCGAGGCCTTTGGCCAGGACACAGGTCTCTCTATTGCGGAACGGCTGGAAGAATCCATGGGCGGCAATGCCGGGGACCTCACCGCGCTGCAGAACAGCGATCCGAGCCAACTTGCCCAGCTCATCTACACTGAACACCCTCAGGTGATCGCGCTGGTGCTGTCGCATCTGGTCCCCGCTCAGGCGTCGGCGGTTCTGATCGCGCTGCCTCCGGAGATGCGCGCGGAAGCGGTGAAGCGCATGGCCCAGCTGGATCAGATCTCTCCCGAGACGGTGGACCGCATAGCGGGATATATTGGCCGCCGCATGCAGTCGTTGGGAACGTTCAGCCGCGAGTCGTACGGCGGGATCAAGGCTGTGGCCGAACTGCTGAATCGCCTTGGTACGGAAGCGAGCGACGAACTCCTCGCAGCTGTCGGCAACGAGAATGAAAAGCTCTCCGAATCCATACGCCGCCTGATGTTTGTCTTCGAAGACCTGCAGAAGCTGGACAAACAGGATATGAAGACCTTGCTCGCGAGGATCGACCGCAAGGATCTGACGCTCGCCCTCAAGGGCAGCAATGACAAAACGCGCATTCATTTTTCGCAGAATCTGTCCCAGCGCTCCCAGGAAATGCTGGAGGAAGATATTCGCGAGCTCGGTCCGGTGAAGATCAAGGATGTTGAAAATGCGCAGCATCAGATCATCGCGCTCGTACGCCAACTACAGGCTGAGGGAGCGATCGGATCGCAAGGCGGCGGCGACCAGTACGTCAACTGAGAACCTGATCTTTTTCTGCCCGCTCTCGCGCTGTTTACTTCAGGCCGATCTGGTTAGCTTCAATTCCTCTTCGAATCTCCAGCCGCGCCACCTACTCCCGGGACACTTGTGACCCACCGGCGTGCTTCCCCCGCTTTCGGCCCCCATTGGGCCAGAATTCTTTCACGATGTTAGCCGCCATATCCACGCCGACCTGCGCCCCCAGCTGCGAGAGCGCGTCGGATGCAGTCCGGCTTCCCGGATAATACGCCATCGCAATCGCCACCGCCGTGGAGTTGCCCGCGATCTCCGAGTAATTGAACTGGCGGCCGCCCGAATCGGTATGCGTCCAAAAAATCTGGCCCACCGCCGAACCCAGCCGTGACATTGCGCTGCCCGAGCCCCGCCGGAAATAACGCGGATCCTGATGCAGCAGTGTCGGGTAAACCCCCTCCGTCATGTAGTTGCCGATCGCGTAATCGGCGTAGGCGGTTACCCAATAGTGGGCGTACCCCTCAACTCCCTGGCCGAACGACGGTTCCGATTTGGAGTTCATACTGAACGCGGCGGAGACTGCGCCCAGTGCAAACGTCCCCCGGTCGAACGTATCCTGCGCAGCGATGCGGAACTTCTCTTTCGGCGCTAGTGGTTTGTAATTCTGCAACCCGGGGGATGTCCGGAAATTCGGGATAATCCAAAGGACGTGTTTGGGCGCCTGGCCGTCCGCCTCTTCGGTGGTTTGCTGTTGACCGAAGGCACACCAGGGAGCGAGAGCAACCAGGCCGATAGTGAGAAGTCGATAGTGCATGTATGGTTTGATGCAGCCGGCGGGCCAAAGGATTGGTGCGCCAAACGCACAGGTTGGGTAAAGGAGCACTGCCCGATGTCGATATATCGCCACGCAATCCTGGCGCACCCTGAAAGTCTCTGACCTGCCCCGTTTTTCTCTACCAATCGCAATTTGGAAAATCCCGGTTTCATACTACCGCTCTTAGCTATCCCGCCGGAGCCGCCCGTCGCGATATCACTTCCCCGCGCGGCGGGCGTGGCAGAAGATAATTTGAACGTCGTCTATGGGCGCGTGCGAGCAGTGGATTTTTCGCGCGAGGTACTGGCTCCATCGCCACATCGCTTGATGGCAGTGCGCGATGGGGAGTCGGGCTGGGCGGATCTTGGCAACCCCACTCGGGTGGTCGATACAATGGTGCGAAACCGTATCGATCCGGCGTGGCTTACCGACTACCGATGACAGAGCCGCACACCAGTAGCGCTGCCGATTATCTGGCGGCGGAGCGAACCTTCCTCGCGTGGATCCGCACCGGCCTCGCACTGATGGGATTCGGATTCGTGGTCGCACGTTTCGGGCTGTTCCTCGAGGCGCTGCAGATTGAACAGCCGAATCTGCCGCTGCGGTCCGTCGGCATCTCGCCCTGGTTTGGCGCCGCGCTCATCCTCCTGGGTATCGGCGTGAATCTCTGGGGCGTGCGGAGTTACATTCGGCTGGTGCGGGATCTGAATCGCGGAGAACGCGGATTCGAACGGCCGTCCACCTTCGCGATAACCGTCGCCGTGTTGCTGGCAGCCATCGGACTGGCAATGGCAATCTACCTCGTTTCAGTTCGCCAGCCAAAGGAGCAAAAATCAATGAGTTCGAACGGAATCGTCACCATCCCTGGCCATGGGTCAGTGGACCAGACAGTTCAAAAACTGGAAGCAATTCTGCAGGCGAGGGGAGTCAAATTATTTGCCCTGATCGATCACAGCGGTGAGGCGGAGAAGGTGGGAATGAAGATGCGTCCCACCAAACTTCTGATTTTCGGCAACCCGAAAGCGGGAACTCCGCTCATGATCGCGGCTCCGACCATCGCTATCGATCTACCGCTCAAGGTGTTGGTTTGGGAGGATGCGGAGGGCAAGGTCCGGCTGTCATATAACTATTCCGCGTGGCTGGAGGCGCGCCATGATTTGCCGGCCGATCTGGTCAAGAATATTGCCGTGGTGGATGCCCTCGCGGCCAAAGCCGCCGAGTAAACAATCGATGGCTGCGATTTGTTCTCAGCGGGCCCCGAGAATGGTGAGCCGATGCCCATCCGGATCTGTAAACGCCGCCGCCCAGGCAATCGATAGAAAATCCTCTTCCCAGGTGCTGGGGGCCAGGGCTTGTCTGCAAGGCGGAGCCAGACTTTGCACACGACCCCCAGGGGAACGTTCCTCAAGAACGGTTTTGATGGAAAGCGGACCGGAATAGTTCGTTACCCGATGGCGTCTCGCCAGTGCATGGAGCAAGGCGTTTTCCTCGCCCAGGCGAGCACCCTCCGGGAACAGCCACGGCGCCCGATCGACGCGGTTCATTCGCCTTCTATCTAAAGCGCCTTTCCGGGGCGCTCGATCTTGCTTTGCCAGATGCCGCCAACCGAATTATGGTGCGACCCTCGGACTTGCTAGTACTAAGTTGCAGAAGTTAACGTTACCGCTCCTTCACAGTCGCGGCTCGGAAGTCGTTTCAGAGCCGCGCGCGTGAGCAAGCGGTAATGATACGCCAATCTATGCAACTTAGAACTAGTCGGATAGCCGCGATCCGGTCACGCAAAACGGGTGCGTGGTCCACGGCGGTTTGCCAGACCAGCGGCCAATAGATGCCGAGATATTCGTGCACAAGAATGCGTAAACCCTTAATGTCCTGCCACGGAACCGAAAGGTCGCGGGCCTTGACTTCCGCACTCAGCCGGGCAACCGCCTCTCCAACAATCGTAAGCCGTTGAGCGATCGCATAGCAGCGTGTCGTCGGCCAGGAAGTCGGCTTCCGTTCTGCCCGCAACCGCTTTGGCAATCCAGTCGAGGGCTTCCAGAATGTCGTTCAGTCGCTGGTCGTCACGCCGCATGTATCAGGCGGGCTTCGGAGAGCACGCCCGGCCGTATCAGCGGCTTCAAAGCGGGTTTGACAGCAAGATCGACGCGACGTCCGAGCAACTCACCAAGTTCACGCAACCGTGTCGATATTTCGACACCTCGTCACACACGCCCGAGCGTTCTTGGAATAAACCCTTGAGTCTCACAGAAGGAATTTGCCCCACTATTGTCGAAGGCAGCGGAACCTCAAATGCCCAACACGTCGCGTGAAAAATCCGCTGGCAATATTGGTGTTCGCCATGGTTGGGATACTCACCACATGCACTGGTTGTTCCAACCAGACAAGTGCCGCCACCAAACCCATGCCGCCCGTCGTGGAGACGTGGAAGTTCAGCAAAAGGACGTAATGAAGGGCCAGTTGCTGTTTCAGATCGATCCGCGCCCTTTTCAGGCGGCTCTCGATCAGGCACAGGGTCAACTGGCACAGGCCCAGGGACAGCTGGCGCAGGCGCGGCAGCCGTCCCGATGGTTCAACTTTACGCAATTGGGCGGGACGCCGAATCCCCCGGCTGCGGAGTTTTTCCATACCTCTCTTGAGGTATGCGGCCTGTTTGGATGATTCCCGAACAGCAGAAAACACCCCGGTTCGTTCTTATCGGCCGTTCGCTCTAAAGTTTTAGGAGTTTCTTTCCGATATATGTCCTGTGGAGACTCTTATGCAACTTTCTTTGAGCCTGAATACGGATCTGGTGGCATGTGGCCGCCGCATTGACAAATTATCGGCAAAGCTGGCGTTGAGATGTCGCGTGTCCCAGGAGGATGTCTTTGAACTATGCCGGGATTTTGACGAAGCCGTCGAATTCGCCGCGCTGGAGGGCAATTCCGTGAGGCAAGCCATCGCCGATTTCATGGAGGAAGGCTCCTCGGCCGAGGCATCGGCGAACAAAGCTCAGTGGTCCGAACTGGCCGAACTCGCGGGATGCGGATCGGCAGGCATCGATATCGCCGCCATGTCCCTGCCCGTAATGCCGAAGCAGGCCGCCCGTCTGCTGCGGACTTCGGACGACGATACCTCCGCCGTGGAGTTGGAGCGAATCACCGCCTCCGATCCGGTGCTTGCCGGAAAGATGCTGGGCGCGGCGAACTCGGCCCGTTTCGGATCGCAATATGAGATTGTGCGCCTGCTCGATGCCATCATGCGTCTGGGCATTCCCGAAGCTCGCAAAGTGCTTCTCACGGCCTGTTTTTCGGGACTTTTTGCGTCGAAGCCGTTACAAAATCTGTGGGAGCATTCCGAAGCCGTGGCGCGTCTGGCATACGATCTGGCGCCGCTCGCCGGTATCGATGCCGCGACCGCATACGTGGCTGGCCTCCTGCACGATATCGGACGGCTGGCGTTTGTGAAGTTGCCCGCCGCGCTGAGGATTCGGGAGCAGGAATGGCTCGCGTCCGGATTTCCCGTAGTCTATGCGGAGACCCTGGCCTATGGCCTCGATCATGCCGCGTCGGGCGCCAAATGTCTGCGCGCCTGGGCACTGCCGGAGAGCCTGGTCAACGCGGTTGGCCTGCATCACAGGCCGGGACCCGATACCTCGCCGATCAGTGGGATCCTCACTCTGGCCGAGGATCTGGCGGCGCGCGCCGGGAATACGGATTCCGAGGATCTGTGGCCTGAGATGCGCCGGGCGGCCGCTTGTCTGGCAACCGGGATTAGCCCCGATCGGCTGGACGGTTTTTGCCTGGGGCATTCGCCGCTTCAACAGGCCCGTGCATAGGCCGGGCCCGCCTTTCCCGTGAAGCTTACGGCTGCCTGACCGCCGCGTCTGCGGAAAATTCCCGTGTACGGTCGAAACTGCTAAACTCTCGGTTTGAATGACGGATGCTGGATATGCCCGCGAAGACGTTCGCCGGATGCTGGACGTCTCCGAGCGGCAGTTACGGGCGTGGGAGAAACAAGGGTTCGTGGAAGCTTCCGAAAGCTTCGGTTTCTCCGATCTGCTGGCTCTTAAAACGCTCAAAAAACTGCGCGAATTCAGGATCGCCCCGCAGCAGATCCAGCGTGCCATCGGATCGCTGAAAAAGCACCTGAAAGACATCGAGCACCCCCTGGCCCAGCTGCGCATCACGGCCGAAGGGCGGCGCATCGCGGTCCACGTCTCAGGACAAAAAATGGAGCCGATCAGCGGCCAGCTGCTGTTCGATTTCGACGCCAACGAGATAGAAAAGCTGCGCTCGTTTCCCCTCGAGACCAAGGCCACCGCGGCCCGCGATGCCGGGCGCGAACAACAGGCCGAGGTGTGGTTTCAGCGCGGGCTGGCGCTCGAAGAAACCGGCGCTCCCATCAGCGAAGCTGTCGCCGCTTACCGCAAAGCCATCGAGTTGAAGCCCGACGCCGCCGGCGCCCTGGTGAATCTGGGCACCATCGCTTTCCGCATGCACAAATTGAAGGACGCCGAAGGCTATTACATGCGTGCCATGGAGGCCGATCCTGAGTATCCGCTGGCGCACTTCAATCTGGGCAATCTGCACGACGAGCAAGGCGACGTGGAAGAGGCGCGCCGCTACTATCTGAATGCCATCCACCTGAATCCGCGTTATGCCGACGCCTATTTCAACCTGGCGCTGCTGTGCGAGCGCAACAATGAAATATTACGGGCCATCGGCCACTGGCAGGCGTACCTGAAGCTCGATTCCACCAGTTCGTGGGCAGGCGCGGCGCGTAAACAGCTGGACCGTCTGAAGAAGACCGTGCGCTCGAAATAATTGTGGCCCCTGAGTCGCCGGTGGGCAGATTTCCGATCTGCCCGCCCTGCTCTGGGCAAACTCCGGGGCGTTACGGGAGCAGGATGCCCGGCTTCGAAAGATCCGACAGCTTCGTCGAATTTTCCATATTGCCGAAGTCGCGGGGATGCTGTTTGTTGCCGGTCAGTTTAGACACGTCGGTGCTGACGAAATCGATCAGTTCACCCGCCGTGACCACGCCGTCGCGATCGGCATCGGCGGCTCCTGAAAGTCCCTTCAGCACGGCATAAGTGAAGGCGCCATGGCCGCCGCCAAATTCCGGCCCTTCGAGCGAAAGCTCTTTGGGACGCGCTGCCATCAGGCCCAGCATCTCACCGGGAACCTCGCCGATCTTCTCGACTACCGCGCCCAGCGCCGCCGTCTTTTGTCCCGCAATCGTCGCGGCACGGCAAACGTCGGCCAAAAGCACCACGCGAGCTACTTTCGTCAACTCGTCTTCGACCAGAGTATGGAGATCCGCCATCGGGATCGCCGTGCCCGATAGATTGCGCGGGTCGCTGTCGTAAGTAAGAATGTACGCCCCCTGGTCGTCCACCGTGCCATGTCCGGCGATCAGGATGAAGACCGTGTCGTTCTTCCCCGGCCGGTCTTTGAGGAAAGTCTGGAACGCCTTGCGCAGCCCCGCCGTGGTCGCCTGCTCATTGGTCAGAACCAGCATCTGATCGGTGGGGACGGCGCCGCCGCGCGGGCTGGCGAGGAAGCGGGCAAACGTCTCGGCGTCGGAATCCGGATACTGCAGCCAGAGATCGTGGGGCAGTTTCTCGTATTTCGAAATGCCCACCGAAAGCACCCACGTCTTGCCCGCGGGCACATCCGCCGCATGCATAATGCACGCCGTCGCGAGCCCAATCCACCATATCCGCACGATCCGCATTCCTGCTAAACACGATAGCAGGAATTGACGCACTGGTTTCGCCGGCTAGTTCTGCGGAATCGCCCGCTGATAAAAATCGGCGATATCGTTCTTAAGCTTTACGTGGGAGTCGCTGTCGATATAGAGCATGTGGCCCGATTGATAGAAATCCCAGGTGATGTTCTTGTGCATCTCGGGGCTGAGGCCCATGTGGTTGAAGGTGTACTCGACGGCGAAGTAGGGGGTCGCGAGATCGTAGTAAGAGGCGGCGACCAGCACCTTCATATACGGGTTCTTCACCATCGACGCGCGCAGCATGGCGGTGGTGTCGCCGAAGCCGTTCTGCACGTTGTAGTCCCAGCTTTGAATGCCGCCGGTAGTGTAGTAATACATGTCCGTTTTATAGTTCAGCTCATTGCGGATGTAATTGGTAAACATCGCCACAAAGGGCGGAATGATGAGGGTGCTCGATGGATCGTATTCGCTGGTTTCGCCCGTGTTCCGCGACGACGGGCCGGCGAGCCGGCCATCGTAGCGCCCAATGGTTTCGTGCCGGTCGCGCAGGAGTTGCCGGGTGAAATGCTGGACGTCCCAGCGCAGATTACTCTCATCGATATAACGCTCCTCGAGACCGGTGAAGCGGACCAGCTTCTCGACGATAACCTTGCGCTCGCCCGGCGTGAGATCGTCGCCCTTGGCGAGGGCCGCCGCGTAGTCGCCCATGGCGAAGGTTTCCGCCTCTTTCAGAAAAGCTTTCAGGTTACTCTTCTGCAAGTCCGGAGCCACTTTCCTGTGGTACCAGGCGTCGGCGGCGTAGGTGGGGAACTCGAGCTCGTAGACCAGGTCGTCCGACCGGCTCCAAATGGTTTCGAGGTTGAGCGTGGTGCCGATGAGGACGATGCCGTTGAAAGCCATACCGCGGTCGATGAGGTAGCCGGCAAGACCGGCGGCGCGGAAGGTGCCGTAGCTCTCGCCGGCGATGAACAGCGGGGAGGCCTGGCGGACGTTCCGCTGCAAGTACATGCGCATGAATTCGCCGACCGACTGAATGTCGCCTTCCACGCCATTCATGCGGCGCGCGATTTCCACGTTCTTAGCCCGGCTGTATCCGGTTCCCACGGGATCGATGAACACAAGATCGGTCTTATCGAGCCACGTGCTCTGGTTATCGATGAGCTTGTAAGGCGGCGGGGGCATGGCGCCGTTGGGCATGAGCCGTGGGCTGCGCGGACCCATGCCGCCCATATGCACCCACATCGACGCGGAACCGGGGCCGCCGTTGAAGCAAAACGTGACTGGGCGCGTCGCGGGATCGCTCACGCCATCGAGCGTGTAGGCCATGTAGAAGATGTGCGCTTCCGTTTCACCCGAGGCATTGCGGAGGGGCATCTGAGCGACAGTGGCGGTGTAATTGAGGGTCTTGCCGTCGACCGCGATTGAGTGATGGGTTACGACCGGCGTTTCATCGACTTCGCCGGCAACGGCGGGTCCGGGGCTGGGCATTCCCCCGCGGCCGCGTCCACCGCCCGCGCGCCCGCCGGGGGTCTCCGTTGCGATTGCCGGAGCAGCCGGAGCAGCCGGAGCCGCCGGCGCTTCCTGCGGAGCCTGCTGAGCGCACAGGACCACTGGGATCAGAACGAGAAGCAGCACGCCGATGCGGGCATTCGCGGACATTTAGTTGATGTTACTGCAAATCTGCATCGGGCACCAGGGCCTTGCTCCACGCCAGGCTGCGAGTAGATAATCCTAAAGCAGGAGAATAAAATGTCACAGATCAAAAAGGGAGACCCGATTTCGGTCCCGGACGCAACTGAGCCATTGGTGGCTTCGCGCGACGAATACAACCACCGGGTCTGGGTAATGACTTTACGCGAATATCAGGAGCAGGAAAGCGGCCGCATCGTACGAGGCCAGGAAGAACCGTATTTAATCCAGCCCGACCGCACCCTCATCAGGGACTTTCAACACGGCTTCCCGGACTGACCCTCAATGGAGGACATGCGGATCTCTTATTCGGCCAAACCAAACGCCATGACGTTGGAGCCCGCCGCCACGCCGATATATTCCTTGCCATCGAACCGATAAACCATCGGCGAAGCTTTCCAGTCGGCGCTGGTCTGGAATACCCACAGAATCTTTCCCGTGGCCGCGTCGGCGGCGGCGAATGCCCCGCTGTCTTCGCCGAAGAACACCAGGCCGGTAGCCGTGGCCAACGTCCCGCCCCACGAATTAGCCATGCCGATCTGCGGCACCTCCCACTTCACCGCGCCCGTACGGAGATCGAGCGCCCGCAGAATCCGCACCGGCTTCGTCGCCGGCTCCACACGCTGCGCCCCACCCAGAAAATCGCGGCCCAGGGCAAATTCCTCCGGGCGCTTGGTATAGATGGAGCACTTTTCGTTGGTCTGCATGTAGAACAGCCCGGTGGCCGGATTGTAAGACGGCGAATACCAGTTCGTGGCGCCATCCTGCGAAGGGCAAACGCGCGTTCCGGCAGCGCTCGGCTCCTGATTCGGTTGCAGGATCGGCCGTCCGTCGCTGCCGATGCCGCTTGCCCACGTGAGTTCCTTGATGAACTGCTTCGCTAAAAGCACTTTTCCGTTGGTCCGGTCCAGAACGTAATAGAAGCCGTTGCGATTGCCCTGCACCAGCAACTTGCGCGGCTGCCCCTGCCAATCGGCATCCACGACGAGCGGGGTCTCCGTAGTGTCCCAATCCCACAGATCGTGCGGCGTGGTCTGGTAATACCACTTCAATTTGCCGGTTTTGGGGTCGAGCGCGAGGATGCAGTCGGAGTAGAGGTTGTCCCCCAGGCGTTGGTCGCCGTTATAATCCTCGCCGGGATTTCCGCCCTGCCAGAACAGCGTATCGGTTTCCGCATCGTAGACGCCGGTGAACCACGCCACCGCGCCGCCGTGTTCGATGCCTTTGCCCTTCCATGTTTCGGAGCCTGGCTCACCCGGCGCCGGAACCGTCCAGAAGCGCCATACTTCCTTGCCAGTCGCCTGATCGTAAGCCGCGATCAACCCGCGCGCGCCCTCTTCGCCTCCAGCCGTCCCGGTCACGACCAGGTTGCCGACCACGATGGGCGCCGAAGTAGCGCTGTAATTCAGATGCGCATCGGCGATTTCCGTGTCCCAGGCGAGCTGGCCATTGGAGCGGTTGAGTGCAATCAGATGCGCGTTGTCGGTGTCCATGAAGATCTTGTCGCCCGCATAAGCCGCGCCGCGATTGATTCCGCCCGCACCGCCCCCAGTCAATCCCTTGGTGCGCTCGCGTTGAAAATGCCAGATCTGATGGCCGGTGCCCGCATCGAGCGCGTAACATTCGTTGCCCGCCGTCACATACATGACGCCATCGACCACCAGCGGAGTGCCTTCCAGCCCGGAAACGTTGGGCACCGTGAACACCCAGCGCGGCGCCACACGGTTCACATTGCTCTTATCGATCTCGGTCAGCTTCGTATAGCGATTGCCGCCGATATCGCCGTTGTAGGTGGGCCAATCGACGTCGGAGGTCACCTCACGGAATTTGCCTCCGTCGACCTTTCGGAGCAGGTGCAGCCCATTGTCCCGGGTACGCAGGGCGAGCCCCTCGAAGCTTTCGGAGATCACCGTCCCGTCGAGCGTCTGCCCGTTCGTAAGGGAAGCCTGCAGGGGATAAGTCCGGAAGGCGTTGCCGGATCCGGCCCGCGGACGCAGCGTGCGCAGGTAAGCGATCAAGGGGCGCATTTCCGCGTTGGTTACCGTCTGTGCCGGCATACCACGCGCGGGAAGACCGTCGTGGATGGTCGCGGTCAGTTGCGCGTCGGTCAAATTGGCCAGCCGGCGCGCGATGGCTGGACCCAGTTCGCCACCATTGCCGTCGGCGCCATGGCACGTGGAGCAATGGCTCTCAAAATTCTGCCGGCCCGCGGAATTGCCACTACCGGCAACCTGGCCATACGCGGCACAGGCCGCAAAAAACACCGGAATCAGTCTGATCGTCATTACGGCCCCTGGATTACTGTAACTCAATCGAGGTCGAAGCCGTCCGGTACGATACAATTTCCTGTGCTGAATAAGAATCTTTTACTCGCCGGCCTCGCGGCCCTGGCCGGCGCCACGGCTGTATACGCTCAGAGCGCCGTCGCCGGCCCCACCTATCGTTTCGAAACGAACCTCGGCAACATCGACGTGGTTCTGATGCCGAGCGTGGCGCCGAATACGGTGGCCAATTTTCTAAGTTACGTGAATTCGGGCGCTTACACGAACGCGATCATCGACCGGTCCGTGCCCGGCTTTGTCGAACAGGGTGGGGACTATACAGACCCGGGGGCACTCCCCTTGCTGACTGCGAGTCCCGCGGCCATCACGCAGAACGCGGCGATCAATAATGAGTTCAACCTGAACCCCTGCTCGACGTCGTCGACAGGCTGCAACGTCCAGGGAACCATTGCCATGGCGTTGAGCGATACCTCCAGCGGTACTGTCAACATCAACAGTGCCACCAGCGTGTGGTTCTTCAATCTCGTCAATAATGTATCCCAGCTGGACAGCCAGATGTTCACCGTGTTTGGGCAGACCAATGCCGCGGGCATCACGGTCCTGAACAAGATTCAGAATTTAGCGGTGACCGATTACAGTTCCCTCGTCTCAGCATGGGCCAATTTTCCGTTCACCAATCTCCCGACTACCGGCGCGAGCGGCAATTTTGTGCTGGTGAATTCCATTATTCCGCTGCCTGTGCTGACGCCGGCTGGTTTTGTCAGCGCGGCGAGCTATGCCGCTACCAGCACCAATGGCGTCTCACCCGGCGAAATTCTGGCAATCTTCGGCACGCAGATGGGACCCGCTAATCCCGTGTCTTCCACTATTACCAATGGCGCGTTGCCGACTTCGGTGGCGGGCACCACCGTGACGTTCGACAGCAAGCCCGCGCCCATCTTTTTCACCTATGCCAACCAGGTCAACGTGGTCGTGCCTTATAGTATTGCGGGCTTGCCGACAGTGGATATCACGGTGACCTATAACGGTACCGCATCGAATGCCGAAGTGTTTCAGGTCAAGCCCGCCAATCCCGCTATCTTTACGCTGAATGCCTTAGGAACGGGCGACGCGGTGATCGAGCGGTATCCCGGCTATGCATCGGACGTGATCAGCGCCTCGAATCCAGCCAAAGCCGGCGATGTGCTGATTCTTTATGGCGAAGGCTATGGAGCCCCGACGTCCGGCACCTCGCTTCCCGACGGCCAGATCGTCAGTACGACAGTTCCCGTGGTAGCCGACACGCCTGCCGTTCTGCTCATCGACGGTAATCCGGTACCCACTCAGTACTTCGGCGGCGCCCCGGGTCTTGTAAACGGCGTCCTGCAGGTTAACTTCACCGTGCCCACGCTGGCTCCGGGCAGCCATCAGATCCAGTTGCAACTGGGCTCCCCCGCCCGCACCAGCCCCACCGGCGTTACGCTGGCCACGAAGTAAATGTGGGATAGGCGTGACCCGGTACAACGACGCACGGACCGGTCTTATCCAGGATAAGGTTGCTCTGGTCGTCGGTGTACCGGGTCGAGCCTGTCCATTTCCTGGTCGCGATTCGCTGTATAATCGCTGCACCATGCAATTGAAAAATAAACGGTCCGCTTTTGCTCTGTGCGCAGCGTTGTTTGTTCTGGCTTCGACCGCGCTCGCCGCCGATGTCACTGGGAATTGGAAGGGCGACATGAAGATGGCGGACGGCAATGCCCTTGAAACCACCTTTGTTTTCAAACTCGATGGAGAGAAGCTGACCGGCACCGCCACCAACATGTACGGCGAAGAGCAGATCACCGAGGGCACGGTAAGAGGGGACGATATTTCGTTCATCGTGCTGGCCGGCGGAGGGCAGTTCAAAGTTATTTATAACGGCAAAATAGTGGGCGACAACCTGAAGTTCACCGTCACGGTCGGCGATTTCGGCGACGGGGAACTCGTCGCCAAACGCGTCCCCTAAAGGACTGTGTTAATGTGGCGGACCCGGCCGATCCTGGCGAGGGCCGGGCCGCGACTCCGCCTGCAGCCTCCGCCATTGGTCGGCACTGAGCACACGGCGAAATCCGAGCAACATCCGCGCGTCGGCTTTCTCAAGTTCCGCTCGAGCCTGCGCAATGTGATCGATCTGCGCCAGCACGCTTTTCTCATCCGGCTGATCCACTTCAAGCAGCGGTTCGAGCGTCGCCTCTTCCTTTTCCACGGAAGCAGTCAGATCGATCAGCTTCAGGCGGTCCTGCTGGAACAAGGTATCGATACGCTTCTGCTGATCGGCGCTCAGGCCGAGACGCGCTACCAGCGCCGGGTCCATCCACCAGCGCTGTCCGCCAGGGCCCATGCCTCGATTCGGTGGTGGCCCGCCCGGACCTCGCCTCGGGGGTCCACCTCCCGGTGCCGCTCCGCCGCCTGGCCCTGGTCCGCCGGGGCCCGGCCCTTGCGCAACCGCTAAAAAAGCGGGCGCCGAAAGAAGCAGCACCAGCACGGCATTTCCGATCTTTCGCATGAGTCTACCGTTCCTCCTGAATCCGAACACCTTGTGGCATCAGCGCCGCCAACGGCTCCATAGGACCCGGAACCGTCCTCGATACCGCGGCATCGACGCGACGCAACAGAGCCGCATCGTCGACCTCCGGCACACTTCTCAATTCATGCCGAGGCAGCCAGAACGCCACGGCAATCAACAGCGCCGCCAGGGCAGCAACCGCCATTCTGCCCCAGGCGAATCCGCTCGATCGATCTGCCCGACGGGCGCCCACACCGGCCAGTGCGCGCGCCGAATCGCGGAATTCGCCCAGCACTTCGCTCATACGCGCCACATGGGAACTGCACTCGCCGCAATTCGCCACATGCTGTTCCGCTTCGAAGCTGCGCTCGCCCGCCATCCACCGGCAAATATCTTCTTCGCGTAAATGCCGGCTCATATCGTTACTCCCATTTGCTTCCGTACCTTCCGCACCGCGCTGAACAAATGCGCCTTCACGGTGCCTTCCTTCATGCCGGTGGCGGATGCGATCTCCAGCAACTCCATCTCTTCGACAAAGCGCAGCAGGAATACCGTGCGCTGGCGCTCAGGCAAATTCCCCGCCGCGCGCCATACCGAACTCACCTGTTCGCGCATCAGCAACTGCGCTTCGGGAGTCTTTCCCGTTCCCACCGTGCGGCTATGTTCCGAGTTCCCACTCAGTCGCTTCCAGAATTGAAGCCGGCGATTACGCGCATAATCCCTGATTAGATTCACCGCAATCCGCATCAGCCAGGTATCGAGGCTGCACTCGCCGCGGAAAGCGGGCCAGGCTCGGAAGGCCTTGTAAAAACAGTCCTGCGTCACCGATCCCGCCGCGTCTTCATCGCGCAGGGAAGCCAGCGCGAAGCGGAAAACTTTAGGCCGGCAGCGCTCGACAATAGCTTCAAAATCGCCACCGGCGGCCGCCCGGCAACCCGAATCGGTACTCCGCTCCGGATCCTTCAAGGCTGCGCCGCCAGTGGTTATCTGCGATTCCATTTGTAGATTAAGACGCGCGACATCGGCGCCTGTGTACTCTCTTAGCCTAATCGTGCGGGGGCGGCGGACCGCCCGGTCCACCACCCGGACCGCCACGTCCACGTCCCGGACCGCCGAATCCCGGGCCACCCAGTCCGCCCAGGTTCAGCGTCGTGTATTTGGTCTGCTGCGCCGCAGTCAGTTGCGCGTAAAAATCCATATCCGCCGTACCCTGCGCCGCCACCTGTTGTTGAGTCAGATTGCCGATCTGCGCCGCTACCGTATTGACGGCGGACAAGCTGTTACCTTCAATGGCTGTCTGAAAACTGGTTCGGGCAGTCTGGAAACTGGTCTGCAACGTCGCCAGAGTAGTAAATTCCGTGGTGAAAATTGTGGTCGCCGCAGTCTGTTGCGCGCTGGTCAAATCGAGCAGCGTGGTGAGCCGGTTGACAAGTTGAGTCGCCTGTTGCGCCGGCGTAGGGGGCGTCGGCGGAGTCGTGGTGCTTTGAGCACAAACAAAACTCGCGGCAAAGGCGGTGAGTACGATTGACCGGACGGTCGATAATTTCATGTGGATCACAAGTCTCCTTCTTCCGCGCGTGTAGACGGATTTCACAAGCCGGGGTTTAGTCGCCGCGAGGAAAATTGTTTACGAACTTGAAATAGTAAATCGCGCGCAGGACTGCTAGCATGTCCTGATAAGGGGATTCACCGTATGCGTACCGCGCTTCTTCTGGCTGCTCTCACGATCCTGCCGCTCCCGTCGGGTGTGGCACAGAGTGCCCCGCCTGCCTGCGATGGCAACTATGCCATTGTGCGAGTCTCGACGATCAAACCTGGCGCCATGGAGGGTTTCATGGCAGCCGTCGCAGCCCACAAGGCCTGGTACCGGAATCATGGATTTAAGGACAACGTCATCGTTGCTTCGCGGGTTATCCTCACCGACCAGAAGACCGGCACGATGAAATACTCAGATACGGAAGTGGTTACCTATCACGTCAACCCGCCGGGTTCCGCAACACCCAAGGGAGACGCGGCATGGGATGCCTACGTGAAGATGTACCGCGATACCTCGGATATAAAGACGACATACTTCACGTGCATGCCGAAGCTCGTCCCGTAGCTTAAGTTCTAACTGACAATCTGCGGGATCAACTCGCCATACACATCCGTAAGCCGCATATCGCGCCCATTGGCCCGATAAGTCAGCTTTGTATGATCCATGCCGAGTAAGTGCAACATTGTGGCGTGCAAATCGTGCACCGCGATGGGCTGCTCCTCGGCCTTATAACCGAATTCATCGCTGCTGCCAATCACCTGTCCACCTTTGATCTTCGCGCCGGCCATCCACATACTCATAGCCCCGGGGTTATGGTCGCGGCCCAAGCCACGCTGTGAAATCGGCATACGCCCAAACTCGCCATGCCAGACAAGCAGCGTGCTGTCGAGGAGTCCGGACGCCTTCAGATCGGTGAGTAGTCCGGCGATCGGCAAATCTACTTCGGCGGCGTGGCGGCCGTGATTATCCTGCACATTCTCATGCGCATCCCAGGTATCGAGATTCTGCACGCCCAGACCACCGTGA
>Ga0302320_10010232_pt1 | contig 20027 bp, 21 predicted proteins | sample Bog_T0_3_FD_202130 | JGI IMG/M metagenome (GOLD analysis project Ga0302320, IMG submission 202130) | Peat permafrost microbial communities from Stordalen Mire near Abisko, Sweden - Bog_T0_3 | ecosystem: Environmental > Terrestrial > Soil > Wetlands > Peat | place: Sweden: Abisko, Stordalen Mire... | reverse complement strand
CCACGAACTTTCCGAAATAACGAAAAAGCTGGTGGCATCAGGCTCGATTTGCCAGGGCGTCGCAATAGTTATGGTGGAGGCCGTATTACTGACGATCGAACTCTCCTGTCCCGCTCCCGCCCCCCGTGTGATGCGAACCGTTTCGAGAGCATACTCATTCACCGTCAACTCCAGAGCGCTGTTGCCGACTGTGGTGGTGGATTGAAGGGTCACGGGGGCTTCGGGAGTCAGTTCCCAGCGCCAGTACACATTCACGTGATCGAACTGCGGATCCGGCGGAAGAATCGCCAGCGGAGCCAGCCCCGTATCGGTGAACGACGACTGCGGTGTCTGGTTCGACGCGATACGCAGAAACTGTCCGAGCGCCGAACCGCGATAGACATTAAAGCCCGCGGACCCCGCTGGCAGCACAATCCCGTCGAGGATCACCGAATTGGTGTTGGTTCCAGTGGCCGTTGCCACCTGTGCGATGAACGAGAGCCCGCTCTCTCCGCCGCCGCTGTCTACGGCGCTGATGCCATAGAAGTAACTCAATCCGCCGCCCAGAGTGCCACCGGTTGCGCTCACCACGGGAGACAATCCAATCAACGGCGCAGCCAGCGTGCCGGACCGACCCGATGGCGCGGTGAACGAAACACCGAGTTCGATGGCGCTCGACCCATCGCTGCTGCTTATTTCGGTTTCAGTGATTCCCAGTTGGAGATTTCCATACGCGTCGACGACCGTTCCGCAAACGGGTGCGGGCAGACCCGAGCCCTGGCCTGTTTGACGCCCCAGTCCGCCGATGATTCCCGTTGCCGTATCGGTGTACCACAGATCGTCATGCAATTGCGCGCTGATCACGGCGGTTCGCAGACTGGGGCCCGAGGTGATCTTCTGCACGCGAAACGGCGTCCGCACCAGGTTTTCCTTCGGGTACGTTACAGTAATCAAATCGCCGGGCAGAAGTCCCAAGGCCTTCACGCTGGTTTCGAACTGGATGAAGAGGTTCCCCTCGATGGCGCGGTTCAATCCGAGCAGCAGCATGCGGGCCGCCTGGTCGAACGTAGAGATTCCCACCGCGTCCCAGGTGGTTGGAATCTCCTGCCCGCAGAGATCGATGTCGTCCTCGTCCGCGAGTGACAGGCTGTCCTGCTGGTATTGGTTGAAGCTGTCCTGGAACTCGATGGTCAGGCGGTTCGGCGTATCCTGAGCGCCCTTCGACGACAGTTTTACGCTCGCGCTGCCGTCGCTGTTACGGGCGATGGAGCCAGAGCCGAATTCGTAAGCGGGCCATCCGCCATTGAATTGAGTCAGGGCATTGCTGTTAGCGGGAAGGGCGGGCTGCTGAAGCGCAAAAGTGTTCTCAATGCGCGCCTCCAGCAATCCAGCCGTATTCAGAACAAGATAAACGCGTGCGCCGTTGCGCAGCGACCGGATGAGTTCGCCGATGCTGCTGCTTTCCTTGAGCGCGAAATTACATTGGAACCGCGGTACCTGAACCGATCCACCCACCGGATCGTCGACACTGAGCAATTGATCCGCATAAGCCGCCGCCACGGCAAAGCTCGATGTATCGATTTCGGCGAAAGAGTAACCGGCGCGCATCAGCACGTCGAGCAATACCCAAGCTGGATTACTCGAGAACTGCGCGCCCAGATAGTTACCGCTGGCGTCGCATTGCCAAAGTTTCAGGCCCTGCATCAGAACCTGCACCGACGGGATACTGGTGCCGTTGTTGATACTGTTCGGCACCACCACCGACAGATACGCCATGCTGCCGAAAGGATCTCCCAAAGGAACGCCGCTGGCATCCGCGAAGTTGGGATCCTGCGCCCCATTGCGTGTGCCGGGAGTGATCAGGTTATACCAGCCGGTCGAAGTCATCTTGACTCCCGATACGCCCTTGGGAATGACGATGTCGTTGACGAGAACGGTCAGTATCCCTTCGATCTCACCCATGCCGAGCAGCACTTCCATGCGAGTGAGGTTCCCATCGTTGCGCGAGAACACTACATCGGGCAGATGCCACTGGGTGCCGTACACCAAAGGGACAAAATCGTTGTAGCTCGCGGTGTTCTCCTGAACCGCGGAAAGCGAAGAGTTCTGCTGCCCCGCGCCGCGCACCGTAATTGTCGGCGGAACATACTCAAGTCCGCCGAATCGCCCTGTGATGCGGTTAGTCGAATCGATGGTGAACATACCGCGCTCTACACAATCGGAGCGCGTATAGGCGCAATTGGTGAACGGGGCGCTCCCATTCATGTTGCCGGCACCATTGGCCTGATCGGGTGAGTAGCCGCATCGATAGAACAGAGAGAAAGCTCCGCGCGCGGCGCCGCCATCCACCGCTTCGAGGCGCTGCGCTGCAGTGGAGGGAAATCGCCACGGGCACATGCGCTCCACACGCACATTGGGAAGCACCGTGCGCTGCATCGACATCCGATTGATCGCGCTGAGCCGGAACGTAGTCTCGGTGACCATCTCCGGAGGATTCATCAATCCGCGGAAAACCACCACCGGATCTGTCGTGGCCACACCCGCAACAAGGTCGACGAACACCGATTGAACCGTCAGTTGTGCGCCCTTGAAACCGGTCTGCTGGTCGATCTCCGATAGCTGCGAGTCGGCATTGGCGAGCTCGAATGTCAGCCTGGGTACGCCGCCGACTTGCGTGTCGGAGGCCATTTGCGCCTCGAAGAGATTGTGGCGGATTACGCGCGGCTCGTATTGAGTTCCACCCCACGTAAATGTCCGGCTGCTCCAGTGCTGCGCGGTGCCGTCGGCCAGCGTGCAGTCGAAAAAAAATAACGGTGTATCGGCGTTGAGCTGTTCCTTGGCTATGAATGCGCTTTGCATTTTTCTGTTCCTGTCCAGTTCAGACTCGCGAAATCAACTTGATTGAAAATGACGACAGCCCCACGTCTGTGGCGCTCACGCGGAGCTCGTCGCTTTCGAAATACGTTTCCTGATAGATCCCAAGCGCGCTTCCCGTAACTCGGTATAGGGAGGGATACGGTTGCACTTCCACCTGCATGCCGAACACGTCCACGGTTTGGCCGGCCTCAATCGAAATCGCAAATGTCGACTGTGCTGCGCCCGCCGTGCCCGTTCCGCTCACATACACGCGAGCCCATTGCGGACCAATCGCAGCCACCGTCTGTGTGCCGTCGCGCCCCAGGGTAATCCACCCGGCGCCGTTCGACCTTACATAAGCGCTGAAACAGGCGACGTAGTCTCCGGATACTCCCAGGGTTTGTGCCAGCTGCTGCGTGCCAGTGCTGGCGTTCGCGACCGACCAGGCTCTCTCGGTTCCCAGCGGATCGGCGATCCCGCTCGCCGTAGTAAGTAACCCGGCCTGCCAGCCCGCTTGCGAAAGATCCTCACTCCAACCGAGCAGATTCGCCAGTGGATCGATAAAGGTGAAGGACGCAAACCCTCCCTGGGAAGCCGTGAAAAGGCCGCTGACGAGCGCCGTTTCCGCATCGCTGAGATCGACGTAAGAGAGGCCCCATTCGATCTGGCCTGCAGACGTATCCGGCAGCACGATCCGTTCGCCGCTTTCCAGAACGCTGGTGATCACCCGCCATTTCCGCGTCCGTGCGACGGGAAACTGCGCGACGGTGCCGGACCCGATCTGCGGATAAAAACTCATGCGAACTCCTCGATCGATACCGTCGCCTGCGCATTCATTTCATCGGTCATAGAAGCCGTAAAAGCCTGTCCCGAGATCATGCAGTTGGCCACGTTATCGCCTGTCAACGGATCCGTGAAAGCAAACGTGGCGCCGCCCTGCTGTTCGACGAACGCGATCAGCGCGCCCAGTTCCTGTTCATCGAGCAGATCCAGTTTCACCGCCCACCGGCGTAGATTGGTGCCGTAAATCCGGTAGCGCTGCAGACTGCCGTCCATGAAACGCACGGCCTGCGTCTGGAAGCGCAGCCCGCGATTCAGCGGATACTGCGCGACTGCACCGGTTTTCAAAGTTGGGAAAGTCATAAGCGCGCCACCACATCGTTGATCGGATGCATGTTCAGCATGGCCTCGCGAACCGCGTTGGCGATATCCGTACTGCGATCCATGAACGACTGGCTGTCCATGGCGTTCACATTGACCGTGATCTGCGGCGCGCTGTTAGCCTGGCTGGTGCTCCCAGCGGCCGGAGCCGGAGCCTGTGCGGCGGGTGCGGGGCTCGTAGCCCCGCTCGCGCTCGAAGCCTGCGCAGAACTCGGAACAGCTTGCAGCGCACCGGTAATATCCACGGGCGGCGGGGGCGTATAAACCGGCAGCGGCGCCGGCGTCGAACTGCCGCCGAACAGACTCTCGATTCCTGAAATCAACGGGGAGAGCAGCCCCAGCCCACCGCCCAACAAGCTGGATGCAACGCCTCCCACCGTGCTCGCCACGGAACCCCCTTTCGACGAAGTGTTGCTCTGCACCGCCTCGGTATTCGCCGTGATCAGATCCGCCTGCTGCTGATAAGCCGATTGCAACTGTGAGATCTGCTGGCCCACCTGCGAAAGAGCGGTCGTCAGGTCGCCGTTGTCGCTCGATACGCTCGCACTGATCGCCGGCGGATTCGGAATACCCGGGCGCCGAGTGGGCGCAATCGTATTAATCACTTCTTCAAGGCTGCTGTCTGCCATTTCGTTCCTCCCCCTCCATTTGGTCCCGCAATATCAAAAACGCATCCGTCTTGCGCGCTTCCATGTCCATCGAATCCGGGATTCCCAGCCGGCGCCGCACAAAATACTCCTCAAGCAACGCCATGCTGTCGCCAGTGACGAAAGATTTTGGACATTCCTGCGACTGCACCTGCCGGCGTCCCCAGACCGTCCGCGCTTCGCCGCGTTGCTTCTCCGGAAGAAACCCGCAGCGCCGTTTCACTTCCAGGCCGTTTCGCCGACAACTCTCGCAATCCCACCCGGCCCGGCCGGCAAACCCTGCATTCGCCAGCTGGTAATGGAACGCGACAATTAGTTTTTTCTTTCTTGCTCGCTCAATCCGCACTCGGCCTTTACCGCCGCCAGGGCTTCCTTGAACACATCTTCGGGACCCCGTTCCATCAGCGACGAGGGCGTGGCCGGTTCACCATCCAGTTCGAGGCCGCGAATTTCTTCGAGACCCCAATCGATGTACAAGCGATCCAGTTGCGCGCCCAGCAGGCTGGCCTCGAGGCGATTCTTCTCCTCGCGGCCCGCCTCGAAATACTCCAGGCGAATTGCCAGATCGCGCACGCGCTTCAACAGCTCCATGCGCCGTCCGAACGTCATGCGCGCAATCACAAACTCCACGCCGGGCATGGCCTCGGATTGAACTGTTCTGCTGCTTTGCCAGGCTGTCATGACATTTAACCGAATGCCACCACAATCTCGTCGTTGTCCGTGCCCTGCGCCCGCACGTCCTTGAAACGCCACTTCAGCCTTGTCTCCGCGTCGTCGAACTCCGGCACCATCGGCACCACGCTCGGAAGATAGATACCCAGCAACTGGCCGCCAACCTGCCCCAGCTGGAACATCACGCTGACTGGCAACTGCTGCCGCGCAGCCTGGTAGAGGCCTTCGGTCGAGGCATCGTCCATGCTGAAAAGATCGAGCGTCACCGAAACTTCCCGAGTCCCGGGCGCGATTCCCTGCGGCAGCGAAGATCCGAACTCTTTCGTCCGCAGGTTGACGTTGTTTTTGATTTCGATCGACGCCGCCGATACGGTCAGGAATTGACTCGGTATCACGCCGAGCCAGACTTCTCCGAGGTTCCCAGGGACCGGCGAATAGCTGTATCCCGCCACCGTCGGCTCCGGCGGAAAGGTGACCGCTCCGCCTTGCCCGGATATGAACGAAGCGCTGTCCACGATGTCCTGCGCCATCCCTTTGAACTCGAACTCGTGGAAGTCGCCGTTCAGCGAAATGCTCAGCTGATCCACTACCGCGCCGGTCAGCACACGCTGCACGGCCGTCGACGGATCCCAGTAGTCGAATAGTGTATTGCTGGGCAGGCTCTCCGCCAAACAATAGGTCGCGGTAGAACCCAGCGGAACGCCGGCCACGGGCGCCGCGGAAAACGGCGCATTCAAAACCACCGTGAGTGGATCCGCTACCGCCGCCACGAAACGAATCTCGCCTGCGCTCGTCAGCGCTTGTCCCGGCGCCAATCCGTGCGGCGTGGTGAATACCACGCTCGACACCTGCGTGCCGGTATTCGGCGTTCCCCCCGGCCATAGCACCCCAGGCGCGCCCAATGCCGCCTGGAACAGTGGATCGTGAGGCGGCAGGACCGTCATATCGGGCCAGTCGCGCATATACGACTTCATGTCGTAACCTACCTGGGTGCGCACGCCCTGCGGCAGCCCGAGCCATGTGCGGCTACCCGTCTTGTCTTTACGTTGACTCTTGGCCCGTTGCAATTGAGCGGTCATACTGACCGCCGGTATGCGATTGGACGCGGTGATCGCCGCGATCTGGCCATACGCGCTTTCCTGCGCGCAGTACCATCTGTTTGCGTTCGATGAAATATACGCCATTGTTTACTTACTGACCTCCACGTCGAATCCCACCTTTGCCCGCTGGAGGAAATTCTTTCCGCCGCGCGCGATTGGTTCGTAACTCACTTCGTAACCGCCCGTATAGAAGGCGCCGCCTCCCCAATCCCCACGGGAATCGTCAAGCATGGCGCACACCGCGTCCGCATACACCTGTGTGTTGGTTTCGAGGCCGTCCAAACGGTCCTGCGAATACCGCACCTCCACCACCAGATGCGCTCTCCCTGAGAACTGCCGGAACTTCTCCGTGAGCGAGTTCGACAGCTTGTCGCAATAAACCAGCAACGCTGGATACAGCGCGTGCCCTGTCTTTTCGCCGATCTCCACGCTTGCATTCAGCGCCACAATAGAACGGATTCCCGCCGCACTCAGCGTGGGATCCGCATGCTCGATCGCTGCCACCCGCACATTGGCGCCTTTGGTGGTCGAGGACAGCATCGACACCACGGTCGCCGTTAACGTTCCTGTCGTTCCTGCCATATATTCACCCCTGCCATCTGTTATCCTTTTCGCTCTGCTCAACCTCTGAGCAGCGTGCGCGCCAGGGGCCGCTTAAAGTCGGGCTTCTGACCTGTTCCCGGCAACGCCCCTTGTGTAACTTCGCCGGGCACGTATGTGAACGCGGCGCTGGTTGGAAGCAGCACGTCATTCTGCCGTACCAGGTCGCTGAGCGCCGGACCGGCATAAACATTGAAGCCCACCGCATTGGCGGCCATGCTCACGGCCGAGACCGTCATCAGATGCCCATCCGGAACCGAGATCGAAGACGCCGGCGACGCCGCACCCTCCTGCCCCGCTGCATTCACCCACGCCACGCTTGCATAAAACGTTCCGCCCGTCTGCGGCCCCACCACTGTGCTCAGCAGCGGTGGGAGCGCGCGCCTCACCGGATCGTGCACTAACCCCATTCCGCTCGGCAGAAAATTCTCGTACGCGGCCCGCGCCAGCCTCGCGTATTCATCCCACTTGGCCTGATACCGATCGGCTAACTGGCTGAAGTACGCATCTCTGTAGGACAGAGCCAGCGCATGCATGGTCTCCCATTGCTTGAGCGGCGCCGTAACCACGATCTGTTCAACGCGGTAGAGCGGCCCCCACACCATTTCGAGCGGGCGCCCGGGACGCTGCAGCCAAAGCTCCAGATCGGTCGCGATCTCCTCGTGACCCAGACGAAGCTTGGTCGTGAGGTTGATCCCGCAGGTCTCCGCGACATCCAGCAGACCCGAGTCCTGATCGATCAGACCGTCAATAGTCGGGGAAGGCCCATCGACGAAGAGCGCCATCTCAGTTACGCTCCTTCGGCTTCCTGAGATCCTGCGAGGGGATCACCATCACCTGCACGCGCCGCGCTGCTTCTTCCCGGTCGAATTTCTCCCTGGCTTCCTCGTTCGCCAGATGGAATTCCAGAGTCTCGTCTTCAGTGGCCACGCGGGCGCGCCCTTCGGCCAGCAGCTTCGCGGCAACCCTCCGCGGCACTTCCGTCCGCACTCCTTCTTTCCCGCCTTCGGAAGTCTCGGCGCTGACCACGACCAGGGATTCCCCCGTCAGCTGCGCCTCCGTGTCCTTGATCTTTTGGTAGTAAGCCCGTAAGTCCATAAATTCCCCTTTGTGTCTGGATACCGAATAAAACTGGGCAGATCGGCGGCCTTGCGGACGCGATCTGCCCTTGAGTTGTCGAGACTAGCTGTTAACCTGAACCGCGAAGTTATTTCGCAGCACGGCGCAGCCGTAAAGCACATCCACCGTGAACTGCTGAGACAGCGTGTTCGGTTGATAGCTCATGGTGACGCGCATGCCGAAGTTGCCCAACTCGGCGTATTCGGCGATGGCGCCGGTACCCGGAAGAGGCTGCGGCAGCCGGCGAATTACCAGCCCGATGGCATCCTTCACGAATGCCAGGTTATGAGTGTTAAATACGGGCGGAGTCGCCAGATTGCTGGTCTTTTGCACATACTGCGAACGGAAGACAAAGAAGTCTTTGATCTTACCGATCGTGCCGTCGACGATAGCCCGCAGGCCGGCCTCTCCGCAGTTATGAAACTCGCTGAACCGCGGAATCTGGCGCATCGCCGAATAAGTATTGCTGTCAACCACCAGGAACTTCGGTTCGCTGGCCGGTACCTTGGCCACGAACAGAGAGGTTTCCGCCTGGTCGAGAATCGCTTCGGTCACCGGCGTACCGGCCGTGCCGAGTGGCGTGTTCGCCGTAAAACCCGCATACAGGTTCATCAGATCGCTTTCGATCTTTTCGGCGATGGCGATCACCGCGGGGCCCATGTAGACCTTCAACAGATCCGGCACCGCGAGCACGCGCGTTACGTCCGGAATCAGGAACGTCGCTTCAGCGTGCGTGTTGAGCACGATCTGCGCGTTACCCAGACTGGGGTTCTGCGGTGTCACGGTGAAGCTCTCGACCAGGTTGTTGGCGATAAGTTGCGGCGCGATCGGAATGTTCACCGTGTCGCCCGCCTGCGCCAAAACCGGCTCGTAGTCGCGATTCACGAGGTTCCCCAGAATCAGGTTTCCCACCAGTGCCGGCAGCGCATCCGCCGCCACTAGCTTCACGATCGCGTTCGCAACATTTGCTGATGTAATTGATGGCATCTTTCTCCCTTTTGTCTTGCTTCGTCCCAAAGAAAAAAGAGGACCGTTTCCGGTCCTCTTTCCTTGGCAACTATTCGTGTATGCGGATATGGGGTTTCGGCCCACAACCGCCGGGTTGGAGGTTCAGCGCTATTAATGCGCGCTTAAACTCCCCGCAACGTTTGCGACGTAATCCGCAGAATCTCCCGCCGCACCCGCTCCAGATCTTCCTTGCTCATCGACGGGCCGATTTTGTCCAGATCCACCCCGCCGGTGTTGTCCGGCGCGGCCTTCTGCGTACCCGTCATTCCCGATCCTCCCGCGATTCTCGCCGGCAGGAACTCTGGATTCTCCTGAACAAAGCTCGCCAGAAATTCGGCGACCGGTTGATCGCCGTTCTCACCGCGCGCCACCAGGCGCCCGTCTTCGTTGCGCACGATTCCATCCTGTATCGCCTTATAAGCCAGGTCGATTTTCATCACGCCGAGCTTCTGCAGTTCCGTGCGTATGGTGGCATTCCGCTGCGTTTCCTCGGCCATCGCGTGGCTGCGTTTGTTCTCCTCGACCAACTCGTTCATGCGCTTCTCGAGTTGTTCGCGCCGGCGGCGTTCTTCCTGCAGTTCCGTCTTATACGCAGGCTCGCGCCGCGCGCTGTCCTTCCGCATGTATTCGTCAATCGCCTGTTCCACGATCGTCTGTACGTCCATTGGTCCTTCCATGTCCTCTTCCCTCCTCCTCCTATGTGGGACAGGCGGTTCCGCCTGTCCATGTTTTAAGAGATGGACAGGCCAAAGGGCCTGTCCCGCATTGTTATGTGCTGGCCGGTTCCGCATCCGAAATCGACGCGTCGATTTCATCCGCAATCCTGTTCTTGATGTCCTGCCGCACATCGCACAAGTACTTCAGCGCGATCCGTTTGAAAACCTGCCGCTTCAGTGTCGGCGATTCGATACCCAGATTCATAACGCTCTGCGCATCGTTCGCCTCCGTGCTGAAATCCGTGATATCGAACTCGTCGAGCCCCGAAACGCCGATCGTCATGCCGTCCTGCCGCGCCGCCGCAATCGCCTTCAGGACGTTCCGCATCGAGTCCTTCATCAGATCCCCATAGGCGCACAAAATTTCCTGCGTGACGCTGAAATCCCATTGCTTGCTGAGGCCTGATTGGTTCGATCCTTTGTTATCTCCGGCTTGCTGCATCAGGTACGAAACGCGATAGATTTCGTCCTTAAGCCGTGTCAGATTGTCGGCCGCAATCTGATACACCTTGCCCTCCGGCTCGTTCCACCCGAACCTGTCCTGCTGGCCCAGTTGAATGTAGTAGCTCTCGCCCGTCAACTGATTGAATTCTTTGTCGGAATAAATCACTGGCATGGCGAACAATCCCATCGTCAGTGCCCACCCCAGCGCGTTCGACTTATTGAAGTGCTCCAGCTGAAGTAAGGCCACCTTGTTGGCCAACCACAACCCCGCGCTGACGCGTAACTCAAACAGGGGCACGCGTCTGATTCCCGCCAAACCGTGCCGCCCTTCATCGATCAGCTCGATCGACTTCTTCTGGTCCGTTTCGCGCTGCTCGTAAACCTGGTATCTTTCGCGATCGTAGTAGATCCACGTGGTTTCGCGCTTCCACCCGAAACTGCGCACGCTGTCCTGCTTCAGGTGCGAGGTGCGAATCACCACCCAATCGAATTCGCCCTTACTATCGACGCTCCAGTTGATCACCTCGTCGGCGTTATAACTTACCAGATAAGCGCGGCTGCGGCCCGACGCATCCTCTTCGGCCCGTGTCAGCGCAGGCTCACTCGTTTTCGGAAAATCCACTACCAGGTACGACTTTCCGCAGACCAGCGCCTCGGTGACCTGCTCTTTGAAAAACTGCGTCAGCGTAGTTCCCCGCCGATCGCAGTCCTGTACGAAGCGGCCGTAAAAATCTTTGGCGCTCTCGTCCGTGCTTTCAAACTGAAGCACCGGCTCCTCCCGAACCAGCGTTGCCGTATACCAGTCGATAATCGATCCGAGGTAGTTTTCGTAGAAGACCCGCATCAGCCGCTCCTGATAGACTTCCCTCGGCTCTTTTTGCCGGCTGACCAGATACTCCGCCGCGTTCTTCCGGAACGTTTCCCCACCCGCATAAAGGTCGCGGTAGCGCCGCCACATTCTTGCGTTCGACGAATAGTCCGGATGTTCCTGCTCGATATGTGAATTCACTTATGCACCCTTTCACCGCCTAAAACAAACGCACGCCGCGTTCTCCCACCGTGCCGTTCCTGCCCTCCTGCCAGATCAGATACCCCAATGCATCCGACAAGTGTGTCCGCCGCCGGTCCTTTTCTTTGTCGATCTGCGTCGAGTCTTCCTGATAGGACACCTGCTCGAAATCCGCGATCAATTCTCTGCATCGCGGATCGATAAACATGCGCACGTCACCCTGCGCGTTATGGAGTTTCGCGTTCACCGCGGCCACGCGATCACGCACCGGCGGGTTGGCGGTGGGTACACGATAGGTCACCCTCGCCGTACGCGGCCGAAAGAATTCCCGGATCACTTCGTAATCCGAGGTTCCCGTGGTCTGCCGCGCACTTCCCGACGCGTCCCCATACACCACCACGCCGGCCGGCGGCGCTCCGAATCTCTTCTCGAACTGCTCGCATGCCTCGAGCGTCGTTGCACGCCGCAGCACAATCTCGTCTAATATCCATACGTCACCATCCCTGATCTGCGCTATCACCGAAGACATCGGATCCACGTTGAAATCCACCGCCCAGTAAATCGGCTTCCTCGCATCGTGCATCGCCGGTTTAATGTTTCTTTCGCGCGAAAACGCCCCGTACACCAGGCTCCCTTTCGCGTTCAGATAACTCCCCAATACTTCCTGGTTGAAGAAGTTCTGGTCGTAGCTATCCTTCAGCCGGTCGTAAAAATCCGGAACCTGTTCCAGCAGGAACCGGTTCTCGTAAGGCTGCGCCAGAATTACTTCGTATCCCGGCACCGGCTTCTCAATGAATTTGCGGTACACCCAATCGAATCCCTTCGGCGTCCACACGGCAAATCCGCACCGGCGTTTCGCCTTTGGATCGCGCAATCGGCCTTCGAGCCGCAGCCAGGCGCCTTCCTGCGCATAAGTCAACTCGTCCAGTCCGAACCAGGCGAGATTAGTCCCGCGCAGCCGCTCGAACTCGTCTACCGCCCGCAACAGGATGCGCGATCCCGTATCCTTCATGACCAGCACGAAGTCCGCTTTATGCAGTTCGAATGGGATGTCGTTTTCGTACAGCAGTTCTGTCAGCGACGCCAGCGTGGAGTCCCGCAGCATCGGATAAGTGGGCGCTCCGATGAGTCCCGTCCGCCCCGGGTTCATGTAACTGAGCCGGATAGCTTCCTGGCAAAGCGCCTGGCTCTTACCCGATCCGATCGGCCCCGAGAACCCCTTGAAGCGCGCTGCCGATTCGTGAAACGCCTTCTGACTCGGCAGTCGGTCGTACTTTATCCATCGTTCGATCGGTCCTTGCGTCGCTTCGCCCAGCCCACGGTGATATGCCGCGCTCGATTCATTTCCATCTCCTCCTCCATCTGAAGAAGCCGGATCAGATCCCCCAGCACCGCACCCTTGAGCGCCCCGTTCATCAGATGTTCCAGGTATTGCCCGATCGTCTCGTCTACCGCCTCCGCCGTCTTCTCGCATTCTGTTTTGTTCCGTGTCATTTGGCTAAGTCCCTCCACGCTCCCGGACGATTCCGGCGCGCAGCTAAACTTCCTGACCGAAAACTAACATCGCGTCGTTGCACGAATAGCCGACAGAATGTCAACTTACTCATTCCAATACGAAAAAAGGGGTTTAATTATTGTGACCAGCTTTTCGGGTCGCCTGCGAAGGGCTTAAAACCAACCTGGGGGAGATGCGGCTACCAGCCGCGTCTTTCCACACACGCATGTCCGATCGCTGATTAAGTGAACGAAGAGGAAACAGACTACTTAGATGCCGTCGAGCATACTAACGAGCTCAGGCGGATAAGTGCGCTTTAGTTCCGGAAAGGATTCAGCCAGGCGAATCAGATCCAATTCGTCCTTCTTGCGTTCACTAAGCCGGCGCGCCGGATCGCCATAGGCCCAGAGCTTGCCTTGCGTGACGTCTTCCAGACAGGCAACGAAAACCTCCGTTCCGAGAACCGTCCGCCGCTGCGCGCGTGACGGAAAATCCCGATAGCGGGGATCGGTAGTGAACTGAATTCGAAGTTCGCTGGCCCGAGCTTCAGGATCCTCGAATTTCAGCGGGAGCGCCGCCGTCCGGGACGGGTCGACAACGATATCGGCGTCGACCGTGTAGACCGGTTCGACATAGCAGTTAACCGCCAGTCCGCCGATCAGGCAATAACGGCCAACCGACTTGCACGCCCGAATTACCTCCGCGAAATCGCTGCCTCCACCGAGAGTAACCAGGTCGTAGACCTCCAATGCCGTCATATCCGAACACGGCGGGCCACCCCGCCATTCAACATCTACTTTACCCGCAAATCGCGCCCAGTCATATCCTTGGGTTGCTTCTCGCCCAACACGCCCAGGATTGTCGGCGCAATATCCTGCAGCGCCCCGCCCGGCCGCAGCTTATCGCCGGAATCGTCCACCAGAATAAACGGAACGGGATTCGTCGTATGGTACGTATGCGGCCCGTGGGTCACCGGATCGATCATGGTTTCGGCATTGCCGTGATCCGCCGTGATCACCCAGCGTCCGTTCTTCTCTTTCAGACGCTGCCAGATGCGGCCCAGGCACTCATCCACCTTTTCAACCGCCCGCACCGTCGGCTCCATCCTGCCCGAATGCCCCACCATATCGGCGTTCGCGAAGTTCATCACGATCACGTCGAAATCCTTCCGGCCCATGGCATCAAGCACCACTTCCGTGACCCCATCGGCACTCATTTCGGGCTTCAGATCGTAAGTCGCCACCTTCGGCGAAGCCACCATCTCACGCTCTTCCCCACCGAACGGCTTCTCCACGCCGCCATTGAAAAAGTAAGTCACATGTGCGTACTTCTCAGTCTCCGCCACGCGCAGATTCTTCCAGTTCAATTCCTGGCACACATACCCAAGAATGTTATTCAACGGCTCCCGTGCCAGCACGAAAGGCACGCCGAACGACTTGTCGTATTGAGTCATCGTGGCGAACTTCAGATTCCCCGGAACCTGCGCGCGCGACGGACGTTCGAGCGTCGTGCTCGTCAGTGCCTCCGTCATCTCCCGGCCGCGATCCGCCCGATAGTTAAAGAAGAAGCACGCATCGCCATCCCGAATCAGCCCCACGGGTTGATCGCGCGCATCCACAATCGTTAGCGGCTCCACAAACTCGTCGGTCACGTCCTTCTCATACGAGCGCTGCATAACTTCCACCGGATCCGTGGCTTTCGCGCCCCGCCCCAACACCATCGCGTCAAAGGCTTTCTCAATGCGCTCCCAGCGCTTGTCGCGATCCATCGCGTAATAACGGCCCTCGACAGAAGCAATCTGCCCCACGCCGATTTCGCGGATCTTCTGCTGCAGCTCGCGGATATAACCGATTCCGCTCTCCGGCGGCGTGTCCCGCCCATCCATGAAGCAATGGATGAAAACCGACTCCACTTTCTCTTTCTTCGCCATGCGCAGCAGCGCGTACAGATGCTCCTGCAGCGAATGCACACCGCCATCGCTGCACAGGCCCATCAGATGCAGCCGCCTTCCCGCGCGCGCATGGTGCATCAGGTCGAGCAGCAGCGGATTCTCGTAGATCTCGCCCGACGCAATCATCAGATCGATGCGCGTCACATCCATATGCACCACGCGCCCCGCCCCGATATTCAGGTGCCCAACCTCGCTGTTACCCATCTGTCCCTCCGGCAGCCCGACGTACGGACCGGATGTGTGCACCAGCGTATTGGGGAAATCGCGCAGCAGCTTATCGTAAGTGGGCTTGCGCGCCGCCGCGATGGCATTGCCTTCCACGGCCGGGGAAAATCCCCAGCCGTCCAGAATAGTCAGAATAAGCGGCTTGTTCCGTGGCATTATTGGCGGAACGCCTTTCGGCCCGGGAACTTCGCCGACGCTCCCAGACGCTCTTCAATACGCAGCAACTGGTTGTATTTCGCGATGCGATCCGTGCGGCTGGCCGAACCGGTCTTGATCTGGCCGGCATTCGTCGCCACCGCGAGATCGGCGATAAAAGGATCTTCCGTCTCCCCCGAACGGTGCGAAATTACCGCCGTATAGCCCGCCTTGAAAGCCGTCAGCATAGCGTCCAGCGTCTCCGTCAGAGTGCCGATCTGATTCACCTTGATGAGGATCGAATTACCTACACCGGTTTCGATACCCCGCTTCAGCCGCTCGGTATTGGTGACGAACAGATCGTCGCCCACCAGCTGAGTGTTGGAGCCCATCGCGTCCGTCATCAGTTTCCAGCCCGCCCAATCGTCTTCCGCCATGCCATCTTCGATCGACACGATCGGATATTGACGGCGCCAGTTGGCGTAATATTCCACCATCTGCTCGCTCGTGTGGCGGCTCTTGTCGGACTTCTTGAACACGTACATGCCGTCCTGATAGAACTCGCTCGACGCCGGGTCGAGAGCGATGCTGATCTGCTCCGAGGGCTTATATCCCGCCAGCGTGATGGCTTCGAGAATCACTTCGAGCGCTTCTTCGTTCGACTTCAGATTCGGCGCGAAGCCGCCTTCATCGCCAACCGAGGTTGAATACCCCCGCTTCTTGAGCACGGTTTTCAAGTTATGAAACACTTCCACGCCCATGCGCAGCGCCTCGGAGAATTTGTCCGCGCCATGCGGAACAATCATGAACTCCTGCATATCGACAGAGCTGTCGGCATGCACGCCGCCATTAATGATATTCATCATCGGCACCGGCAGGACGCATGCGCCCACGCCCCCCAGATACCGGTAAAGTGGCGTCTTCTGCGATGCCGCCGCGGCACGCGCCACCGCCATTGAAACTGCCAGAATAGCGTTCGCTCCCAGATTGCCCTTATTCGGCGTACCGTCGGCGTCGATCATAACCTGGTCGACCCTGGCTTGCAGCGTTGCGTCGTGGCCCGTCACTGCTTTCGCCAGCGGCCCATTGATATTCGCCACCGCCTTCAGGCAGCCCTTACCCAGATAGCGTTTTTTATCGCCATCGCGAAGTTCCACCGCTTCATGCTCGCCGGTTGACGCGCCACTGGGCACGGCGGCCCGCCCTACGCTGCCGTCGGCGAGAAACACCTCGGCCTCAACTGTGGGATTTCCGCGCGAATCGAGGATCTCAATCCCATTCACTTTAATGATCGTTGACAATGAATTCTCCTGGTTTAAATGTGGGACAGCGCTTCCGCCTGTCCACGTTTGTTTGAGCTGCGTTTATCGAGCTGCCGCGGTTACGACTTGGGAACCGGCGAAGCCACCACCGTTATTCCGGATTCCGTTACCACTCGTCCCAGGGCCCGGTCTTCGTCCGCATTGAAGCCCACCCTGCTGTTCTCCGGCAACACCACGTCTTCGTCGAGAATGGCGCGCCGCACTCTGCTGTACCGGCCGATCCGCGCGCGCGGCATAATAATCGAATCGTCGATCTCGCTGTAGCTGTTCACGCGTACAAACGGACCCAGCACGCTTCGATTCACCCGTCCACCCGATACAATGCATCCCGGCGAAACGATCGAATCGCTCGCCACCCCCATACGCTGCCCTTCCACCGCAAATACGAACTTTGCCGGCGGTGCCTGAATCGCCCGCATCCGAATGGGCCATCTTGTATCGTACAGGTTGAACTCCGGCGAGACCGCGATCAGGTCCATATTCGCTTCGTAATAAGCGTCCAAAGTGCCCACGTCTCGCCAGTAGCGCGCGGCCTTGGCATTGATGTCGTTGAAATCGTAAGCCACCACTCGGCGCCGCTCCAGACACTTTGGCAGGATGTCCCGGCCAAAATCGTGCGAGGAATCGGGATCTTCCGCATCGGACAGAAGCTCGTCGATCAGCACCTTCGTGCTGAAAACGTAAATCCCCATCGAGGCGCTGATCATCTCCGGATTAAACACCGACCGGACGGGGTTGCCATGCTTCGGCTTCTCCTCAAAGCCGTACACGCGGTATCCGTGATCGATCTGCGCCACGCCGAAACGGCTGGCCTCGGCGGGATCCATCTGTGTCGTCGCGATGGTGATATCGGCGCCTTTCGAAGCATGCCAATCGATCATGTCGCCGTAGTCCATTTTGTAGATGTGGTCGGCCGACAGGATCAGCACCTGGTCGGGCGCTTCCGTCAGAATGCTGTGGAGATTCTGATAAACGGCATCAGCCGTCCCTTGGTACCATTCGTCCGAAACCCGCTTCATCGGGGGCAGGACTTCGATGTATTCCCCCAGTTCGGAGCTCACGATCTGCCAGCCGTCGCGAATATGGCGGTTCAGTTCCAGCGACTTGTATTGTGTTAAAATGAAAATTCTGCGCACATTCGAGTTCACGCAGTTGGACAGCGTGAAGTCGATAATGCGATAGACGCCACCAAAGGGTACCCCGGGTTTTGCCGTATCGCGGGTCAGAGGATAGAGCCGCTCACCCGCTCCTCCAGCCAGCAATATCGCGAGAACATTCACCATTTGTGATCCGGATCGAGTGCTTTGGGGTACGGTTACCTGCGGGTGCCGCGGCGTCGGAAATGCTTTATGGGCTTGACTTTCTGAATCAAGCTCATATGATATCAGTACCTTTACCCGTTTCAGGGGCGGCGCTTTCAAGAGCGCCGGCCGGGGTTGGTGAGGGTTAATCCATGATTGGTCAGGGGGTGTTGTTCAATTGGCTGAAGTAAGGCTCCAGGAGGGGGAAACGCTCGAAAACGCCCTCCGCCGCTTCAAACGGAAAGTGCAGCAGGAAGACATCATCAAAGAGGTCAAACGCCACTCTTTCTACTTGAAGCCGGGAGAAAAAAAACGGGTCAAGGCTGCTCTTGCCCGCAAGCGAAACCGGAAGAAGAGTCGCCGGGAGATCGAATAACCTCAGATGGGCGGAGCGGATGGCAACCGCTTCGCCCTTTTTCATTCCCAGGATGGTGCCATGGAATTTCAGGATCGGGAACTCAAGTGCGTCGACTGCGGCACCGGCTTTGTTTTTACCGCCGGGGAGCAGCAGTTCTACCAGGAAAAAGACTTCAGGAACGAGCCTAAGCGCTGCAAGGCGTGCAAGGTAAAGCGCCAGAACGGCTCGACGGAACGCGGGGGGCCGCGCGGGCGGGTAGAAACTTCCGCCACCTGCTCCCAATGCGGGCGCGAGACCACCGTGCCCTTCCGGCCCACCCAGGGCCGCCCTGTCTTCTGCCGCCAATGTTTCCAGGGCCGCAAAGCAACCGGAGCCTCCGCCTGACGTCCGCGGGAGCATGCAACCAACATCGCTGCCGGGGTTCCGCCGCATCTTATATACTGTCCACGGCCGGTGATTGTGGAATATCATCGAAGTTGTGAGTCCGGCCCGCCAGCGTTTGAAACCAATCGCCGCCGAGCCCGCCGGCTCTTCAGCCGCCAAACATCCAATGGATCTCAGCGAACTAGATCTCGAACGCCTTCGCCTCAAGCTTCGCTATAAAGTCCTCTATCACGTCGGGCACAACTGCGCCGACGTCGACGATCTTGTTCAGGAAAGCCTGACCCGCTTTATCCGCGCCGAACAGCGGCACCAGATCCGCAATATGGAGGAGTTCGGCGCCTTCCTGAACGGCGTGTGTCGCAACGTGATCCTCGAATACCGGCGCCGCATTCGGCGTGAGCCTATGCTCGACCGGGAGGACCCCCTGCCTGAAGCGGGGGTTCGTCCCGATGCCGACATTCTGGAACTGCGCGATGCCATCGACAACGGTCTCGCCGGATTAGCCGACCGCGACCGGGCCATTCTGCGCGCTCTTTATCTCGAAGGCAGGGACAAAGACGAAATTTGCCTGGAATGGAAGATGTCCGACGCGCAATTTCGGGTGGTGCTTTTTCGCGCAAAGGAACGGTTCCGCAGGGCTTATGGCTCCGCGATGAAACGAACCGGAACCTCACAACACTGAGTAGGTGGATAGAAGAATGAACTGCGGCATGGAACCCATACAACGTGAACAGGTTATTGCGAAATATCTTTCGCGATCGCTGGATTCCGAAGCGGTTGAGGAGTTCGAGGGCCATTACCTGGGCTGCGACGAATGCTTCGACGAATTACGAGTCAGCGAAAGGCTTACGGCCGATCTGCGTTCTTCCAACCTGTCCTGGAAGCAATCCGGGGGCGTTTCCGTACTTGGCTTCCGCGCCAGTGCTCAGCTCACCCATTCTGCCCACGAACTTGAGGATCTGCGGCGCGAAGTGCTGGAGCAAAGCGACTCCCGGGTCATCATCGACCTCTCGCGCGTCACTAAAATCGACAGCGCCGGCCTCGGCCAGCTCATGAGCTGCTATTCCCATCTCGTGCGCAATCAGGGCTCCCTGAAGGTCGTCCACGCCACCCCGGAAGTCCGCAAGGTCCTCGATATGACCGGCATCAGCACCCTGATTCCCGCCTTCAACGACGAGCAGGAAGCCGTTCGCAGCTTTACCTCTTAATGTGGAACAGGCGCTTCGGCCTGTTCCTGTTTCTTTTCATTTCTCCCCTCGACGCGGTAACATAGCCGGAAATCCTCAAGGAGAGTGATATGGGAATTCGTCGATTCGGTTTCTTCCTGGCCTTGGTGTGCGCTGCCGGTTCGGCCGCCGCCGGAGCCACATTTTCCGGAAGCTGGAAGCTCGATCTGTCGAAGAGCCACTTCGCGGGCCAGACTTTCACCATCGAAAAAACGCCCTCGGGCTTGTACCATTTCGACAGCCCGGGTTTCGGCTACGATTTCGATCTGACCGGCAAAGAGTATCCAGCGCCGGATGGCGGATCTTCGTCGTGGAAGGC
>Ga0302320_10010230_pt1 | contig 20028 bp, 22 predicted proteins | sample Bog_T0_3_FD_202130 | JGI IMG/M metagenome (GOLD analysis project Ga0302320, IMG submission 202130) | Peat permafrost microbial communities from Stordalen Mire near Abisko, Sweden - Bog_T0_3 | ecosystem: Environmental > Terrestrial > Soil > Wetlands > Peat | place: Sweden: Abisko, Stordalen Mire... | reverse complement strand
CTCGGCACCACGACCGGACCGCGGTCGCGGTTGTATCCGGGATCGTTGATATGCTGCGCGCCAGGAGCCAGGTAAATTCCCCGCCACACGTGAAGCGTGTAATACGATTCCAAGATGTTTTCGCGCCCGTAACGCAAGCCCCCATCGCCGAGCAAAAATCCCTGTCCGCCATCGGCCAGATAGACCTGATGATCTTTCTTGATGCCGTTCGATACGAAAGCAATGCCGGCGCGGTCTTGCTTGCGATGCCACAGCGCGCCCTTCGCGCCGATGCCCTGATTGAAAGTCGAATCGATTTCCGTGTAGGCGAAAGACTCGGTGCGCCCGTTGTCCCACCCCCAGCGCGCGTAGGCAGTGAAGTTTCGCGTCAGGTCCTGCTCAACATTGATGCCAAATCCATACTTTCGGGTGACGTGCCAGGGATGATTCGTGATGTCGGGAACCTTGACAATCCCTTGAGCGAATTGCGTGTTGGCGTCGCGGTAGACACCCATGTTGGCGTAGTTGGTATATGCGAGCAGCCGCACCACGCCCGCTTTTTTTGGGATGACGCCATGACGAAGTTCGTATTCGTAATTTTCCGCATGAACCTGCCAAGGCCGCCACACCAGGTCAATTCCATTTGCAACTTTGGGCATGAGGGCTTCAGAGAACCGGAAACCCCAGTTGCGATCTTCATAATCCGCCACAGCGCCCACCGTGTAGCCGCGAGTGTCGGCCGCGTAGTCCCAGGAGCCGTTGTTGTCGACGGACCAGTTGATGAACTGAAAATGGGTGTCGGTGCCGACTGAATTCAGATCAAAAAAGTCGGGCATGCTGAACTTGCCGAAACGGATTTCCAAGCGCCGCCGCGGCAACTCGTCGAACAGCGAAAGAAAGCTGCGCTGGTTCTCGATCTTGTCTTTACTCAAGGCGAAAACTTTGTGGATCATGCCGCGTCCGAGATACGGCTCTTTACTGAGAGCGGGATTGCGAACGATGTCGAGATCGGTATTGCCTGCCAGTCCAAAACCTTGGCTGAGCGCGGAGCCTCCCGCCTCTTCGATATCCACTAAAAGTTCGGTGGAGTCGTTGATGCGCACGCCGGTGTAGAGCGTCATCACACGCGAAGTGGCTTTTTCGTAGTCTGCGCTAAGGCTGTGAGGTCCGCTGTAATCGGCGTGAAAGTCCGGATGAGTTTGAAAGATGAAATTGGCCTGTCCGGAGAGCCAGAAGCGGGTGCTTTTGAAATGCGGCAACATCGACTCCGGGTCGGCAATCGCGCCGGCATCGGCGTCGGGCGTGCCTGCAGGATCGGTAGCCGTCTGCTGTGCAGCGGGAGGATTCTCTGGGGTAGGGGCAGGGGTAGGGGTAGGGCCAGGGCTAGGGCTAGGACTAGGACTAGCGACCGAGCCAGCGGCCGAACCGCTCTGCGACTGGGCCCGGGCCGGGGCTGCCAGAAAAGCGAGGAGCGCCAGACCCGACAGGGACAGGGAGGCAAGAAGAAGCGAACTCGGTGCGAGGCGGTTCATTATGAAAATGAATTTCAATTTCAATATCATGTCTCGAAGATAATGGCCGCGTGCGATGCTTGGCGACACGACTGATCACGACGGGATGTGATTACAATCACGTTCCGGCTGCCGCCTTATTCTTCAAAATCAACTTCGATATACTATAGGGGAGTATACTACCTGTCGAGGAGAAAAAATGCATACCGTCGAAGAAAAGCCCAAGCTCATCCTGCGGATTAAACGCATTAAGGGGCAAATCGCCGCCATTGAACGGGCACTGGAAGCCGATCAGGATTGCTCCGACGTGTTGCAACTCATCACCGCCGCCCGCGGCGCCATGAACGGACTTATGGCCGAACTACTGGAAGGCCACATCCGCTTTCACGTCATCGACCCAAAAAAAATGAGCTCCGAGCAAGCCCTTGCCACGGACGAACTCATCGATATCGTGCGCTCGTACCTGAAATAAACTGGAGTCGCGCAGAACTCGACCGCAAAATAAAAGACGGCAAAATAAAAGACGGCAAAATAAAAGACGGCAAAATAAAAAAGGACAGCCCGGAGCCCCCCAAGGCCGTCCTGATAAACCCTCCCGGTTAGAAGGGCAACTGTAGTTAAGATAGCCCGGAGAGATTGCAGGAATATTGCAGGTTTATGAAAGTCCGATGAATTCGAGCGTTCAGAATGCCCGCCCGCTGCTGGAGATGCGGAACTTGCGCGTGATGCGCGGAGACAAAGTAGTGCTCGACGACTTCAATCTGCGCGTTCATGCCGACGAACACATCGCGGTATTGGGGCCGAATGGATGCGGCAAGTCGACGCTCATCAAAACGATTACCCGCGAATGTTATCCGGTGGCCCGCGAAGGGTCGAGCATGAGAATTCTCGGCGAGAAGAGCTGGAATGTCTTTGAACTGCGTTCGCTTCTCGGGATTGTGTCCAATGACCTGATGTCGATGTGCACTGGAGAAGCCAGCGGGCCTCGACGTAGTTCTGTCCGGCTTTTTCAGCAGCACGCGAATTTTTCCGAATCACAATGTGGATACGAAATATAGGAAACTCGCCGAGGACGCACTCGGCCGGTTAGGGATCTCGCACCTGGCGGAGCGTCCGGTGGAGGAAATGTCTTCGGGCGAAGCGAAACGTATTTTGATTGCGCGCGCGTTGGTGCACGAGCCGCAAGCGTTGCTCTTCGATGAGCCCAGTAACTCGTTGGATATTTCCGCGCAACGCGCCTTGCGTGAAACGATGCGCTCGCTCGCTCGATCCGGTATCGGAATTATCCTCGTGACCCATGAACTGCCCGACATCGTTCCCGAGATCGAACGCGTCCTGCTCATGGCGAAGGGGCGGATCGTGGCGGACGGACCCAAGAGCGATGTATTACAGGAAGAAAGACTGAGTGGACTGTTTGGGCTCAAAGTCCAGCTCGGGCAGCGCGACGGCTACTACCATATTTGGTGATACCCCTGTGTCGGCCATCACAAGTGGATGTGATCGGTTGCGCAGCAGCCCCGCGTGGAGCCGCTGCTATATTGATCGGAACAATACTGGTCGGAAGATCACAGGATCGACTGGAGAAAAATCATGGCGCCGAAGACCGAACAATCCCGCAAACTGCAGAGGCGGGCGGAGCAGCTTATTCCCGGAGGCGTGAATTCTCCGGTGCGCGCGTTTGGCAGCGTCGGCGGCGATCCGCTGTACATTGTCCGCGGGCAGGGCTCGCATATTTGGGATGCGGACGGCAACGAATATGTGGATTACATCGGCTCGTGGGGGCCGCTCATCCTCGGGCATGCTGCCCCGTCGGTCATTGATGCAATCATCGCGGCGGCGCGAAGCGGAACCAGTTTTGGGGCGTCGACTCCGGCTGAAGCCGATCTCGCCGAGCTTGTGATTTCCGCATTTCCGCATATGCAGAAAGTTCGCTTCGTCAGCTCGGGGACCGAAGCGACCATGTCGGCGATTCGCCTGGCGCGCGGATACACGAAGCGCAAATACATCGTGAAGTTTGAAGGCTGCTATCACGGCCACTCCGACGCGTTGCTGGTGAAGGCGGGGTCGGGAGTGGCGACGCTCGGCATTCCGGGCTCCGCAGGGGTTCCCGAAGAATTCACGCAGTTCACGCTCGCGCTGCCCTACAACGATGTCGGCGCGGTTGAGCAGGCCTTCGAAAAATTCAAGAATCAGATTGCGTGCGTCATCGTCGAGCCCGTCGTCGGCAATATGGGTTGCGTGCCTCCGGCGCCGGGATACCTTGAAGCTCTGCGTGCTCTTACTTCCCGCGATCAAGCGTTGCTGATTTTTGACGAGGTGATGACCGGGTTCCGGCTGGCGTTTGGCGGAGCGCAGGAACTCTACGGGATCCAGCCCGATCTCACGACCATGGGCAAAATTATTGGTGGAGGCCTGCCAGTGGGCGCTTACGGTGGACCGAGCGAAATCATGAATCTGATTGCTCCGCTTGGCCCGGTGTATCAAGCGGGCACGCTGTCAGGCAATCCTCTGGCGATGGCCGCCGGCTTTGCGACGCTGAGTTACCTGCGCGACCACAAAGACATCTATGCGAAGCTCGACAAAGTTGCCGCCAAAGTCGTCGCCGGAGTTGCCGCCGCAGCCAAGGATGCGGGCGTAACCATTTGCCATAACCGAGTTGGCTCGATGTTCACGTGGTTCTTTGCGCAGGGTCCGGTTACGGATTGGGGTTCGGCCGAGAAATCCGATACGAAGGCGTTTGGGCGATTCTTCCGCGCGATGCTGGAGAACGGAATTTATTTGCCGCCGTCGCAGTTCGAAGCGGCGTTTCTGGGAGCGGCACACAGCGAGCAGGACGTGCAACAAACCATCGCCGCTGCCAGGCAGGCCTTCGCAACGGTGCCGGCATAGCTCGAGAAGTAGTTAGTGTAATGATCGATCCCTCCATCCGCTGAGTGTTATCCTTTTTCGGTTATGGAAGCCAAAGCTTTGACTCCTATCTTGAACGTGTCCGACATCGCCAGCACGGTCGCATGGTTTGGGAAGTGGGGATGGAAGAAGTTGTGGGACTGGGGCACGCCTCCGACGTTTGGCGCGGTTGGATCGGGTGAGGAAGCTTGCATATTTCTCTGTCAAGGGGCGCAGGGAGGCCGCGGTCGCGGCACCAACACCACCACGTTTCAGCACGACGGGGATGAAGCGGGCGACAAGGGCGTCTGGATGTCGGTCTGGGTGGACGACGTGGACGCGATGCACAAGCATTGCGTTGCCGCCGGGTTGGAGATCACATTTCCGCCCACCGATATGCCCTGGAACGTCCGCGAGATGCACCTTCGCCACCCCGATGGCCACGTGTTCCGGGTCGGCCGTGGATTCGAGCCCAAAAAGTAGAACTGACTGCCGGGTCGGGAGACCAATGAGTAATGGCGGTAAGCGCCAAAGGCTTGGCGAGATCGCTACCCCCCGTCTACCGTGGTCGACCGAAGAACAAGACGTAGCCGTCGGGATCCGAAATCTCGAAGCCGCGAAGACCGTCGTGGGTATCCTGAAGGGGCACCCTGAAGGCTGCTGCACCGTTTGTAAAGCGATCGGCAAATTCGGCGGCGAGCGCATCCGGGTCCGGTGCATAAACGTAGGCATCCCACCGCATGTGGGGATGCCGCTTTGGGTTCGGCAGCGGCGCCGTGTCTTTCTCGGACTTGACCAGGATCTGCGCTCCGTCGCGCCCGATGATGGCGAAAAAAGGGTCCCGATCCGGCTGCTGGAATCTCGTCTCAAAGCCCAGCTTGTCGTGGTAAAAAGCGATGGTTTGCTCAACGTTGCTGACGATGAAGAACGGTGAAATTGCCTGCGTTGTTGGTCGCGTCATAGTGTGGCCCCAGCGTTGGTCCTGTTGCACTCGAACTTTACGATTCAAGAACGAGTTGACGAAAGTTGATACGCTTATCCGGCTACGGAAGACCGATGTCCGACAACTCGTATCTCTTCCACCGTCACGAATTCGTATCCCTGATCTTTGTATCGTCTGATCAAGTTGTCCGTTGCGATCACAGATTGTGCGCGGTCCGCTCCCATCGCTCGATGTCCGCCATCGTGGAGAAGGATCACATCGCCGCCGCGAATTTGCCGGACGACTTTCTCTTCGATCACTCCGGCGGGCGGCGCGTTCCAGTCGTAGCCAGTCACGTTCCACATAATGGGTTCGAGGCCGAGTTCGCGGGCAATTCTTAGAGTTGCGGGTCGCCTTCCGCCGAAGGGTGGACGAAATAGATTGGAATGTTCTCCGATGGCGTCTTGCAGAACTTTGCGGCAGTCGACGAGCTCGTCGCGTGTTTGGGAGGCTGATTTGAATGTGAGCAGAGGATGAGTGAAAGTGTGATTGCCAATGACGTGTCCCGCTTGGGCTACGGCGCGCGCGATGTCGGGACGCTGCTGAGCGTAGCGTCCGATCATGAAGAAAGTTGCGCGCACATTGTGCCGCGCCAGAACTTCCAGCAATCTCAATGTATGTGGATCGTTAGGGCCGTCGTCGTACGTCAAGGCGATTTGTTTGCTTCCCCGCGCGGCACCGGCGACGGTTCGTCCAAACCACTGCCCCGTCGGCGCCATGGACTGATAGCCGGCCGCGGAGGCGGCTACGGCGGTGCTCAGTCCAATCAACGCGGGAAGCATGGTCGAATTGTATTCGAGGGCAGAGGTAAGAGGTCAGATTGCGGAATTAAACCCCAAAACCTTAGGCACGCGGTTTTCACTTCTGCAATCTGACCTCGAACCTCAGACCTCGTTTTGCAATCCACAATTGCGCAGATGCCCGAAGCAATATATTCTGCTTTCGAGTTTTCCGGCTACAATCGACACTCCATGGCCAAGCTTTTCGAGCTTCCCCGTTACATTGCGGTTGAAGGTCCCATACGAGTAGGGAAAAGCACGCTGGCGCGGGTTCTTGGCGAGCGGCTGGCGGCGCAGCGCGTGATTGAGCCGGAAGACAATCCATTTCTCAAGGCATTTTACGAAGGCGAGCCAGGTGCGGCGTTTCAGGCGCAGCTGGCATTTTTGATTCGACGCTTCGAGCAATTGCGGGCGCTCGATCTGAGCGCGCAGTCTAACAAAATGGTTGTAGCGGATTACATTTTTGAAAAAGATAAGCTCTTTGCCTGCCTTAATCTCAACGATCAGGAACTCGACACCTACAATCGCTATTTCAATTATTTTCGTGAGCAGTTGCCGACGCCTGATCTAGTGATTTACCTGCAGGCAACTCCAGAGGTTCTCAAGAAACGGCTGAAGAAAAAGAATGCGGCGGGCGAAAAAGCCATCAGCGAAGATTACCTGATGGAAGTGGTGAAAGCCTACGAGCACTTCTTCTTTCATTACACACAGTCGGATCTGCTCATCGTAAATACCTCCGAGATTGACTTCGTCGACCGCAACGAAGATCTGCAGGAGCTGCTGAAAAAAGTCTCCGCGCCGATCAAGGGCACGCAGTATTTCCTGCCGCTCGGCGGGGAGAACGCGGCCAACGCGTAGGGCGGTGGAAATGAAAATCCTGGTGATCCCAGCGGAGTGTCACCTTTCGTGCCGGGGCAGCGAGTAGACGGAAAGCGCTTTCCCTACTTTCTGAAATTCAGGATCGGCGGTGACCAGCCGTGCACCACGTTCGATGGCCAGCTCTGCGGCGAAGGCATCGGCGTAACCTAGCCCGTACCTTTGTTTCAGTGTGCCTGCTCGTGTGGCGCGTTCTCGATCCACAGCTATGATGGTGATGGGCATCTCGAGTAGACTCTCTTCCGCTACGCGAGCTTTAGTTTCGCCGCGGGAGCGCCACTCGATATAGAAGACCTCCCCCCAAGTCACCGCTGACATCAAGAGTGGCGCATCAAGGCGTGCGGCTTCGCCTAGCAGATGCCGGACTTTCTCCGCCGCCCCTCGCCGGGCCTCGAAGAACCCGATGAGCGCGTTGGCATCCAGCACGTAGCGCCGCGGCCTTCCCCGGGAGAAGCCGGCCCTCATTGGTCCTCTCGCTTGCGCTCGCGTTCCCGCTCTTCAAACAGCATCTCGAATGCCGAAACCTCGCCCGGACCCGGCTTGAGGGAACCCATGATCTCGTCGAGTCGCCGTTCTGTGATGGGAGTCAGTACCAACCTTCCTTTATCTTCAGTCCACACAGCACGCGTGCCTCTGTCCAGTCCATACTCCACGCGCAACTCGGCGGGAATTACCACCTGGCCCTTGGAACTCACAACCGTACGAAAGCTCCGCATGGGGCTATCTTACCATAAGGTAAGTCAATTCAAGAATGTCTTACTTGGACTTTGGCCAACCACCACCGGGTTGAAGTGAAGGAGTTTCGTTCTCAGACAGACCCTGTTATGTCTCGGTCTGTAATGTCCCGATCTTGACATCGCCTCTCAATGTTATTACAATTGTAATAACAAGAGGAAGTGCCATGGTGGAGCTGAAGATTCGCAAATTCGGGAACTCGCTGGGTGTGGTTCTGCCAAAAGAAGTCGTGAACCGTCTGCGCGCCGGAGATGGAGAGCGTCTGTTCCTTATCGAGTCAGGCGACGGGGACTATCGGCTTACTCCCTACGATCCTGCATTCGAGAAGAAAATGACGAAGGCGGAAGAAATCATCGGTCGCTATCGCAACACGCTGCGCGCCCTTTCCAAGTGAAAAAGCGACGTGAAGAAGAAAGAACCACTCTGGATTGAAGAGCGCGATGTGTTCGCGATCCACGACCGCCTCTTGGCGATACATGGCGGCGCGACGGGATTGCGTGACTTGGGCCTTTTACAGTCTGCTCTTGCGCGTCCCCGCCAGCACCACACCTACGCCAAAACTGTGGACGTCATCGTGATGGCTGCGCTGTACACAGCCGGCATCGCCCGCAACCATCCTTTCGTCGATGGCAACAAACGGACAGGGTTTGTAGTTGGCATTCTCTTCCTCGAACTCCACGGCTTCGACTTCAAGGCCAGCGAAGAAGACGCTACCCAAGCGGTGATGGCGCTGGCGGCAGGCACATTGGAGGAAGAGGGCTATGTGACGTGGCTGAGGGAGAATGCCAGAAAGAAGCGGAGACAATAAATAACGGTCGTCTTGAGATAAATCAGGACAGGCTCTTGGCCACGATCAAAGGCACGCAACACTTCCTGCCGCTCGGCAGGAGAATGCGGCCAGCGCGTAGGAGGCTTCAGCGCCTTACCAACGTGAAGTTTACTTGAATTTGTGTCTCCACTTCTACCGGGCGTCCGTTGAGCAAGTAAGGCCGGTAGCGCCACTGTTTCACAGCTTCGATCGCTGACGGAGCCAATTCCGGTGGTCCCGAAACGAGCTGCAAGTCCCCAACCGTTCCTTCTTTGCTGATGATCGCATGGAGTATTACCGCGCCTTGAATATGCCCTGCTTTGGCGACGTCTGGATAGACGGGGGTTACCTTGTTAACTAAAAGTCCGGTAGCTACTCCCGTCGATACGCGCACACGTTTCGGAAACTCTGTCGCGGGAGCTATGACCGGCATTACATCGGTCGGATTTGGATTGTTGTTATCGAGGACAAAGTTGAAAGTCGCTTTCGTGACAACCGCGGGCGCGACACCGTCCACCATAACCGGCTTAAACCTCCATTTGCGGAGCGCCTCCTGAGCGGGAGCCGCTTGCGATCCACGACCGACTGTTGGCCGCGCACGGCGGCGGCACGGGTTTGCGCCACCGGGGACTTTTGCGACACAGGCGGTGATTGGGATTGGCGGCAGGCACGCTGGATAAAGCCGGGTATACGTCATGGCTGCGGGCGAACGCGAAGCGCAAAACGTTGATCTAAGTCGCGCCGATTAGGACTAAGGGTTCACCACCTGGGTCGTTGTTCCAGAGCTTGATTTGTGGAAGGCGTCGCCGGCATAGACGGCCTTGATGACGTAGGTTGTGGCCTTGGCGAAAGATGTGGTCAGGGTCGCGACGCCTTTTGTGGTTGTGCTGGTTCCCAGTAATGTTTTGTGGTTGTAAAAGTCTACGGGCGAACCGTTGGGCACGGAACTGATCGAGGTAATGGTCGCGGTGAAGGTCACGGACTGGTTCACGAGAGACGGGTTGGGCGACGATGTGAGGGCCGCGGTCGTGTTCGCGCTGAAGTTGTTTACGAGTACACCGGCCGTGCCATTGGTACTGCAGTATCCGTAACGTTCATTGGTGAAGCAGTCATTGCCTACGACGACGTCAGGTCTGCCGTCGCCATTCAAATCTGCGATCGCAGACGGACTGGTGGTGTAAAAGCCGCCTCCGTAGAAGTTCACAGGGGCCTGGAACGAGCCGTCGCCGTTGCCTGGCATGACGCTCACGGAATCGCGGCAAGTAGGGCAGTCAGTGCTGGATACGACCAAATCCAGATTGCCGTCCCCGTTTAGGTCGCCGATTACAACCGAATTCGCTCCGTAGGGTCCGTCGAAATCCACCGGAGTTTGGAAGGTGCCGTCGCCATTGCCGAGAGACACGGCCAAGTTGCCGCCATTCACGATGACGAGGTCGGGATGGCCGTCGCCATTCACGTCTCCGACTGCGACCCACTGAGTGAAGTACCCACCCGGATTGAAACTGACCGGCGGCTGAAAGGTGCCATCGCCGTTGCCCTGCAGTATGCCGATGGCGCCCGGCTCGCTGGCACTGTAGCAGTCCGTGCCGTTCAGGCAAAAGTTGGAGACAAGCAGATCCGGTTTGCCGTCCCCATTCAGGTCCGCGACGGCGACAGAGTTGGCCAGCCAACCCCCTGAGCTGTAGCTGACGGCGGGTTGAAAGGTGCCATCGCCATTGCCCAGCAGCACGCTCACTCCACCTGGCCCCGTGGGATAGTTACAGTTGTCGGCGCTCTGGCACTCGCTGGAGACAATCAGATCAAGTTTGCCGTCGTGATTTAGATCGCTGATTGCGACGTGGGCTTTGATATCGGCACGCGTGTATCCACCGGAACTGTAAACGACGGCAGGCCGGAAGGTGCCATCGCCATTACCTAGAAGCACGCTCACACCTCCGGGGGAAGGGGAGCCGCAGTAATCGGGAGTCTGGCAAAGAGTTGCGACAACGAGGTCGGGCTTACCGTCGCCATTCAAGTCTCCGATGGCGACCGAGAAGGGCTCTTCGACACCCGGGTCGTAACTGATGGCCGGGTGGAATGTTCCGTCTCCGTTGCCAAGCAACACGGCGATCACGCCGTTGCCGTCGGGGCCTCCGCCGCATGGGCAAGCGCTGATAACGACGAGATCGGGCCTGCCGTCACCGTTCAGGTCTGCGATCGCGACGGAATCGGAGTAAAGGCCATCCGAGTCGTAGATGGCGATATTCTTGAAGTGCACAAGCGGAGGTTGCTTGGCCGTAAAGTTCTGACTGGGCGCTCCTGATGGCAACTCTTGAGCAGCGGAAATCGCGTTCGGGTGATCGGCGTGGGCGGCGGGATTGAATTGAGCCGCCATGCGCACGCTGGCGAAGGTGATCAGTAGAAGTAGCGCTGGGCTGAACTTTGAGAGTGACATGACTCTAATCCGATCTTGGTTACGGCGGAGTTCGGGTGGGCGATGGAGGCCCCGGTATACGAGTCGTCCCCGCGAGCAATCGTCGCGAACAGCCTGCCACTGTTCGTAAGGCAGGTCAAGATCGGAATGGTTAAAATTGAGGTTGTATTCGCCGTTTACTATCAATACGATAGCGGCCTACAAAGACAAAGTACGATTTGCCATCGGCGTTCCAAGGCGGCTGATCGACCAACTACCTTTTTGGGTCTATAATCCACTTCGCGTCATCCAACTAGAACGACGACGCGTACAGGCTCTATCCGCCCGGTTTGCGGAGGGGCACTGGAGGACACTGTGAGTCTTACCCCGATCGGCGAACCTCGCCACAAAATCACTACTGCCACCGTCCGCGAAAAGAAACTTCAGCATGAGCCCATCACTTGCTTAACCGCCTACGACTATGCCACTGCGCGCCTGGTGGATGAGGCGGGCATCGATATTGCTCTCGTCGGCGATTCGCTGGCCATGACGATGCTCGGTTACGAGAACACGCTGTCGATCACGGTCGACGAGATGCTGCACCATGTCAAAGCGGTCCGCCGCGGCGTCAAGAATGCGTTGCTGATTGCCGACATGCCGTACGGGTCGTACCAGGCGGATCCCGTCGAAGCGGTCCACAACGCTGCTCGCTTTGTGAAAGAAGGCGGAGCCGAGGCCGTGAAGATGGAAGGCGGAGAGAAGCGCGTCGATGTGGTTCGCCGCGTAATCGATGCGGAGATTCCGGTCGCCGGACACATTGGTCTGACGCCGCAATCGCTCAACATCATGGGTGGATACAAAGTTCAAGGCAAGACGCTCTATGCCATCGAGCAACTGATGCGCGACGCGATTGCGCTCGATCATGCTGGCGTGGCGTGCATTTATCTGGAGGGGATCCCGCGTGAAGTGGCTGCGATGATCACGGCCGAGGTGGAAGCGCCGACGATCGGAATTGGAGCAGGTCCGGATTGCGACGGTCAGGTCCTTGTATTTCACGATCTGGTGAATCTGACGTTTGGGCATCCGGCGAAATTCGTGCGCCGCTACGGAGATGCCGCGGCTTTGATCACGCAAGCCGTGCTGGCCTACAAGGCCGATGTGGTTTCGCATCAGTTTCCGAATGACAGCGAATCGTACCATCTGCCGAAAGAAACCGGGGACGCACTCCAAACGGCACTCCACCGCAAGCCGGCAATGCGGCGATAATGGCGGCTGGAGACATCGCCGTGCTCGACAGAACGCGAACGCTTCCTGCCTTAATACTGACGACCGTGATGTTGGCGTTGATGTTGGCGCTGGGGGCATGCTCGAAACCTCCGCAGCCGCCGGTTGAAACCGAAGAAGCGCATCAGCCTACCGGGTTGGAGTCGATACCGGCAGCCAATCCCTCGAAGTACCCGAGCATCAGCGAGTTGGCCTCCTGGAAAAATCCCTATTTTGTCGTCCGTCAGGATGGAATCGGCATGGTCGATCTTTCCAACCACGAAATTCACATGCTGAAGCCGGAAGAGGTTCCCGCCGAACTGGTTTCGCTTCCGTCCACTGCCTGGCCTTACGGACGCGTGGTTCTGCTCGCGCAAGCGATTCCGAAAGATGCCAACGATCAGACGAAGGCAGACTTGCGCAAGAATCGGGCGCTACTGATCGGAACGCTGAAGGAGTTGGACGTCCAATATCACGAAGCGCCTTAAGCCTTCCGCGCGCATTCCATCTACTATCCATGCGTATTTGCTCCACCATCGCTGAAGCTCGGACCGCGTGCGGCAACGCTCGTGCGACGGGCAAAACGCTTGGTCTTGTACCGACCATGGGGGCATTGCACGACGGGCATCTGTCGCTGGTACGTGCCGCGAAAGCGCGTTGCGGCGTGGTCGCCGTTTCGATTTTCGTGAATCCCACTCAGTTTGGACCAGGGGAGGATTTGTCAAAGTATCCGCGGGGCTTCGAACGCGACTGCGAATTGCTGGAAAAAGAAGGAGTCGACATTTTGTTCGCACCCGCCGTTCAAGAGATGTATCCCGAGCGGCAAGTTACATGGGTGGAAGTTGTGGGGCTGAGCGACAAACTTGACGGACGGTCGCGCCCCCGCCATTTTCGCGGCGTAACGACGGTCGTCGCGAAGCTCTTTCACCTCATTGCGCCCGACGTCGCATTTTTCGGACAGAAAGACGCCGCGCAGCTGGCGGTCATTCGACGGATGGTCGTGGATCTGAATTTTGCGGTTGAGATCGTGGCGTGCCCGATTGTGCGCGAAGCGGACGGGCTGGCGATGAGTTCGCGCAATGTGTATTTGACCGCCGAAGAACGGGCCCGCGCTCTGATTTTGCATTATTCGTTGCAGGCTGTGCGGCAGAGATTTGCGGCGGGCGAGAGGAAAGCAGCGACTCTTATCAAAGCTGCCAAAGAGGTTCTCGCCGGCGAACCGGAGGTGGTGGTCGACTATTGCGAAATTGTCGATCCCGACTCGCTTGATCCTATCGAACAAATCTCAGGAAAGGCGCTCGTGGCCGTCGCCGCGTTCGTCGGTTCGACTCGCCTGATCGATAACATCCGGCTCCATACATAATCAAAGCGAACTCACGGCGCGCAATTCCTGCGGAATGGACGAGGCCCGCGAGGTTGTGGACATGCGATGGGCGATGCGGTGGCCAAGATCGATCGCGGGCCGCTCGAACGCGTGGTAAACAATTACCGGGACAGTAAGCCACAGTATCCAAAAGAGAATCCAGCTATGGTGAAGAGTAAGTGCGTACCAGATGAAAAAAGCGTGGCCGAGATAGATTCCGTAAGAATAGGTCGCTATGCGATGACTCAGAAACTTCAGAGGGAGTACGGTGATTTCCTTGAAGCGCGGCAAAGCGACTCCGAGCAAGAGGCATAGCAGGGCGCCCATCCGGCGCGAAGGCATCCACAAAAACATTGCGGTTAAGAAGAAGAGGAAAATCGGCCACAAGTAGGCGGGGAGAGATCGCTTCTCGGGCAAAGTGAAGGCTATGACTCCCGGCAAGAAATTTGGCACGTAGAGCAGAACCGAAAACCAGGCGAGGGCAGGGATCGTCTGCGGGAAATGGCCGAGGAAGGCGCAAGCCAGCCACAGCCCGAGCAGCAGCCAGAAGGAACGTTTCCTCCACAAGAACAGAAATGGCAGAGCCAGATACATTTGCACTTCGAGGGGCAGAGACCACAATGGTCCGATGATGGAAGGCGAGTAAGTAAGATTTTGCACGAGGAACAAATTTGAAATCAGCTCGAGTGGGCCAGGTCTGGCGCCGAACGATAATCCCCGGCCATCCGCGTGGAGATGAAGGGCGAACGCGGCGAGCACAGCCAGAACACTAAGCGGATAAATTCGAAAAAAGCGGCGAATGTAAAAATCCTTGATCAGAGCCGAGCCTGTCAAACGGCTTCTTTGCATGGAATACATCAGAACCAGCGAGGTGTGCACGAAGAAGAGAAGAACTCCGAAAAGACCGAGAGCGTCGAAGCGGTCGTAGTGGTAGTGCCGTGTGAGATGGTTGACGAGAACCATCAAGACGGCCATGCTGCGGAGGAAATCAAGATTGGAAGACGCGCCGGTCGCCGCTTTGCCAGGGCTCGAGCCGCCAGTTTCCAGTTGTGCAGGAGCAGGATTCACTTGGAATGGAGAAATCATAGCATTCCGGCGGATCGCCTGAGGTCGATCGTCAGAGGCTTTGCACGGCGAATTCGAACTTTCTGCCTGGTGAGGTCTTGTCTTCCTCTGGGCATCGGAGCATAATTTTTTTCACCAAAATGGGGCCCTTTTCATGCTGCCGCGCGTCGATTATTCGGTAACGGTTCCGGTGTCGGTGGACACGGCGTTCCACGCCTTTCAAGATCTCAGCCGCTTGCTTCATCGCGGAATTTATCTCGAAGCCACATGGATCCAGGGCGAGCCGTGGCAGGTCGGTAGCCGCGTGCGCTATGTGGTCTGCGAACCGGTCCAAGCAACGATTTCGGCGGTTGTAACCGCGATCAGCCCGCCGCGCGCCGTCTCTCTGATAAATCACGCCCTCGGAGTTACTGCTGAGCAACATGTTTCTTTTGGTCCCGATCTGAAAGGCGGGACGCGCGTCCGCATGATGATGAACCTGATCGGGAAGTCGACTGAACTTTCCGACACTGAACTCGATGCCGCAGTAACTTTTATTACACGCGACGCGCTCGACACGATGGTCGCGCTGTGCCGCCGGCAATCCTCATCTGCGACTGGGTAGATCGCGACGCCGCGGCCCTCCCAACCCATTCCTGTACACTAGCCGCCATGTTCTTTGGGCCGACTCCTCTGCCAAAGCTGGGATTCTTGTGAACGCCCGGTCTTCATCGACGGCGTCGACGGTCCGCAAGGCGGGGTTTTTCTATTTCGTCTTCGTCATGTTTTCCTACACGACGGGTGGACCTTTTGGACTTGAGGCCATGGTGACGACCAGCGGTCCGGGCATGAGCTTGCTCTACCTGCTGCTGATTCCACTCTTCCTCAGTATTCCCGTCTCCCTGGTTTCCGCCGAACTGACCACGGCAATGCCCGTGGAAGGCGGCTTCTATCGCTGGACGCGCGCCGCCTTTGGAGACTTCTGGGGCTTTCTCGCCGGATGGTGGAACTGGTCTGCATCTTTTCTTCTGGGCGGCTCGTACGCCGTGCTCTTCACCGACTACCTGACTTACTATTTTCCCGGAATCACGGGCTGGAAACACTGGCTTGTTTCCTTTGCGCTCATCGCCGTCATTACATGGGTGAACATTCTGGGCATCCAAATGGTCGGAAAGGTGGCAACTCTCCTCGAACTGGTGATGTTTGTCCCGGTGATCGCTTTGATCGTGATTGGACTCGCGAAATGGCAGCACAATCCTTTTGTCCCCATGGTGCCTCCGAACCAGCCGTTCTCCAAAGTCTTCGGAGTCGGCCTGGCTCTCGCCATTTGGCTTTACTCCGGATACGAACAACTTTCGAGTGTGGCTGAGGATGTCGAGAATCCGCAGCGTGCCTATCCGCGGGCACTTGCGCTGGTCGTCCCGCTCTCCATCGCCACCTACTTCCTGCCCACGTTCGCGGGACTGGCGGCACTCGGCAACTGGGCCGCGTGGAAAGATGGATACTTTTCCACGGCGGCGTTGCTCGTTGGCGGGGCGTGGCTTGGCCATCTGATGACGATCGCCGCCATGATTGGCAACGCCGCGTTGCTGAACAGCACGATGCTCACCGCGACTCCCATGCCGTTCGCACTGGCTCAAGATGGATATCTGCCGCCGTTCCTGACTCATCGCCATCCGCGCTATGGCACGCCTTGGATCGCTATTCTCATATCGGCGGCAATCTACGCTTCGCTGGCGCTGCATTCGCTGGGAGAATTAATCAGCATTTATGTGTGGCTGCGGGCTGCGACGACCGTGATGACCGTCCTCTCGGCTTGGGGGCTGCGGCGCAAGAGCCCGGATTTGCCGCGAGCCTTTCGCATTCCCGGAGGCAATTCAGGACTGTTCTATGTGGTGGCCATGCCCGTTGCCATGACGTACGTCGCGGTGCGCTACAGCGATCCCGTGGCTCTGCGATGGGGGCCCTGGGCGCTGGCTGCAGGACCTGTAGTTTATTTTGTGGTGAAGTGGTTCGCCAAGCGCGCGGCGGAAGCCACGCCCAAGGCAGGATAGGCATGTTGGGAGTATCGTTTTAGGGTTGGGGCACTAAAGACCGAGGATGACGTGTTCTCTACAATCTGCGATATAAGCCGAAAGCTGCGCGACCGCTCGATCTCGCCGGTTGAACTGACCCATGAATGCCTGACGCGCATCGACCGGCTGAATCCGTCGCTGAATGCCTTCATTACGGTCAGCGCTGAATCGGCTCTCGACCGTGCGCGTCTCGCGGAACGCGAGATTTATCGCGGACATTATCTCGGGCCCTTGCACGGCATCCCCATCGGCCTGAAAGACATCATCGACACGGCTGGAGTCCGCACGACCGCGGCCAGCGCACGCTTCAAAGACCACGTTCCCACCGAAGATGCCGAGGTTGTCCGGAACCTGCGAGCCGGAGGAGCCATCATTCTGGGTAAACAGAATATGCATGAATTCGCGTATGGCGGCAGTTCGATGATCGGCGAATTTGGCGAAGTCCATAATCCCTGGGACACGAAGCGTATTGCTGGAGGCTCGTCGGGGGGCTCTGCCGCCAGTGTTGCCGCGGGGCTGGGATTCGCAGCAGTCGGTACCGATACAGCTGGCTCCGTGCGCGAGCCCGCCTCTTTTTGCGGAGTCGTAGGGCTGAAACCTAGTTTCGGCCGTGTGAGTACTCGCGGAATTATTCCATTGTCCCCTTCTTACGATCATGTCGGCCCGATCACGCACTGCGTCTATGACGCCGCTCTGATGATGCAGGTGATGACTGGGCACGAGTCGACGGGACCATGCCTGGAGCCCAGTTTCGTGTCGGCTTTCGACGAGTTCCCGGCAAATATGCGGATCGGCGTGCCGCGTGCGTTCTTCTTCGAAGATCTGGATGCGGATATTGCTGCAGCAATCGAAACGGCAATCGACGTTTTTCGCAAGCTGTATGCCGAAATTCGCGAGGTCAAACTCGATGTCTCGACCGACCGAGCCCTGTCAAGCGCGGAGGCCTACGCCTATCACAAGATCTTCGTCGACAGTTCGCCGGAACTTTATCAGCCCGCCACGCTGGCGCGTATTCAGGCGGGAGCCACGATATCCGCCGAAGAAGTTATTCATGCGCGGCATGAGCTTGCGGACCGCCGCGAGCAGATTCGAAAAGTATTCGATGAGGTCGACGTTTTGCTGACGCCGACCGTTCCGATTCCGCCGCCGCTGATCGATGATTTGAAAAAGCATCCCGAAGATCTTCGGGCGCAAGAACTGCTGATGCTGCGCAACACGCGTCCATTCAATGTTTGGGGGATTCCGACGATTACCATCCCCTGCGGCTTCACGAAACAGAGTCTGCCGATCGGCATGCAAATCGCGGCAGCCTCCCGCCACGGAATCGTGCTGCTGCAGGCAGCACAAGCCTATGAACAGGCAACGGAATGGCACAAATTGATGCCGTCGCTGCCCAAAGTCTGAGGTTCCCGCGCAGCGGGATCGACCGGCATGGTTAACGCGCTGGCGTTCTTTCCCACGGCTGAAGTATTTTCACGGAGGCCATCCCGGCGGACGTTGCCGCCTGTATGCCCATATCCGAATCTTCAAACACCAGGCAAGTTTCGGGCGCGACGCCAAGCCGTTTTGCCGCCAGTAAGAACGGCTCGGGATCGGGCTTGCTCTTCTGATAGTCTCCGGCACAAACCAGAGTCGCAAATCGATCCAGAATTTTCAGCGCGTTGAGCGATGCTTTAACCGAATCGCGCGTGCTGCCGGACACCACCGCGAAGGGAATCTTCCCATGGCTGGCGTTGATGTGTTCGAGCACCTCCGGGACAGCCTGCAGTTGCGGCAGAAGATCGTAATACAACTGCTCTTTTCGCTCAGCCACATCTGCGACCGACATGTTCAAACCGCGCTCGCGGTTGAGGGTGCTGATGATCTCGGCAACCGACATGCCTCCCCAAGCGTAGAAGAGATCTTCTGAAAAGTCGCAACCCACCTCAGAAAGAGCCTCTTTCCATGCGAGGTAATGCAGCGGCATAGAGTCGGCGATGGTGCCGTCGCAGTCGAAGAGGTAAGCGTGAAATTGGCCGGGAGGTAATTGTAGTTTCATTCAGTCAAGGGTAGCATCGGCCGATTTTGAACAACGGAGTGTGAGAGAAGTCACCGTATTCAAATCTATTACCTGTCACCCTGAGCGGAGTTGGCCGTTCACGAAGTGAATGGACGACGCAGTCGAAGGGCCCCTACTCCCTCTCATGCCTAATGATCGAAAAACGTACTGCCATTGCGCTCGCGAAGCGAAACGCAAGGGAGCATGAACTTCTATCACAGCCCGACAGCGCAGGATTTGTAGGGATCCTTCGACTCCACAGAGCGATCCGCTTCGCGAATCGTCCTGCTGCGCTCAGGATGACAGTGAAGATAGTGCTCAGGAAGAAAGCAGCATAACCTTCTTTTCTTCCAAACCGCACGGTCAGGGTAGCATCGGCCGAACTGTAACGATCGGCTATTCAAACAATCCAAACAATTGGAGTGTGAGAGAAGTCACCGTATTCAAATCTATAACCTGTCACCCTGAGCGGAGTCGGCCGTTCACGAAGTGAATGGACGACGCAGTCGAAGGGCCCCTACTCCCTCTCATGCCTAATGATCGAAAAACGTACTGCCATCGCGCTCGCGAAGCGAACGCAATGGCGGAGTCGAAGGATCCCTACGAGGCGAACGCAAGGGAGGAAGAACTTCTATCACAGTCCGACAGCGCAGGATTTGTAGGGATCCTTCGACTCCGCAGAACGTTCCGCTTCGCGTATCGTCCTGCTGCGCTCAGGATGACAGTGAGGATAGTGCTCAGGAAGAAAGCAGCATAACCTTCTTGATCTTTCTTCCGAGCCGCACTGTCATTGTTGCCCCAGCCTGAGTCTTTACGATCGGCGTAGTCGTCTTCACTCCATCCACGCTGACGGCACCCTCTTTGATCTTGCGATCAGCTTCGCTGGTCGATGCTGCAAATCCAATCCTGACCAGAATTTTTGCCAGCCGCACGCCATCTCCTTCGCGATTCGCAAACTCGGCGAAGATCACGGATTCCGTCTCGACTTCCTCCGGCACCTGATCTTTCTGAAACTGCCGCGCCCAATCTTCCGCCGCCTTGCCTGCCGCTTCTGACGAGTGAAAATCGGCCACAATGCTCCGCGCCAGCTCTTTCTTCAGCGCCATCGGATGCGACTTCCCGCTGGCTGCATCCGCCTTCATCGCCGCAATTTGCCCCGATCGCACATCCGTCAGCAGCTCGTAATACCTCCACATCATTTCGTCCGAGATCGACATTATCTTGCCGTACATTTCGAGAGGAGGCTCATGGATGCCGATCGCATTGCCCAGCGACTTCGACATTTTGTTGACGCCGT
>Ga0302320_10010228_pt1 | contig 20029 bp, 17 predicted proteins | sample Bog_T0_3_FD_202130 | JGI IMG/M metagenome (GOLD analysis project Ga0302320, IMG submission 202130) | Peat permafrost microbial communities from Stordalen Mire near Abisko, Sweden - Bog_T0_3 | ecosystem: Environmental > Terrestrial > Soil > Wetlands > Peat | place: Sweden: Abisko, Stordalen Mire... | reverse complement strand
GGGCTGTGATGGAAAGGCAACCTGAAAGTGAAGAGGCGAGACCCGTGGCATCGGGCGAACGCGCCGTCAAAAGCGGCGGCTGACCTGGTGCTAATGGTGGAGACGCGAAAGAAAATCATAGGCGTGTCTCAACCTGGTTCGCAGGCCGGTGGCGCAACCACCAGTTGAAGCGAGCTGAAAAGCCTCACTTGAAATTCAGCGGCCGAAAGGCGCTGGACGGCCCTGCTACGAGGCCGAAAACTCCGCTTGCCGTGGAGAATGGCGTCGGGAAGCTGACAGCCCCTGAAAAGGGCGCGCCGAATGTCAGCATGGGAAAGAGAGACTGGCGCACTCCCATCCCCCATTTGTCCCTGTTCGACCGCAAGGTCGGGCAGGGACTTATTGTTTTAGAAAACATCCTCGTCCTTCGTTCTTCACCTCGCAATCGAAAAACGAGGACGAGGACGAGAATGAGAATGAGAATGAAAAAAGCCGCCGCTGGATTTCAGCGACGGCTTTTGATTTTACAAATTTCATGCAAAATGCCACGGAGGGCGATACTCGCGGGTCAGCAATTTACTGGCGTCTTTGTCGTGAAGAAATTTCTCGTGTTTGACATCCCAATGGATTTTCCGCCCGACGAGCATGGAGATCAAGCCGAGATGGCCGGGAATCGCCGAATGATGGGCCGTTTGCACCGGCGTGATCGTTGGCCGGCGCGACTTGACGCAGTCGAGAAAATTCCGCTGGTGGCCCGGTGATTCGTAGAGCTTCACCTTACGAAGTTCTTCGGGCAGCGATTTGCCTTTTTTCCATTCCGGATTGGAAACATTAAGTTTTTCTCGGTCCACCCAGACCCAGCCTTCGGTGCCGATCCATTTGCAACCGCTCTTGATGTCGTCATAACCGCCGGCGATGGTCATGGTGATGTTGCGCGGATATTTGAGTTCAATCCGGTATTTCGTGCAGGTGTTCCAGATGGCATCGGCGGGCGGAAAATCACCGTGACCTTCGATTTCCGACGGTCCAGAGCGGTCAAAGTCCAATCCCCAGTGGGCGATGTCGCAATGATGACCGATCCAATCCATCAACTGGCCACCCCCGGTGTTGTCATTCCAGCGCCAGTCCTTGTGAAGCCGGGCATGAATGTATGGCTCCATTTGTGACGGCCCGATCCAGAAGTTGTAATCAAGTTCCGCTGGCGGCTCTTGCACTGCGAGATTCCATGCGGCAGTGCCGGGCACCACTTGGGCGGGGCTGGTGTATTTTTCCGGCAGACCCGCCAGTTTTTGCAACAGCGCCGGCTCGGCATCGGCAAAATCATTGTGCCCGCCCGGCAATCCGACCTCGACGTGCGAGACTTCGCCGATCAAGCCATTGCGGACGATTTCCGCCGCTTTGTGGAAATTGCTGACGGAACGCTGCCACGAACCTGTCTGCCAGATGATTTTATTTTTCTCGACCGCATGAACAATGGCCTGCTGCTCGGCAATGGTTTTCGCCAGCGGCTTTTCGCCATAGACATCTTTTTTGCGCCGCGCCGCCTCGATGGCGACCAGTGCGTGCCAGTGGTCCGGCACCGCGATCATGACGGCGTCAATGTCATCGCGCGCCAGCAGTTCCCGGTAATCATGATAACCTTTGCAGTCCTTGGTTTGATAATGGTCGTTGATCATGCCGACCGCATCCTGCAAATGATTGGCGTCCAGATCACACGCCGCCACCACCTGGCAGTCGTCTTCAACCAGAAATGATTTGGTATTGCTTGGCCCCTGCCACCCCATGCCAATCACACCGAGATTGATGCGGTTGGACGGCGCGGTCTTGCCGTCACCGCCGAAGACGCTGCTCGGAAGTATGGTGGGTAGAACAAGCGCGGCGCCGGCAGTTTTCAAAAATTGTCGGCGGTTAAAATCATATTTCTGTTTCATCGGTTCAAGGCAATCGTGCGGTTGACGTATATTATTTTGGACAACTCCAATTATCCGAACCCGTGCCGGCTGAAAAGCTATTTATTTGACGACAATTGATGACAGCCGGCGGCGCTTTGGAACGGATGCTTCCTGATACCGTCATTTTTAAGTCAAACATCCAAATGATGCGGATGAATTAAAGCTTGCCCGCGAACGCCTTTTCGCCAAGATTTCGAGAGCAGCACGATTAACCACCAACCAAATATTTTATGGGACGCATCTACAACAACATCATCGAAACCGTCGGCCGCACGCCGCTCGTCAAACTCAACAAGGTCACCGCCGGCGCCGGCGCAACTATTCTGCTCAAATGCGAATTTTTCAATCCGCTCGGCAGCGTCAAGGACCGCATCGGCGCGGCGATGATCGAGGACGCCGAGAAGCGCGGCATTCTCAAGAAGGACACCATCATCATCGAGCCGACTTCCGGCAACACCGGCATCGCGCTCGCGTTCGTCGCGGCGGCGAAAGGTTATCAGCTCATTCTCACGATGCCCGAAACGATGTCGGTCGAACGCCGCACGTTGCTGGCGATGCTCGGCGCGAAGCTCGTGCTGACGCCCGGCGCGGAAGGCATGAAAGGCGCGATTGCCAAGGCCGAGGCGCTGGCCAAGGAAACGCCGAACTCGTGGATTCCGCAGCAGTTCAACAATCCGGCCAACCCGGCCATTCACTCCAAGACCACCGCCGTCGAATTGTGGGAAGACACGGATGGCAAAATTGACATTCTGGTTTCAGCCGTCGGCACGGGTGGCACCATCACCGGCTGCGTGGAAGTTCTCAAGCCGAAGAAGCCGTCGTTCCAGGCCATCGCGGTGGAGCCGAAGGATTCGCCGGTCATTTCGCAGACGCTCGCAGGGCAGCCGGTCAAGCCCGGCCCGCACAAGATCCAGGGCACGGGCGCGGGTTTCGTTCCGCAGAATTTACATTTGAAGGACAGCGCCGGCAATCCGCAGATTGTCGAGTGCGTGCAGGTTTCCAACGACGACGCGTTTGCGATGGCGCGGCGGCTGGCGAAGGAGGAGGGCATTTTGGTCGGCATTTCCACCGGCGCGAATGTCGTCGCCGCGATTGAGGTGGCCAACCGTCCGGAGAACAAGGGCAAGACGATTGTGACGATTGCCTGCTCGACCGGCGAACGTTACTTGAGCACACCGCTTGCCGCCGAAGCGCGCGCCGCGGTGGGCGGATAAAATTGTGGACGAATCAAAAAAAGCACTTCGCAAAGCTTACCGCGCTCACATGCGTTCGGAATCCTGGAGCGTGTTGCTGTTTGCCGTCGTGCTTTACGTCATGACCTTTTTGGGCGTGGCGTTTTTTATGTTGGTTGACAGCCTGATCGGCGGTTGGTTTTTCAACGTCCACCACACCGCCGATGAAGCGCCGCTGGCAATCGCTTGTTTCTGGGCCAATCTCATCCTGACCATTTTCCTGATTGCCATCGCGGTCTTGTATGTTTCAGGCGGCCCGGCGGGGATTCCTTTTCTATCAGCCAAGAAAAATGGAAACAACGAAACCTGACAAATCGCCGAAGCAGGCGCGGCGGTGGGGGGATAAAATAGGTTCGCGCCCCTTTTTCTTTTGCTATCAAAAAACATGAAAACGACAATTGCAATCATTGGCCTTTGGATTGCTTGTTCTGGAATTACATCGGCGCAAACTAATCAACTCACGACGAATTCCGTCTCCACCAATTCCATCTCCAAACAAACAGAGAAGCCATTGACGATTGGCGGAAAATTGGTCAAGACGGTGCACTTAGATAAAGTTCAGCCGGACGGACTTCTGGTATCCTATACGACCACAGATGGAGGTTTTGGGACGAAGGTTTTTTATTTTGAGAACTTCCCAGCATCGGTTCAGAAACAATACGGCTACGACCCTAAAAAAGCCGCCGACTTTGAGGCCAGTAAAAAAGAAGCGAACGCTCAAGTGTCGCAACAGATGATTGCGGACGATGATGCAGCAAAGGTGACTATTGCAGAGCGAAATCTTAAAGATAGCGAGGACAGACTTAAAGAGAGTGAAGACCGAGCCGCCGTTTTGAAAGAGCAGTATGACGATGAAATAAAGGAGCAGCAATTACAGGCAGCGCAAAGAGCCGCTGACGCGCAAGAACGACAGGCGAACGCAATAGAGCAGCAAAATTTTCAACAAGTGCAAACACAACAAAAGCTGGACGATATTGAGTGGGATTTAAGGTGGTATAAATATTGATTAGGACATTCGTGATTTCCCGCTGGAAAATTTTCTGCCTGGCTTGCATCTGCAATCATCCAATAAACATGAGTGAGACTGCTTGGAATGGGATTTACATGGTTATCGGTGCTGGTTTGTCCGCTTTGTTCGGAATTTTTGCTGGCCGGTATCAGCGTTGTGCTTCCCAAAAAGAGGAGTTTAGATTTTTCATATCCTCGAAAATAATGAAAGTCCATAAAAGTGGTTTTATTGCGTTTTACCGTGATTCAAAACCCGAAATCCAGTTGCAGATGATTCGGCTCAATTTGTTTTTGTGGAGTTGGGAACGCAATAAAATCAATTCCGCATGGAGCGCGTTCTGCGCTATTAAAGAAGAAGATTTAGCCGACCAAAATGAAACCGAGGAATACTGGCTTGATTTGTTTGAGGAAATTAAGCCAGGCCATGAGGCAAGAGAAAAATGTCCAAGCGTCATTTTGAAGCGTCATTTAATTAAATTTTTGAAGGTTTAATTGATTTGCGTTAAATGCATACTCCCGAAAATACTTGTTGCATTCACGCACGTTTCCGCGTAGTAATCAGGCCGTCGAAGGTTTTGTTAGTCCTGTTTATCGGGACGACTTCCCAAGTTCAACAATTCAATACAGCGGTTTAGGGATTATTCCGGCCTTCGCGCACACATTATGAGCAGTCCTGAAATCAAGGGTGATAAAGCACCCACCAACGGGGATCGACCACCCGGCAACACCGACAAAGCCGCCAACCACGGTTCCGGCCACTTGGAAATTTCCGAGAAGGGCTTCGGTTTCCTGCGCACCGCCGCCAACCATTATCATCCCAAGCCGACCGACATCTTCGTCACGCCCGACACCATCCGCCGCAATTTTTTGCGCGAGGGCAGCCACGTTGTCGGCACCACGCAGCCGCCGCATCGCGGCACCAGCCCGCAGCTCAAGACCGTCGAGAAGGTCAACGACATGCCGTTCGAAGATTACACGAAGGTCGTCCGCTTCGAGAACCTGACGAGCATTGACCCGATTGAAAAATTTCAGCTCGAAACCACGCCGGACCTGATCGAGACGCGCGTGATTGACCTCGTCACGCCCATCGGCAAGGGCACGCGCGGCATCATCGTCGCGCCGCCGCGCACCGGCAAGACCACCATCCTCAAGCAGATTTGCAACGCCATTACCACAAACCATCCCGATGTCCACGCGATGGTGCTGTTGATTGACGAGCGCCCGGAGGAAGTGACGGACTTCCAGCGCTCCGTGACGGCCGAAGTCGTCGCGTCCTCGAACGACATGGATCTGGACACGCACGTCCGGCTCTCGCGCTTCATGATCGAGCGCTGCCGGCGCATGGTGGAAGTCGGCAAGGATGTTTTCGTGCTGCTGGATTCGCTCACCCGCGTGGCCCGCGCCTATAACAGTGTTCACAGCGGCAGCGGCCGCACGATGTCCGGCGGCGTGGACGCCCGCGCGCTGGAAATCCCGCGCAAGATGTTCGCCTCCGCGCGCAAGATCGAAAACGGCGGCTCGCTGACGATTCTCGCCACGGCGCTGGTGGACACCGGTTCGCGCATGGATGAACTGATTTTTCAGGAGTTCAAAGGCACCGGCAACATGGAACTGATCTTGGACCGCAAACTATCCGACCGCCGCCTGTATCCCGCGATTGACATTCCGAAGTCCGGCACGCGCAAGGAGGAAAAACTGTTCGCACCCAAAAATCTCGAAGCCATCCGCAAGCTGCGCCGCACAATGGTGGACTTGAATCCCATCGAGGCGATGGAGACGCTCACCGCCGCGCTCAAGAAGCACAAGACCAACGACGAACTGCTGGCGAAGATGTCCGTCGGGACGTGATTGATTCAATCCAAATTATAGCAAGCAAAGCACTCACCAGTCGGTAAATTAACCAGTATTCGCCAAGAGCTATTTCCAACACACTTTTCGTTTATCATTAAGTTGTGGAATTGCGGTCCAGGCATACCTCCCAATGACGGCAACAATTCACCGGCCCGCTGTTGCCGCCAGCCACTGTAGCCAGGAAGAGAATGACCCACGAAGTCTGTTGCTTCCCGTGGAGTCAGACTAAAACTTATGACCATTGCATCTTCTTGGTCATTGACGACAATATGTGAAGCTGTTGCCGGCATTTCAAAACCGCTTCGCTTAAACAATTGTCTGGCAGAAAGGAAGTCGTCCCCGAAGAAGAGCCAAATCAGTCCTAAAAGGAGCAAACATCCTGCTCCAATAGCAAGGCGCACCCGCATTGTCATAAATGTGGCATTTCTCATGATTGCAACGAACTCTTACAGTGAAAACTATTTATTAATATACGAACAATTCCTCGTTTATTAAACTCAATCAAAACGTTGAGCACAACAACTACTGAAAAAACTTCATCGCTCCATTCGCGCCCGCCGCTGGAGCGGATGCTGCGGATTCATCAGGCGCTTCAGGCCGGTGGATTTCCCAACGCCAGCAAGCTCGCGCGCGAGGTCGAGGTTTCCACCAAGACCATCCACCGCGACATCGAGTTCATGCGCGACCGATTAAACCTGCCGATTGAATTCGCCCCGGCCAACAACGGCTATTTTTACGACGGCGAAGTCAGCGGCTTTCCGACGATGCAGATCACCGAGGGCGAAATTTTTGCGCTCGTCGTCGCGGAAAAAGCGTTGCAACAATATCGCGGCACCAGCTTCGAGAAACCGCTGCTCTCTGCGATCAAAAAAATGGAACAGGCTTTGCCCGATACCATTTCGCTCAACCTCGCCGACATCGAGCAGACCATTTCCTTCCGCACGCGCGCCGAACCGATTCTGAATCTGGAAATCTTCGATACGCTCGCCAAGGCCGTCGCGCAGCGGCAGCAACTGGAATTGCATTACCGCAAGCCCGGGCAGCCGGCGGAGAAGCGGCTCGTGGACGCTTACCATCTGGCGAACATCAACGGCGAATGGTATCTCTTCGCCTATGACCACGCGCGCAAGAATCTGCGCACTTTCGTTCCGGCCCGCATCCAGTCCGTCAAGCCGACGGGCAAAATCTTTGAACGCATGCAAAAATTTTCCCTGGAAAAACGCTTGCGCGGCAGTTTTGGCGTCCACGCCGGCGAAGGTGAATTTGAAGTCGTCATCCGCTTCAACGCCCGCGCCGCCGACTACATCCGCGAAAAGAAATGGCATCCGTCGCAGACCTTGCGCGACTTGAAGGACGGCGGCGCGGAATTGAAGCTGAAGCTGTCCAGCCTGGCCGAAGTGCAGCGATGGGTCTTGAGCTGGGGCGGCGATGCGACAGTCCTGAAGCCGCGCGAACTGGTCGAGTCTGTCCGGCGATCGGCAAAAAGAATCTTGCAAGTTGAGCAATAGAGGTTTTATTTGTCCAAATCGGTGAAGATAATACTCACATTGGTCGGGTTATTTGTTGCGGGAACACTTTGTGCCCAGCAATACTCAATTAATTGGTATAAAATCTCCGGCGGTGGCGGCACCAGCACCGGCGGCGTTTATGCCGTCAGCGGCACTATCGGCCAGCCGGATGCGAGCGGCGCGATGAGCGGCGGCAATTATTCCGTGACCGGCGGCTTCTGGTCGCTGATCCAGGTGGTGCAAACGCCCGGCGCACCGCTGCTCACGATCAGCTATTCTGGCAATCAGGCCATCGTGTCGTGGGATTCATCAGTGACGGGCTGGGCACTCCAGACCAACAACAATCTCTCCACCGGCACTTGGGGCAACTATCTTGGTGCCGTCGTCAACAACAGCGTGACCAATGCGCCGCCGACGGGGACGGTCTTCTTTCGGCTGGAGAAATAGGAAGATTTTTCCAAGTTGGCAGGATTCAAAATCGTGATACATTCATCCGGTCATGAGAAGTAATTCGTTTGTTTGGCTGGCTGGCGTTTTGATCCTGCTGGCCACGGTGACTGCGCTGCAAGCCCAAGGCACGGCGTTCACTTATCAAGGCCGGCTCAACGACAGCGGCAGCCCGGCAACCGGTAATTACGACCTGACGTTCACGCTTTATAATTCCACCATCAATGTGGCCGGGCCGCTCACCAATTCCGCCGTGGCGGTGACGAACGGCTTGTTCACCACGCAGTTGAATTTTGGTTCGGGCATTTTCACCGGCACAAATTACTGGCTGCAGATCGGTGTGCGGAGCAATGGAGTCGCCACCGCCTTTACCGCATTGTCGCCGCTCCAGCCGGTGACGCCCGCGCCGTATGCGATTTTTGCCAACACGGCCAGCAACCTGTCCGGCACGCTGCCGTCGTCGCAATTGAGCGGTGCTGTGCCGTCGTCGCAAATCAGCGGCACCTATTCGGGTCCGGTGGTTTTCAGCAACAGCGCGAATACTTTCATCGGCACGTTCAGCGGCACCGGTTCGAGCGTGAGCAACCTGAACGCGTCGCAATTGACCACCGGCACCGTGGCCGACGGGCGGCTGTCGACGAACGTGGCGCTGCTGAATGGAAACCAGACTTTCACCGGCGCGAATACGTTCACGAATTTATATGGGAACAGTTTTTCCGGCAGCTTTTTTGGGAACGGACTCATTGGCTGGATTGTGACGAATGGCACGACGTTCCAGGCGCAGATTGATCACGGCTATCTGCTGACCAATTCTCAACTGGTGACGGTGACGCTGCCGGCCACGGCGAATCCGGGCGACATCGTGCGCATTTCGGGCACGGGGGCGGGTGGCTGGCAGACCGCGCAAAATGCCGGCCAGTCTATCTTCGGCAGTTTTCTGAGCTACGCCAATTCATATTGGACATCGGTGCAAACTGGCGACAACTGGCAGTCCGTCGCCATGTCGGCGGACGGGACCAAACTGGTGGCCGCCGCATCTGGAAATTTGGTGATTTATTCAGGCGGAGTCGCGTCGTCATATCCGGCAACCGCGTCAAGCGTTGCTTCATCGGCGGACGGAAGCAAATTATTCGCGGTGGTTGGCACCGCCACCGGCGGCAGCGGCGGCATCTTGGTTTATACCAACTCGACCACAAGCTGGTTGCAGCCGGGCGGTTCGCCTACTGGCAACTTCCAATCCATTGCGTGCTCGGCGGATGGCACGCGCGTGGTTGCGGTTGTCAAAGGCGGCTCTATTTATACGTCCGCCAATTCAGGCAGCACCTGGACGCTACAGGGCAGCAGCCTGAATTGGATTTCCGTTGCCTCATCGGCCAACGGTAGCAACCTGGTCGCTGCGGTGTATGGCGGCGGCATTTACACTAATTACGGGACAACTTGGACGGCAACCAGCGCGGCAAGCAAAAACTGGATTTCGGTCGCCTCGTCCGCAGATGGCTCGAAACTGGTTGCCGCAATTTACGGCGGCGGCATTTACACCTCCGCCAATGCGGGTTCAACGTGGCAGCTCACTAGTGCGCCGACCGCGAACTGGTATGCCGTGGCGTCCTCCGCCGACGGCGTAAAACTCGCGGCGGCGGTGAACGGCGGCGGGATTTATTTTTCGGGTAATTCCGGTGCGACGTGGACGCCGCAAACCGGTGCGCCGGTGAAATACTGGCTTTCCATCGCGTCCTCGGCTGACGGCACCCGGTTGGCGGCGGCGGTTTACAACCCCGCCAGCGGACTCTACGTCTCGCAAGCTTCAACGCAGGTCGCGAGCACGACGGGAACCAACGGTTTTGTGGCCGGCGGTCCCGGCTCGGCGGTGGAATTGCAATACATCGGCAATGGAAAATTCATGCCGGTGAGTTCGGCGGGAACCATCTGGGCGAATTGAATCGGGGCGCGTTCTCTTAAATTTTGAACTTCCCGGACTGTTGCAGAAATTTTTTTGGGTTCGCGAAAATCACCTTTTCAATTGCGCCGGCAAGATGTCCGCGCCGTTTCATTTCCAACGCCGTCTTCGGCACGGCGAGCGGATCGCTCACGCCCCAGTCGCACGCGCTGTTCAGCCAGAGCCGCTCGTGGCCGTAAATTTCCAGGATGTCAATCGCCCGCGCCGGCGTGCATTTCGTTTCGGGATATAGCGTCATGCCCGCCCACATGCCGGCGTCCAGAACCATCTCGACCGTGTGTTCCTCGACATGGTCAATAATGACGCGCTCCGACCGGATGTGCCGGTTGTTCTTTAAAACTTCGAGGATCAGCCGCGTGCCTTTCAATTTATCTTCCAGGTGCGGCGTGTGAACTAAAATCAGCTGATCGTGTTTCGCCGCGAGTTCCACCTGCATTTCCAGCACGCGTAATTCGTTCCGCGAATTTTTGTTCAATCCGATTTCGCCGATGCCGAGCACGTTGGGCTGGTCGAGAAATTTCGGGATCAGCGCGATGACTTCCTCGGCGAGCTTCACATCCTCGGCTTCCTTGGAGTTGATGCAGAGCCAGCAGAAATGTTTCAGGCCGAACTTCGCCGCACGTTTCGGTTCGTGCTCCGTGAGCTGGCAGAAATAATCGTGAAAGCCGTCGGGCGAACTGCGGTCGAAACCCGCCCAGAACGCCGGTTCGCAGACCGCCTCGCAGCCGGCGAGTGCCATGCGCTCGTAATCATCTGTCGTCCGGCTGACCATGTGGGCGTGCGGTTCGATGTATTTCATTGAAGTGCGAAGTGAGAAGGTCAAAGTGCGAATTTACTTTTTGAAAGCTCCGCACGCGCCCTTGCCCGCCGCTTTGGCAATTGGTTTAGTCGTCAGATCGCTGAATGCGAGCAAAACTTCCGTTGTGCTTTGTTTCGATTTTAGCTTGCCTAGCGCGGCGCGGAAACTTTTCAGGCGGAAATCTTCCTGGCCATCCGCGCGTTCCACGCGGTCGAGGAAGGCGGCGAGTTCGATGAGCTTGTGCCGCGCTTCGAGAAAGTAGAGGTCAAGGATTTTTTGCTTGGTCATGCGAGTTTTGGAAAAAATTCTTTCGCCGTCCGGCAAGTTGCCGCACTCAATTCCTCGAGCGAACAGTTTTTCACCTGCGCGACGGTTTCGGAAATTTCCTTCACATAGGCCGGTTCGCAGCGCTTGCCGCGAAAAGGTACCGGCGCGAGATACGGGCAGTCGGTTTCCAGCATGAACCGGCCCAGCGGCGCGGCGGCAACGGCGTCGCGGACATATTGTGCGTTCTTAAACGTGACGATGCCGGTGAAGCTGACGAGCGAGCCGATTTCAAAAACCTGCCGCATCCGTTCCACGGTTTCACCAAAGCAATGGAACACGCCGCGCGTCTTGCCAATGAAAGGCTTCATCAGCGCGATCGTGTCGTCCCATGCGGTGCGCTGGTGGATGATGCAATTCAAGTTGGATTCGGCAGCCACTTCCAGATGCTGCTGGAAAATCTCCGCCTGTCTTTCCTTGTAGCGCGCATCGGCGGCGGCGGTGAACTCCGGTTTTTCACTCGGCAAATGGTGATAATCTAAACCGGTCTCGCCAATCGCGACTACTTTCGGATGTCTGGCGAATTCACGCAGGGCAGGGCGCAAATCGTCCGGCGCGCTCGACGCCTCGGTCGGATGCCAGCCGACGGCGGCATAGACATTTGGAAATTTTTCGGCGAGCCGGACGGCGCGTTCGCTGCTTTCGAGACTGGTCCCGATGGAAATGATTTTGACGATGCCGGCTGCCAGCGCATGCGCGACAACTTCCGGCAAATCCGGAGCGTAGTTCGAATAATCCAGATGCGCGTGCGTGTCGAAGAAGACGACCATGGCTGAATTAAAAATTAGAAATGCAAAATGAAAAGCTATTTCGCGGGCACATTCGTGCCGGTGATTTTCACCCGGAGCGCCGCCAGCGTGTTGATGATGAATTCCCGGCCCGGATAATCCGGGGCTTCCGCGAGGAGCTTCTGATAATTTTCCGCCGCCTCGGTGATGCGGCCTTCCGCCTGGAGCTTGTCACCGAGCGTGAGCCGGAGCCGGATGCGTTGTTGTGGTGACGGATTTAATTTCAGTGCGTTTTGCCAGGTTAAAATTGCCGAGGACGGTTTACCCTGCGTTTCGTAAAGGTCGGCAAGTTTTTCGGTGAGCACGGCGCTATTGGTGGCCGCGTCGAGATTTTCGAGGATCCCCGAAATTTCGGTCAGGCGCGCGCCGTGGGCGAGGCCCAGATCCACGAGGCGCAGGTAGGACCATTCATCGAGCGGATTGTGCGCGCGAGAAAGCTCTGCGTGCAGCTTTTGCGGCGATTTCCCGAATGGCCGGTAAAGCGGGTCGCCAATCACCGTGGTTTGCCAGGACAAAACCGGTTGCGCCGCCCACGCCGCTTCGCCGAAGGTGTAGCCGCGTCCAAAGGTCTGCAAAAAAACCGCGACGTTCGGCGTGGCTCCAAGATAGGGTTCATTGACGCAGCCCATCGTGCAGGTTGCGCCCTTCGCCACCAGCGGGCCGCACCAGCATCGGGTCGTGCTGCGGATGGTGGATGCGCTGAAAGAATGAAGGTGATAGGCAAACGCACCGGGCATGAACTCGACTTTCGGCAGGGCGAACGGGCCGGAAGCATCCGAATCATACCAGCCGCAGTAAATCGCAATCTGACTCATAGGAAAACTGGCGGGAAATGTCTCCGGCTTGTCGTCCACCGTCGTCTCGAATCCCAGTTCGCGGCTGATCTGCGCGGCGGTGAGAATCCATTGGTCACCCAAATAGTAGCTGTTGGTTGGCTCCAGGCCGCGTGCATCAAAATAAGCACGGCCCCACAAGCCGTCGTGCTCGGCCTGTAGAGCTTTGTCCACCAGGCCGTTCGCAATTCCCGCCGTTGGCCCGTCGAGCCGCGCGACGATAAGGAAACCATTGGTCGGGTTGAACATGGCGGCGTTCGTTGAACCGTAAAGCCAGTTGGGAACAACGCCGGTCAGCGGAAATTGCATTTGCGACAGCGGAAGCCAGGTCAGTTCGGAATCCACAGCGGCCTGATTGCGGCGTAACTCCGGCTGTGTTTTTTCGGCGATGGCTTCATGAATGGTCGGATCTTCGCTGATTTTCAGCGGCACGCCGTAGCACAAAACCGCGTAGCGGATTTTGGAGGCCACCACCTTGCGCACGGCCCGGTCCGGCTGGTTGTTTGTCCCGCGATAAAAGGTCATGTCCAGTTTCCAGAGACCGTCCGCCTCCAGTTTTTTGGCCAGCGGCTGCTGAAGCGTGTCGCGAAATTCGGCGCGCGACATTTCTTCATTTGTCGTCAGCTCGAAGCCGTAGATTTGTTTTACCGGAACCTGGCGCATCTGAGTGTAATGCTCCGCGACAGTTTTGGATTCCGGCACCCGTGAATTATAAATCACCACCACTTCATCGCCAGCGGCGCGTGCCTGCAACGGCACGGTGGCCAGCAGGCACAGGATCATCCACGTTCCAAAATTATTCATGCGGTGAATTAGACCACATGCCGGTTGCCCGGTTCAATGCTATTTGCCGAACAGCGCTTCGTGCATGCCCGGCAGCGGCTTGCTATTTTTATTATCCCAATAGCAAAAATTGGCGTTCCAATCCCAGATAGCCCAGCCAATTTTCTCCTGTTCCGCCGCGCGTCGGAACGCGGCATAAAAATTTGCGCGCCACTGCTGGTCGGCCTTGGTGTAGGCGCCGAATTCGCCGAGGTGAACTGGACGACCATAATAATCCGACCATGCGCGGATGTATTTCAACTTGCCGGTGAACGCCAGCGGGCTGCTCGGATTTTGCGCGGTCGGCAGCGTGTTGTATTTCTGGATCCATTCCAGCACCCACGGCTTCAAATCCAGTTTCGGGTCGGGCACGAGCGGCTTCGCCGGCGGACCGGGAAAAATGATGCCGGTCTGTTGCACGTCCGCCGTCGTCCAGCCCGCGCCCTGATGCGTGAAGTGAAACGGTTCGTAGCAATGCACGGAAACGATGACGTTGTCGTCCGGCGGCAGCACCAGATTTTTCAACTCGTCAATGCTGCCCCAGCCGCCCGGCTCGACAAAAATCGTCCGCTTCGGATTCGTCTCGCGAATCTGTGCGATGGCGCGGGCATAAATCGGATTCATCAGCGCCGTCGTCGCGTTTTCGTGCGGTTCGTTGTCGAGTTCAAAGGCCAGCTTCTTCGGGAAATCTTTGTAATGCACCGCGATCTGTTTCCAGATGGCGAGAAATTCATCCGTTCCGGCCGCCGGATCCTTGTCGAGCTTGTTGAAATGATGAATGTTTATCATCACCGCCAGCCCGTCACGCAGCGCATTGGTGACGATGAAATCCACGCGGTAAAAAATTTCGGGCGACAGCGCATAATCGGGTGCCGGCCCGGCATACTGATGCCAGCCAATCGGCACGCGCACATGATCGAATCCCTCACGTTTCATTTGCGCGAGATCCTCGGCACTAATCTTGACGCCCTTGCCAAAATATTCCTTCGGTGCTTCGAGATAATCGCCCAGATTGGCGCCACGCAAAAAAATTTTGGCCGCGCGATAAGCCGGAGTGTGGTGGCTGGCGATCGGTTGAAGACCCGGAGGGTTTTCCGGGGTGAACACATTAATATTCGTGACGGCTTGGGCGGCTGAAGAAAGAACCGACAGTTGCATTACGAGAAAAGCCAGTCCGATGGGAAGATTTGGTTTCATTGCGGTTAATGTTAGCCCGATGCCGTTTGCCCGTCTTGTCCACAGAAATCATCACACGCCATCCGCTCAAGTTTGCGAATCACTTTGAACTTTCAAGCCGTCCCAAGCCAGGGTCACACCCAGCGGCAATTCCGCCTGCGCCAGGTCATGATCGTAATCGTGGGTGAGATGCGTGAAAAAAGTTTTGGCTGCGCCGATGCGCCGCGCCGCCGTGAGCGCTTCGTCGAGGCACATGTGCGTTGGGTGTGGTTTATAGCGCAGCGCGTCCAGCACGGTGATTTCCACGCCTCGGACTTTTTCCAGCGCGGTGTCAGGAACTTCCTTACAGTCGCTCAAATAAGCCAGCCGCTTTCGTCCGGCCTGCTCAAACAAAAACCCCGTCGTCGTCATTTTCCCATGTGGCAAATCGAGCGGCGTGATTTTCAAATCGCCGATTTTAAACGGGCCGGTGATGACATGTTCCTCCGGTTTGAAATAGCCTTTCGGCCACGGACCTTGATGAAAGGCATATATGAACACCCGCCGCAAATGCGCCATCGTCGCCTCGCTAGCATAAATCGGCAGTGTCGTGTCGCCGCGGAGATCGCAGAACCGCCGGCAGTCATCCATCCCGAGGATGTGGTCGGCGTGCGCGTGTGTGACCAGCACGGCGTCCAGCCAGTTGATTTTTTCGCGCAGGCACTGGATGCGGAATTCCGGCGTCGTGTCCACGACGAGTTTCACTTGTTCCGTTTCAACGTAAATCGAGGGCCGCGTGCGCCAGTTCTTCGGGTTGGCGAGAAATTCCGGCGGATATTCCTTGCCGATCAGCGGCACGCCTTGTGATGTGCCGGAGCCGAGAAATGTGAAGGAAAATGACATGGTTAAAATTTTCTTTTGCCGAATGGTGGCGCAACCGTCAAATTCAGCGAGACGAATTTAACATGTTGACCACGCTCCGCATTAAAAACCTCGCGCTCGTGAGTGATCTCACGCTGGAGCTTCAGCCCGGCTGCAACGTCATCACCGGCGAAACCGGCGCGGGTAAGTCCATCATCATCGGTGCGCTCAATCTTGTCCTTGGCGAACGCGCCGACCGTACGCTCATCCGCAGCGGCGAAGAAGGCTGTTCTGTCGAGGCCATGTTTGACATAAAAAAACTTCGCGCGCCGCTGAAAAGTTTTCTGGAGGAAAACGGACTTGAACCGTGCGAGGAAAATCAACTCGTGCTTAAGCGCACTTTCACAGCCGCCGGAACCAACCGTCAGTTCGTCAACGGCTCGGCGACCACGCTCGCTACACTCGGCAGCATTGGCGAATGGCTCGTGGACATGCACGGCCCGCACGACCACCAGTCGCTGCTACATACCACGAAGCAACTTTTGATTCTTGATGCCTTCGGCGGACTGGAAAAAGAGCGCGAAGCATTTAGTGAACTCGTCCGCCGTCGCGCCATTTTGGAAAATGAAAAGTCCGCGCTGATCGTGGATGAAAAAACTTACGCGCAGCAACTGGATTTACTGCGTTTTCAAGTGCAGGAGATTTCCGCCGCGCGCTTGCAGCCGGACGAGGACAAATCCGTCGAGGAGGAATTCAACCTCGCCAGCAATGCCGCGAAGCTGCTGCAATTGAGCCAGGCTGCGCTCGACGCCTTGAGCGAAAATGAAAATTCATTGCTCACGCAGTCCGGCCTCATCGGCCGCGTGCTCTCCGAACTTCAGCGCGTGGATGCCGGCGCGGCGAATCTGGTCGCGTTGCACGCGCAGGCCGGCGAGGCTTTGCGCGAGTTGCAGACCGAGCTTTCGCGCTACGCCGACAAGGTGGACGTGGATCCGGCACGACTCGCGGAACTGGAAGAGCGCTTGAATCTCCTCCACTCGCTCAAGCGCAAATACGGCGCGACGCTGGCGGAAGTCATGGCGTTCGGCGACGAGGCGAAGCAGAAATTGTCGGCGCTCGAAAGCCGCGACGCCGAACTCGCCCGGCTCAATGCCGCGCTGGAAAAACTGGATGCGGAAATTCAAAACGCCGGCAAAAAACTTTCCGCCGCGCGCAAGAAAGTGATTCCGCAGCTTGCCAAGGCCGTCGGCAAACAGCTTGAAGATTTGGGATTCAAACAGAGCAAGTTTGATGTGGCGATTACCAGCGAATTTCAAATTGCGAATTTCAAATCTCAAATTCCCCAGGCCGGCCTCGATGAAATTGAATTCCAGTTCGCGCCCAACCTCGGCGAGCCAGCCAAGCCGCTGCGCGCCATCGCGTCGTCCGGCGAAATGGCGCGGGTGATGTTGGCGCTCAAAACCGTGCTGGCGGCGGAGGACGAAATCCCGGTTCTGGTTTTTGACGAGGTGGACGCCAATGTCGGCGGCGAGACGGCGAACGCGGTGGGCGAAAAGATGAAGCAGATCGCCGCCAAGCGGCAGGTGTTGTGCATCACGCATCTGCCGCAGGTGGCCGCGCCGGCGGACGCGCATTACGTCGTGACCAAGCAAATCCGCGAGGGCCGGACGATTTCGGAGATTACGCTGCTCGACAAAAAATCCCGCGTGACCGAACTGGCGCGGATGCTGGGCGGCCAGACCGAGGCGGCAAGAAAACACGCCGAGGCGTTGTTGAAATATTTTAGCGGTTAGGTTGCGGCTTCATGATACAAACCACTTTCGCTGACGAAACCAGACAGATGACCAATAAGCTATAAACAAAACTACGAAAGCTGAAGCCAAGCAAACTATGATGGCCTTCTCGCCCATGCTGACAACCGGAATTTTAAGACAAACTCCGACTAGGAAGCTGGCGGTGATCAACACAATAACTCCGAAACCAAGATACCAAGCAAAAATCCGGCGCGTCCAGATTCCGGCTGCCACCAAAATATATAAAATGCCAGAAAAAATATCGAATAGCACCAATGGCCAATGAGGACTGGTGCCAACAGGGAAGTATCGCACCAACGCCTCTAGATGCAGAATGCCAAACAGAGCAAATATAATGGCTGCGATTTTCATACGGTGGCTTTACTTGAAATATGCGGCGCGTTTTGCAGCCTAAATTCGATTATTCGACCATATATCGGTTCAGGTTTCAGCTTCAATAAGGCAGCGGAAACTTCGCCGTCAGCTCGCGGACGCGGGCACGGACTTTGTGCGCGGTGTCCACGTTTTTAATGTCCATCAGCACTTCGGAAATCATGTCGGCAATCGCCGCCATTTCCGCTTCCTTCATGCCGCGCGTGGTGCAGGCGGGCGAGCCGAGCCGGATCCCGCTGGCCTGGAACGGCGAGCGCGTCTCGTTCGGAATCGTGTTTTTGTTCACCGTGATGCCGGCTTCGTCCAGTGCGATTTGCGAATCCTTGCCGGTGATGCCTTTCGCGCCGACGTCCACGAGCATCAGGTGGTTGTCCGTGCCGCCGCTGACGAGCCGGTAGCCGTTGCGCTTCATGCCGTCGGCCAGCGCGGCGGCATTTTTCACAATTTGCTGCTGATAATTTTTGAACGTCGGTTGTAGCGCTTCATGGAAACAAACCGCCTTGCCGGCGATGACGTGTTCGAGCGGGCCTCCCTGGATGCCGGGGAAAACCTGCGAATCAATTTCCTTCGCGTATTTTTCGCGGGTCAAAATCAAGCCGCCGCGCGGGCCGCGCAACGTCTTGTGCGTGGTGGTCGTCACAAAATCCGCATGTTCCATCGGGCTCGGATGAATGCCCGCCGCCACGAGGCCGGCGATGTGCGCGATGTCCGCGAGCAGATACGCGCCGACTTCGCGGGCGATTTCGCCCATGCGCTTGAAATCAATGATGCGCGGATACGCGCTGGCGCCGATGGTGATCATCTTCGGCTTGTGTTCGCGCGCCATCGCGGCGATCTGATCGTAATCAATCAGCTCCTTTTCCTTGTTCACGCCATAGTGAACGATCTCAAAAAATTTGCCGGAGAAATTCGCCTTGTTGCCGTGTGTCAGATGGCCTCCGTGGCTCAAATCCATTGTCAGCATCTTGTCGCCGGGCTTCAGGAACGCGAAATAGACCGCCATGTTCGCGCCGGAGCCGGAGTGCGGCTGGACATTGGCGTGTTCCGCGCCGAACAGCTTTTTCGCGCGGTCAATGGCGAGTTGCTCGATGGAATCAATGAATTCGCAGCCGCCATACCAGCGTTTCTTGGGATAGCCTTCGGCGTATTTGTTCGTCAGTACCGAGCCTTGCGCTTCCATGACGGCGGGCGAGGTGAAATTTTCCGACGCGATCAGTTCGATGTTTTCCTGCTGGCGCGTGCGTTCGTGCTCAATCGCCGTGGCGATTTCGGGATCAACATTGGCGAGCCGCAAATTTGCCGGCGCGAATTTCGCGTCCATCTTCAAAACGCGGCGCTCGTGGCGGTCGCCTTCAAACTTCGCGGCGAGGAACGCGGCGAGAATTTTTTTGGCGGGTTCGGCGGAAGTATTTTTGCCGCTCAAGCAAAGCACGTTCACGTCGTTGTGCTGGCGCATCAACTTGGCGTCATTTTCGTCAGTGGCCAAGCCGGCGCGGATGCCCGCGACCTTGTTGGCCGTGATGCTCATGCCCACGCCGCTGGTGCAGACGAGCAATCCGAGTTCGGCTTTGCCGGTGGCCACGGCCTCGGCGACAGGCTTGCCGAAATCAGGATAATCATCCGCCGGTTCTTTCGCGATCGCACCGAAATCGCTGACGGTCAGACCGCGTTCGCGCAGGAACGCCTTGAGCGTCTCCTTGAGTTCAAAGCCGCCGTGGTCCGCGCCGAGCGCGAAGTTGACGGCCGCCGAGGCGGACAAGGTTTGAGGTTTTGGCAAAAGGTTGTTTTGTTCCATAAATTTCAAAAGCGTGACGATGCCCTGTTCGATCTGGTCGCGGCATTCCACATAAACCGGATACGAACTGCCGATGGGGTCGCTGATGTCTTTTTCGTAGGTCTCCAGCGTCTCGTCAAATTCACGCAGCAAAAAAGTTTTTTCCGCCGCCGGCGGATAGAGCAGCGCCACCGTGTCCACATGGCTGTGCGTCATGCCCAGGATCAAATCGGCCGACCGCACCAGCTCCGTCGTGAGCATCCGGCTGCGTTGCGCGGAGATGTCCACGCCCAGTTCACGCATCGCGCGCACTGAATGCGGTGTCGGCGGCTGGCCGTCCATCGCACCGAGGCCCGCCGAAAGCACGCGGAACTCGCCGCGCCCGTTCACGGCCCGGCGGAACAGCGCCTCGGCCATGGGGCTGCGGCAGACATTTCCGGTGCAAATGAACAGAATCGTTTTCATCCCGCGCGAAGGTTTAAGGTGATTTGTGAACGGCTTGTCGTCAATCCGAAATCAGCCATGCGACTGACGAACCACCGCGAGCGCACGA
>Ga0302320_10010227_pt1 | contig 20033 bp, 26 predicted proteins | sample Bog_T0_3_FD_202130 | JGI IMG/M metagenome (GOLD analysis project Ga0302320, IMG submission 202130) | Peat permafrost microbial communities from Stordalen Mire near Abisko, Sweden - Bog_T0_3 | ecosystem: Environmental > Terrestrial > Soil > Wetlands > Peat | place: Sweden: Abisko, Stordalen Mire... | reverse complement strand
AGTCCCGGCCCGAACAATGGCGTTGCATCGGCCAGGAAGTCAGCGAGCAACTGGACTTTGAGCCGGCGCGTTTTCTGCGCCGCCGAACCATTCGCCGAAAATATGTTCACCGCGTTGACGCTGACGGTGTGCCGATCATCGCGCCCCTGCCCGAACGGTTGCTGGATCGCAGCCTGCCCGCGCCGGGCTGCTGGCGCATATTTTGGTGGGCAAATACTGCGACCACCTGCCGCTGTATCGGCAGGAACAAATTTTCCGGTGTCGGCATGCAGTTCATTTGCCGCGTCAGACGTTGGCGCGCTGGGTCGGGTTGGCCGCCGATTGGCTCAAACCCATCTACGAACACATCCGCACCGGGGTCATGGCTGGTGGCTATGTGCAGGTGGATGAAACGCCGATCAATTATTTGGAGCCGGGCAACGGCAAGACTCGACAAGGCTATCTCTGGACGGGCAGCCGTCCTGGCGGCGACGTGTTTTTCCGTTGGGAAACCAGCCGTGCTGCCGCGTGCCTGGACAACGTCATTCCCCTGAAGTTCACCGGCACGCTGCAATGTGATGGCTACTCGGCTTATCGTGCCTTTGCCAACAGCCGGGCCGGAGCGATTGAACTGGCCGGCTGCTGGGCGCATGTGCGACGAAAATTTTATGAAGCGATGGAACAAGCGCCCCGGACCACGGCCTGGCTCGTGCGGCAAATCCAGCACCTCTACCGGATTGAAGCGCAACTGCGCGAACACCGCGCTGGTCCCCGGCTGCGTCAAGCCCTGCGTGCCAGTCAAAGCTGCCCCATCGTCGAACGGATCGAACGCGCCTTGATCCGACTCAAAGCCAGCGGACGCCACCTGCCGCAGAGCTTGCTGGGCCAGGCCATTGATTACGCCTTGGGTCAGTGGCCCACCTTGGAAGTGTATCTGGCCAACGGCCGCGTGGAGTTGGACAACAACCTGGTGGAAAACGCCATCCGGCCCACGGCCATCGGCAAGAAAAACTGGCTCTTCATCGGTGACGCCGAGGCTGGCCAACGCAGTGCCATCATCTACACCGTCATCGAAAGCTGTCGGCGGCGTGGCCTTGATCCCTACGCCTACCTGCGGGAAGTGCTCACGCGCCTGCCACACATGACCAACTGGCAAATCCCCGAAGTGACACCCCAAGCCTGGGCCAAAACACGGCTGCCGGTCCAACGGCAAGCCGCATCATAAACGTCGTAGCATAATGGTTCTCGCACTTACGACCTCCGTGTCGTTGCTTTGTCAATAGGTGCTTGGCGCGACGCTTACGATACGCGGATGAAATCCGTTCGAGAATTAGCCGGTTTTTATCCGAGGTGTGGCCGGGGTTTTAACGGCGGAAATCCGGTGGAGCGTCCGGCCAAGGTTGGCGACGGGAAACCCGTTTTGGACAAAACAAGCCTTACCCCTTAACGAGCAAGGGGGATTTGTGCTTCGCGTGAAGTTGCGCGAAATGCTTCCTTTGATGCTTACCGTCCGTTGACACCCTGTTGCTAACCGCGTTGCCAACCGTGGTGCTTCGGATGTTGCCTCGCATGGTGACAACCATGTTGCTTCCAATGTTGCGAACCCTGTTGACCGGCTGTTGCTAATCACGGTGCGAACCGTTTTGCTAACCCTGCTGCGAACCGTCCACGGCCAGACCACGACCACGGCCAAGGACACGACCGCGAACCATCCACACCGGGCAGTAGCCATACGTTCAGGCCGGGCGACAAATGGCGATGAAGTGAAGCATCGGGAAAACGGTTTGGCGGATAGACACCATCCCCTTACGGTCGTAGAGGTCAGACTGGCACAGACGCGCAGGGACGACAAAAAGCGGCAAAAGGCGGCAATGAACTTGCCGCTATTTGCCGCACTGACAGGTTAAAATTTGCCGTCATTTGCCGCCTTCAGACGAAGTCATTTCACATGGGGCACGCCTTACTCCTCGTCAAAACGAGAATTCTGCATCCGACAAGCAGCCGCTTTTTAGTGGCGGAATGTCCACGCCACAGTCCAGCCTGCTGTCCGCATCTATGTCCAGTCCATGACGGCAGACACGCAACGGACAGGCAACATTCGCAGGCAGTCCGCGTCCCCGGAAAGATTTCAGCCGCGTCCAAGCCGTGTCCGCAACCAGTGTTTCATAATGTCCGTGACCGTGTTCAGTCCGCATCCGCGTCTGGTTAATCTTCGCCTGCGCGTGAATCGCCGCCTCATGGTATGGCTCGCTGTGCGTCGTCAAGGTTGTGCCTTCGGCCTCCACCTGTGACTACGCTTGCTTCGCCAAAGGCCGGTAGCGATTAGGCTTTCACGCTGGAAGTGTCACGGTAGGGGTAAAAATGAATATCTGTGAACCGTGTCACGACACCTGGCCAGAGTTTTTTTCACCGGCAATGGTGCCATCCAGCAATCTGATCCGGGCAATGCGCGGCCCGCGCTCCGGTTTTGAGGCCGGCTGGAATGGAGTGGGCGCGCTGACCTGTGGTGCTGGTTGTGGTGCGGGTGGCTCAGTTTGAAGAGCGGTCGGTGTAGTGCGGGCATATTTCCGCCGTTTGCGCCGTTTGCCGCCGTCCACCATGATGCGGCCGTATTCGGCCACACGCGCCACGCTGGTTTTTACCCCATTCTGTATCAGCAATTCAGCAATGATGGCGTAGGACGCATTTTTGCCCCGCAATTCCACGATTGCGTCATGGAGCGGTTTCAGATTGTTGAAAGGCACGCGGCGTGGATTAGGTATGAAATCCTGAATCGCCTGACGCAGCGATTCAAGGTTGGGTGTTGATGGTGATGTGTTCATAATTTTTGGGACTCAGGTTTGAAATCGTGATGACGGAATTCCTGCAAGCCGTATTGCGAGACGTTTCGCGGGATGTTGCATCGGCTGTTGCGCGGACTGCGACGCGGCTGTTGCGTGACCGTTGTGCGCCATCTTGCGAGTTGTCTTGCAAGCAGTCGCGCGGACATTCGGCGGTATTGCATTTGCCACAGCCCGGCAATTGCCTGGCAAATATGAGGAAACGTGCGAGGCATCTCGCCGGATGTCTTGCCGGATGATTCGCGGCCATTGCGTGACCGTCTTGCGGGACTCCGCCGATTTTTCGACGAGCCATTGGCGAGTCGTAAAAACCTTACGAAGCTAAGGGGTAGGGCTTGTCCTCCCCTGAAGCGGTAGCTCACAGCCGTGCGACTGCACCGTGACGTGATAATTGTTGCATCGGACTTTTCACACTTCGTGAATGCAACTGTGCAAATTGATGGTGCAATTTGTGATGTGAAATTGAATGTGCCGGCGTTTTCGTTTTTGCGAGCGCGTCGGGCACAGTCTGATCGTCGGGAATGAAATATGATCATGGTTCGTCCATTATTTCGTTGTCGTCATTTTGCACCGGGTCAACATCGGTGATGACGATTGGCGGCGATGTGTGCATCGGCGGTCGCGTCGTAAAGATGATGCCGGGAACAACCGTGACGGAGTTGCCTTGTGGCCGTTTCCGCCGCAAGCCGCCGCCCAACACCCAGGCAATCGCTCCCAGGGACAACCAGACGAACACGAGGTAAAGATAAACGCCGTAATCCGAGATCAGGGCGTCCAGAAAGTTGAACACGGGATTCAGCACGTCAGTCGGATTTAAGCTCATGGCTGGCCCTCCGCTGAATTGATGATGGCGAGGATTGCCGCCTTGAGTGGGGCCGACAATTTACCCCATGTAGTGACTACTCGGGATAATTCGTGACTTGACGGGACTGAAATTTGTGAGTCTCCTTGTGTGTCGTTGTGCGGATTTCCCTTATTATCGGTGGGAAAATGTGGGGTTCGAATCCCCCTCTCTCCGCCAGTTTTTGTTTTGTGAAATTTCGCGCTGGCGCGCGTGCCCGCAAATCTGGCGTGTCACCGTGTCGACGCCGGCGGAATTATCCGAGATGGCGCCATCCTTCAGTGGTTTTTTTATAAGTTAAACCATCAACGCGCGTGAAATGTTTGGTCGTTATGCGAGGTTTTCATTTAGCGCGTGCCGCGATCCTCGCGCACGTCGCGGGATTTGGAAAAAATGTTGTCCCGCTTTTTGGGCTTTGGATGCGGCAGGGCCTTCTCCTGATCGGGTCGGAGCGCGTGCAGGGTTTGCGGAAAGGCCGGAGTTTGTGGCGTGACCGCAGGTTTGGTGGTGTGATCTTTCATAAGGTTATTTCTCCTGGTGGATGGGTTGTTGTTTGGTGAAAAATATTACTCCGTCGCACTGCGAAAACTGAAACGGTCATCCGCTTCCAACCATTCGAACGTGGTGGTTTTATCCGGGTTCAGTCCAAGCCGGTGGCAGCTCTCAATAAAATGATCGCGCCTCTCCGGATTTTTCATCGGGCTGCCGGCTTCCTGATCATCCGACCAGTCCTCGATTTCTGGTGCTGTCTTCGTTGTGCCATTGGCCAGCAGCCACGCGCCGACCTCGTCATAATTATCAGCGGCCTTCACGGCGGCTTTGAATTGCTCGCCGGTGATGCCTTTGAAACTGAAAAGCTGGTTGTCCAACGGACAATCGTAATGATATTCGCCGGGTGTGCCGGCCAGACTGGCCCGGCATTTGTCCACGGCCCGGCAGGCGATGGCGAATCCGCCAATGCGTTCGCGCGGACTGTGCGGTGCTTGTTTTGCTAGATCCCGGTCAATGATGGGGGTGTTCATGTTTTTGTTTTGAGTTGGAAAAGTTTTTAAGTCTGATTATGAAAACCGTGGACCCGCGTGAGATTGCGTTCCGCGATCAAATCCGCCTCCGCCTTCAGCCAATGCTGCACCTCGTGACCGGGTTGCGAACCCTGATTTTCATAGGCGAAGTAAGCTTTCCGGGCCACTTCATCCGGTGAGGGCGTAAAACTCATTTCATTGTGGTCCGCGCCCGCCGCCGATGTTGGCAGGGGTGCAACAACTGCTTGTTGGGTTTTGGATAATGTATGGTGTTTCATGGAGCGATGGCGGTTTAATGTTCAGTTCTGAAAAGTGATGAACCCGGATGCATTTGGGATTCACGTTCAACCCCTCCGAGTAATTGCGCCTCGGCCTCCAGCCAGTGTTGCACCTCATGTCCAGGCTGCGAACCTTCCTGCTTATTAATGGCGTAGGCCCGGCGGGCCACCGCCTCCGGTGACGGTGCAGAAGCCGGTTGGCTCCGGATTAAGTTTGAAACCGCAGTTGGTTTTTGCGCCCTGGCTGTCTTTTGGGTTGGGTTGGCGGAAAAATCATGTGCTTTCATGTCGTGAACATGGCGGGAAAACCAATTGCCGGCTATAGGGTGTTCACCCCACCACGAACCGTGAAACCTACGGTCCAGTCCGGAGCCCGTTGCAATCAGGCGCGGGCAAAATCTATAAAACCGCGCTGGACGTCGGTATGGATGAGCCTGACACGAACGTGGTCTCCCACTTTTAGACCTTGAGTGCCTTGCATGAGCCGGCCTTCGGTCGGCGGCTGGAGAAGCCGGACCCAGGTGCCTTTGTCCGCAGCGCCGGTGACGATGGCATCGAAAGGTTGTCCGATCTTTCCCGACAGCAGCAGCGCAGCGGCGGACTTGCTGACTTGGCGCTCAACTTTGGTGGCGGCATCTTCCTGATCGGTGCAGTGCCTGGCGAGTTCCGTCAGTTCCGCGATGGTGTAGGGCAGGGGAGCGCCTGACAGCGCGGCTTTTAAAAGCCGTTGCGTGATAAGATCAGGGAAACGACGGTTCGGCGCGGTGGAATGCGTGTAATCCTTTAGCGCCAGCGCAAAGTGCCCGGGGGCTTCACCGCCCGGAAGATCGAGCGCATATTCGCCGCGGCCAATGAGTTTGATGACGGACAGGGAAAGATCGGCGAACTTCTCTGGCGCGGCGGCGCGGCGACGGGTCAGAAAACCTTCGAGCGCGACGGCATCCGGCGCGGCGGGAAGTTTTTCGTTGAGTTCGGCCGCAAGATCAACAATGCGGGCCCAGCGTTCGGGATCACGCAACACGCGGCGGAGGGATGGAAAGTTTTTCTTGGCCAGGAAAATTGCCGTCACGGCATTCGCCGCCACCATGAATTCCTCGATCAATTGTGTTGCCCGGTTGGTTTGATCCAGTTCGAGTTTGGAAAGAGCATCTCCGGCAAAACGCGCCTGCGTTTCCAGCGACTCCAGGCTGAGCGCGCCGTGGTGGTGACGTAAGCCCGCCAGCCGTTGCGCGACGCGATCCTGAAGGCGCAGATTTTCGTCGAGACCAGGAACTTCAGCAATTCGTTTGGGAGCCGGACCGGTGCCGGTCAGCCACGCGGCGACGCTGTTATATGCCAGCTTTGCCCGATTGTGAACCTGTGCCCGGTAGAGTTCCGACGAGACGAGCGAACCGTCTTCTTTGAAAACCATGTCTGCCACGATGGCGAGGCGGTCCTGATCTTCGTTCAACGACGTCAGGTTGGTGGACAGCGCCTCCGGTAACATGGGAAAAATCGCTGCGGGTGTATAAACGGAAGTCGTGTTGCGGGCCGCATGGCCGTCGAGCGCCGAGCCTTTGTGCACCAGGGCGTCCACATCGGCGACGGCCACCAGGATCCCGACCTGCCCACCCGCGCGCGATTCGGCGACGGTCAGCTGGTCGAGATCGCGGGAGTCGTCGTTGTCAATGGAAGCCCAAAGCCGGTTGCGCAGATCGCGGACGCTGTCTGCCGCTTTGGCTGGTCCGCCGATGGCCGCCAATTCTTTTTGCGCTGCCAACGGAAAGTCCGGTTCCAAGCCGCGCTCAATCATGGCCTGATGCGCAATGGCGGCGAGGGTGGCCCGGTCGCTCGCCTTGCCCTGGAGCGCGGGTTTGGTTGGGTTGCGCGCGTCACTCGGGGCGATGCCGGTGGGTTTCATAAATGATTGGGCGATCATATAGCGACACCAAACAAAAGCGACCTTTTGATTGGGGCGCCTGGTGTCTTTGGCTGCTGCTTCGATGATCGCATGCTTCTGATTTTCCGAGGACCTGGTATCCTGCTTGGCAGCCGCATAATGACCGGCCACAATGGATTCAGCATGGCGCACCCGCAAATAGATGTCGCCAGCACCGCCGCCATTCGATCCCGCGCCGCCTTTGCCGGTCAGGGCACCAGCACCGCCGCGCCTTCAAAGCGACCGGCACGTAGATCGGCGATGGCCTGGTTGGCCCGGTTGAGCGGATAACGGGTTGTTTTGGTGACGATTTCCATCTCCGGTGCCCGGCGCAGGAATTCAATCCCGTCCTGACGTGTGAGGTTGGCGACTGACAAAAGCTGCCGCTCTTCCCAAAGCAGCCGATAGGGGAAGCCAGGAATATCGCTCATGTGGATGCCAGCGCAAACCACGAGGCCGCCCTTGCGAACCGCCTGCAAGGCCAGCGGCACAAGATCACCCACGGTCGCAAAAATAATTGCCGCGTCGAGCAGTTCCGGGGGCAGTTCATCAGAACCGCCGGCCCAAATTGCGCCGAGGCTTCGGGCAAAAGCCTGGGTGGACAGATCTCCGGGTCGTGTGAAAGCGAAGACAGAGCGCCCCTGCCATTTGGCGACCTGCGCCACAATGTGGGCTGCTGCGCCAAAGCCGTAGAGTCCAATCTTGTTTCCTTCACCGGCAATCATCAGCGAACGCCAGCCGATCAGTCCAGCGCAGAGCAATGGCGCAAGCGACACGTCACTGCCGGTTTCGCCGAGCGGAAACGCGAAGCGCGCATCGGCGATAACCATCGTCGCGAAACCCCCGTTGCGGGTGTAGCCGGTGAAGAGCGGGTGGTCGCAAAGATTCTCACGGTGTTCCAAACAATACGGACAGATACCGCAGGTATGACCCAGCCAGGGGATGCCGACACGCTCACCCACTTTCAACCCTTGGACACCAGCCCCAAGCAGATCAATCCGTCCGACAATTTCGTGTCCGGGAATGATTGGGACTTTCGGGTCAGGTAATTCGCCATCCACGACATGCAAATCGGTGCGGCACACACCGCAGGCCGCCACCGTCACACGAATCTCGCCCGGTCCCGGTTGCGGATCAGCGAGCTCTGTCCATTCAAGAGCAGTTCCAATTTTCTTAAGCACCATCGCATACATGACATTTTTTAGGTTTCGAGAAAGTTCAAGGCTTCACGCCAGGCAAACGGGAATCCGTCCGTCGCTCGTGGCTTTATTTGTTCATAGAGGCGACGAAAAACGACCGGCAGCAAATCTGGCAGTTCCGCTCCGTCGAGCTCGTCCGGAACCAATTGCTGAACGACGCCGCGCCACAACTCCGCATGATGCCGCGCCGTGACGAAACCGTCCCGCCATTGTTGCCGGGTCCGCACAGCACGATGACCGGACGCGCCGACCAGCGGTTCTCAATTTCGTGGGCGACCGCGCTCCCGGCATTTTCCATCAATTCGATGACCGTTTTGCGGAGGCCAGTCAGCCGGCCGGCTTCGCTCATCTGGCGAACATCGAGCAATGCTGTTTTAAGATTCACCGCTACATCCCATTGATTGACTTGGTGGCAGTGCCAATCGGATCAACCGGCCGCCTGCCACGGTGGACGCTCACCGTTCCGCCGGAGCTGGTTATTGCAAGTCAGCTTCAACATTGATGAGCACATCCACGCTGTTGCCGACGGCACCTTGATCCGCCGTGATGTCAAAATCGCGCCGGTCCAATGTGAGCGTAGCCTCCCAACCAGATATTGCGGCACCTTTCATACCCGGACCAAAGCCAAGGGACGTGACCTGGAGCACGACGTCCTTGGCGACGTTCTTCATCGTGAGGATGCCGGTGACCGCGTAAGTATGATTACCAGTGCTTTTCCACGTTTCGCTCTTGAAAGTCATGGAAGGAAACTGGGCGGCGGCAAAGAAATTGGTCGAGCGCAAGTCGTCGTCGCGCATTTTCGTGTTGGTGGTGATGCTGGCCACTTCGATGACGGCTTCAACCTTGCTGTTTTCAAGATGGTCACGATCCACGACGATGGTTCCTTTCACCTTGCTGAAATAGCCCGGAACCTTGGTGTAAAAATGGGCGACGGAAAATCCAACCCAGGTATGCACCGGGTCAATGTTATAGGTTTCGACGGCCGCCTTGGCCGGCGTAGCTGAGCCGAGCGCCAGCGTGGCGATGACGAGGGCGATGAGGGAATGTTTCATGGTGGTTTTTATTTTGGCGAGGTTTGGTTGGTTGGTTGAATGGTTTTGTGTTCCTTTGGAAAATCGGCTCCGCGGGCAATCGTTTCCACCGCCGAAAAATCTTTGCGCAACTCTTCGAGCTTGGCCATGGCCCCTTCGTAGGAATCGTTGCCCAACAACAGATGGCGGGGCGGTTTCGGCGACTCCACCGCAGCGATGAGGGCTTGCACGGCACGCACGGGATCGCCCGGTTGCTGGCCGGAGTCGGCGCGAAGCTCTTTGCGCCACACGCCCGCCGTTTTCGCGTAATCGGCGATGTGTTTTTTGCTTTCATTCGCTGACCGTCCGGCCCAATCAGTGCGAAAGCCGCTCGGCTCAACGACCATGACTTTGATGCCCAGCGGTTCAACTTCCTGCAAAAGCGCACCGGACAAACCTTCGACCGCAAACTTGGTCGCGTTGTAAAATCCCAGCGCCGGAGCCGAACGCAGTCCGGCCAGTGAAGAGATATTGACGATGCAGCCTTTGCGACGCCGGCGCATACCGGGCAGCGCCGCTTGAATCATCCGGCTCATGCCGAACACATTGATCTCGAACATCCGGCGCACCTCGCTCTCTTCGCCTTCTTCGATCGCCGCGAAATAACCGATGCCCGCGTTGTTCACGAGCACGTCAATGCCCCCAAACTTTTCCTCGGCAGCTTTGATGGCCGCGTCAATCTGGCTTTGATCGGTGACATCGAGTTTGAGCACCAAAGCCTCGCCCTTGGCGGCCAACGCTTCCACCTGCTCGGGTTTGCGCGCCGTCACCACCGTGCGAAAGCCGCGCGCCAAAGCCTGGGTGGCCAGTTCATGTCCAAAGCCGGTTGAGCAGCCGGTGATAAACCAGACAGGTTTATCGTTGTTCGCAGGTTTTTTATTTGTTGTTGTCATGGAAATGATTATTCCAAATGGATCGCAGATGCCGGCTGGCAAGCTCCTCGAATGTTTTTAGAAGTTTGTCGTGGCGGATTGGCACTTTGATAACGCATAAATGCAATGTTATCCTGCCGCAGGGGCGAGAGACATGGGGTGAACACCCCATTGGATCCTGGGTCAAGTCATCTCACTGATGGATTTCCGAAAGCGGGTCAATGAAAAGCCAAAGAGCAGAGCGCCAATCACAATCAACGCCAGAAATTGTGGCCAGACCACGGCGAGACCGGCACCCCGGAAGAGGATGGCCTGGCCGGAGTATTCGGGGCGGTTGGTGTGACGGGCGGAGTCATTGAGAGTTCTTTAATTTCCCTGGTTAATCCGTTTCTGGGTTTGAATGTTTACAAAAATCCACCTTAAAAGTGTCCGCTTTGGTCCCGGTAAACAATGGGGTGAACACCCCATGAGATCGAAGAGCCGTGTTTCCAGCCCGCCGGCTCCTTGTTATTTATGCAATCTTCAAGCGGGCGAAGACCGATACCTTCACCAAATCCAAGACGAAGACAAAAGCAACAGCCCCGGCCAGTACGCTGGCCAAAGCCCAAATTGACAGTGGCATCATGAGCCAGCCAAATCCGGCCAGGGAAGCGGCAATGAATACATCAAGGACGGACGAGGAGACCAGCCAGCGGCAGGGATGGGGCGATGACCAGATTCGGCCGCGAGCGCGGACGGCATAGGTGGTTGCCTGATTTCCGCACACCAAGGTGAAGAACGCCAGCGTCTGCAACGCGGCGATGCCCAATCCGAGGCGGAAATATCCGATTGCCAGAACGCCGACGCAGAAAGCCAGTTCGGAAATACCCATGAAGATGGCCGCGATGGTCAGCTGGCCGATGCGCCAGCCATTGGGCAACGGGGAGGGTTGGACATTGTCGGTGGTCAACGACAGGCCGAGCAGGTCGCCCACCATCATCACGATGATCATCAGCATCGGCGTCAGAATCGCGTGCCCGGTCATCATGAGGCCGATGCCCAGCAGCAAGACCTGCACAATTTTCTTGGTCAAGGAATTCAGCGTGTAAGTCAGGATGCGCTGGAACGTAATGCGCCCTTCTTTCACCGCCGTGACCACGCCGATGAGTCCCGGCGAGGTCAGCACAATTCCCGCCGCCGACTTGGCGACATCGGTTGCGGTCGAAACTGCGATTCCCATTTGTGCCTGGCGCAGCGCAGGCGCATCGTTGGCCCCATCGCCACACATGCCGACGATGTTGCCGGTTTTTTGAAATGTCTTGACCAATTTGAATTTGTCTTCGGGCAGGACGCCGGCGAACACGGCGAAACTTTCCGGGCGAATGTCGGTGGGAATCGGTCCTGGCGGACACACCGCCCCATCAAGACCTACCGCATGCGCAACAATCGCTGCGGTCGCGGGCGCGTCGCCGGTCACCATCACCATGCAAACGCCAAGGTTTTTTAATCGAGTGACCAATTCGGCCGAGTCTTCGCGGGCCGGGTCGCTGAGCGCAATCAATCCCATGAGCTGCATTGCCGCCGGCGGTCCCGCCGCAACGGCCAGTACCCGAAAACCCTTTCCTTCCAGTTCCGCCGCCGCCGCCGCCGCCGCTGTCGGTGACGGAGCCGCCATCGCGATGACGACGGTGAAGGCGCCTTTGACGATGCGCAGTATCCCGAGATTTGAATCCGTCGCCGTCGCCTCGGACATTTTCGTCGCCGGATCAAATGGTTTAAACTGCGAGAGTATGGGCGCGTTCGCCGAAACTTTCTGCGTGGCAGCGGAACGAATGGCTGCGTCCACCGGGTCTTGACCACCATCGGAACTGGCGAGCGCCGCCATCGTCAAAACGTGTGATTCGTCAAAGCCCGGCAGCGGATGAACGGACGTCACCGAAAGTTGATTGCGCGTGAGCGTCCCGGTTTTGTCGGCGCACAGCACATCAATCGAGGCCGCTTCATCCACGGCGGAGAGCCGTGTTGGCAAAACGCCCTGGCGTGCCAAGGCTCGTGCTCCCACGGCGCTGGCCAGCGTGAAGGTGGCTGGCAACGCAACCGGGATCGAAGCCAGCACCGCCGTTAAAATCAAAGGAATGATTTCACCGGCTGGCATCGCGTGGGCATGCGCATACACCACCATGAGCGTAATCAGAAAACCGTTGAACACCGCGAGATTGCGCACGATGCGTAACACGGCCTTTTGCTGTGAGCTGACGCCGTGCGCCGTGCGAACCAATTCAGCCGTGCGGCCAAACTTGGTGCGGGTTCCCGTTGCCGTGACTTCGGCGACCGCCTCGCCTCGCTGTACCAGCGCCCCGGCAAAAGTTTGAAATCCGGGTCCGGCCTCGGAGCCGACGGATTCACCGGTAAGCATGGATTGGTCGAGCAGGACATTTCCTTCAAGGAGTTTCACGTCCGCCGCTACGACGCCGCCAAGTGATAACTTTATAATGTCGCCTGGCACCAAGTCAGCGGCAGGTAGATTTTTCCAAGCACCATCGCGACGCACAGAAACCGTCAGCGCGAGACGTTTTTTCAACGCCGCGAGGGTTGCCTGCGCGCGACCCTCTTGAAAGAAACCCAGGGCAGCGTTGAACAACAACAGCACCGCGATGATTCCCGCCTCGACATACTTGCCCAGCACCAACTCCAAAATGGTCGCTGCTTCCAGCATCCAGGGAATCGGGGTCCAGAACTTGGTCAGCGCCCGGCGCAGGGGGTTCTCCGCCGTGTCCGGCATGGAGTTGGGACCGGATGTTTCCAATCGGCGATGCGCCTCATCACTCGCAAGGCCGTTCGCCATTGCATTGACGGAAATATTAACAACCCTGGGAGCGGTAACGCTGGGAACCAGTGGCATAAATGCGGGCGCTCGTTTCAGCCTCAACCAATCAGTGATCAATGCCTTTTTCCACAGCGAGTTTGATGATCACGGACCAAGGCAGCGCGAAATATTTGCCCGTGATTTTACTCTTAACGATGGCGTTGCGGCTGATTTCCCCCAAATATATCTCGTATGACTTTCCGTCAGCGTCAGAATCGTCCCAAAGATATTCGAGCTCCTGTTTAAGCAGTTCCTTGTCTGTCGAGCAATGGCAGGCAGCGACATAGGCCGGACTCAGTTGTTCTGGAGCGACCGATTGTTCAAAAAGTTTCGTTTCAGGCAGATTATTTTTGGCTTTCATATAAAGTGTTAAAACAACCGGGAGATCCAGCCGGCCGCTGCCTTTGGTTTGGGATTCATCATATAGGCAATGACCTTTTCACTGACCCCGGCGTTCTTTGGATCAATGATGACCTGGGCTGTCAGACTAAATGTCGAACGGGTATTCTTGATTTGGCAGATTATAATGTCGTCAGCGACCTCAACTTTGGCCAGGGCTTTGATCTCACCCAAGCTTAAATTTTGCTCTTGGGGCGCGGCCGGGTCCGTTTGAGATGGTTGCATCGTCGGTTGTGCTTCGGTTGGGCCATCCATGTTCGTGAATATTGAGTGCCATCAACATGACCACGAAAGCGTTTTCGCATTTGTTCTTCGGAAAAAGGCTATGGCATTGATCCGTGCGTGCCCATGGGGTGTAACCCTACCACTCAACCACAACGGCGAACGCAATCGAGCCCAATTCAAAGGGGCAAGGAAGCAACGGTATCGCAGATTTTTAAATCACATCGACGCGTCGCTGCCGACCCGGGACTATGAAATCGGTCTGCATGGCCACTACCCTTGGAAAGGCTGCTGGCGGATTAACTGGTGAACAGCTAATCTTCGGATGCCATCAATGCCAGCATTGGTTTAGTCACGTGCTGGAGCTTTTGAATTACATACACTAAAGAGATTGTCATGAATGCCGCCGAGTTACCTTCGACTTCCAAAACGCATCCGCGTCTGGCCTTGTTCGGCTGGCTGGCTCTGTGTTTTGCTGCGTCCATCTCCGGTGTTTTTGTTTCAACCCAAGGCTGGTATGCCGGCTTGACCAAGCCTTCCTGGAATCCTCCGGCATGGGTCTTTGGCCCGGCGTGGACGTTGCTTTATGTCTTAATGGCGATAGCGGCCTGGCTGGTCTGGCGGGAGGGCGGATGGAAAGGGCAACGTCTGGCGCTGGGATTATTTCTTCTGCAATGGCTGCTTAATGCCCTTTGGACACCGCTCTTTTTTGGAATGCACCGGTCCGGGCTGGCGGTCGCGGAAATTATATTACTCTGGTTGGCGCTGGCGGCAACCCTTTGGTCGTTCTGGCGGGTGCGCCGGGTCGCCGGTGTTTTGCTGGTGCCTTATCTGGCCTGGGTGACCTTTGCCGCCGCGCTGAACTTTACCCTCTGGCGGCTTAACGCTTGAGCGGCGCACGGGTGATGAGGAAAAGTCCCGCGTAAACCTTGGGGTCAATCAAAACGCCGGTTTTTGCTTTTGCCTCCAGCCACGTCACAACCTCGACCAGTGGAATTTCGTGAACCGTAATGTCTTCATGCGCGATACCGCCACCTTTCCCGGTGCGATGCAAATCGAAAGCGCGAAAAAGCGTCACCCGTTCCGACGTGATTCCGCTGCACGAGGGCCCGGTCATCACTGGCTCAACGCGTCCGGCCGCATAACCCGTTTCCTCCAGCAGTTCGCGAAGGGCGGCGGCGGCAGACGATTCGCCCGGGCTACCCGGTTCGTCCCCGATTATACCGGCGGGAAGCTCGATGGTGCGTGCGCGAACCGGAATCCGGCATTGCTCCACCAGCAAAACCTTCTGTTCCGTGGTCACACCGATGATGAGCGCGACACCGGTCCCATGAACCCGGTCAACGTATTCCCAATGCCCCTCTTTGATCAGTGTCAGGAATTTGCCCGTATGCAGAACTGTTTGGCTCGCTTGCTTCATTTGCTTTTCAAGAGCCATTCCAAGGCCGTTGACGCCGAATGAAAGTTCTCCGCATCCAACCCGCGATTTTTAGCCACCGTGACAGCAAATTTCCCCGAACGAACCCACTTCGGACTGGCCACATGCGCGATCTTGACCGATGACTTTGCGTTGGAAGAAATACGTTCGACGAAATTATATCGTTCAGCCATTCCGGGCGGCTGCAAGCCCGACACGCCGGTTGAATCAATCAGCAATTTCTCAATTTCTTTTTGGCGACAGCGAAGCACCGCGCGGCTTATCAAGTCAGCCAGCTCGTCAAACGATGCCGGTCCCACCGGACAAAACACCGCATGTTCCTTTTTCAACTCGAAGTGCTCCAACTTTTTCACCGGAGGTATAGGAAATTAAATTTGGCCCCCTTAATCAATGGGAAAAAGCCTCAACCTAAAACGGGCTTGGGGTGAACACCCCATGGCACCCGCAAAATATCCGGCTACAGTGTCCTCAATGACTGCCAAATATATCCCCCATTTTGAGGATCCAATAATTGAACCATTTCAGAACCAACCGAATTCCGGCCAACGCATTCTCGTGGTGGAGGACGAGCATGACCTTCGCCAGCTAACGGCTGAAGTATTGATTGATGCCGGCTACCAGGTGGATGTCGCTGAAGATGGAGCCGCCGCCTGGGCCGCCTTGCAACTTTCCAAATACGATCTGCTGATCACCGATCAATTCATGCCGAAGCTTTTTGGCGTCGAGTTGCTCAAGCAAATGTATGCCGCGAACATGACCTTGCCGATCATCATGGCCGCCGGATTTTTACCCAGTTGGGAATTCGCCCTGCACCCGTGCCTGCAACCCGTAAAGAGACTGCTCCAACCGTATTCATTCGAGAAATTGTTGGGCATGGTGAAAAATGTTCTGCACAAGACCGTCAGTGTGGGCGCTGACATCCCGCTGCTCCGCAAATCGCAGGTTGAGCACGAATCCGTCGTCAAGCCATGAGCAAACCCGGGAAATCCACCAGAACCGAAGTTTCCATGAGGGTGATGGATGCCATCCAGCATCGGCGATCGGTGCGCGACTATGCGTCCCGGACAATTGAACAAAACGTCGTTCATACGCTGCTTGATGCCGCCGTCCAAGCTCCCACCGCCATGGACGAGGAGCCATGGTCATTTGTCGTTATTCAAGATAAGAAGCTTCTGGATCGTTTGTCGGAAAGCGCCAAAAAACTGGTGCGCAACGAAGCCCAAGGTTCCGATACCGACCGGGCAAAGCACACGCTGCATGTGGTGGACAAGCCGGATTTCCATGTTTTCTACAACGCGGGCACGCTGATCGTTATTTACAGCAAACTATCAGGGCCGTTCGTCGCGGCGGATTGCTGGCTGGCGGCGGAAAACCTGCTGCTGGCTGCTTATGCGCAGGGTCTCGGCACCTGTGTCATCGGTTTTGCCGTCTCGGCACTGAACACGCCGGAGTGGAAGGCGGAGTTGAAAATCCCGGCGGGAATGACTGCCGTCGTGCCGATGATTGTGGGTGTTTCTGCCGGTGAAACGCCGCCGGTGCCCCGCAAACCGCCGGAAATTCTTTCCTGGTTATGATCCGATGGGGAGGCAGGCGTAAAAAATCCTTACCCTGATTTCCGATTGTCTGTCTGATTGGGACTGAGCCGGTGGTGTTGGTCTCCACCGTCAGCAGCGGTCGGAGGATTACGCCGCACCGTCCACCATGTGACCAGCCCGGCACCGGCACAAATTAGTGCGCCCACCGCAATGGTCCACGGCACGCCCACGGCATGAGACAGGAATCCTGACTCGATGCCGCCCACGGGCATCATGCCGCCGAACACCAGTGCCCAGATGCCCATCACCCGCCCGCGCATCGCGTTGGACACGCTGCTCTGGATGAGCGTGTTGGTGGTCGAGAAATAGAGTATCATCCCCCAACCGCCAACGGCCAGGCACAGGAGCACCAGCGGATACCAACGCACGACGGCCAACAGCGCCAGCATGGCCGAGAACAACCACAGTCCGCCGAGAATCATCAGCCGTGGCCGCACGCGGCTGCCGTAGGTTGCCACCGTCAGCGCCCCTAAAAGTGCCCCGAACCCATTGGCGCTAAGCAGGACGCCATAGCCACTTTCGTTGACATGAAGTATGTCGGTTGCATAGGCAGGCAGCAGCACCGCATACGACCAGCCAAAGACGCCCACCACGCCAAAGAGCAGCAGCAAAATGCGCACGCGACGATGGCCGGCCACATATTTGAAGCCTTCCAGAATATGCCGCCCCGTTGAGTTCGGTTTGGCCTGGGGCACAAACCTGGGCAGACGCATCATCAACAGTCCAACGATGACCGCGATGAAACTGACGCCGTTCAGGATGAAGCACCAGGTGATGCCAACCGATGCCATGAGGAAACCTGCCACCGCGGGGCCAACGACCCGTGCGCCATTCACGATGGAACTGTTCAGCGATATGGCGTTCATCAGGTCTTCGTGACTGGTCATCTCAACCATGAACGCTTGCCGGGCCGGCATGTCGAATGCCATCGCCACACCGCCCACCGCCGCCAGGACCAGAATATGCCACGTTTGAATGTGGCCACTCCCCACCAGCGCGGCAAATACTAAGGCCGTCAGCATCATCCCAATCTGGGTGTAGAAAATAACGGTCCGCTTGGGATGCCGGTCGGCGACGGAGCCACCCCACAGGGAAAACACCAGCATGGGCAAAGTTCCGACGGCCGCCACCGTCCCCAGCAACACCTTTGAGCCGGTCAACTGGTAAACGAGCCAGCCTTGAGCGGTGGTCTGCATCCAGGTTCCGATAAGCGATACGAGCTGACCGATGAAGAACAGCCGGAAATTGCGATGTTTAAGGGCGGCAAAGGTGTCACGCCACGCCACGTTCCCCGTTGGCCGGGGCCGCACAGTGAATTCCGGCGGAGTAATGGCGGCGGGTGTGGGGGTTGTAATTTCTTCAGATAACATTGCCGGGGAGATATTACCCGGTTACTTCGTTCCAATCGAGCCTCAGGATGAAAATCCAGACGCCGAGCGAAGCATTTATATCTTGATGCGTGTGGCCATGATAAGTGGCAATATGCCGGGAATGAAAAACGCATTCATTGACCGGGCCATGACGGCGCTGGTCGTCATTGATCTCCAGAAAGGCATCGTCGGGCGGCAAACCGCTCCCTATGCAGCGGACAGCGTCGTGAAAAATGCGGCGGCGATTGCCGCCGCGTTCCGAAAAAACGGGATACCAGTATTTTTGGTGCGGGTGGCATTTTCTTTGGACGGTAAAGACGTGCTGCGTCCCCTTGTTGACGCACCATGGCCGACGCAAACCCCGGCGCCGGACTGGACGGAAATTGTTCCGGAGATGGGGCCAAAACCGGGCGACTTCGTGATTACCAAACATCAATGGGGCGCTTTTTACGGGACAGAACTTGAATCGGCGTTGAGAAGGCGCGGCATCACAAGCATTGTCCTGTGCGGCATCGCGACCAACATCGGGGTCGAGAGCACCGCCCGGTTTGCTTTTGAATATGGGTTCAATCAGATTTTTGCGGAAGACGCCATGGCGGCCATGTCAGCCGAAGAACATGCGCACACCGTTGCCAGGATATTTCCCCGCATCGGTTTGGTCAGAAAAACTGGTGAAATTCTCGAAGATTTACGGCCCGATTGATTATTGAGGAGGATTTCTGATTTGCAGCTCTGTTCGCTCGTGAGTGTTTTGCGCGGGGTTTCGTCGCCGCGTTACGGTCCACCTGTGACTTTGCTTGCTCCGCCAAAGACCGATGGCGATTCCCAAACCCGTCAAAACCCGTTTAACCTGTGTTAAACTGAAAAGGACATACCTGTCCTTTTCCTGTTCTTCCTTTTTAAATGTTCTGAAAGAACATGGCTCTTCATATCGTATAGATTATAGGGGTGGGTGTTCGCTGATATGGCTCGCGCAGATGACTACAGTCTGGAGCAATGGCGTGAATTGGGTCTGAAGTCGGCCTACAGCGCGGAACTGTTGTCACATCGGCTGAAAATCTCCAGACGTCAACTGGAACGTACCCTGCAAAAGCGCCTCGCGCTAAGCCCGCAGGCTTGGTTGAATGAACTGCGGTTGGTTGAAGCCGCGAAATTATTGAAAATTCATCGCCTGGTGAAATGGGTTGCCGTTGAACTTGGCTTTAAACAGGTTTCCCACTTTTCTCTTAAATTCAAGTTGTTTTACGGTCTTTCACCAAGCAGATACTTGGCTTGGTGTGATCGTGAAGCGATTGGTCCTGATTTACAGTCAAATCAAAATTGTTACCCCAAAAAGCATATTTCGCCCGGTAAGTTGTAGCTTATGTCGCTTCTAGATAACAATGTCGCTCACAGATAATTAATTACGATTGCATAACATGACAGCCACGTCTAAAAAGATTAATTACAGGACAACGCTTCAACCAAGCATGGAATCTAGAAATATGACTAAGATAATTATGAAAAAAGTTGCCGGAATACTATTAATGGTAGGCATTATTTGTAAATGCTTGGGACAAGGGGTTGTTATAACCAACGAATATTGGATTGAACCTAACACCAACGGGTTAAACCAAGGGACATTGGCAAACCCGTACTTTGGCAACAACCAAGCAACGTTTGATAAGATATTTTCCAATTTGGTAACCCGTGGATACGTTGTTGTCCATCTTGTGGCGGGAACCTACCAAACGGCTGGCCTGCTCTCATACGTTATTGGGCCGTACACTACAGTTAGTGGAAGCGCGATGGACTCTACGATTGTCAGATTTGCCCTTACCAATAAGTCCTATCAAGGCGTACTCGTCGGCGGATATACCGCGAGTCACGTGACCATTGAAAACTTAACGGTTGACGCTAATGGACAGAGTAACAATTTTGCTGATGGCGTCGATTTGACTGGTGACTTTGGCACAATAAGGCGGGTAAAAGTTATTAATCCCATTGGTAACGGGACTGCAGAGTCTTTTCCATTAGCTTTAGCAGTTTGCTGAAAAACTCCCAGAAAGTTTGAATACTGGCGAGGTAAAAAGGTCAGAGAAGGATGCGTGGAAAACCTCAAGCTCAACCCGAGTTTCTGACGACGATCAACCTGAACCAGCGTGT
>Ga0302320_10010226_pt1 | contig 20034 bp, 17 predicted proteins | sample Bog_T0_3_FD_202130 | JGI IMG/M metagenome (GOLD analysis project Ga0302320, IMG submission 202130) | Peat permafrost microbial communities from Stordalen Mire near Abisko, Sweden - Bog_T0_3 | ecosystem: Environmental > Terrestrial > Soil > Wetlands > Peat | place: Sweden: Abisko, Stordalen Mire... | reverse complement strand
GCTTGAAAACGGGCCTACTCTTGAAACCGCGAAAGACGGTCTCGCCATCCGCTACCACAGCAACATCAATCTCGGCATCGCGGTGGCTCTTGAATGGGGACTGATCGTGCCCGTGGTGCGCCAGGCGGAATCGGCGAGCTTCGCCGTGCTCGCGCACACCATTGCCGATCTCGCCCTCCGCGCCCGCACCAAGAAGCTTTCTCCCGACGAGGTAGGTGGGTCCACCTTCACGCTCACCAATGCCGGCGCATTTGGCGGCGAGTTCGGCATGCCCATCATTAACCAGCCGGAGTCGGCCATCCTCGCCGTCGGCGGCCTGCGCAAGGAGCCCGCCGTCCTCACCGACGCCGACGGCAACGATTCCATTGCCATTCGTTCCATGCAGTACTTCTGTCTCGGTTTCGATCACCGCCTCATCGACGGCGCCGACGCCGGAAAATTCATGAGCGAGTTCAAGAAGGCGTTGGAGAACTGGGACCAGGAAATTGGTTGAATCCTTGTTACGGGAGGGATGAATGTTTCGTTTATCCGCAATTTCTGCGCTTGCTCTCCTTATGTCCGTCGCGTCGCTGGCACAAACGCCGTCGACTCCCGCGTTACCCTATTCGCCGAGCCTCGATCCCACATCGATGGACCGCAGCGTTGATCCGTGCGTAAATTTTTATACCTATTCCTGCGGCGGATGGCAGAAAAAGAACCCAATTCCGCCTGACCAAACTTCATGGAGCGTGTACGCCAAGCTGTATCAGGATAACCTGCAGTTTTTGCGCGGAATTCTTGAAGAAGCCGCCGCGACCAAGGTGCAGCGCACTCCGGTAACGCACGAGGTCGGCGACTTCTACGGCGCTTGCATGAACGAAAGCCTGATCAATCGGCGCGGTCTTGCAGCTATCGAGCCGCAGCTTGACGCAATTGCCGCTCTGCGATCTGTGAAGGACATCGCGCCGCTGGCCGCAAACACGCCGTTGCCGTTTGGCGGGACTTTGCTTTTCCGCGCGGGATCAACGCAAGATCCCGACAACTCCGAGCAGGAGATTGCCGATCTTGCCCAGGGCGGCCTTGGCCTCCCCGATCGCGATTACTACACGAAAGACGACGCCAAATCGAAAGAGATTCGCCAGAAGTATCTGCAGTACGTGCAGAAGATATTCTCGCTGCTCGGCGACAAACCCGATGCGGCCGCAAAGAATGCCGAAATCGTGATGCGCATGGAAACTGCGCTGGCCACGGCTTCCTGGACGCGCGTCGAAAGGCGCAATCCTTATAACCTGAAAGACAAGATGGATATGGCGGCGCTCCGGCAGCTTGCGCCCGCATTCGATTGGCAGGCGTATTACCGCACTGCGCTTTATCCGCACTTCGAGACCGTCAACGTGGAGTCGCCGAAGTTCTTCAAGCAGGTAAGTGATTTGCTGGCAAGCGAGCCCCTCCCAAACTGGAAGACATACTTCCGCTTCCACGTCGCAAATGCCTATGCGCCGTTTCTTTCGGAGCCTTTTGTCGAAGCCAGTTTCGACTTCTTCCGTGCTTATCTGCGCGGGGCCAGGGAGCAGCAGCCACGCTGGCGGCGCTGCGTTCAATATACCGACTACAATCTGGGCGACGCTCTGGGACAGGCTTACGTCGCAAGGGTCTTTTCACCCGGGCTCAAAGCTCAGGCGCTGGACATGGTCAACCGGATTGAAGAAGCCATGCGGCAACGAATCGAGCAGCTCGACTGGATGAGCCCGGAAACCAGGAAGCAGGCGCTGGCCAAGCTCGAAGGAATTCGCAACAAGATCGGGTACCCCGACAAGTGGCGCGATTACAGCTCGATCAAACTCACCCAGGATGACTTCGCGGGAGACATTGAGCGCGCTGGCGCCTTCGAGCTGCACCGGCAGATCGACAAGATCGGAAAACCAGTGGATCACGGCGAGTGGCAAATGTCGGCTGCCACGGTGGACGCCTATTTCGATCCACAGATGAACGACATCAACTTCCCTGCGGGAGTGCTGCAGCCGCCTCTCTACGATCCCAAGGTGGACGACGCTCCCAACTACGGCAACACCGGCGGCACCATCGGACACGAGTTGACCCACGGGTTTGACGATGAGGGCAGCCAGTTCGACGCACACGGCAACCTGAAAAACTGGTGGACCAGGGAGGATCGCGAGAGATTTGAAGCGCGCACCAAGTGCGTTGACGATCAGTACTCTTCCTACATTGCCGTTGACGACGTTCACGTAAACGGCAAGCTGACCCTCGGCGAAAATGTGGCGGATCTCGGCGGCGAGATCCTGGGCTTCATCGCGTGGCAAAGCAAAACTCAGGGGATGAATCTCGAGCCCGTCGACGGACTTACCCCTGAACAACGGTTCTTCGTCGGCTTTGCGCAATGGGATTGCGCCAACGAGCGCCCGGACGACTTGAGGCAGCGCGCAATCACCGACCCGCATTCGCCGGTAAAGTACCGCATCAACGGAGTGGTCGTGAACATGCCGGAGTTTGCAAAGGCATTTGGCTGCAAAGTGGGGCAGCCGATGGTGCGCCCGCCGGAGCAGGTATGCAAGGTGTGGTGAGGAATTGGGTGCGCCTCCCGCATCGGCTAAAAGCCAATCGCGCCTTCAGGCTCCCGGCTTCACGGATCCCTCAAACGCCGCAATCGCGTCGTGCAGCCGGTTGAAAATCCAGGCCGTCCCGATCACCTCCGTCACGTGATGCCGATCGAAGTCAGATCGCAGATCCCAGGGCACGCGCGCAAACCCCAGCTCAACTCCGGCCTGATCGAGGTTCTGTTTCAGCCGCTTCACAATCCGGGCAGCCGTGTAATCCATGTGCGTCATCGCCTCCGCGTCCACTACCACCCACTTCACGGGTGACGGTATCGGCTGCACTACTAGCAAAACTTCCTCAAGAAACCGCCCCGCATTGGCATAAAAAAGCTCGGCTCCAAACCGGTAAAGCACCAGCCCTGGTTCGGTCTCCACGTCCGGCGCCACCGGCGCCAGCTTCCAGCTTCCGTCCGGGTTTGCCTGCAGCACACCGCTATGCGGGTGATACCCATGCCGCACCACGCGCGCCAGCGACACCACCATCGCCAACACGATCCCCTCTTCCACTCCCACCAGAACCACTACTCCCGCCGTCATCAGCGCCAGCGCATATTCCTGTGGGCTCTCCGCGCGGATGTTGCGCAGCTCAGCAAAATCGATCAGCCGCAGCGCAACCAGAAATACCATTGCGCCCAGCACGCAAGTGGGCAGATGCTGCAGCGGCCCGGTAAGAAACAGCAGCACCACCCCCACCACCGCTGCGGTCGTCACCTGCGCCATCTGGCTCCGGCCGCCGGCGCCCTCCATCATCGCCGTCTGCGTGGGGCTTCCGTTTACCACAAACCCACCACTCAGCGCCGCCGCCGCATTCGCGGCCGAGAGCCCATACAGATCGAGATTCTCGTCCACCGTCTCGTAGTGTTTCGCCGCATAGATCCGCGAGGTCGCCGCGCTCTGCGTAAGAATCATCACGGCGCACGAGGCAGACACCGTGAGCAGCAACTCCACTTCTCCGCGGTTCATCTCGAGAATGCTGAGCAGCCCCATCAACGCCAGATGCGGCAGCCCGCCAACCACCGGCCCAATAGTCGCAATTCCGTGCCCCGAAAAATTCCACGTTGCGCTGGCCGCAATCGCGGCCACCACAGCCACCAGCGCGCCCGGCACTTTGGCAGCAAAGCGCCGCAGCAGCAAGACAAAAGCCAGCACCGACGCCGCCAGCGCCACCGTGGGCAGATGCGCACTGGGCAACCCGCGAAGCACCTCCCACAGCTCGACCACTGGCCTGCGTGAATCCACGGGGACGCCCACCATCTCGCTCAGCACCGAGATTCCCACTTGCAGTCCCACTCCGGTAAGAAAGCCCACCAGCACTGTCCGCGAAAGAAAATCCGCGATAAATGCCAGTCGCAGCACGCGCGCCAGCAGCAGAATCACTGCCGTCATCACCGCTACAATGCCCGCCAGAACGATGTATTGCGCCCCGCCCGGGGTCGCCGTGCCCGACACTCCGCTCGCAAAAATCGCAGCCGTCGCCGAGTCCGCGGCCACCACCATGTAGCGCGACGAGCCGAAGGCTGCAAACGCAATCAGCGGCAAAAAGAGCGAATAAAGCCCCGTCACCACGGGCATTCCCGCGATCTTGCTGTAGCCCAGCACCTGCGGAATGTCCATCGCCGCCATCACGACGCCCGCAAGCGCGTCGCGCAGAGCGGCGGCGCTTTCGAGCGGCCGAAAGCCCCGAAACAGTTTCACAATCTCAAAACTCCTCTTGTGCCATCAGTGCATGCGCCACCGGTTCCATAGAGACTACTACGCGGTCCACTCTTTCGCCCGCTCCACGGCCTTTTGCCAGCGTCCGCGCCGCTCGGCCCGCTCCGTCGCGTTCATCTTCGGCTCAAAGCGCACATCGCCTTTGCGCTCGGCGCGCAGCGCATCGGGATTCGGCCAGAATCCCACGGCGAGCCCGGCCAGATACGCCGCGCCCAGCGCCGTGGTTTCCGTCACGCGCGGCCGCACAACAGGAACTCCGAGGATATCGGCCTGGAACTGCATCAACAGATCGTTCACCGCAGCGCCGCCATCGACGCGCAGGGCCTGAAGCGGTGCGCCAGTCTCGCTGTGTACCGCCTCCAGCACATCGGCCACCTGGAACGCGATGGCTTCAAGCGCCGCCCGCGCGATGTGTCCGTGCCCCGTGTCGCGTCGCAGGCCGATCAGCATTCCCGCCGCGTGCGCGTCCCAGTGCGGAGCGCCCAGGCCCACAAACGCCGGTACAAACACCACGCCATTCGTGTCGGGCACGCTGGCGGCCAGCGCCTCCACATCGCTCGAAGCAGCAATGATCCTCAAGTTATCGCGCAGCCACTGCACCACCGCGCCGCCAATAAAGATGCTGCCCTCAAACGCATACTCCAGGCGCTTTTGGGCGCTCGCCGCCACCGTGGTAATCAATCTGTGCTTCGACCGCAAAAACTCCGTGCCGATGTTTTGCAGCAGAAAGCAGCCCGTCCCGTAAGTATTCTTGGCCTCGCCCGCGCTCCAGCACAACTGCCCGAAAAGCGCCGCCTGCTGGTCGCCGGCAATGCCCGCAATGGGAACGCCGCTGAGACCCAGCGTCGTCGTCACTTCGCCCACGCGCTCGCTCGACCACTTTACTTCTGGCAGCATGCTCGCGGGAATGCCGAAGACCTTGAGCAATTCGTTGTCCCACTCGCCCTTCACAATGTTGAAGAGCAGCGTTCTTGACGCATTCGTCACGTCGGTCACGTGCCGTTGTCCGCTGGTCAAATGCCACACCAGCCAGCTATCCACGGTGCCAAAGGCCAACTCGCCGCGCTCAGCACGCGCCCGCGCACCCGGCACGTTGTCCAGAATCCACTTCACCTTGGTCGCGGAAAAATACGGGTCCAGCACCAGCCCGGTCTTTGCGGACACACCTTCCCCACCACCACTCTCCTCCAAAGCCTTACACAGCGGAGCTGTCCGCCGGTCCTGCCACACAATCGCCGGATGAATCGCCTTGCCCGTCGCGCGCTCCCACACAATCACGGTCTCGCGCTGGTTGGTAATGCCGATCGCCGCCACATCCCGCGGCCGCGCGCCCAGTTGCGTCAAAGCCTCCACGGCGCAACTCATCTGGCTTGACAGGATCTCCGCCGGATCGTGCTCCACCCAACCCGCCTGCGGATAGAACTGCTGAAACTCCTTCTGCGCCACCGCCGCAATCGCGCCGCCCTCGTCAAACAAAATCGCCCGCGAGCTCGTCGTCCCCTGGTCCAACGCCAATACGTACGCCATAAATGCCTTACCCTTTCCGGCAACCAGTCAATCACGCGAGGCAGGGAAGCGGCAAGGTGCATAAACAGTTGTAATCGCATCTGCTCAGCGGGACGTTGACATACTCTCACGACCGGATTATGCGGTGTCCTCAATCGAAGGGGAGAGGAATGGAAAAGCGCGCGGAAATTGAGTAGGATAGAATCCTATCAAACGAAGGAGGCGGCCCATGCGCAGCACGCAGCAGTTCAGCATTACCCTCACCCATGAAATGGCCGAGCTGGTTCGCGCCAAGGTCGAGTCGGGCGAGTATGCCTCGGAGAGCGAAGTGATCCGAGGCGGGTTGCGTGCACTCCAGGTCCATGAGCGCGCCCTCGACCGTTGGCTGCGCGATCAGGTGGCGCCTGCTTACGATGCGATGAAGGCCAACCCCTCCCGCGCCGTGTCCGCCGCCAAGGTGCGAGCGTCGCTCGACGCTGCGCGTAAGACCTCTCTTAGATCAAGATAATGTTCAAGGTCGTTTTCTCGCCGCCTATTTCACCCGCTCCGCCGCATTCTCGAGCACCACGTTGCTCAGCACCGCCGTATCCACCGTCTCCGGCTGATGCGAGCAGAATCCTATGCCCACGTAAAATGGCCCATCCAGATGCAGCTTGATCGGCGGGCCGAACTGGTGCATCGGCTCTCCGTCCAGGCTCAAAAAAATCGCAAACTCATCGCCGTGCTTCTCGATCCCGATCCGCCTCGCCGTAATGGTCACCAGGCTATCGGGCGAAGCACCGCCCGGCCGCCCGCCCCGGCTGCCAATGCGAAACTCCATGTCCTCGACGCGCACGTCGCGCTCCGGCCGCCACGCCAAATGCACCATCCCCGCCCCGTGCAGCGCCACTATCGCGGCCTTCGCGTCATCGTCCAGGCTCTGCCGGATCATCAGCACGGCCTTGCGGTCGCCGTATCCCTTGGGATCGGGAAAATCAATGTCCGCCGCCAGCGACACATCGCCCGATATGCGCTTCCACAGGAAGCGGAACTCGTCGCGCGTGTACCAGACGTTATATCCGGCTGAGTTGATGGTGTATCGCCCCGTTGCCGCGTCGAAACTTGCGCTGCCGGGCACGAGCGCCGCGCCAATGTCGGATTGGCCCTCGAAGATCCCGATCGGCGTTTCGAAATTCCGGCTCGGGCGGTGAAAGTCGGCCGGCGGCGCTACCTGCACATGCGTTGCCGAGCCGGGCTGCGCCCATGCCGGCGCAGTTTGCGGCGGTGCGGTTTGTGCAGCAGGCGCCTGCGCGCGCAAGACAAGCGTTGCGCCAGCGACCGCCAGCGCTGCCAGAATCGAAGTGCTCAGGAAACCTCGGCGAGGGTTGCGTAATCTCATGGCAACCCACTCTAGCAGACGACTCAGCGCGCTGCCCACTCGCCCTGCGCGCATTGCTCAATCCGCCAGCGTCAAGGCCGTGCCATTCTCCATCGCTAACCGCGCGCCCTCGTAGAGCGCGAGCCATGCGGTGCGGTAACTCTCAATCACCTTTGTGGAGTCCCGCTCGTGAAACGGCCGAAACATGTTGATAGCCATGGCGGTCGGGTCGGAAACCCTGCCGTTAATCACAGGAATGCCCAGAATGCGAGCCAGCTTGACCAGCTCCTGCAGGAGCTGCGGCAGAGCGCCCACCCACACCGGCACTGGATCGCCGCCATTTTTCTCGCTATTGCCGGTCGCAAGCGGCCGCGGCAACGTGCGCGGCAGAAAGATGACGCGATGCGGGTTTCCGCGGATCAGCGCAAGGTTGGGACTCGGTCCCTGCGCCTCGGCCATCGCGGCAATCTCCGCTAGGACACGCGGCGAATGATGGTCGAGCGCGGAGCGGCCGAACAGGTGGCCGTGGTACACGCGCGGCTGCTTCTCGGGTTCGTCGTAAGGATCGAGACCGTTTTCGACAAGAACGCGGTTCAGGGCATCCAGGAACGCCGTGGCAGAGCAAATTCCATCACCGTTCGTCGTCTCGCCGCCAAACGAGCGCTGCACACCCATGAATAATGCTGTGGCCATGCCTCATTGTGTTTTCGTTGCGGGCACTCGGCGCAACCAATTACGAGCGCGCCTTGCCTCCGATCCCAAATTGACTTCTCCGCATTGCAAATTCCGTATTTGGATCAAGCCATGCAAGCCGCCGCGCCGCGCCGCACCGGCCCTCTTTGGTACCATTCGATTGCATCCAAAACCTTGGTACGAAGGCCTTTCCGATGACCTCCCCAGCTTCACCGACCCTCCTCGTTCTCGCCGCCGGCATGGGCAGCCGTTACGGCGGCCTCAAGCAAATCGACCCTGTCGGCCCCGCCGGCGAAACCATCATCGACTACTCCATCTTTGACGCCCTCCGCGCCGGCTTCGGCAAGGTCGTCTTCGTCATCCGCAAGGACATTGAAGAGGCCTTTCGCGAGACCGTGGGCGCGCGCTTTGAAAAGCGCGTGGCCGTCGATTACGTATTCCAGTCGCTCGAAGATATTCCGCCGCGCTTCACCGTTCCCGCCGAGCGCACCAAGCCGTGGGGCACCACGCACGCCATCCTCGCTGGCGCCAACGCAGTGCGCGAACCCTTTGCCGCCATCAATGCGGACGACTTTTACGGCGCCGAGAGCTTTCGCGTCATCTCCGGCCATCTCACCTCCGGCTCGCCGGACTACGCCATGGTCGGTTTCATTCTGCGCAACACGCTTTCGGATTTCGGAACCGTCGCGCGCGGCGTATGCCAGCTTGCCGATGGCGACTATCTGAAGAGCATCGTTGAGTACCTCGCCATCGCGCGGGACGGTGACTCCGTCAAGAACACCGACGCCGCCGGAGAGGTCACGCATCTCACCGGCAACGAGCCGGTCAGCCTGAACTTCTGGGGATTCACGCCGCGCATATTCACCCAATTGCGCGAGAGCTTTGAGGCATTTCTCGCGCAGAACGGCTCCGATCCCAAGCGTGAATGCCTCATTCCCACCACGATGAACGACCTGGTTTCCGCGGGCCAGGCGCGCGTGAAAGTGTTGCCCGCGGAAGGCTCCTGGTTCGGCGTCACTTATCGCGATGACCGCCCGCGCGTGATCCAAAGCATTCGCGGCCTCATTGCCGCACGACAGTATCCCGAGAAACTCTGGCCGTGAACGAACCGCGCCATCTTCGCACCGCGGCCGCCCAGTTCCAGTTCCGCGGCGAACCTTCAGCCTTTGTGCCCTATGGCAACGGCCATATTAACGATACGTTTCTGGTTACCTGCCAGGCGGCCGGCGCACCCGCGCGTTACATTCTGCAGCACATTAATCGCCACGTCTTCCGCTCTCCCGCCACGGTGATGCAGAACATAGAGCGCGTCACGGCCCATATTGCCGGCCAACTTCAAGATCATCCCGACCCCGCTCGCCGCGTGCTCACGCTGGTCCCCGCGCGCGACGGCAGCAACTGGTTCGTCGACGCCGACGGAGAAACCTGGCGCGTCTATCGCTTTGTTGAAGGCGCGCGCAGCTACGAAACCGCAACATCTGTCGAGCAGGCGTTCCAGGCAGCGGAAGCCTTCGGCCAGTTTCAGCAGCAGCTCTCGAGCTTGCCCGCGCCGCGCCTTCACGAGACCATCCCCGATTTTCACCACACGCCCAAACGCTTTGCGGCGCTTGAGCAAGCCATCGCCGCCGATGTGAAGCGCCGCGCCGCGCGCGCCCGGCCGGAGATCGAATTTGCTCTCACGCACCAATCCATCACCGGGATACTGCTCGCAGCGAATCTGCCCGAGCGCATCACCCACAACGACACCAAGTTCAACAACGTGTTGCTTGACGATGCCAACGGTGAAAGCCTCTGCGTCGTTGACCTCGACACCGTGATGCCCGGCCTGGCGCTCTACGACTTTGGCGACATGGTGCGCACCACCACCAGCCCCGCCGCGGAAGACGAGCAGGATCTGAGCAAGGTCGCGATGCAGTTTCCGATGTTTGAAGCGCTGGTGCGCGGCTATCTCGCTACTGCGGGATTCTTGTCCAAGGCCGAGAAGAACTTTCTCGCCTTTTCGGGCAAGCTCATCACCTTCGAGGTCGGCATCCGCTTCCTCGCCGACTATCTCAACGGCGATACCTACTTCAAGATCCATCGCGAAGGCCACAACCTCGACCGCTGCCGCACGCAATTCAGGCTGGTGGAGTCGATTGAAGCGCAGGAAGAGAAGATGAACCGGCTGGTGGAGTCGATCGCGGACTGAATTGCCGGCTATTGCGTAACAGACGACGGAAACCTGGGCAGTCTCGGCGTCAGTCGGCGCACGATGAACTCCTGGGCGAGATTCTGCATCGCACCCTCGGCGGTGCCGATCAGGGCATTGGCAAAGGTCACCTGCACGCCGTTGCGGCTGCTTGCCGGGTAGTAGAGGTCCGAGATGCCTCCCGCCGCGATCCCGCCCAGAAGCCCGGAGTAATTCGGCTGCCAGCGCCCGTTGTCGCCTCTGCAAATGACCGAACTGGCGATCGCATACAAGGCCCGCGAAGCAATCGAGCCCCTGCCCTTGTAGAAGTAGCGCGGATCTTGCTTCAAAAGCGACGGCAGAATCGCGCCGCCGATCATCGTATCGGTAATGCCGTCGGCATAATTTGCGCCAAAGCGCTTGCCAAAGCCCTGCGCTCCCTGGCCGTATCCGGCAAACGTATTGCTCGCCTGTTCCATGCCTGCGAGCGTGCCAACCATGAGCCATGTCACGGGATCGATAGTGGTCTTCCACGCTAGTTGATATTTTTGTCGCGCATTCAACGGCTCCGGATGAGAGACATAGCTCACGTAGTAGTTGGGAAATACGCCCAGCACCCGCTGCTTCTCTTCAAGATTCAGTTGCTCCTGCGCAATCTCCACCTGCGAGTCAGCCGTCACGCGCACTTCGTTCGTCGCCTCGGCCACCGGCAACGCTATGGCGCGCGCGTCGAAGTCTTGGCCCGCTAGAAGTACGCCGGAGATGGATTGCGTCACGAACCCATGCGCAGTGACCGTCAGCTTGAACGTTCCCGCGGGCAGATGGTCAAAACTGAATGCGCCGTTGCTGTCGGTTTGCGCGCTTGCCGCGGGCACGACCGCAGCGCCGCTCATTTCCAGCATCACGCGCGCGCCCTCGTACACGGCTCCGTCGGTGCTGGTCACCACGCCGTGCAGTTTGGCCATGGTTGGCGCCGTCGCGGCAGGATCGGTCGCCGCCTGTGCAGTCGCGTATGCCGCCGCCCCGGCCAGCACGGCAAAAACCATCAGGCAAACACAGTGAGATTTCCATCGGCGCGCGCCTTGCGGCGCGAAGCCCGGAAGTATCTGAAGTGCGGTCAGGAATGCTCCCATCCCGAAGTCCAATCATTCGAGCGGAATGGAAGCTTCGGCGTGAATCCTATTCAAGTTAGACGGCGGACTCGCGAGTCAGACAAGGGAGCCCAGGGATTCCTATGACCCTCAGTCTATCGGAAATCCGAAGTTGGAGGGTCAGGTTCCGGGAATGGCCTTAAGAACCCAAGCCTTTCCGTCAAACACCGAGATAAATCGGTACTGGAAGGCGCTCAATCCGGCCGCCCCGTGTAATGCTCCACGTGATGCACCTCGGAATGATCCTCGAGCGACTCCAAATGCGTGATTACCTCCGCCGGCATCTCCAGGTCCTGCGCCAGTCGTTCTTCCACTATTGTCGCCAGCCGGTGCGCATCGCCCAGCTTCATGCTATCGGGAAACAGCAGATGCACCTCGATAATCTGGCGATAGCCGGTGGCGCGGAAGCGTACGCCGTGGTATTCCACGCCAATTTCCCCGCACAGCGCGTCGAGACGCGCGCGGATAAGGCGACCAACTTTAGGGTCGGAGTAATCCAGCAGCCCCTTCATCGCGCGCCAAAGCAATCGCCCGCCTGTCCACAGAATGTTTGCCGCCACGGCGTACGCGATCAACGGATCGAACGGCTTCCAACCCGTTGCCATCACCAGGCCCAGGCCCGCGACCACGCCAAAGCTCGTCCAACTGTCGGCCAGCACGTGTTTTCCGTCGGCTTCCAGAATCAGCGAGTGATTCCGCTTGCCCATGCGCAGCAGGTACAAACCCAGAATGGCGTTCAGCACGCCTGCGGCGACAATTAGAATCACGCCGCTGCCCAGGTTCTCCAGGGTCAAGCCGTGCTGCCACTTTTCCGTGGTCGTGTAGAGAATGCTTCCCGCGGCCAGCACGATCATGGCGCCTTCAAAACCCGCGGAAAAGAACCCGATTCTCTCGAACCCGTAGCGGAACTGCGGAACAGCTGGCCGGCTGCTCAGCCACAGACTGAACACGGCGAAGATCACCGCCACCACGTGCACCACCGACTCCGCCGCGTCAGAGAAAATCGCCGACGACCCCGTGAGCAGCCAGGCCGTCATCTTCCCGGCCAGCATCAGCACCCCTACAAGCAGCGAAAGCCGCATGGCGAGTTGTGCCTCGCGATGCTGCTGCCGGCGCTTGTCCTGCGCGTTCGGTTCTGGCGAGGGAGTCATGACCGATTCACTCGAATAAAGTGCCTTGGAATCTTGCACCCAGTTTACGCGCGGTCGCCTAAGGAATCCGCTGTGGGCAGGAAAAATTATCGAGCCGCTCGCCCTACTGCGGCTGCCCCGGAAACTCCGACCCGGGTATCTGTGGCGACGCGTGTTTCATCCGGCCCAGGTCGATGCCAAATCGCGGTTCTTCGCGCGTGCCATTCACGTGGATGGGAACCTCCGTCCCCGCTCCGTCTCTCCTGAAATAACGATCGGCCGGCTTCAGCAACGCGCCCTTCCACCCGCCCACCATTTCGGAAACCGTCGCCTGCAATTTGGCCGTCCCCGTAAAGTCCAGGAGTCCCTGTTGCACGTCGTACGTGCCATTCAGGTCGATCTCCGCGCCCGGCACCGTGTACTTCAGGCGAGAAAACGCAATCACCGCCTCCCCCATGGTGAAATCGCTCCGCATGGACGTGCGCACCTCCGCGCCCTCGCCGCTTCTTGCTTCCCTGGGGTGGCCCTGGCCGCGCAAACTCAGTTCGCCCACCTCGTTCTGGATCTTTGCGTCAGTAAACTCCGCATCTTCCAGCCTAAAGCTCCCGCTCAGCTTCAGCTTCTCGTCCACCGGCGCGGTTCCCGGCGGAATCACGAGCGTCGTCTTCAAGGCCAGTGTGCCAGTCAGCAGCGGCTTCCCGTTCTTGCTCGTCAGGCGCAGAAAATCTTCCATTCGCCCGCCGTTCACGGTCACGTTCAATGCAATCATGTGCCCACCCGGCGTCACGGTTCCGCTGCTCGCGGTTCCCTGCGGCACGCGCACTACTTTGCCCGCGGCGGTAAAGTGCGTTTGTCCCAGTGTTGCATTCACTGGCTCGAGCCAGGTGTCGCCGTTTGTCCCATCCACATGCGCATGGAACACCGTGTGCAGTGGAACCGCCGTGCCAAACTTGGTCAGCCGAAAATCCGGCGTGTCGGTCACCCCATCCACCGTCAGGTCGCGCAGCACGCCTTGATACTGGCCCGTCGATTGCAGGATTCCCGCGATGCCTTTGAAAGTGCCCAGGTCCGCATGCTCGAATTGATAGCCGCCTTTGAGCGGCGTCTCGCCCGGATCGTCCACCATCCACGGTCCCATGCTGCCTTTCGTCTCAATCGTTCCCTGCGGCTTCGGATTGGTCAGCTTCGCGTCGAACTGCATGGTCCCGCCCGCGATGATGCTGCTCAATTTGATGTGAGCAATGTCGAACTCGAGCGGCAGCTTTCCGGGCTTGTCGGTTTCGAGCGTCAGCCGCGCCCCCTCGCAGTCGATGCTTTCCACTTTGAAGCGCAACAACGCGGAGGTGTGCATTTCCGTGAGGGGCTTGTGTGTAAAGTGCGTCCTCGGCGGCACGTCCACATCCAAACCCTTCAGCTCTACCACAGAAATCTTCAGCGGCTCGCCCAGTTTGTAGCGCAGGGGCGCATGAAATCGGAACTCGGCAATCTGGATGATCGGCCGCGCCGGCGGGTCCGGCTCGCTCGCCGTATTGGTTCCCGGAACCCTGACGCCTTGCACCTGCGCCGGCGGCCAGATGCGCAATCCCTTGCCCTCGGCCCACAGCCCATCCACCAGCGACATATGAAAGCTGTCCAACTCCACGCGCGCGTGGAAGTGCTCTTCCAGGCGATTCACAATCGCGGCCCGCATCATCGGCTCGGCCTGGTGCAGTGCAATGGAGATCGCGATGCCCAGCGCAATCAGCGCCAGCAGCAACACGCCCGCGGCCCACTTCAGAGCCCGATGTCTGCGCCAGAATCCCGCTCGCTTCGTCGTCACGGCCCGCCTTCGCCTACAACCATTCTTGCAGGCTTCCTCCTCCTTGAAGGATCAACCCTGTTCTGTTGGATGCGCGATGATGCCGAACACACAACGCCATCGCGCATCGCAGTTCTTTCGTCCCTTGCTCCCTAGCTCCCTTGCTCCCTAGCTCCCTGTCCTTTAGACTTCAAGTCACGGATGCAAGCCCTCATTGAGAACCTCGTAAAGCTCCAGACCCTCGATCTCGACCGTGCTCGCCTCAACCAGGAGCTGCGGGCACTGCCCGCGGAAATTGCCCAATCGCAGGCCCGGCTCACCGCTGCCGAGCGCCAATCGGCAGACACTTCGGCCGCGCTCAGCCGCGAAGACACTTTGCGCACCCGGCTCGAACGCGAAATCGCAGGACACCGCCAGAAGGCCGCTAAGTTCCGTGCCCAGCTTGACGACGTCACCACTCCCGAGCAGGCCGCGGCCATGGAGCACGAAATCCAATTCGAAACAAACGAAGCCGAACGCCTGGAAAATGAGGAGTACACCAGCCTCGAACGCACCGAGACGCAGGAGGCCGCGTTGGCCCAGTCCCGCGCTCAGGTGGAGCTGCTCGCCGCCGAAGTGGAAGGCGTCCGCGCCCGCGCGGCAGTGCGCCAGCGGGAGCTCGCCGCCGAACTCGCCGCTCTCGACGCCGCTCGAACCGCCGTCCGCGCGGATCTCGATCCCGACAGGCTTGCCCACTTCGACCGCATCTCCACCTCCCGGGGCACGGGCATTGCGCTCGCCGAAAACCAGCAGTGCACCGGCTGCCGCATGGGCGTGCGCCCGCAAGTCTGGAACCAGCTTCGCGAGGGCGAGCTGCTCAGTTGCGACAGTTGTAACCGCCTCCTCTACTGGGACCCCGCTCTGGCTCCCGCGCCCAAAGTGCCGCAGCCCGAATTGAGCCCCGGCGCAGGCCGCGCCCCGCGCAAGCCCCACCAGGCCGGCGCGTAAAACATGACACGCGTCCTCCTTGCCGCTGCCTGCTTGTTCTCATGCGCAGGCGCATGGGCAACTCAAGAAAAGCCGGCCGCCTACCCCTCGTTCGACTATCAAATCGCCTACACCCACGAAGTCAAGCCCCACCGCAGAACCATTCCGCTCGCGGGTGTGAGCTACGGCGGCCATCAGCTTGGCATCACGTTGACTGTCTCTCCGGCTGGTGACGTGCTGGACGCAAAGCCCGCAGGGGAGGACGGGGACCTTAAGCTCTGGCCGGCCCTGCGCCCCGAAGTCCTCCACTGGAAGTTCACTCCGTTTGAGGTGGACGGGCGCCCCGTGACCGCATCGGTCGAAGAGTACATTGACCTCGTTCCGCCCGAGCGATTCCCCATGATCCACGTGCCTCCGCCCAAGGTCCGGCCCAATTCCAATGTCACCATTACGCTTACGCGGTCGATGTGCTACGGCCGCTGCCCAGCTTACAAAGTTTCAGTCAGCACAAAGGGAATTGTGTTTGACGGAGACGTCTATGTCGCTGCCAAAGGAAGGCAAACCGATACAGTCGATCCCAGCGCCGTTCGCGAACTGGCAAAGAGGTTTGTTGCGGCCGACTTTTACTCCATGAACAACGAGTATCGAGCAAGCGTGACCGACAACCCCACCTACACACTCTCCATTTCCATCGACGGCCACAAAAAGCAAGTGGCGGACTACGTCGGTCAGTGGGAGGGCATGCCTGCCATAATCGTTGATCTCGAGGACGACGTCGACGCTCTTGCCCATACCGAGCGATGGATCAAAGGGCCGCAAGAATAGACGGCTCCAGGAAAGACCATTCAGAATCTGCGTCAACACTGAATCTGCCCATGCGCACCCACCGCCTCTTCCTTGCTCGATCCGCCGTCTCCGCTGCTACTCTTTTCATTGAGGGCACCCTCCAGGAGAATTCCCCGTGCAGCGCATCTGTGTCGATATGGACGAGGTCATGGCCGACACACTCGCCGAGCATATCCGGCGCTACAACCAGACCTTCGACGAGGAAGTAACTCCAGACGATCTCGCCGGCAAGGGTCTTTGGGAGGTCGCGCCGCTCGACCGCCAGGCACAGCTCCGCGCCTTTCTCGACGCCGAAGATTTTTTTGAAGACCTTCCCCTCATGCCCGACGCGCAACCGGTGCTCAAAGACCTCGCCTCGCGCTTTGAAATCTATATCGCCACGCAGGCCATGGCTGTGCCCAACTCACTGGGCCCCAAGTACCGCTGGCTGCAGCGCCACTTTCCCTTCATCCCGCCTTCGCATTACGTCTTCTGCGGTGACAAGTCGATTCTTCGCGCCGACTTCCTCATCGACGACCAGCCGCGAAACCTGTTGCGCTTCGAGGGTCAGGGCCTGCTCTACACCGCGCCGCATAATCTCATGACCGAGGGCTTCGTTCGCGTCAATAACTGGCTTGAAGTGGCGCAGTTTTTCGCCGGCCTTCCCACCGCGGCCCCCGATCCTGCCGCGTAGCCTGTCCCACTGTTTGTGACCGGGACGCTACACTACCCGCTTGAAATTCGCTACCATGGAGTGTGACCCTGTTTCGCTCCCTTAAAAGGCTTCCTGTCACGCGCCGTCGCTTCCTCTTCGGAGGCGCGTGCGCTCTTGGCGGTCTCGCCGTTTATGCGGGCGAAGTCGAGCGCCATCGTGTCGAGGTATCCCCAAGCAACGTCTTCCTGTCCGGTCTTCCTCAGGCCTTTAACGGTTTCCGGATCGCGCAAATCAGTGACATCCATATGGACGAATTCACTGAGGCGTTCTTTGTCCGCGAAGTGATCAACCGCGTCAACAGCCTCCATCCCGACGCCGTGCTGATCACCGGCGACTTCGTCACCAGCGAGTTTGCGTCGAAGAAATTCGCCATCGGCGCCGCCTGGCAATGCGCCGGCCTGCTCGATGCACTCACCTGCCGCCAGCGCTACGCAGTACTGGGCAATCATGATTGCTTGATCGGGGCCGATCCAATATCGGAGGCGCTCACCGCGCACTCGATCACCGTGCTTAGAAACTCCTACCTGCCGTTGGAGCGCTCCGGCAGCCGCATCTGGCTCGCGGGGATCGGCGATCCCTTGCAGGGCTTACCGGACCCCGAAGTCACCATTCCCGTTTCGATTCGCAACATTCCGCATGAGCCCATCGTCCTCATGTGTCATGCGCCTGATTATGTTGATCAATTGCTCCAGCTCCCCTCAGGTCGGGCAGTCGCGCTCATGCTCTCCGGTCACACCCACGGTGGCCAGATTCGCCTGCCCTGGATTGGCGCAATGGTTCTCCCTGAAATGGGCCGCAAGTATATTGAGGGATGGTTCCGCCTGGGGCAAATGCAGCTTCACGTCAATCGCGGCATCGGCGCTGTGGGTGTGCCTTTCCGGTTTGACTGCCCGCCGGAGATCTCCCTGCTCACGCTCCGTTCCGCTTAGATCTCGACCGCGAATGAGTGGCGTCAGAGCTCGACCGCGATTGGGTACCGCCGGTCTCCACAGGCTGCGGAAAAACTCGTCTGGCAAGCAGCCTTGTATCAGGGCGCGAGTTTACTCGCGCCGTAACCTGCCCAAAATAAGTGTCGGGCTTTAGCCCCTGCGCGCTTCTTCCCTCGCAAACATGCCTTTTTCCGCAGCCTGTCCAGACCGGCTCCACTGGCGGCGTCCACGCCGCCAGAAGCTCCGAGCGGGCCAGGTGAGCGGCGCTGCCTGCGTCATGCCCCCGCAATTGTCATTCCATCGATGCGCAGCGTCGGCGCGGCTACCGATCCGCGAAAAATCAGGTCATTGCCGATGGCCGTCACGTTGCGCAGCATCTCAGCCAGGTTCCCGGCGATCGTCACCTCTTCCACCGCGTGCGTCAGTTGGCCGTTTTCAATCCACAAGCCCGTCGCGCCGCGCGAGTAATCGCCCGTCACGAGATTCGTGCCGAATCCCATCAGGCTCGTCACGTAAAGTCCCGCCGTCACTGCGCCGATGATCTCCTCCGGCGTCCCGTCTCCCGGCATCAGGTAGAGATTGCCGCAGCCCACTCCCGGCGCGCCAGTCAGTCCCCGCGCCGCGTTGTGCGTCGACTTCATCCCCAGCTTGCGGGCGGAGTAGGTGTTCAGCAGGTAATTGCGCAGCACACCGTTCTCCACCACCACCGTGCGCTGCGAAGGCAGACCTTCGGCGTCAAACGGCGAGGTCCCAAATCCGCCCACGCCCGACGGCAGCAGCATCGTGTTGTCGTCGATAATCGTCAAACTAGCCGCGCCAATCGCCTCGCCCAGTTTTCTCGCCAAAAACGACGCGCTGCGCCAGATAGCGTCGCCCGATGCGGCCTCGAACACCGAGCCGATCAGTGTCCGCGCTGCCTCCGGCGCAAACACAATGGGGACCCGCTGTGTGGGCACGCGCCGCGCGCCCAGCCGTCGCAGTGTGCGCCTTGCCGCTTCGGCCCCCACCGCCTCAGGAGATTCAACATTGCTCAGCCGACGCGCGCTCGACCACCAGCCGTCGCGCTGCATTCTGCCGTCGGCGTCTTTGGCCAGCGGCGCCGCCGCCACACCCGCATAGCTGGTGCGGTAGCTGCCGTGGAAGCCCCGCGAGTTGGCCAGCGCCTTGCGGCCGGTTGCGGCGTCAAAGCTGCCGCCGTCGGAATTCGTAATGCGCGGGTCCGCTTGGAGGGCCGCAGCCTCAGCCCGCCGCGCCCACTCAATCCGTTCCGCCCCGCCGAGAGAGTAAACGTCATCGTAGTAAAGGTGCAAATCGTCCGGCACTGCGCCAAACTCGCCCGCATCCGGCAGTCCGGCAAACGCATCTGCCTCCGTCACTGCGGCGAGTGCCAGCGCGCCTTCCACAAGTTGCCGAATCCCCTCAGGGGTCAAGTCGCTGGTTGAAGCGGACCCGGATCGCTGGCCCAGAAACACGCGCAGTCCCAGCCCGCGCGATCCCGATTCCTTCAGCGTTTCCACCTCGCCCAGGCGCACATTCACGCTGAACTCGTCGCCCTCGCGCGCCACAGCCTCAGCGTCCGTCGCGCCCGCCTTCACGGCCCGCGCTACGACGTCGGCGGCGAGCGATTCGAGGTCAATTGCAGTTTCGTTGGGCAGGGATACGGTTTCGCGCATGTTCTCAAGCTATCAAACGCGGCGGGATTCGCCATGCATCTCATCGCTTGCGTTGCTTTTGAGCCAGTCCACGCGATCGAAAGCCTTATTCACTGCGACGACGAGCGTGATCCCAACCAGCCAGTACACACCGCGATCTTTCAATCTCGTCATTGCGGCTACGAACTCCGTTCCTGTTTCGCTTTGTTGACTTTGCAGTCACAACTGGCCCGCGTCAGTTTCAGACACTTTCCGCAGCCGCGAGCCGTCTATTCAGCACAATTCCCATCGAGATCACGGCGAGGATGATCGCTGCGAAGAGCAGCAGCCAGCCCCAGTATTGGATTGGGTGGCGCAGAACACGAATAAAATGGCGGCCATAGTGATCGGCGATCATGGCGACGAGTGTGTAACGGGCACCCCGGCAAATGGCAACCACCGTCAGAAATTTCCCGGTGCTGTAATTCGACGCGCCGGCCGCCGCAAAACACACGCTGGTTGGAAATGGAAAGGGTACCGCTGTCGAGGCCGCAAGAGCACCGGTACCCCACTTCTCAAACAAACGGAGCAGGCCCTCCATCTTCCGACTTCCAAACTTGCTGTGCAGGTAAGCCGATCCGGCTTTTCTCGCGATTCTGAAGGTTAGCCAGGCTCCGAGCACCGACCCCGCCGTTGCAACAGCCGCATATTCGTACCAGGGATTGGTTTGCCGGGCAGCAAGAATTGCCGTCAATATGTCGGGACCGCCAAATGTGGGCAAGGGAGAGCTGTCGATAATTGCGACGAAGAAGAGTCCCAATGCCCCCAGGTGGCCGAGCATCGATGTGACGCTATGTCC
>Ga0302320_10010223_pt1 | contig 20042 bp, 11 predicted proteins | sample Bog_T0_3_FD_202130 | JGI IMG/M metagenome (GOLD analysis project Ga0302320, IMG submission 202130) | Peat permafrost microbial communities from Stordalen Mire near Abisko, Sweden - Bog_T0_3 | ecosystem: Environmental > Terrestrial > Soil > Wetlands > Peat | place: Sweden: Abisko, Stordalen Mire... | reverse complement strand
CACGTCGGACCGTAACCCCAGCCGTTCGCTGACATAGCTGGTGAGTCCGGGACACAGATAACCGGTGCAGGTGCTGATGATAACCCCGTCCACCTCCGCCGGCGTGAGCCGGGCCTGGGCCATGGCGCGTTCGGCGGCTTGCACAGCGAGCAAGGGCGCATGCCGGGCGAAGCGGGCATGCAATACATCGGGCGTCAGGACAAAAGCCTCCTCCAAATCCGCCACCGCCAGGTGCCGGGTGGCAATGCCGTTTTCGCCGGACAACACTTTCTTGAGCAACGCGCGGGAGCGTGCGTCGAGTTGCGGAAACTGCGGTGATTGTTGCAGTGCCGCCCAACATTCCATCTGCGTAAAACGCCGGAGCGGGACGGCGGTGCCAAGTCCGGTCAGAAACATGGTGAAGGGTAGCGCAGAAGCGGGGCAAAGTCACTCCCATTCAGCGTGTTCGGTCGGACAAATCCGGAATCACCCGCGTTCGGCTCAAGCCACGCCTTTGATGGAATTGTTCATAATAGGGCAACCAAATCTTGGAAAAGCCTGCCGTCGCTCTAAAGTGTTCGTCGCGTCACCCATTCCAGCCATTTTGATCAGGCTGACAGGCCTCGGGTTTGCCGTTCCACTCAGTCTGGCAGCAGCGCCGAAACTTCGATTTGCAGAACACGCTCAAGCGGTTAGAGTTTGACTTGGAAGATAATCAGCCGCCGGAAATCGGCGGCCACGGGGAATTATGAAAGCTGCTGAACTTATCGTCAAATGCCTCGCGAATGAGGGTGTCGGCTATGTCTTCGGCATCCCGGGCGAGGAAAACATGGATGTCGTCGATGCGCTGGTTGGCTCCTCAATCCGGTTTGTCACGACGCGCCACGAACAGGGTGCGGCCTTCATGGCCGACGTTTATGGCCGGCTGACCGGCCAGGCGGGCGTGTGTCTGGCCACGTTGGGTCCGGGCGCGACCAACCTCCTCACCGGCGTGGCGGATGCAAATCTGGACCACGCTCCCTTGGTCGCCCTCACCGGACAGGCCGGCTCGGACCGGATGCACAAGGAATCGCACCAATACGTGGACGTGGTCTCGCTGTTCCGTCCGATTACCAAGTGGAACACGAGCCTGCGCATCCCGGCGATGATTCCTGAAGCCATTCGCAAGGCTTTCAAGGTGGCCCAGACTGAGAAGCCGGGGGCCACGCATATTGAAATTCCTGAAGACATCGCCATCGCGGAGATTGACGCCGTTCCACTGCTTGTGCAGGCACCCCATCCCGGACCAGCATTGGAAGAACAAATCGAACGGGCGGCGCACTTGCTTGCGCAGGCGCGCCGACCGATCATCATGGCGGGCAACGGCGCCGTTCGCGCGCATGCCGGGGAGGCCCTGGTTGAGTTCGCTGAGAAATTGAACATCCCGGTGGCCACCACGTTCATGGGCAAAGGCATAATTTCTGATCGGCATCCGCTGGCCCACGGCGCGATCGGTTTGCAGGCGCCGGACCACATCAACCGCGCTTTTGCCCGGGCCGACCTGGTGATCACCGTCGGTTACGATTTGGTGGAATTTGCGCCGAGCTTATGGAATCCGGCCCACGACAAGACAATCATCCATATAGACTCCTCCCCGGCGGAAGTGGACGCCGCCTACATTGTCGGTGTTGGCGTGGTGGGGGGCCTTTCCACTTCCTTGCGTGAACTGGCACGGATATGCGGGCCGCGACAGAAAACGTGGAATTTGACTGTGCGGGGAGATTTGGAGGAAGAACTCGAACTACACCTTGATGATGCTTCCTTTCCGCTCAAGCCACAAAGAATTATCTCGGATTTGCGCCGGGCGTTGCAGGATGAGGATATTGTCATATCCGATGTCGGCGCGCACAAGGTCTGGTTGGCGCGGTTGTTCCCCTGCTATCAACCCAACACCTGCATCATCTCCAATGGCTTTGCCGCCATGGGCATCGCGGTGCCCGGGGCCATCGCGGCCAAGCTGGTTTATCCGAACCGGCGCGTTGTCGCGGTAACGGGTGATGGCGGTTTCCTGATGAATTCGCAGGAACTGGAAACTGCTGTCCGTCTGGGCACAGGGTTTGTCACTCTGATGTTGAATGACCAGACATACGGGTTGATCAAATGGAAACAGATCAACCGTTTTTCACGTCCGGCCTTCACCGATTTCGGAAATCCCGATTTTGTCAAATATGCCGAGAGCTTCGGCGCGCAGGCCTGGCGCGTTCAGGCGGCCGGGGAATTGCTGCCCGCGCTGCAAGCCGCGCTGGAGAGCGGCAAGCTGACGGTGATTGATTGCCCGGTGGATTTCGGCGAGAACCTGAAACTAACGGAAAGGCTCAATGCCCTCGCCAAAGCGGGGTGATGGCTCCTGATCAATATGAACCGCGAATTCAAACTTTTGATTGACGGACACTGGAAAACCTCGGCTCAACCCGTGGAGATTCGGTCGCCGTTCAACGGCGACGTTGTCGGCGTGACCTGGTTGGCCACGCCCGGCGACGTTGAATCAGCCATCACCGCCGCCGCGCGGGCGTTCCGGGACACCCGTCGTATGCCAGTTCACCAACGCGCCAGCATCCTGGAAAAAATAGTGGAAGCGCTCAAGGCCCAACGTGAAGAACTGGCGCGTTTGATTACGCTGGAGGCGGCCAAACCCATTCGAACCGCCCGGACTGAAGTGAATCGGGCCATCGGCACGTTCACGGACGCGTTGGAAGAGTGCAAACGCATCCGGGGTGAATGGCTGCCATTGGACCTCGACGCTGCGTCCGAAGGAAGCTCCGCCCTGGTCAGACGTTTTCCCATCGGGCCGATCACGGCCATCACGCCGTTCAACTTTCCCCTCAATCTCGTGGGACACAAAGTGGCGCCCGCGCTCGCCTGTGGCAACACGGTGCTTTTGAAACCTGCGCCGCAAGCGCCCTTGTCAGCGCTGAATCTCGCGCGCATCGTGGAGGAAGCCGGAGCGCCACCGGGCCAGCTTAACGCCTTCTTCTGCGCCAACGAACTGGCCCAAACACTGGTGACGGATGAACGGATCAAAATGCTGTCCTTCACCGGCAGCGCGGCCGTAGGCTGGATGCTCAAGCAAAAGTCCGGCAAAAAGCGTGTCGCGCTCGAACTGGGAGGCAATGCGGCGGTCGTGGTCCATTCGGATGCCGACCTGGACCGCGCTGCCGAGCGGTGTGCTTACGGTGGTTTTACCCACGCCGGACAGAGTTGCATTTCCGTCCAGCGCGCTTTTGTGCATCAGTCTGTTTTCGACGCCTTTGCCGGCAAGTTTCTCCAGCGCGTCCGCCAACTCAAAGTCGGTGACCCTCTAAATGAGGAGACCGATCTCGGTCCCATGATCTCGCAACGGGAGGCCGAACGCGCCGAAAGCTGGATCGCAGAGGCGGTCGCCGGCGGGGCCAAAGTGCTGGTTGGCGGCCAACGTGACGGCGCGGTGTTGCAGCCCACCGTCCTGACCAAAACGCGGCCTGACATGAAAGTGTGCCGCGAGGAGGTTTTTGCGCCGTTGGTGGTATTGGAATCGTACCAGGATTTCAGCGACGCGATTGCCCGCGTCAACGATTCGTCCTATGGTTTGCAAGCCGGTCTTTTCATCGGGGATCTGAAAGCTGTTTTCCAAGCGTATGCTGACCTTGAAGTCGGCGGGGTGGTTTGGAATGATGTTCCCACTTATCGGGGCGACCCGATGCCTTATGGCGGCATCAAAGACTCAGGGCTTGGCCGGGAAGGGGTTCGCTATGCCATCGAAGAAATGACGGAACAAAAATTGTTGGTCTTTCGCTAATCTGGTTGGGCTGGATTGCTCCCTTTGGGCGGAGAGCCGAAAATCGCATCTGGACCTTGATCATCGTGACCACAATCAACTGTGTTTCCTTTCCACGCATTGGAGTGAATATTTCCGGATGCCCTCGGACGCGGTGGTTGAAATCGGATGGCAGATTTCCATTTAGGCATGGGGTGAAGACCCCATAGCGAACCTCTCAGCAATATGTCACTTTACGGTATGAATCTAATAATTATTCTGTTTGTTCTTCTTCTGTTGTTCGGTGGGGGTGGATTTTACTGGGGAGGACCGGCTTTCGGCGGCGGTGGGATTGGTTTAGTTCTGGCGATATGCCTTATCATCTATTTCTTGGGTGGATTCCGCGCTAAACGCAACTGAAGATCCTGCCACCATGCCGTGAACGGAAGCGCGAGACTGAGCCTTCAATACCAAGATGAAGGCCATGTTCCCACGGACCGGGATAACTCAAGGTCCGCTTTCAAGGCAGTTCGATTTGCATATTTTTGATGGAGAATTGCGTCTAAAACCGATGTCGAGTCCTCTGAGTTGAACCGAAGGAAATACGCTTTTCCTGCCATTCCTGACCTTTCACTGGTTAACGCGGATTCCCATCCAGGAATATTAAGGCGTGGACATCGCTGCAATACAGAAAGCCACTGGAGCCGGTCAAACCGCAGTCAATAGAAGTTCTCGATTTTTAGGAGCTTTCACCGGAGTCCATACCCTCAATTCGACGGAGTGTTTGCGACGGTCGTCCACCAATGGGACGGTGATCGTGTCAAGTTCTTTTCCATCCAAAAAGAGTTGATTCGCTTCGGCCGGATCAGTGGCGAACCGGATGATGGTGATGTCGTAAACGGTTTGGCGATAGCGGTAATGGATCTTACATGTGGCCCAGCTTTTCGGAAGACGGGGGGTCAGCCGTAGTTGATCTCCCGCGAGATTTACGCCCAACAATGTTTCGATGAGCAGCCGATACATCCAACCGGCTGATCCGGTGTACCATGTCCAGCCTCCGCGGCCTGTGTGCGGCGCGACGGCATACACGTCCGCCGCGACGACGTAAGGCTCGACTTTATAGATGGCAATTTGGTCGCGGCTCCCGCTGTGATGGATGGGATTGAGCAGTGCGACGAGTTCCCACGCACGTTCGACATCCTCCAGGAGTGCGAAGGCCATGGCCGTCCAAATCGCGCCGTGGGTATATTGGCCTCCATTTTCACGAACTCCCGGCATATAACCCTTGATGTAACCGGGGTTAAGCGGGGATTTGTCGAACGGCGGATCAAACAATTGAACCAGTCCGGCGTCACGGCGAACCAGGCGCCGATCCACCGACTCCATCGCGTTGTTCGAGCGGACAGGATCTCCGGCGCCACTGATCACCGACCAGCTTTGCGACAAGGAATCAATCTGACATTCTGGATTGCACTGGGAGCCGAGTGGGTCTCCGTTGTCAAAGTAGGCGCGGCGATACCATTGGCCGTCCCAGGCGTGTTGTTCGATATTCTGTTGAAGTGTCCGCGCTTGGGAAAGGCAGCGTTCGGCAAAGGCCGGGTCGCGGTGCGCGCGGGCCAGTTGGGCAAACTGGGTGAGCACGTCGTAGAGAAAGAAAGCCAGCCAGACACTTTCACCGCGACCCTGGTATCCCACCCGGTTCATGCCGTCATTCCAGTCCCCACACCCCATCAAGGGCAAGCCGTGCTCGCCGAATCTTAGTCCGTGCTCGATGGCGCGAACGCAATGTTGATAAAGCGTCGCCGACTCTTCCGAGACATTTGGCAAATCATAGTAGGATTCCTCCTCCGGTTTGACTGGCCGGGCTTCAAGGAAGGGGATTTTTTCGTCGAGCACCCCGGTATCCGCGAGGCACGAAACATAACGGCAGGTCACGTAAGGCAACCACAAATAGTCGTCGGAAAAATGAGTCCGCACGCCGCGGCCGGACGGTGGATGCCACCAATGCTGCACATCTCCTTCGCGAAATTGGCGCGCGGCGGCGCGGAGCAAATGCTCGCGAGTCAGGGCCGGCTCCGCATGCACCAACGCCATCACGTCCTGCAATTGGTCACGGAATCCGTAGGCGCCACCGGATTGATAAAACCCGGTGCGGCCCCAAAGCCGGCAGCTCAAGGTCTGATACAACAGCCAGCCGTTGGCCATCACATTCACGGCGGGATCGGGCGTATCCACTGTCACCGCGCCGAGGGTTCGATTCCAGTAATCCCAGACGCCTTCCAGAGCCACTCGGTTGGCATCGGTCCGGCGAAAGCGCCGGATCAGATTTTGCACGTCAGCCATGCTGCGCCCCACACCGAGGCGAAAACTCGTTTCCCGCTCCTGCCCTTCGAGCAAATTGAAGGAGACCTGCATCGCGCCGCAGGGATCCAGCCCCGCGCCGACTTTGCCGGATAGACGGACCCGTTTCAGCGCCGCCGGTTCAGCCATGCTTCCATTTCTGCCAATGAACTCCTTCCGGTCTCCGGTGAGAGTGCGCGCGGACTCGTTCACGTCCAGGAACACGATGCGATCGGGGAATTCGGTATTGTAATAATTGCGCGCCAGCAGTGCGCCCGTCTTGAGGTCCACCTCGGTTTGCACATGGAGCAGGCTTTTGTGGCGCAAGTCACCCAGCACCCACTCCCAGTATCCCGTGACCGAGAGGCGGCGCGGCCGGCCCGAAACATTGCGCAATTTCAAAACCGTGAATTTCACCGGGGCGTCCATCGCAACATAAATCCACAATTCGGAGGCAATGCCGTTTTCGGTATGTTCGAACACGGTATAACCAAAGCCGTGGCGAATGACGTACGGGGCTGTGCCTCGTGCGGGCAACGGAGCAGGCGACCAAAATTGTCCGGTCTGCTCATCGCGAACGTAGAATGCCTCTCCTGTGGTGTCCTGCACCGGATCGTTGCTCCACGGCGTCAGTCGAAATTCATGGGAGTTCTCGACCCAGGTATAGGCAGAGCCGCTCTCAGATATAACGGTTCCGAACCAGGGATTGGCCAGGACATTGACCCACGGCGCTGGTGTCATAAGCCCGGGCTGAAGGGTGATGACATATTCCTTGCCATCCGGGCTGAAGCCGCCAAAGCCATTGCGAAAAATCAATTCACGGTGCGCGGGCGGCATGGAGAAATCGGAGGACCTGGAACGGGTCGGTGTCAGGGCCGGAATCAGCGGCTCCAAGACGCTGCGATGTTCCAGTTGTTCCGCCAGGCTTCCCTTTTCATCGTCCAGAACCACCCGCGCCGCGGATTGCAGCAGTACGCGGTCATCGTTGGGAATCTGTTCGAGCCGGCGGACAAAAATCCCGCCGGGCTTGTCCAACATTTGCGCCTCAATTCCGGAGGAGATCAGATTGGTGATCTGATCTTGCAAGGATTGGCGATAAACCGAAACGTCCTCATTCAAGATGACCAACTCCACCGTCAACCCCTTCATGCGCCAGTACGAGTGCGCCTGGATGAGTTGCCGGACGATCTCGACTTTCTCCGCGTCGCTGATGCGCAGAAGGATGATCGGCGCGTCGCCCGAAATGCCGTAACTCCAGAGGCCGTCCTGCCCGCGACGATTGTTGAGCATGACCCCCGGGTTGGCCCGACGGGCCGGGTCGGCGTAGATCAACGCGCTGGCCAGTCGTCCGTAAAGTTGTGCCTCGCCCTCCGTGACATTGAGATGGTGCAACGTCACCTGGCTATGGGTCCACGCCAGATCAAAGGCGCGGTCGGCCATGCGCGAGCTTTGATATTTTTCCACATGCGCGAGGGCAAGTTCGCGGGTCTCTGTCACACCGGTGACCAAATCAATGACTGCGGTCTCATGAGCTGGCAAAGACACGGTGCGCCGCAGCGAAATGATCGGATCCAGAACGCAACCGACCGTGTTGGAAAGTGGCGAAATACTTTGCATTGCGGCAGGATTAACCAATGTTCCGCCACGACCAATGAATCTGGAGCGATCCGTTTCGCAGGAGATTTCCCCCTGCTCCCCGCCCTGACCCACCATCAGATGCAGCAACCACGGAGGCTTTTCCTCTTGGGAACGGGCGCGGCGGGTGCAGAGAATGGCGGACGATTTTTGCTCGAATTCCGTCTCCACGAAGAGATTGCTGAAAGCGGGATGGGCCGCGTCCGCCGCCGGAATCGTCAGCACCACCTCAGCGTAGCTGGTCAGTTCAATGATGCGCGTCACGTGTGAACGATTGGTGATCGTGATGCGACGCAATTCCACATCGTCCTCCGGCGATACGCTGATCTCAGTGTGGATTTCAAGGCCGGCATGTTGTTGCCGAAATTCCGCCCGCGCCTGGGTGAAGATGGCTTCGTAGCCTGTCGTCGCGCACAAGGTGGGCTGATAGGCGGCGGACCATGACTCCCCCGTCGCCAGATCGCGCAGGTAAACAAACGACCCCCAATCATCGCGTGTGCTGTCCTCCCGCCAGCGCGTGACCGCCAGATCGCGCCAGCGGCTGTAGCCGCCGCCGGCGCTGCTGATCACTACATGATAGCTTCCGTTGGACAAAAGATGAACCTCGGGCGCAGGGAGTGTGGGATTGGTGAATACCCGCATGACCGCCTCGCCGCTGCCCGTCAGCGTCCGCGATTCCTCCAATTTCAAATCTTTGGAGAGCACGCTCCCAGCGGCCTTGGGCACCCGTTCCTGCAACAGTAATTCCGCTGCCTGGAGCATCGGACAAGCCATGAATCTCCGTTGCATGGGAAAGTCCCGCAATAGATTAGCCAGGGCCAGCAAGCTCATCCCTTGATGATGCGCCATAAATGACCTGATCGAAGCGCTCGTTTCGCCCGGTGGCAAGCGTGACACAGTATAGTCCACCGCTTCGTAGAAGCCGTAGTCTCCTTCGCGCCCTTCAGCCGCCAGCCGTTGCAGGTTGTTACAGGCGTCGGCTGGCGCAACCATCAACGCCATCACGGTGGCATAAGGAGCAATCACGAGATCATCGGCCAGCCCCCGCTTCAATCCCAGGCCCGGCACGCCGAAGGCGCGGTACTGGTAATTCAAATGAACGTCAGTCCGATTGTAGCCTGATTCGGATATTCCCCACGGTACGCCGCGGGATTTCCCATACTCGATTTGCAGTTGCACCGCCGCCTTGCAGGTGTGGTCGAGCAAGGTGTGCTCATAGTTGGGCATAACCAGCAAGGGCATCAGATATTCGAACATCGAACCGCTCCAAGAAACCAGGATCGGCCCACCCCGCGCCGCGACCAGCAGTCGCCCCATCGAGAACCACTGCTTCTGGGGAATTTGCCCCATCGCGATGGCGACATAACTGCACAAGCGCGCCTCCGAGGCCAACAGATCATAGAAGCTGTTGTCACACCGGCATTCGCTGACGTTAAACCCGGTCGAAAACAAATCCCTGGCCGGGTCGAACATGAAAGCAAAATCCATCGCGGCCATTTCGTCGCTTTGCGTGGCCAGATTTGCCAACGCGAGCAGCCGCTGACGGGCATGATCGGAAGCCTCGCGCAGGCAGCGCGACAGGCCCGTGAGCTGCTTTTGCTTTTCCAGCAAGGATGGGGCGGACTCCGCCGGGAGATTCTGCGACGCAGCGTCAATCAACGGGCAAAGTGATTGGTCCAACGTCGCGACTTCCCGCAGAGTGGGTGCTTGATCGAGTTGAGTGAGTTTCTGCAGGAGCGTGGCCGAAGCCGGCGAAAAGCCGTTCTTATCAGCTTTCACAGATAGGGAACGTAGTGTTGACTCATCCTCGCTCCACACATTGGGACACGGGGTTGGCAAAGCCAGCCACGGTGCAAGGAAAAGCAAGTCCGCCAAATGGTCCTCGCAGTTTTCCTGCAAAGCTTGGGACCAGCGCTTGAGTTGTTCCCCTTCATTCACCAGGGATACCGCGATTTCACTCGCCTGCCGCGTCGCCCGTTTCAATAGGGCAGAGGCCGCGCTCAGACCGGCAGGCGGGTTCCCCAATTCTGCGTCGAGTGTTGCCAGCGCGGAGTTTTCGCGGGCCAATTCTCTGAGAATCCCCACCGTGTCGCGCAGACCGGCAAAAATTTGCGGCTCATAAATCTTTTGATGAGCCTCTTCCCTCAGTCCGGAACCAAGCGTAAGCAAATGTCCCGCCAGATTGCCGCTGTCCACGCTGGAAACATAAAGCGGAAGCAGCGGCCGCATGGCGCGCGTTTCATACCAATTGTAAAAGTGCCCGCGATACCGCTCCAATCGCTGCATCGAGGCGAGTGCGTCTTGCGTCCTCCGGATCAAGCCGCCGGCTGAAAGATACCCAAAATCCCGGGCGGCTAAATTGGACAGCAGCGCCAGGCCCATGTTCGTAGGCGAGGTTCGCGAAGCAATCACGGGGGCGGGAACTTCCTGAAAATTGTCCGGCGGCAGCCAGTTCTCCTGTGCCGTCACAAAGGTCTCAAAAAAATGCCAGGTTTTGCGGGCGGTGCGCCTTAAAAACAGCAGTTGCTCCACCGTCAAATCCGGAGCCGGTGATTCGATGGGCTGGCTAATGCGCCAGGCGATCCAGGGTGCGGCAAACCAGACGCCTAGAATCGGCAGGGCCAGGGACAGTTGGCCCAGTCGTTCGGTGGCCAGGAAAAATCCGCTCGCCAGCGCCGCCACTGGGGCAATCCACATGGTGGCGTAAAAGCCGGCAAGGTTGGCCCGGCTGGTCCCTTCTGAATCGCCGGACGTTTTCCATTCGAGAAGTCGCTTGTGCGTAACTATCTGGCGCAGCAGTGTCCTGCAGATCGCGTCCACGCTGATGTAGGCGTCGTAGGGTAAAAATGTCAGTGTCAGAAATATCTGGCCAAGTTGCCGCCCATACGATCCAACCGCTCCCCGCAGGTGCATGGCCCAGGGCAAATCACCCGGCTTGCGGAACACATTGACCAGCGCGGCCAAAAACCCGGGGAGCGCGATGATTGAAACGACGAGCAGCGTGCCAAAGCCGCCGAACTCGGGCAGGAGCAGCCAATTGCCCAGGATAAGGAACACCAACGCCACGGGAACCAGGCTGCGCCTGAGATTGTCCAGTATTTTCCACTGCGACAGCACGGAAAGCGGGTTGGCGATTCGACGGGCGTCAGATCCGGGAACCCGGGGCAGGAGCCATTGCGTAATCTGCCAATCCCCACGAATCCAACGGTAGCGCCGGTCAATATCCACATTGTAGCGGGATGGATGTTCTTCGTAAAACTCCACGTCGCTCACGAGTGCGGAGCGGGCGTGACACGCTTCCAACAAGTCATGGCTAAGAACCGTGTTTTCCGGGAAGCGCCCCGTCACAGCTCGCTGGAAGGCATCCACATCGTAAATCCCTTTTCCGATGAACGAGCCTTCCCGGAAAACATCTTGATATACGTCGGACACTTCCCGGGTGTAAGGATCAATTCCCGAGTCGCCTGCAAAAAGCCGGACGAACCACGATCGCCGCGCACTGGGCAGACTCACCCCAACCCGCGGTTGCATTATGCTGTAGCCTTCAGCGACGATTCCGCGCACCGCATCGAACGCCGGGCGGTTTAACGGATGGGCCATTGTTCCCGCGAGCTGCCGGGCAGCATCGCGCGGAAGTTGGGTGTCGGTGTCGAGCGTGATAACATACTTGATGGCCGGCAGGATGGACGTGTCCCCAACGATTTCAGAAAAGCGTTCTTGAGAACCGCCGCGGAGCAGGCTGTTAAACTCCATGAGCTTTCCACGCTTGCGCTCGTAGCCCATCCACAGTCCTTCTCCCGCATTCCAGCGGCGTGGACGATGAAACAAGAAAAACAGCGTTTGGTTCGGGGAAGGGTACTTCCGGTTCAACATTTCCACTCCGGCTCGTGCCCGCTGCAGCAACAGCCGATCCCCAGGCAGAGTTTCCTCCGGTGCGTCGCGGAAATCCGTCAACAAGGCGAAGTGGAGGTGCTCATCCCGGTTCGCGAGATGATGAATCTCCAATGTCTCGATGAGGCTATCAACCCCTGCCTGGCTCGTGAGCATTGTTGGAACGACCACCATGGTGCGGCATTCGGGAGGAATCCCGGCGGAATAATCCAAACGCGGGAGCACGTGCGGCTTCACCAGCAAGGTGGACAGCCAGTTCATCAACGCCACAGCCAGTTGGCTGGCGCAAACAAGGAAAACAGCGCTGAAGAGTATTAGCTCCCATCCCGGCACTCCGAGCCTCCACGCCTGTTCCATAAAGCCGAAAGTGGCAAGCAAAGTGATCCCTCCAATGCCTCCGGCATAAAATGTCAGCGGAAAATGGTGGATGCTTCGTTCGACGAGTGTTCGCAAGGGCCACCGCGCCTTCACTAGCTGCCCCATCGCGGACTTGCCCTTGTCGATCAGATAGTAGCCCACATGGGCAGTCCGGTCTTCGCGCCCATTTTGCCGGGCACTCTCCGCGGCCAATTGGATGGCGCCCCGCGCGACGTCTGCTTCCGGGAGTCGGCTGTGCCGGGCCAGGAACTCTACCGAATGCCGATAGCGGTCGCGAGTGGCAAAATCCATCCCGCGATAAACGTCCGTGGGATCCGAGCGCAATGTCTGCTCGACCAGACTCAGGGTTTCCACGAACTCCTTCCAATCCATCGCGCTCAAGAAGCGAAGACTGGATATGCTATGACTCACCGATACCTGGTCGGCGGCCTGGTTTTGACTGTCCAGTTGGACCAACTGCTCGATGGACGACCCTTGTTCCACCAGACATTGTTCGAGCCAGGTGCGCGCCAGATGCAACACCGGGCTTTGTCGCGACAAACGCTGGCAAAACTCCGCCACGAATGAACTGGAGATGGGGAGATCAGATTTCGCCATGTCCGCCACCACGACCACGAGGTGGCACGGGTTCTTCTCCGCCATCTCCTGCAGACGATCCACCCACAAGTCCGCCAGGTCGCGATCTTTCCGGGCGCCGGTCAACCGGGTGGCGATGCGTTGGAGGTTTTCGATCAGCCCCAGCCGCAACATAATTGGAACGGCCCACAACTCGCCCAGTTTCAAAGAATCCACCGTTTGGTAAGCGGCGAGAAAGGCGGTCAGTGGTGCCGCATCAATCTGCGCATCCACATGGGCAATCAATTCGAGCACGATGTCGTAAACGCGCGGCAATCCGGCAGAAGGGCTGTTCAAAAGGCGGGGCAACTCCCGGCTATAGCCCCGGGGCAAATGCCGCCGGGCCAGGTGAATTTGCTCTTCGATCAGGTAGAAATTGTCGAGCAGCCATTCGGCGGCAGGCGTGATGCGCCGGCTCGGATCTACCGCAAGGCTCGCACTATTGAAATCCCTGAGAACTACCTCGTTTTGGCCCAATCGTGCCAGCAAACGGTTGGCGCCCGGTCGAGTGACTATCTGGTGGCTGACCGCGAGAGCTTTGGCATGACGCGCCAGTTGTTCGACACCAAACAACTCGGCTCGCAATGGAGGTTCGCCCGCGCCAGGGCGCGAAACCGCCTCTCTGGCCATCCAGTTCTGAAAGCGCAATGGCAGCGTCTGCATATTGTTCTTACTTCCGGTCGCGATTCCTGCAATTCGCCGGCCAGCGGAAATTAATCCTCCCTGGCGTCTGCCGCCTTGACCGGTGGCAACGGAGCAGATTGCACAATGATCAGTCCGGGCGCGGTCGCTGCTCGGGACCCACCCCATAACGCTGCCGCTTCGGCGATGATCACTCCCCAAGTGTACCCTTGATCCCGGTTGGATAGTATGGGGTGTTATCCGTAGGGTAAGACTTGGTGGCGACTTCAGCCCCCCAAGTGCGGCGAGAATGGCCTTGATCCCGTCCCAACAATCGGCGTGATGGATCAAGCGCAGCGGATTCCGGACCCGTTGCCCGCCACACGGCCAGTCATCCCGGATGAGGTTCAGCGCGCCGCGTGGTGGCGATTTTGGAAAGCCGGTCATTTTGACGGCCGAATTCTCCTGGTGCTGCCCTCTCCTCGGTGCCAAGCGCGCTGTTGGGCAGCAAGGTCCACGTCCGACCGCAAACTTATGAGATGGTGCTCGGCGCGGCACTGATGTCCGCGGGAATCCTCCTGATCCTGCGCGCCCGCTGGCAAGCTGACGGTGTGGCGATGCGCAAATGCCAGTGGCCGCCCGCGCTGGCCGTCGGCGCGGTGTTGGGATTTCTCTCCGGACTGGCCGGAATCGGCGGCGGAGACTTCCCATGCCCCGTGCTCTATGCGTTCCGCTGGGTTAAGCCGAAAACCACCGGCGGCATCGCGGCGGGGTTCATCGTGCTCAATTCCATTGCGGGACTCGCCGGCACGGGCTGGCAGACCCTCACTCATCCAGGCCCGTTGCTTTGGCTTACAGTACCGGCGGTCGCCGGGGCGCTTCTCGGCACGCATCTGGGCGCGCGGCGCTGGAGCAGCGTCACGTTCAGCCGCGTCCTGGCGTGCGTGCTTGTGTTCGCCGGCGGAAAATTGTTGCTTGAAGCCGCCTCATGAATTCTCATTCCTTGATGCGCGTTCTGTTTTTCGCCCAACTCAAAGACGTCACCGGCTGCGAAGCCGTGGAGATCTTTTCCTCATCGCCGCTTGACCGCGATGGACTCTGGGCCGCGCTTCTGGAAAAATTTCCCGGCCTGGCCGCCCACCGCCCAGCCGTCCGCCTGGCACGCAATTGTGAATACGCCGCGCCGGACGCGTTGTTTGCCCACGGCGACGAAGTTGCGCTCTTGCCGCCGGTTTCCGGAGGCTGATTCATTTGACATGTGAAAATTGAGGTTCAACTCACCGGCTCGCCCCTCGCCGAAAGTTATTCCCCCTTGTCCACGGTTGGCGCACATGGGGCATTCGTCGAATTTCGTGGCATCATCCGTGGCGAAGAGCGCGGCCAGCCTGTTGCCGCCCTCGAATACGAAACCTACGCAGAAATGGCTTTGCGCGAAATCCGCCGCCTGCTGGAGTCCATCGCGGAGCGTCATCCTTGTCTGGGCGTTCGCGTGGTTCATCGAACCGGGGCCGTGCCGGTGGGTGAGGCGGCGGTGTATATCGGCGTCGTCTCGCTCCATCGCGCGGAAGCCATCGCCCTGCTGGGCGAATTTCTGGACCGCCTCAAACAATCTGTGCCGATTTGGAAACGGCGCATGGTGCCGGTTGCCGGCACGGTGCCTTCAAAAACCGCTATTTCCGCGCCCAAACCGCGCGCCGGTGCCTGTTCGCTGGACGGCGCGCTGGCCGAAATCCGTTCCCGCTGTCAACCGTTGCCAGCCGTTCCCGCGCCACTGGCCGAAGCCTTCGGCCGGGTATTGCGCGAAACCGTTTGCGCCCCGGAAGACATGCCGCCCTTCGACCGCTCGGCGCGGGACGGCTACGCGATTTTGTCCACCGATGCCGCCGGACATTTTCAAGTTGTGGATACCCTCGATGCCGCGGATTGGAGACCGCGTTCGCTTCAACCGGGTCAGGCCGTGCGCGTGGCCACCGGAAGCGCCCTGCCGTGCGGCGGCCTGCGCGTCGTCATGCAAGAACATGTGGAACGCGAAGGCTCCCGCATCCGCGTCCTGGAACATGAACACGCGAGCAACATCCGCCTGCGGGGTGAAGACATGCAGGCCGGCCAGCCGCTCGTGCAGGCGGGCGCGCGCCTGAATGCCGGAGCGCTGGCGCTGCTGGGGGCGGCGGGGTGCGTCCAGCCGCTTGTCAGCCCGCGTCCCCGTGTTGCCCATTTCACGACAGGCGACGAATTGGTCTCGCCGCAGCAAACCCCCAAACCGGGACAAATCCGCGACAGCAATTCGACCTTGATTCGCGGACTTCTGCAAAACGTTCCTTGCGATCTGGAGCAAAACCACTTGACAGAAGATTTTGAAACGGCGTGGCGGCAGCTTGATCCGAAACGGCTCGCCAAGGTGGATTTGCTTCTGGTATCCGGCGGCGCGAGCGTGGGCGCCAAGGATTTCTCCCGCCCGTTGCTGGAACGGCTCGGCTTTGAAATTATTTTCTCGCAAGTCAATGTGCGTCCCGGCAAGCCGCTCATCTTCGGCATCAACGGCAGGCGCGTGGCCTTCGGGCTGCCTGGCAATCCCCTTGCCCATTTCGTCTGTTTTCATTTCGCGGTCGCGCTGGCGCTGGCTCGGCTGGCCGGGGAGAGCGGCCCCGTATTTCTTCGCGCCCCGCTGGCTGCCAAATTGGAGGACGAACCGTGCCCGCGCGAAACGCTCTGGCCGGCGCATTTGGAATGGAACTCAGGCGCGCCTCGCTTGCACCCCATGGTTTGGGCCAGTTCCGGCGACCTGTCCTGCCTGCCAGCGGCCAACACCTTGATTCGCGTGCCGGCAAACCAGGCCATTCTGGAGGCTGGCACCGAGGTGGATTTTTTGCCGGCAGCGGGTATGGTATGTCCGTAATCTGATGCCAAAACATTTTTCTCATCTCGACAAGGCGGGTGGCGCTCGCATGGTGGACGTGGGCGCAAAGCCTGTTCAGCGCCGCCGCGCCGTGGCCGCCGGCCGGCTCCTCTGCCGCCCGGCGACAATTCGGGCCTTGAAGAAAAAAGCTCTGCCCAAGGGCGATGTCCTGACCGTCGCGCAAATGGCCGGAATCCAGGCTGCCAAGCGCGCGGCGGAATTGATTCCGCTTTGTCATCCTCTCCCATTGACGCATGTGGAATTAAGTTTCCAAGTGAGGCGAAGCGCCATCGAAATTCTCTGCGCCGTGGAAACCAGCGCGCAAACCGGCGTGGAAATGGAAGCCCTCACCGGCGTCAGCATCGCCGCCCTCACGCTTTACGACATGTGCAAAGCCGTGGACAAGACGATGCGCATCGGCGATATCCGTGTCGTGGAAAAGGTGAAATCATGAAGGTCGGCCGCATCACCGTCAGCGACCGCGCCGCCGCGGGGACGTACGAGGACCTTAGCGGACCTGAGATAGAGAATACTCTCCGCCAATTTCTCGACGGTGAGGCCGAATTTGTCTCCGTCATCGTGCCGGACGAGGCAGACTTGATCGCGGCGGCATTGCGGAATTTTGCCGATGCGCGCCATTGCGACCTCGTGATCACGACAGGCGGCACTGGAATCGCGCGGCGCGACGTGACGCCCGAAGCGACACGCGCCGTGCTGGACAAGGAACTGCCCGGCTTTGGCGAAGCGATGCGCGCCCAGTCCTTCGCCGCGGTGCGCACTGCCCTCCTCTCGCGCGCCACCGCCGGCGCGCGCGGGCGGACGCTGATCGTCAACCTCCCCGGCAAACCGGCGGCCGTGCGCTTGTGTCTGCAAATTCTCGCTCCGGCTATCCTCGAAGGCGTCGCCCATCTGCGCGGCGAAGACCCCCATGCTGCCGCGACCTGCAAAAAATGATCTCGCCACCCATAGATCAGCTTGGACGCGCCGTTGATTATCTGCGCATCTCCATCACCGACCGATGCAACGAGCGCTGCCTCTATTGTCTGCCGGAGAACTATTCCGGCTGGCTTCCGCGTGGCGAGATCCTCTCCAGCGACGAACTGCTCGCCGTTGTGCGCGCCGCGGTTTCCATCGGCTTCAAACGCTTCCGCGTCACCGGCGGGGAACCGTTGATGCGTCCTGATGCGGTGGAATTCATCCGGGACCTCATCGCCACTCCCGGCGTGGAATCCGTGCAACTCAGCACCAACGGCACCCGCCTGCCGCAACTTGCCCGGCCACTCTTTGACGCCGGGCTGCGCCGCATGAACGTCAGCCTCGACGCCCTCGATCCGGCGATTTACCGCTCCATCACGCATGGAGAAGTCGGGCCGGTCCTGGACGGTATCCGCCTCGTGCGCGAACTGGGATTCGAGTCCGTAAAGCTGAACACCGTCCTCATGCGCGGGCGCAACGAAAGCGAGATTCCGGCTCTGCTTGACTTCGCCGCGCGGCACGACATCGTCATCCGTTTCATCGAACTCATGCCCGTGAGCCTGACCGCCATGCTCGACGCCACGAACTTCTTTCCCGTCACCGAACTGCTCGCCCGGCTGAAGTGCGAAGACGACCTGGAGCCGGTTGCCGGCTCATTCGGCCACGGCCCCGCCAAATACTACCGGCTCAAAAAGCGCGGCGTCATCGTCGGGTTGATTGGCGCCTTGAGCGACCTGCACTTCTGTGAACACTGCAACAAAATGCGCCTGACATGTGACGGCAACCTGCGCCCCTGCCTCGGCAACCATTTGGAAACGGACTTGAAACCCGCCTTGCGACCGCGAATCAACGAGACCCAATTGCGCGAACTGATATGCGCCACCCTCACCCAAAAGCCCGCCGAACACCTCTTCCGTGAAAACTACCAACCCCACCGCGTCATGACCGCCATCGGCGGCTGAAATCCGACCTTCCAACCGGCGAAATGAACAAAGCAACGGCTTGACCCCGTTCACCAATTATACCGCTTCATGGAGCCGAACCCATTCACGCACAATCCGTGGCATTTCCTCAATGACTTCGGATCCAAACAACACCTCATCAACGTAACCCATGTGCAACAAGTCGATTATGCGGCATAGATAAGACCTGCCGCACTCCCACCATGTAAAGTAATCATCAAGAATTAAATAGTGTTGAACTTTCACCTTTTCACTCTGGCAAAGCTCTTCAAGCTCCATCCCGTCAAGCAATGTTTCATAAACACCATCGGCGACACGACTGCCAAACGTGGTCGTATAGTAATATTCTTTAATTTCCCAAATCGATATCGGGTTAATAGCGCCTGGGAAAGCCCCGTCAACCCGACGGGACAGAGTTCTCAACGGAACGCCGCCTTTGGTCACTGTTGTCAGAATTCTTGGGTCGAAGTTGCACGGAAGCTCGCCCAAATTCTCTTCGATCAGCATGTTCGTGATTGCTGTCAGATAAGCCACAGCCTTCTTTTCACCTTTCTGCTTATTTTGGGGCATCGGGCACGCATGAGGCCGGCCATCGCGAATCCGCTCAAAAACCGCCTTGGCCTTTTGCAGGTTCATCAGCCGAGGCTTAACAAAGCCATCCAGAACCTTTGCACGATGTTCAAAGTAACCATGCAGATTATTTGCTAATGTCGTAGGCAGCCCAGACTCATCAATGATTTCTTGTGCGTTCAGGTTTAGCTCTTTGAACGCCTCTTGAATCTCGTGAACGGCGGGAACTTTTATCGCGCCTTTTCCTCTTTCTGTGTAGCCAACCCATTGGCTAATCGTTCGGATGCAAGCCCAGAAGTTTTTGGGTTGCCCAATGAACCTCGCATCAGGACGCATGGGAAATCTCCTTTTCGAGTCGCTCGGCGAACTCTGGAAGGCCAACCGCCAAGGCTTTGCAAACACAGCGAAGTTCCATAACGTCTAGCATTCGTTCGCCAGACTCGTATTTGCTCACAAATGATTGCGGCAAACGAAGCCGTTGCGCAAGAACCTGTTGCGTCAAGCCTGCCTCGCCTCTCATTTTGCGGAGCAAATCCTGAAAACATTGCTGTTCACGAGTATGTATTGACTTCGTCATTGGAACGCGCATGATAAGACCGACTTGACAAATATCCCATTTAAGGATATTTTTCATGCGATCGTATGCGAGAAAAAATGCAGTTGGCCTTCTTTGCCACAGTTGAGGAACAACCGTTGAAAGGGCAGTTGCTGAAATGGATCGGGAACAAACAACGAGTTGCGAAGGAGATTATTTCCTTCTTCCCCCAGCAATTTGGGACGTATTTTGAACCTTTTTTGGGTAGCGGGGCAGTTCTTGCCACTCTCGCACCCGTCCAAGCTGTGGCCTCTGATTCCTTTAGCCCTTTAATGGAAATCTGGCAAACCTTGCAGGACTCTCCGGAAACTCTGAAGCGCTGGTATGCGGAAAGGTGGAATGAAATGGCCGCAGGGGAGAAGATTCAAGCCTTTGCGAAAATCAAACGCCGTTACAACGCGAATCCAAACGGCGCAGATTTGCTCTTTATCTGCCGTAGCTGTTACGGCGGTGTTGTTCGATTTCGGCAGAAAGACGGCTTTATTTCAACCCCCTGCGGAATTCACGACCCCATTTCCCCCGACTCGTTTTCGGAGCGGGTTGACATCTGGCATGAAAGGGTCTCGGGCGCACAATTTAAGAGGATGGAGTTCAGGCAATCTTTGGAAATGTCAAGACCAGGAGATTTAATTTACTGTGACCCTCCATACGCCCACACGCAGGCCATTCTGTATGGTGCGCAATCTTTTTCACTTCGGGACTTGCTGCGAGCCATTTCCGAATGCAAGGCGAGAGGAGTATTTGTCGCACTGAGCATTGACGGAACGAAAAAGTCGGGGAATACGGTTTGCCACATCCCGATTCCAACGGGAC
>Ga0302320_10010219_pt1 | contig 20048 bp, 17 predicted proteins | sample Bog_T0_3_FD_202130 | JGI IMG/M metagenome (GOLD analysis project Ga0302320, IMG submission 202130) | Peat permafrost microbial communities from Stordalen Mire near Abisko, Sweden - Bog_T0_3 | ecosystem: Environmental > Terrestrial > Soil > Wetlands > Peat | place: Sweden: Abisko, Stordalen Mire... | reverse complement strand
GCGATGGATGTAACACAGATCACTTTGGAGCCACCGACGCCGGGAAGTAGACCGGCCAACCTTCGGCGGCGGCGCGGCGCAGCAGGTCGGCGGAGGGGTTGACGGCAAAGGCGCCGCTGATTGTACCGTGGCCGCGGGCTATGGCCAGCATCGCGGCGTCGTGCACGGAGTTGCCAAAGACGGCATTGGGTGCGGTGATGCCGGCGTGACGCAGGCTGGCGACTTTGCCCTCGTCGGTAGGGACGTCGAGCAGGCGGTTGGTGGCGACGCCGGCGATGACTTCGACCCTGGCGGCCAGAACGCGGCCCGCGGGGATGTGGAAGCGCTTCATGCCTTCCTCGATGACCCAGTCGCAGGTGGAGCTGACCCCCCAGATGTCGGTGCCTGCGGCTTGCAGTGCGGCGACCAGATCCAGCATCTCGGGGAAGATGTTGGGCTCAACGAATTGGGCGAAGAACTCTGCGGCGGCAGCGCGCAGGGCGTCGATTTGGAGGCTGCGGTAGACCTGCACCATCTCGCCACAGATGACGAGCTCGGAGACCACGCCGCGCTGGTACTCCTCGTAGCGGCCGCGCAGCCACGCGGAGGCGTCCGGCGGGAGCAGGCCGGTGTCCATGGTCCACCACATAAAGGCGGAGCCGGCGTCGCCGGACCACAGCGTGCCATCGCAGTCAAAGACCGCGACTTTGGGAGCAAGCGCGAAGACGCGGGCGTGGAACTCGGCGGTGGTAAGCGGGGCGACGAGGCTGGACAATCGGGGCTCCTCCAAGAGAATCGCTTGGCCCAGTAGACAAGACAAACGCGGAGGACGCAAAGGACGCGAAGTTTCGCTAGCAAGCAGACCTGTCAGACAGCGGATGCCCGATTTTGGTAGGCTTCGGGGGTGCGTCTGGGCGGTGGGTGAAACGCCATCAGGCCCCGAGGGAGAGTTCGGATGTTGGACAAGAACAGGCTGTTTCTGGCGGAGAGCGCCTCACGGGCGGTTGCGGTCAGGCTCTATGACACGGTGCGCGATCTGCCCATCCTCAGTCCGCACGGTCACACCGATCCGCAGTGGTTTGCCGACAACCAGCCGTTTCCCAACCCGGCGGCGCTGTTTCTCCAGCCCGACCACTACATCTTCCGGATGCTGTACTCGCAGGGCGTGAGCCTGGAGTCGCTGGGCGTGCCGCAGGTGGATGGCAAGCAGAATGCCGACCCGCGTGAGGCGTGGCGGATCTTTGCGCGGCACTACTATCTGTTCCGCGGTACGCCGACGCGTCTGTGGCTGGACTACGCCTTTCAGGAGCTCTTCGGATTGAAGGAGCGGCTGAGCGCGGACAACGCCGACGAATACTACGAGACCATCGACAAGGCGCTGCGCACACCGGAGTTCCTGCCCCGCGCTCTCTTCGACCGCTTTCACATCGAGGTGCTGGCGACGACCGATGCGGCCTTCGATTCGCTGGAGTTCCACCGAAAGATCAAAGCGAGCGGATGGAAGGGGCGCGTGCTGCCGACCTTCCGCCCGGATGCGGTGGTGGACGCCGAGTACCTGGGCTTCCAGGACAACCTGAAGCGGCTGGGCGAGGCGAGCGGCGAGGATATCTCCAGCTATAAGGGCTACCTGAACGCCCTGCGCAAGCGGCGCGCGTTCTTCAAAGAGAACGGCGCCACCGCGACCGACCATGGCCACCTGACCGCGCTGACCGCCGACTTGCCGTGGAGCGAGGCCAGCGCTCTGTACGAGAGGATTTACACGGGTAAGACGCGCGCCGGCGATGTCGAGTTGTTTCAAGCGCAGATGCTGACCGAGATGGCCGGCATGAGCGTGGAGGACGGGCTGACCATGCAGCTGCATCCGGGCTCGGTGCGCAACCACAACCTGAAGGTGTACGAAAAGTTCGGGCGCGATAAGGGAGCGGACATTCCTTCGCCGACCGAGTACGTGCGCGCGCTGCGGCCGCTGCTCTCGAAGTATGGCAATGAACCGAACTTCACGTTCATCCTGTTCACACTGGATGAGTCCACGTTCACGCGCGAGCTGGCGCCGCTGGCGGGTCACTATCCGTGCCTGCGGCTGGGACCGCCGTGGTGGTTTCTGGACTCGCCCGAGGGGATGATGCGCTTCCGCGAGCTGGCGACGGAGACGGCGGGCTTCTACAACACCGTCGGCTTCAACGACGATACGCGGGCGTTCCTGTCCATCCCGGCGCGGCATGACGTGGCGCGGCGCGTGGACTGCGCGTTCCTCGGGCGGCTGGTCGCCGAGCACCGGTTGGAGGAGGCCGAGGCGATGGAGGTGATCCAGGACCTGACGGTGAACCTGGTGCGCAAGGCGTACAAGCTGTGATGGCGCCCCCTCCCCCCGGTTTTTGGGGTAAGAACCGCAACAATAAGGACTTAGGGGTGGTACCCCCCTGGCTGAAGAGGGGAGCAGGCTACCCTCTAACTCACTTGTTTTCAGCGAGGGAGAATCTGCCCTATATCCTTAAGATATATCCCGTTTCGGCCTCGGAACCGCGGTTGAATTGTCAAAAGATATGTTGGTGGCTGGCTGGCGCTGGGCCAGAGTGAAGAGCCCGGCGTGTGGCCGCGCGGTCTTCCGTTGGTCTGCTTTTATTGTACAAGGGGTGTCAAGGGGTGGTGAGCGGGTTATGCCAGCGTAAGTTGGGGAAGCGGGCAAAGTCGCGGTCGTTGGTGTGGACGGCGCCGCCGTGTTCGAGGGCGATGGTGGCGATGGCGACATCTGTGATGAACTTGCCGGAGGCACGGGTGCCAGCGCCAAGTTGCTTCAAGAGATTCCAGTGACGGTCACCAGGGTAAAGAACTCGCACGTGTGGCAGAGCGAGCCATGCATCCACGACTTCCGTGGCTTCGCTGAAGCTGGCGGGGCTGGGGTGAACGTTGGCATTCGTCATGAAGCGCAAGAAGGCATAGATGGACGGGACCGGCAGGCCGACCAACTCGGATGACGAGAGAATCGTTTCCAACCAAATCTTGCTGGCTGGATGAAAGCTGGAGGTGGGGTGGTTGGCGTAGATGAGCAGGTTGGCGTCTGGAACGATCATCAGGCCAGCGGGCCCTCTGCTTCTTCCAGGATGTCCTCAATGCTCATTCCTTTCCCCTCCCATTTCTTCCACTGTTCGGAGGTGAGGCCGGTGTCAAAGGGTTTGACCACGAAGCGTTCGCGCGGGGCGGGTTTGGCGGCCTGGAGAAGGCCTGTGCGGAGGGCGCGGTTGACGGTCTGCTTCATGGTCTCGTTGGCGCGGCGGTTCTCCTTTTCGAGGAGGGCGGCCACGTCGTCGTCGAGGGTGAGGGTGGTGCGCACATCATGATGCTTGCAGGGGAGACATCATGATGTCAAGGACTGCTCCGGCGCTCGTGTGGCTCAGCGTTCACCCCAGTGGTCGGAGTGGAGGGGAGCGCGTGTGCGCCAGTCGATGCGGGGTGCGGTGGAGACGTTGACGGTGGGGCGTTTCGTGGCCTGCTGCAGTTGCTGGATGAACATCAAGAAGAGATAGGCTGCCCATCCCCAGGCTCGGTGGGCGCTGTTGGCGTGACTGGCAAGGCTGAACAGGGTGAACCCCAAAAATACCGCGAGCAGTGTAAGCATGGTGGCGGTGAGGTAAGACGAGAGCGTGACGCGGCGCAGGGGTGCGAGCTGGTCTTCGGTCCAGAGGCCGTTCTGGACGCCGTTCCTGAGCTCGGTGGTGGCCCAGAGAGAGAGCCCGAGGCCGAGCACGAAGGGCGTCATGCCCAGCACGAAGCCGTAGAAGAGGCCGAGGTGCATGAGGGTGTGCCGCGGGGCCGCAAAGCCCGCTTCTGCGACAAGAGTGCCGAGCAGGCCCAGGCCGGCGAGTTTTGTGGGAGTGAGGTCCAGGTGCGGGAGGTTGAGGTAGGGCCTCATGCGTGGATTATAGGGGTGGCGTCGGGAACTGCAAACGCGGAGTACGCAAAGGGTGCGCGAAGGAGGAACAGGCAACAGCCAACAACAAACGGGGTGGGTGCAATATTTCCGCAATGGCCGCAAAGGTTTCGCGGTTGTGATCGTTAGCGGGTAAGGTGGAGCTGCTGGATGCCGGCGTCCTCGGGTGGGTTGCGGAGGTTGATCTTCTTGACCTGCCAGGCAAAGGCAGACGTGAGCATCAGCTGCCCGATGACGTAGCCGAGGAGTATGCCGTGCCAGAAGTTCGTCTTGCAGACGGTCTCGGCCAGCAGGAGCGCGATCAGAGAGAGGATCGGCGCAATACGCAGCGTCCAGATCGGGCTGTCGTACTCGTCTTTGGGCCAGTAGATGGCGAAGAGGCGGAAGAGCTTCGATTTGAGGGTCGAGTCGGCCATGGCGGTATCCTGGCGGGTTTTCGCGGTTGGTTATGGGTTGGTAGACGTCTGGGGTACGCCGGCGGGAGGAACGAAGGGAGAGAGCAGGAAGTTTTTGCCGTCCAGTGTGCCGAGGCCGAGCACACGGTTGTATCCGGGGGTCTGCCCGGAGTAGTAGAGGCCATTGAAGCCGGGGATGTCATTGCGGAAGACCTGCGGGACGAGGCCGAAGTTCTGCGCGGCGGCCAGCGTGTAGGCGTAGTAGTTGGCGTTGCCCAGGCGGGTCCCGAAGCGCTCCACCATGAGCGCGGTCAGGCCGGCGAAGTCCGGCGCGGAGGCGCTGGTGCCGATGACACCGACGTAGTCGTTACCGATGAGGAGCCAGTCGAAGCTGTCATCTGCGCCGCAGGAGAGGGCCCCGACGGGGCAGCCGCCCATGTGCAGGGCGAGGTCAGGCACGGTGCGGAACTTGGCGCTGCCGGTGTTGGTGAGGGCCTGGAAGAGCGGCTTCTTGAAGAGGATACTGTTGCCGCCACCGGAGCCCCAGTAGCTGCCGGTGGCCGAGGTGCCGTAGAAGATGTCGCCGGCGAGCGGGTCGGCGAAGGCGGACTCGCGGACGTACTGTGAGTTGAGGTCGCTGGTGAGGCCGGTGTAGGTGGTGACGAGGTTGGTGCCGCCGACTCCGGTGACGTGCGGGCTAGAGGCGGGGAACTCAGCTGAGGGCAGGGCCGCGCCACAGTTGGCATCGTAGTTGAAGCAGACGAGCGGCACGGCACTGAGAGCGCCGGAGTCGCCGGAGGAGGCGATGAAGGTGATGCCCTGGGCGTTGCCCTGGGCCATCATGTCATCTTCTTCCTGCAGCAGATAGGTGAAGTCGGTGCCGCTGTTGAAGGCGGCAGTGTAGAAGAGCTCCGGGCCGCCGAAGGACATGCTGACGACGTCGGCCTTGTTGTCCGAGAGGATTTTGGCGAGGCCGTCCAGGATGGAGCTGTCGGAGAGGTCGGGCAGGTTGTAGAGGATGACGTGGGCGTTGGGGGCCATGCCGCCGCTCTGCTGGAGGTCGAGGTGGGTCTCAACGGAGCCGTTGGGGTCAAAGGGCGCGCCGCCATCGACCTGGACGGTGGAGAAGCTGGGGCTGGCGAGCTTCTCGTGTGCGAAGTACTTGGTCATGTCGGGCTGGTTGAAGTCGCCGGACATGAGGATGCCGATGGTGACGCCTTTGCCGGAGAGCGCCTGGTAGCTGGGATAGCTGTAGGCCTGCTTGAGGTCGTCAAAGAAGTAGCCCCCGGTGGGGCTGTAGCGGTTGGCGGGCAGGGCAGCCTTCTGGGAGTGCGGCCGCATGTAGATCGCTCCGGAGAGTCCGGTGACCGCGGCGCTGGCCTGAGCGAGCGTGGGGGTGAGGACGATGGGCTGGGTGGCCACGACCGTGGTCTTGCCGCTGGAGTAGGTGGCGTTGCTCAGTGTGGTCTTGAAGGCGCGTTCGATGTCTGTGGCCGCTCCCGTGACGTGGAGGCTGTAGGCGGAGGTCCGGGTGGCGGTGAGATGTTGCGCGGCGAGTTCAGTGACGATGGCCGAGGCCTGGGCGTCCGTGGCGCCGAAGCGCGCCTGGAACTGCGCGGGCGTGAGCCACTGCTGATAGCTGGAGGAGCTGGGGTCATGCAGGCCGGCGAGCAGCGGCTCAATCTGGTCGCGATTTTGCAGCGGGAGGAAGATGTCAAATGCGACGGTCTGGGTGGCGGGGGTGCGGCCCTGGACGACTGCTTTCTCCGCGGCGAGAAGAGGAACCGAAGAGAGTGCCACGAAGAACGCGGCGGCCGCGAGTCTCTTGGAGATATTCATAGAAGCCTCCCATGCATTCCAGTGAATGTTCTTGCGGGATGCTAGCACGAGGAGGGAGGCGCGTGGCGTCTTTTTGTTCACGTTGTGATTGAGTGGGAGACGGCGGAGTAAACTGTTGAGCTTATGAGCTTATTCTTTGCGGCAGGGTCGGCGACGACGGAGATGTCGACGGCCGAAATTAAGGCGGGGTTGTTTGAGGCGCTGGGCAAGCTGGGCGAGCGCAGGAAGGTGCTGGCGGTGCCGCCGGACTTTACGCGGTTCCACTCGCAGGCGGGTTTGCTGACCGAGATGGCGTGGGAGTACTACGGCGACAAACTGACCGATGTGCTGCCGGCGCTGGGCACGCACAACGCGATGAGCGAGGAGCAGATCGCGACGATGTACGGCAGGACGCCGCGCGGGCTGTTTCGCGTCCACGACTGGCGCAATGACATTGTGACGCTGGGCGAGGTGCCGGGCGAGTTTGTGCGCGAGGTGAGCGAGGGCAAGGTGGACTACCCGTGGCCCGCGCAGGTGAACAAGCTGCTGGCAAAGCCTCCGATTGGGGTGAGCGACTTTGACCTGATTCTCTCGATTGGGCAGGTGGTGCCGCATGAGGTGGTCGGGATGGCCAACGGGTCGAAGAACATCTTTGTTGGCACAGGCGGGGTGATGGGGATCCACCGCTCGCACTTTCTGGGTGCGGTTTATGGAATGGAGCGCATGATGGGCCGGGCGGATACTCCGGTGCGGCGGGTGCTGAACTACGCCAGTGAGCACTTCGGCCACCTGATGCCGCAGATTGTATACGTGCAGACGGTCGTCAACAAGAATGACAAGGGCGAGCTGGTGATGCGCGGGCTGTTCATCGGCGACGATACGGAGTGCTTTGAGAAGGCCGCCGAGTTGAGCTTAGAGTGTAACTTCCTGATGATGGACCGCGAGATTCATAAGGCAGTGGTATTTCTCGACCCGCATGAGTTTCATTCCACGTGGCTGGGCAACAAGAGCGTCTACCGGACGCGCATGGCACTGGCGGATGGCGCGGAGCTGATCGTGCTCGCGCCGGGGGTGATGGAGTTCGGCGAGGATAAACAGATTGATGTACTGATCCGGAAGTACGGCTACTGCGGTACGCCGGCGACACTGCAGGCGGTGAAGGACGATCCCGCGCTGGCGGCGAACCTGAGCGCGGCGGCGCACCTGATTCACGGCTCGAGCGAGGGGCGGTTCACGATTCGGTACTGTCCGGGGCACCTGACGCAGGCGGAGATTGAGGGCGTCCATTTTGAGTACGGCGACCTGGCCGAGTACACCGCGAAGTATGACCCCGAGAAGTTGAAAGACGGGTGGAATGTGGTGGATGGCGAGGAGATCTTCTACATCTCCAATCCGGGGCTGGGGTTGTGGGCTTATCGGGGACGGTTCGGGGAGAGCTAACGGCGAAGACGAACGCAATGTGTGCGATGTTTTCGCATGTGCTGCAATGGAAGCGGATTGCGTGGGCTGTCTGACGCTGGGTTTGCGCGGTCTGACTGGCGGGATTATGCTGGACAGCGTTGTCTTCAAGGAGAGATTTGATATGGCGGACGCATTTAAGCTGCCGAGGTTTTCGGTGGGAGTGGGTGACCGGTTCGCGCACCAGGCGAAGGCGCAGTTGGCAGCGTGCATGAAGGCAAAGGATGCCGGCGTGGAGGTGGTGCCGGTGTGGAACAAGTCGAACCGCGAGCACACCATTATCGGCACCGAGCCCAGCCAGACGCGCGCGGCGGCGGACGCTGCGGTAAAGGAACTAGGGTGGAAGCTGCCGTACTTTCTGGACGCCGACCACATCAACCTGAAGACGGTGGCGCGGTTTCTGCAGCCGTGTGACTTTTTTACGCTCGATGTGGCGGATGAGATCGGCAAGCCCGCGAAGCCGGCGGATGTGGACGCGTTTGTGTCGCAGCATCCGGAGCTGATCGGCGAGGTGCGGATTCCGCGCATCGCGGCGCCGTTCAAGACCGATGTGGCGTTCGTGAAGGGCGTGGCGAATAAGTTTCTGGCCGCGGTGCAGGATGCCGGAGTGATCTACCGGATGATCGCGGAGAACAAGGGCGTTGGGAGGTTTGTAGCGGAGGTCTCGATGGATGAGACGGACAGCCCGCAGACGCCGGTGGAGCTGCTGATTATCCTGGCGGCGATTGCGGACGAGAAGATTCCCATCCAGACGATTGCGCCGAAGTTCACCGGGCGCTTCAACAAGGGCGTGGACTACGTGGGCGACGTGGCGCAGTTTACCAAGGAGTTCGAGGAAGACCTGGCGGCGATTGATTTTGCAGTGAAGCGCTATGGTCTGCCGGAGAACCTAAAGCTGAGCGTTCACTCGGGATCAGACAAGTTCTCCATCTACAAGGCGATCCACGATGCGGTGGTGAAGTTCGAGGCGGGTGTGCATCTGAAGACCGCCGGGACGACCTGGCTTGAGGAGCTGATCGGGCTGGCCGAGGCGGGTGGGTCGGGACTGGAGATTGCCAAGGAGGTGTATGCGGAGGCGTTCGCGCACGCTGAAGAGCTGTGCAAGCCGTATGCGACGGTGATCGACATCGATTATGCGAAGCTGCCCAGCGTGGAGACGGTCAACGGCTGGACGAGCGTGCAATATACGGATGCCCTGCGGCATGACCAGAGCAACAAGGCGTACAACCCGAGCTTCCGGCAGTTGCTGCATGTGGGATTCAAGGTTGCGGCCAAGATGGGCGACAAGTACCTGAAGGCGCTGGAGGAGAATGAGGATGTGGTCGCGAAGAATGTGACCACGAACTTGTTTGACCGGCATATCAAGCCGGTGTTTTTGGGGATGTAAAGGCAAAGACGAATGCAGAGGACGCGAAGGAAGAACGCGAAGTTCGCAAAGACGAACGCAATGTGCGCGATCTTTTCGCAATGTACCCAGAGGAAGTGCAGCGAATGATTGTGGTGCTGATGGGCGTGAGCGGGTCGGGCAAGACCACCATCGGCACACTGCTGGCCGAGCGGATGGGCGCGGCGTTTGCCGATGCGGACGACTATCATCCGGCGGCGAATAAGGCGAAGATGGCGGCGGGGCATCCGCTGAACGATGAGGACCGGCAGCCGTGGCTGGAGACGCTGAACCAACTGATGCGCGGCTGGGCGGAGGCGGGCAAGGGTGGGGTGCTGGCGTGCTCAGCGCTGAAGGAGAGCTACCGCGCGACACTGTCGAGCGGCATGCCGCCGGGCAAGGTGCGGTTCGTTCTACTGGATGGGGCGAGGGAGTTGATCGAGGCACGGCTGTCGCGGCGCAAGCATGAGTTCATGAACTCCAAGCTGCTAGAGAGCCAGCTGGCGACCCTGGAGCCTCCCGCGGATGCACTGACCGTGGTAAACGATCGCGCGCCGGAGGTGATTGTGGAGCAGATCTTGAGGGAGTTGGCCGCGTAGGCGGAAAGCACATTCTTCGCTCAGAATGACAAGCAAGAAAGGCAAAAGCTATGGCATCGAAGTGGTTTGATCTGACCGGGAAGTCGGCGGTGGTGGTGGGCGGAACGTCAGGGATTGGGCTGGCGATTGCGCTGGGTCTGGCCGACCAGGGTGCGGATGTGGTGGCGACGAGCCGGCGCGAGGAGCAGGTGGACGAGGCCGCAGCGGCTATCGAGTCCCGCGGCGTGAAGTCGTTGCGGATTGCGTCGGATGTGGCTGATCGCGCGAGTTTGCAGAAGCTCGCCGACGATACGATCCAGGCCTGGGGCAAGGTGGACATCGTGGTGAACAGCGCGGGGCGGATCAAGCGCGCGCCGACGGTGGACTTTCCCGAGGACGAGTGGAACGCCATCATGGACACCAACGTGACCGGGACGCTGCGTTCGTGCCAGATCTTCGGGAAGCACATGCTGGAGCGCGGCTACGGCAAAATTGTGAACATCGCGAGCCTGAATACGTTTGTGAGCCTGAAGGAGGTCACCGCGTATGCGTGCTCCAAGGCCGCGGTGGGCGCGCTGACGCGGTCGCTGGCGGTGGAGTGGAGCGCGAGCGGCATCACGGTTAATGCGATTGCGCCGGGGGTGTTTCGCACGGCGCTCAATCAAAAGCTCCTGGACGAGAGCGAGCGCGGCAAGGAGCTGCGCATGCGCACCCCGATGAACCGCTTCGGCAAGACGGAGGAGACGGTGGGCGCGGCGATCTATCTGGCGTCGGACGCGAGCTCGTTTGTGACGGGCGAGATCATTGTGGTGGATGGCGGCTTCCTGGCGAGTGGAGTCAACCAGTAGGGTGTTAGGCTGGCTTGCTTCGGAAACGAAAGAGATCGAGGGATTGAAGTGAAATATTGGGCGACCGGTGTTTGTGCGTTGATAAGTCTGGCGGTCGCGGCGGCGCAGCAGGCAGGCAAGCCATTGGTGGAAGGACCCTGGATGAACACCAGGCTGGCTCCGGAACAGCGCGCGGATCTGGTCCTAAAGGAGATGACGCTGGACGAGAAGATCGGCTTGCTGCATGGCGAGGGGATGCCAAACTGGCCCAACATGCCGCCCGAGATTGTGGCTATCAAGGCGATGGGCAACGGCGGCGCCGGGTTCGTGCTGGGCGTGCCGCGGCTCGGAATTCCGATGATCCAGATGACGGACGCGGCCTATGGCGTGCGCAACAGCGCGGACAATGGACGGTACTCGACGGCGTTGCCGTCGAATCTGGGGAGCGCGGCGAGCTGGGACCTGGCCGGGGCTTGCCGGTACGGTGCGCTGATCGGCAGCGAGATCCGCGCGCAGGGCTACAACATGACGCTTGGCGGCGGCGTGAACCTGACGCGCGAGCCGCGCAACGGGCGCACGTTCGAGTACATGGGCGAAGACCCGGTGCTGGCCGGGCTGATGGTGGGGCAGCGCATCCGGTGCGAGGGTGAGCAGAAGGTGATCTCGGACATCAAGCACTATGCGCTGAACGATCAGGAGAGCGGGCGCAACAAGGTGGATGTGACCATCGGCGAACGCGCGATGCGGGAGAGCGACCTGCTGGCGTTTGAGCTGGGCGTGAAGACCGGCGACCCCAAGGCCGTGATGTGCAGCTACAACGGCGTGAACGGCAACTACGCATGCGAGAACCGGTACCTGCTGACGGATGTCTTGAAGGACGACTGGAAGTTCAAGGGGTTTGTGCTCTCGGACTGGGGAGGAACACACAGTACGGAGAAGGCATCGGCTGCGGGGCTGGACCAGGAGCAGCCGCTGAACAACTTCTATGGGCCGAAGCTGAAGCAGGCGGTGGAGGCCGGCCGAGTGCCGCAGGTGGAGCTGGATGAGCATGTGCGGCGGGTGCTCTATGCGGAGTTCGCCAGCGGGATTGTGGACGCGCCGAAGAACAAGAGCGTGGTGGACCCGGAAGGCGGACTACGGACGGCGCGAGAGATTGAGGAAGAGAGTATCGTGCTGCTGCGCAATGAGAAGAACGTGCTGCCCTTGGCGAAGACGGTGAAGTCGGTGGCCGTGATTGGGCGCAACGCGGACATGGGGACGCTGTCGGGCGGCGGCTCGGCGCAGGTGGACCCCCCGGGCGAGGCGGGGGGGAAGGTCTGGAGGCGCGAGGCTTGGTTTCCGGGGTCGCCGCTGGAGGCGATGAAGGCCAAGGCGCCCGGGGCGAAGTTTGCGTTCGCCGATGGCTCCAATATTGCCGAGGCAGTGAAGGCCGCGAAGGCGGCGGATGTCGCTGTGGTGTTCGCGTGGCAGTGGGAGGCGGAGGACGCCGATCTGCCCAGCCTGAGCCTGCCGGGGAACCAGGATGCGTTAATCGCGGCGGTCGCGGCAGCGAATCCGCGGACGGTGGTGGTGCTGGAGACCGGCACGGCGGTGACGATGCCGTGGCTCAACGGGACGGCGGCGGTGGTGGAGGCGTGGTACCCAGGAAGCCGAGGCGAGGTGGCGATTGCGAATGTGCTGTTTGGCGAAGTGAACCCGAGCGGCAAACTGCCCCTGACCTTTCCAGTGAGTGAAGGTGACCTGCCGCATCTGACGGTGGCGATGCCGCCGCATGCGGCCAAACCAGGAGACGTGAGTGTGGGCAAGGTGCTGAGCTTTGGCGTGAATTACACCGAAGGCGCGGCTGTGGGCTACAAGTGGTATGAGTCGCAGCACAAGCCGGTGCTATTCCCTTTTGGGTTCGGGCTCTCGTATACGACCTATTCGTATTCGGGGCTGAAGGCGGGTGAAGGAAGTGTGACCTTAACCGTGAAGAACACCGGCACTCGGGACGGGACAGAGACCGCTGAGGTCTACGCAAGGCTTCCGGAGAGCGCGGGTGAGCCGTGGAAGCGTCTCGTCGGATGGCAGCGCGTGGCGCTAGCCGCCGGCGAGAGCAAAACGGTTACGGTTGCGGTGGAGTCGAAGGCCATCTCCATCTGGGATGTAGAGTCGCAGAGCTGGAAGCGTCCAAGCGGAGATTACGCGTGGTTTGCGGGCGGCTCGTCGGCGGACTTGCCGCTGACGGTGGTGACGCAGCGGCCGTGAGCCGTAGCGCAACTGGTTCTGTTCAGTTTTGAGTTTTCAGTGAGTGGGTTTTGAGTTTGTTCGTCCTTGCTTGTGAGCGGGGTTGCCGATAGGCTGTCAAAAAACAGCTCTGGAGGCAACCATGAGGATGACGCGACGCGGGTTTGGTGTGCTTGTGGGTGGGGCCGTGGTGGCCGAGGGCCTGGTGCGGTCGTGGCCGGCGCTGGGCGAGGCGACGGGTGAAGCGCTGACGGCGAAGACGCTGACCGAGGTCTCGGAGATGGTCCGCAGCCAGAGTGTCACACCGACGCAGCTGGTGCAGTCGTTGCTGGAGCGGATCAATGTTCTGAATCCTAAAGTGAACGCCTATGTGACGGTGATGGGCCGGGAGGCGCTGGCGCAGGCCAGCGTGCTGGATGCCGAGCAGAAGGCGGGGAAGTTTCGCGGGCCGCTGCATGGGATTCCGATAGCGCTGAAGGACAACATCGACACGGCCGGCACGCGGACGACAGCGGCCAGCCCGATGTTCAAGGACCGCATTCCAGCCGAGGATGCGGAGATTGTGGTGCGACTGAAGAAGGCCGGCGCGATCATCCTGGGCAAGTTGAACCTGCATGAGTTTGCGATCGGCTGCACCGGAGACATCTCGTACTTCGGGCCGGCGCGGAACCCGTGGTCTCTGGACCGCGTTACGGGCGGCTCGTCGTCGGGGTCTGCGGCGGCGGTGCGGTAGGACCTGTGCTTTGGCGCGCTGGGGACGGACACGGGCGGCAGCATCCGCGTGCCGTCGGCGTGGTGCGGGACGGTAGGGCTGAAGCCGACGGTGGGGCTGGTGTCGATCCGTGGGATTATTCCGTGCAGTGCGGACCTGGACCACTGCGGGCCTATGGCGCGCACGGTGGAGGACGTGGCTCTGATGCTGGGGCAGATGGCCGGCTACGATCCGGGCGACATCTACAGCGTGGCTGCTCCCGAGACGACGGGTCCGCCGGTGGACTACGTGAAGGCGATGAAGGAGACGCCGATTGCGGGGCTGCGGATCGGGACGCCCGCATCGTTCTATGACCACGTGGAGCCGGAGGTGGAGGCGGCGATGACGGCGGCGCTGGCGGTGCTGACCAAGATGACCAAGGGCGTGACGTCGAGCGCGCCGCTGATGGAGTTCAGCCTGGTGAGCGCGAACCTGGGCGATGCCTCGGCATATCACGAGGACCTGATCCGCAAGTACGGCCTGCTGTATATGGCGCCGGACCGGACGCGGTTTGAGCGCATGATGAACCCGCCGGCGGGAACGAAGGTAGCGACGGCGGCCGAGGACGCCCGGGCGCGGGAGCGGCTTGCGACCATGCGGCGCACCATCGACGGCGTGTTTTCGGACTTCGACGTGGTGGTGGTGCCGACAATACGGAACATGCCGCCGAAGATCAATGACTCGCTGGCCAAGCAGTCGAGCGGAGCGGGAGGCCCGGGCGGTGGGAAGATCTATGACTGGTTCGAGGGAACGTCGGCGTGCTCGAACACCTCGCCGTTCGATGTGTATGGGATCCCAGCGATCTCGGTGCCGTGCGGGTTCTCCAAGAGCGGCTTGCCGATCGGGATGATGATCGCGGCGCCGCACTACCAGGAGGGCCGGGTTCTGGCGCTGGCCTATGCGTTCCAGCAGGCGACGGAGTGGCACAAGCGCAGGCCGGTGCTGACGGCGAGTACGCCGGTGCCTCCTATTGTGGAGGGCAAGCCTCCGGTAGAGGAAAAGGAGAAGCCGGCGGGGGAGGAGAAGAAGTAGGGGGCGTAACCGCGAACGCAAAGTTCGCCAAGGACGCAAACGTGCGCGAAGGGAGAGCAAGCAACTGCAATTGCAAATACAGGGGTCTCTCCACTCCGGCGCAAACAACGCGCCTCCGGTCGAGATGACGTTTCTGCGGTGGGTTCGAGGCGTTAGTGGACGCCTTCGGGGGCCTTGCCGGGCTTGACCTTCGCCAGGAACCAGACCAGGATGATGCAGACCACGCACAGCAGTGAGAGCCAGCGGAAGACATCGACGAAGGCCCAACTGAGGGCCTGGCGTTGGAGCTGCTGGTAGAGAGTGGACTGCGCTGCATGGAGCGAGTTGGCGTGACCGTAGGTGTTGTTAAGGGCCTGCTGGGCGCCGTGCAGGGAGTTCTGGAAGGCGGTTCCGGAGATGGAGTTGTAGTTGTTGAGCTCGTTCTGGTGGGAGTCGGCGCGGCGGGTGAGCAGCACGGTGGCGATGGAGATGCCGATGCTGCCGCCGACGTTGCGCATCAGGTTGAAGAGGCCGCTGGCGTTGCCGATCTGCTCATTGGAGAGCGTGCCGTAGGCGGCGGTGTTGATGGGCACGAAGACGAAGCTGAGACCAAAGCCGGTAATCAGGATAGGAAGAAAGAGGGTTGTGGGCGAGACGCCCAGCGAGATGGAGCCGAAGTAGAGCGTGGTGAGGCCGAAGGTAAGAAAGCCGAAGGTCAACAGGTAGCGTGGGTCAGCCTTATTGGACAGATAGCCGATGACCGGCATACCGCAGATCGCTCCCAGGCCGCGCGGCGCAACGACCAGGCCGGCGGTGAAGGCGGTATAGCCGAGCAACTCCTGATAGAAGAGCGGCAGAACGACGACCGTAGAGTAGATGGCAATGCCGAACATGAAGATCAGCGCGCAACCGATGGCGAAGTTGCGGTTCTTGAGAATGCGGAGGTTGACCAGCGGGTCCTTGCCCCAGATGGAGTGGTAGATGAAGACGGCGAAGGCGACGACCATGGCAAAGGCAGCCCAACGCAGCCAGACGGCACCGAACCAGTCAACCTCCTGGCCTTTGTCCAGGATGACCTGCAGGCAGCCGACCCAGACAATCAGCGCGCCGAAGCCGAGATTATCAAAACGCGAGGCGACGGCGTTCTTGATGTACGAGGGGTCCTTTACATAGGCGTTGATCATGTAGAGCGCGAGCAGCCCGATGGGAATATTGATGTAGAAGGCATAGCGCCAGGAGTAGGTGTCGGTGAGCCAGCCGCCCAGGGTTGGGCCCAGCACCGGAGCGACGACGACGCCGAGAGCGAAGACGGCCATGGCTGCGCCGCGCTTGGCGGGAGGAAAGCTCTCCAGCAGGATGGCCTGGGACAGAGGCTGGAGCGCGCCTCCGCCGGCGCCCTGGATCACGCGGAAGACGAGCAGCAGAGCGAGGGAGGGCGCGGCACCGCAGGCAAAGCTGGCCAGGGTGAAGATGGCCACGCAGGACATGAGGAAGCGCTTGCGACCGAATTTCAGGGAGAACCAGTTGGAGGCGGGGAGGACGATGGCGTTGGAGACGAGGTAGCTGGTGAGGACCCAGGTGGCCTCGTCGTTGGAGGCGGAGAGCGAGCCGGCTATGTAAGGCAGAGCGACGGAGGCGATGGAGGTGTCCAGAACCTCCATGAAGGTGGCCAGCATGACGGCGGCAGCGATGAGCCAAGGGTTGACGCCAAATGTCACGTCTTCGACCGCATCCTGCGGCGCGTGTACCTCTTCGGCGGGGGCTGTAGCTGCAGCGGCCATGCAGTCGCGCGGTCTCCAAAATGGGATAGGGTGCAGGCCGGCGGCTTGCTCCGTTCCCTCTTGGATGCCGCGCAGGTGCAGGACGGTGCGGTCAGGGCGAAGGTTCGTTTCCGTGGGGCTACGGCTGGAGTTCCTGCGGCGGTAGCGCAGCGCTCAAGGGGAAGCGCCGCTTGGCGCGCAGGAAGGGCAGCTCCAGCAGGCGGTAGGAGAGCCATGCAGCCAGCACAGTAAGGCAAAACGCTGCCGAAAGTCGCGCCAACTGATAGTGGGTGTTGCCCGCGGCGGCGTGGGAGATACGCACTGCGATGCGGTCGTAGAGCGGCTGCAGCAGGATATGGAAGACGTAGAACCCGTAGCTGATGCGGCCCAGCCAGGGTAGGGGAGCGATGGAGGCAAGCGTTCGTGGGATGCCTGGTCGCAGCAGAAGCAGCAGCAAAGCAGTGGCGGCTACGGAGACCAAGGGAAGGCCGAGGATGAACTGCGCCGGCGCGCCCAGCAGCAACGAGTGGCAGCGCCAGCTGTTCAACGCGTACAGAGCAAGGCAGGCGAGGAAGGTGGGCATCGCCCAGCGGTGGAGCTTCTGGAGAGTGGCCTCGCCACCGCGCAGAATGAGGGCGAGCGCAGCGCCAAGGGTGAGCGCTCCGCATTGGGTGAGCAGGAAGAAGTCGAAGAGGTGCACGTCGGACAAGGGGTTGTGCAAGCCGGCTGCCCCATAGAGAGAAGGCAGGCCATAGACTGCAAGACGAAACGCGACGGCGATGGCGAAGCTCCAGAGACAGAGATGGATGGCGCTGCGGCGCGTACGAGCGAGCAGCAGCAGTGCAGGCCAGAGCAGGTAGAACTGCTCCTCCACCGCCAGAGACCACAGGTGATAGAGCGGCAGCGGCGTGGGATTGCGGATGACGAACTGTGATAGCCAGGGAAGGTTCTGCAGGAAGAGCGCGTAGATCGCCAACGGGCGAAGGTTCGCGAGCGTGCAACCGCAGACGATGGCGACGACGGCAGTGGCAAGGAGAGCGGCATAGTACAGCGGCAGGATGCGCAGCGCACGGCGGGCGTAGAAGTTGCGCATGACGGTGGCGGGAGTTGCAGGTCTCTCCACTACGGCGCTCCGCGCCTCCGGTCGAGATGACACATCTTTATTGGGTCGAGATGACGCGTCCGAAGGGGTGTCCGGATGCAGCGAGTCCCACAGACCACCGGTGATCAGGAATCCGGAGAGCGCGAAGAAGAGGACCACGCCGGTCCATCCGGCCTGGGTGAGCTCGCCGAGCAGGCGCACGGCGAGATGCGTCGAGCGCAGGCCGCCGCCGTAGTGGAAGACGAAGACCATCAGCACGGCCCCGCCGCGCAGGCCGTCGAGCGCGGTATTGCGGGCCGGATCATGACGCGGCAGCGCGGCGGTGGTCGACGGCAGAGGCACTGGGGGCAAGCGTAGAGAGTGGCGGGCGGCGAGTCAAACGCCGGCGCGGGCCTGGCGGGCGGCGTGGTAGGTTGAGGGGCATGAATGAGATTGAGGCGGTAGGCACGGAGGCGGCGCTTTCGGCGGGAGATACCGCGGGCAGCGGACTGGAACGGCCATGGCTCTTCGGGTTGCTGATTGCGCCGTCTGCGGTGCTGGCCAACGGGGTTATCCAAGGCGGCGTGCTGGCGTTCCTGATGAGCCAACAGGGAATGAGCAGCGGCCGGCAGTCGCACCTGATCGGGCTGCTGGCCCTCCCTACCAGCCTGTACTTTCTGTGGAGCCCCATCACGGACTTTCTGATGCGGCGCAGGACGTGGTTGCTTGCGGGAGCTCTGTCCTCGGCGCTGTTGATGGCGGCGGCGTTCCGCGAGCGGGACCTGGCGTCGACGAGCGCGGTGGTGCTGATGTTCCTGAGCGCGTGTTGCAGCCAACTGGTGGTTTCGAGTTGCGGCGGCATGATGGGAGCGATGCGTCGGGAGCGGCCCAAGCGGGTCGCAGGCAGCTTCTACCAGGGCGGGTCGCTGGCGTTTGGGGCGGGTGCGGTTTCGGTGCTCATCTGGCTGAGCGCGCGGGTGGGCCGCGGCACGCTGGCGCTTGTAGCGGCGGCACTCATTGGGGTGCCGGCTTTGTTTGCGCTGGCTGCCCCAGCGCAGGAGGTGATTGCGGAGGCGCACTTCGGCGAGACGGCACGCCGCATCTGGAGCGAGTTCAAAGCGACGTTCCTGCGCTGGGAGGCGGTGCCCTACACGGCTTGCATGCTATTTCCCATGGCCAGCGGAGCAGCAGTGGGTCTGCTGACCGGGCAAGCGCGATTTTACGGCGTGAACGGGGACCATGTTGCGTGGATGAACGGGCTGGGCGGAGCCGTTTTGATGGCCGCCGGGTCGTTGGCTGCGACGATGATTCCAACAAGGATCCGTGCCTCCGTAGCGTACCTGACGATGGGGCTGATCAACGCTGCCACGCTGTGCGTGTTGTGGCTGGGGCCATTGAGGCCGGCGACCTACTACCTGGGCGTGACGCTGTACCTGTTCACGGTGGGTACCTGCTATGCGATGTTCACGGCGGTGGTGCTGGAGTTCCTGGGGCACTCGGGCAAGAGCGGGAGTGGGCGGTACAGCATCATCAACTCGCTGGGCAATGTGCCGGTGCTGTATATGCTGCAACTCGACGGCTGGGGCGGTGACCGGTGGGGCGCTCGGGGGCTGGCGGGCACGGAGGCCGTCGCCGGCGCAGTGGGGGCGGGGCTGCTGCTGGGGTACTTTCTGTGGCGGAGACCGAAGGCTGCTACTACTTCAACCATCCTCACCCCACCCATGTCGCGATAAAGCCGCGCCATGGATGGGCCACCCAGCGCGTTGTCAGGGGTGGGCGGTTGGAGGGTTCTCGGGCGGCGGCGGGCCCTGCACGTTCTCAATGGTGACGGTGGCGCGGAACTTGCGGTAGCCGGAGTAGGTGTGGCTCTTGACCACGTGGATCTTCTTGTTGAGCAACTGCGGAATCTGCACCACGCTGTCGAGCGTTTGCTCGTAGGGCAGGGCGATGCTGCCGCCCAGCAGATGATAGCGAGTGTTGAGCACGGTGCCCTTGTCGAAGCCGTTGTCGTCGGCCAGGTACTCGATGTGCACGTTGATCACGTTGCGCGTGACGGTGTCGATGGCGATCTGGATGTGGCGCTGGAAGTCAGGGTTGATGGTGCCCGGCAGCGGCGTGGCGTCGATGATCAGACAGTCATGGTCGTCGAGCACCTGGTGGCCGGGGACGGTGAGCTGGAAGTGCGCGTCGAGGTGGTCGAGGTCGTCGGTATTCTTGCCGATGGAGTGCTTCATCAGGCGGGCGCGGGTGTCCTCATTGAGCGAGGTGCGCTCCTTCACGGCCTTGTCGTAGAGCTTGTTCTCCTCGGCAAGCTCTTTGCCTGCCAGCGAATGGCCGTCCACGGACACTTTGCGGAGGTAGGGCAGGCCGCCGATGAAGATGCTCTCGGAGACGGTGGTGTGGTCCACGACCAGGGCGCCGTCGATGTAGTTCTGGTTGTGCTCGCTGTCCAGATAGATGTAGTCCTGCAGGCGGTGGGAGGCGGCCCGGATGCGCTCGGCGGCCAGGTCGGCGAGCTTGGCCGGGGGCAGCAGGGCGAGTCCGGTCAGCGGCTGGGTCAGCGGAAGGATTGGGACCGCGGGCGCGCTGACAGCGGACGCAGGGGCGGGGGCGGCAGCCATGGGAGCGTGGGCAGCGGCTGGCGCTGCAGAGGGGCCGGACGGAGACGTGGTCTGGGCAATGGCCGGGAGGGCCGGAATCGAGGCCAGCAGCAGGGACACAACGCCAAAAGGGGTGGTTCGGGAGAAGAATCGCATCAGTTGGTAGCTAGAGAATAGCCGTAGTGGAGGCGGTTTGGCAGTACTTTGCCGCGGCGGGAATCGAATTATGGAACCAATCTGGCAGATGGGAAG
>Ga0302320_10010216_pt1 | contig 20052 bp, 16 predicted proteins | sample Bog_T0_3_FD_202130 | JGI IMG/M metagenome (GOLD analysis project Ga0302320, IMG submission 202130) | Peat permafrost microbial communities from Stordalen Mire near Abisko, Sweden - Bog_T0_3 | ecosystem: Environmental > Terrestrial > Soil > Wetlands > Peat | place: Sweden: Abisko, Stordalen Mire... | reverse complement strand
ACGGCTAGCGTCACGCTGACAGTGAACAAAGCGACGCCGGCGATCACCTGGGCCACTCCAGCGGCCATCACCTACGGCACCCCGTTGAGCGCAGCCCAGCTCAACGCCACCTCGACGGTAGCCGGAAGCTTCGTCTATTCGCCGCTCTCCGGAACTGTTCTGGCCGCCGGACCGCAGACGCTGACAGCCACTTTCACGCCGACGGACGCCGCCGACTACACCACCGCCACGGCAACCGTCACGCTATTGGTTAACCCGGCAATACTGACGGTGACAGCGGCTAGCGCCAGCCGCGCCTACGGAGCGGCCAACCCCGCCTTCACCGACTCCATCACCGGCTTCGTCAACGGCGACACTTCCAGCGTAGTCAGCGGCGCGCCCAGCCTGACCACCACGGCCACGCCGGCCTCCGCGCCGGGAACCTATCCCATCACGGCGGCTACAGGCACGCTGTCGGCGGCCAACTACAGCTTCAGCTTCATAGCCGGAACGCTGACCGTCGCCACATCGTCGCAGACCATCAGCTTTACCGCGCCCTCCTCGCCGGTGACCTACGGCGTTGCGCCGATCACGCTGTCGGCCACGGCCGCATCGGGACTTGCGGTCAGCTTCAGCGTGGTCTCCGGACCGGGAACCCTCTCCGGCAGCACGCTGACCATCACCGGCGCCGGTACGGTGGTGGTGGCGGCGAATCAGGCAGGCAACGCCGACTACGCGGCGGCAGCGCAGGTGACGCAAAGCATCGCCGTCAACCCGGCCACGCCCATCATTGTCTGGGCGACGCCCGCGCCCATCGTCTATGGCACGCCGCTGAGCGCAACCCAACTCAACGCCACTTCGACGGTAGCCGGAAGCTTCACATATTCGCCGGTACAGGGCATCATCAGCTACTCTCCCTCCCCCGGAACAGTGCTTAGCATTGGACAGCACACTCTCACGGCCACCTTCACGCCAACTGATACCATCGACTACACCAACCAGACGGCAACCGTTACCTTGACTGTGATTCCGGCGACTCCTCTGGTGGCGCTAACCGCCTCCGTAAACCCTGTCTTTACTTCCAACCCCGTCACATTCACCGCTACCCTTAACGTTCCTGCCACCGCGCCCACCGGCACAGTAACCTTCTACGATGGGACAACCCCGCTCGGTTCCGGTGTCATCACAGCGAGCGCGGCGACTTTGACTCTATCAGCTCCTGCAACCGGCATTCACCCCATCACCGCGGTCTACTCCGGCGACACCAACTCTACGTCGGCCACCAGCCCAATACTGTCAGAAATCATCCAGGACTTTACGATCGCTCTGCCGACGGGAGCAGCCGGCACGGTGACTGCGCCCTTCGGAGGGCAGGCAGCTTACCCGCTTGTGGTTACCTCGCTAGGCGGCGCCACCCTGCCAGCAGCGGTGAGCTTGACTCTGACCGGGCTGCCGCCAGGAATGACGTCGGCATTCTCTACGGACGTAGTGGCGGCAGGTTCTTCAACTACCAATGTGACACTTCAGGTGTTTATGCCTGGCTACTCCGCGCTGCAACCATCCCCAGGTCCCTTTGGAGGACGCTCGCTCCCAGTTGCCTTGGGGCTGATCCTGTTGCCCCTGGCCGGCAGGCTGCGCAAGACCGCTCATCGTTTCCGCCGTGTAGCTGTGCTGGCTTTGGCCGGTGCCGCCCTGGCCGTGGGATTAACCGGATGCCAAATCACGTTTACTCCGAAAACCTTTCCTTTAACCATAACCGCGACCTCCGATAAACTGTCGCACTCCACCACGGTGAATATCATCGTGCAGTAAGCCCTGCGCGGAATCGCCAACACCAGGCTTTTTTGCCAGATCTCAGATTCTCACTGACTGGACCTGCGCTATGCTCATCAGACGATCGATCGCTGCTTTGTTCTCCTTCCTGTTTGCCTGTGCTATATAGCCCCAGTTCACGCGCGTGCAACCGTAAAACTCATCGAAATAGGCCGGATTTATGTAATCCAGGGCATCGTGACAACCAGGTGTTTGAAATCCTTCCAGAATGTGTATGATGATTCCGTGGTTTCCAAAGGTACTCGGAAGCTCACGTAGAAGCCTCTTTGTCAACGAACGAGTGCCTTCGCGGAGTAAATTTCCGGTTGTTTGCCTGCCAGCAAAGGGAAGCCGGCCGGGATGGAAATCGGTGCAACGCGACTGCGCGGGGCATGGACCTGGAAGATAGAGACCGGCGTTTGTGGGGAAGGGAAAGTCTGCGCCATGGCAGTATCGGTTCGCTCTGTTTTTATCGCCATATGCAACCATAACGGACTGCTCAAAGCTGCATTCGTGGCACTGCTTTTCGTCTTGCCAGTGCTGTGCACGCTAGCATCTGCCCAAACCACCACCATCAGCGGAACGGTCTACGACGCCCGAACCACCGCCAGTTCACTTCCCCTGCCCAACGTGCTCGTCTATGTGACCACCGGGACGGTGGACCCGCTGCCTTCCGGCGTGCAGTGCCTGACGACATCAACCCCCACCGGCGTGGTCAGCTACACCCTAACCGCCGTCGACGGTACCTTCACCCTGGGCAACGTGCCGCAAAACGCAACGTACACGCTGGTCATCCAGGCGGGCAAGTGGCGCCGGCAGTTCATCGAGACCGTTGCCGCCGTTCCACTTACCGGGCTTGCCCTCCACATGCCCGCCGACCATACGCAGGGCGACATCCCCAAAATCGCTATCGCTACTGGTTCGGTCGACGCCCTGGAGTGCGTGTTTCGCCAGATGGGCATCGCTGATTCCGAGTTTACCGACGACAACGGCACCACCGGTGGGCGCATCCATCTTTACAAAGGCGACAATTCGCCCGGAGCGAACATCAGTGCCTCCACTCCATCGGAAACTGTGCTCATGGGAACTCCCACGGATTCTTCGCTCCTCGACAGCTACGACATGGTGATGTTCCCCTGCCAAGGCAGCGCATACGTTCAATCCACCACCGAACTTACCAACCTGCTCAACTACGCCAACGCCGGTGGCCGTGTCTTCACAACCCATTTCAGTTACGACCGGCTCGACCCCGCCAAGCCCTACAATTCGCTCTTTCCGCCGGTGGTGAATTGGGATGTCAGCCAGGCTTATCCCACCCCCGACCCCGGAGTCGCTACCGTCAACACAAGTTTTACCGACGGAGCAACTTTGGCACAATGGCTGCAGGATGTCGGCGCTACGACTACATACGGACAGGTTACGCTCAATACGCTCCGCCACGACTTCAATGGAGTCATTCCTCCCACGCAGTCCTGGATGACCCTCAATAACACCGCCGCCGGCAATCCGGTCATGCAGTTTACCTTCAACACTCCGGTCGGCGCGCCCGCTGCCAGCCAGTGCGGGCGCGTGTTGTATAACGAGTATCACGTGTATACCGCCTCCAGCGGCGGCAAACAATTTCCCGCCGAGTGCCCCACTACGACAGCCATAACCGCGCAGATGGAAATGCTCAATTTTGCTATGTTCGACCTGTCTACTTTTGTGACGCCGGTGGTGGTGCCCACCCTCTCCATCGCCTATAACCCCAGTCCCTTGATCGTCAAGCAAGGCGACAGCGCCGATCAGGCCACGATAAACGTGACCAACACCAGCTCGACTGTCGAGATCTACAGTTCCGTCGTTCTCACCCTCACTCTGCCGCCCGGCCTAACCGCCACCGCCTTGACGGATGCAACCGGAGGATGGATTTGCACGCTGGGCACCCTGACCTGCACACGTAACACCAGCATCGCCGCCAGCGCCAGCGATTCGGTCACTCTAACCGTAAGCGTCCCCGCCTACACAACGGGAAGCAGCACCCAGGGAACCATCACCGCCATCGCCTCCAGCCCGAATTTCTCCAATAATGTCACCGCGACGGATACCGTCATCTTCCAGCAGCAGCCCGCCATCACCTGGGCCACGCCCGCGCCCATCCTCTACGGAACCCCGCTGGGCGCAACGCAACTCGACGCCACTTCGCCGATACCGGGCAACTTCAGCTACTCTCCCTCCCAGGGTACGGTGCTCCCCATCGGACCGAACACGCTCACGGCTACCCTCTCGCCAACCGATGCCATCGACTACACCACCAACACGGCAACCGTTTCCTTGACCGTCATCCCCGCCACTCCTCTGGTGTCGCTCACCTCCTCCGCCAACCCTGTCTTCACCTCCAACCCCGTCACCTACACCGCCACCCTTGTGGTTCCCGCCGGCGCGCCCGCCACGCCCACCGGCACAGTAACCTTCTACGATGGAACAACGCAGATCGGCTCTGGTACTGTCGTGGCGGGTGTCGCTACTTTCTCCATGATGGCCCCTGCAACCGGCATTCACTCCATCATCGCCGTCTACTCCGGCGACATCAACTACACCACCGCCACCAGTCTCATACTGGCAGAAATAATCCAGGACTTTACCTTCGCTCTGTCGCCAGGAGCAGCCGGCACGGTGACTGTGCCCCTAGGAGGGCAGGCGGATTATCCACTCGTCATTACCCCGCTTGGCGGCGCAACCCTGCCGTCAGCGGTGAGCTTGACTCTGACCGGGCTGCCTCCAGGAATGACGTCAGCATTCTCTACGGATGTGGTGGCGGCAGGTTCTTCAACTGCCAATGTGACGCTTCAGGTGTTTATGCCAGGCTACTCCGCGCTGCACCCCCCCCCAGGTCACTTTGGAGGACGCTCGCTCCCTGTCGCGTTGGGGCTGATCCTGCTGCCCTTTGCCGGCAGGCTGCGCAAAACCGCTCATCGCTTCCGCAGGGTAGCTGTGCTGGCTCTGGCCGGCGCTGCCCTGGCCATGACCGGATGCCAAATCACGTTTACTCCGAAAACCTTTCCTTTAACCATAACCGCGACATCCGATAAACTGTCGCACATCACCACGGTGAATATAATCGTGCAGTAAGCCCTGCGCGGAATCGCCAACACCAGGCCTTTTTGCCAGATCTCAGATTCTCACTGACTGGACCTGCGCTATGCTCATCAGACGATTGATCGTTGCTTTGTTCTCCATCCTGTTTGCTGCCGGATCCTTATCCGCGCGTGCGCAAGTGGTTCCCTCGGCCTACACGCAGCGGTTTACCGTCAACGTCGGCGTCATGGGCTCCGCTTTTCAGCCCGATTACTCCGGCGGAGCGGTCGCTAAAACCAGCCCCAACCGCCTCTATGGTCCGGGCGCCTATGTGGACCTCAAGCTCACTCGCTATCTTCAATTCGAAGCCGAGGCGCGCTGGCTGCGCATGAATTCCTACCTCGACATCCGTGAAGACAATTACCTGATCGGCCCCCGCCTGCCCATCGAAAAGTTACGCTTCTGGCGGGCTACCCCCTACGCCAAATTCCTCGTCGGCAGAAGCAGGATGAACTTCGAGTACGACGGCGCGTACGGTCACTACGCAGAAATCGCATACGGCGGCGGTGTGGATGTCAAGCTGACCAAAAAGATCACCATCCGGGCCATCGACTTTGAGTACCAGAAGTGGCTCGGGTGGCCGAATATATCTGGGTACCCGAACTCCCCGCTCTCGCCTTACGGCGCCAGCGTGGGCGTCAGCTACAAGGTTTTCTGAGCCGCCGCTCAGCGATTCAGCCCATAAGGAACTGATTAGGTCGATGTTTTGAAAGGGCACGGCTTTACAAGCTGCGAAAAAATGCTTGGTTTTGAAAGGGCACGATTATAATCTTGCGGAATAACTCGTTCGTCGACGCAAGAAGCGTCAGGGCACGACTTCAGTCGTGCCGTAAAGGCAACAAAATAAATGTTGGGCTTTAGCCCCTGAGGGTATGCAAGATCAATAGAATCACTTGATCAGAGGTTCCCTACTGCTCTTCCCTGCCCGGCCGCAGCATCAAATCCTTGATCGCTTCACGAGGATCCTTGCCTTCGTCCAAAATCAGCTCCATCTGCTCGGTGATGGGCATTTCGATCCCCTGCCGCCGCGCCAGCCCCAAAGCCGCGCGCGTAGTCAGAACGCCTTCAGCCACTTTGCCGCCCAGTCCGGCCAGAATCTCCGGCAGCTTCCGCCCACGCCCCAGTTCCTGCCCCACGGTGCGGTTGCGCGAGAGCGAGCCGGTGCAGGTCAGCACCAGGTCGCCCACTCCGGAAAGCCCGGCCAGCGTCTCGCGCCGTCCGCCGCAGGCCACAGCCAGCCGTGTAATCTCTGCAATCCCCCGCGTCATGAGGGCGGCTGCGGAGTTGTATCCCAGCCCCACCCCCGCTGCCACTCCGGCGGCGATGGCGATTACGTTTTTCAGCGCCCCGCCCAACTCCACGCCAATCACATCCGTCGAAGTGTAGAGCCGCAGCGTCTCCGAGGCCAGCTCCGCCTGGATGCGCGCCGCAACCGCCGCGTCGTCAAACGCAACCGTGATAGCGGTCGGCTGACCCTGAGCCACCTCCTGCGCAAAACTGGGGCCGCTCAAAGCTCCTATAGGCAATCTGCGGCCTGTTTCCGCCAGGCACGAAGCGATCACCTCGGTCATACGCAGCAAACTGCTGTCTTCCACGCCCTTGGTGGCACTGACAATAATCTGTCCAGAATGGAGATGCGCGCGCAGGCGCGTAATCGTTACGCGCAAAAACTCCGAGGGAATCACAGAGACAACAATCTCCGCCTCTCGAATCGCGGCCTCGTCGCCCGTCACACGCACTCCCGCCGGAATCGGAAATCCGGGCAGAAATGGCCTATTTTCACCTGCTTCGGCAATCTCCCGAGCAAGCTCCTGGCTGTGCGCCCAAAGCGTAAGCTCGTGCCCGCCACGCCGGACGAGCGAAAGCGCGATTGCGGTTCCCCACGCTCCGGAACCCAAAACTGTAATGCGGCTCATAGGGTCTTTTTAGCTCCAAAGCGGGATTCTGTGCCACTCAGCAAGCGGCGTATGTTCTGGTGGTGCTTGGCGATCAGCAGCAGGGCGACAGCGATCTCAACAGCCACAAAAAAGGGGGTTCTGTCTGCGCACACATGGATGCGACCCAGCCACCAGGCAAAGAGCGGAAAGCTGCCCGCGCCTAAAATGGAGGCCAGCGAAACGTACCGGCTCAGCGCCAGCACCACAATGAAAACTGAAATGGCCGCTAGTGCCGCCCACGGCGATGCCGCCAGAAAAACGCCAAAGCCGGTGGATACGCCCTTGCCGCCCTTGAAGCCCAGCCACACCGGAAAGATGTGCCCCAAAACCGCGACCAACGCGGCCAGTGCCCGCATATCGTCCGGCGCTGCGCCGGGCGCAAGCAACCCGCCCATCGCTCCGCCCAGCCAGACCGCGGCGCAGCCTTTGAGCATATCCATCAAAAAGGTAGCCGCGGCCAGGCCCTTGCCTCCGGAGCGCAGAACATTGGTAGCCCCAATGTTCCCGCTGCCGGTTTGGCGAATGTCCTGGTGACGAAAAAGCCGCACCAGCACATAGCCGCTTGGAACCGACCCCAGCAGGTAAGCGGTAACCACAATGAGCAGGCAGGCGAGAATCATACCGAGTGAGAGTTTAGCAGGTATCAGGCCCTGCATTGCAATCGCGCAAGCTAAGTCGCACAAATCGCTAACTTGCTAACCCCGCGCAGCGGGGGCTAACTTGCTGCATTTTTCAAAAATCAGAATTCCGATCCATCACTTTCATTTTGGAAGCACGGATTCAGCCTTTTCCAACGAGACTCCGCGCAGCAAAAAGACCTTGCTCCGCGACAACTCGCCGGTCTTCAGCTCCACGGCGCTTTTCGCCACGCCCAGAGTCTCAGCGAGAAACGCAATCAGCGCCTGGTTGGCGCGGCCTTCGAGGGGCGGAGCTTTCACGGCAATCTTCAGTTGCGCCGCCGCACCTTCGCCATAAACTCCGGTGATGGCCGTCTTCTTCGCGCCGGGTTGCGCGCGAACGGCCAGCGTCACTCCCTCCGCGGTCGCGCGCAGCATCAGGCCGGCTCCTCGTCAGTCGCGCGCTCGCCAAACAGTGCTGTCCCCACGCGAATCCGCGTTGCGCCCTCTTCAATAGCCAGCGCAAAATCCTCGCTCATGCCCATTGAAAGCACGTCCAGCGAGAGCCTCGGATACGCCGTCGCCCAGCGCTCCCGCCACTCTCGCAAGCTGCGAAAGCAGGCCCGCGTCTCGGCCTCCGGCACACCCAGCGGAGCAATGGTCATCAGCCCGCGCACCTGCAAATTCTCCAGGTCCGGCAGCCGCTCCAGCAGTTCCGCGGCCTCGGCAGACTCCGGCTTTAACCCCGCCTTGCTCTCCTCCATGCTGAGCTTCACCTCGATCAAAACCGGCAGACGTGTCGCCAGCTTGCCCGCCGCTTCATTCAGCCGCTCGGCCAGCCGCAGCGAATCCAAAGAGTCAATCCCGTCAAAGATTTCCGCCGCCCGCGCCGCCTTGTTCGATTGCAGATGCCCGATCAGATGCACGCGAATCGGCTTCTCGGCTCGCCCGCGCAGCGGCTCAAGTTCCGCCGCTTTGCCCGCAAACTCTTGTACGCGATTCTCGCCGAATAGCGTCAGCCCCAGCGCGGCAGCCTCGGCCACCGTCGCCGCCGGATAGGTTTTCGAGACGGCCATCAGCTCCACCTCGCCGCGCCCGCGTCCTGCCCGCCGGCAAGCCTCCCCAATCGCAGCCTCCAGCCGTTCGAGATTTTCGGCAAGCGCCGTCATCGTACTCTCACCCGAAGACAACACGGTTTTGCGCCCCGGCTCACGCTGTCTGCATACAATCTAACTATGTGGACAGTCATTCTGCTCATCTTCTCCAACATCTTCATGACCTTCGCATGGTACGGACACCTGAAATTTCGCCAGGAGGCGCTGTGGAAGGTCATCCTGGTCAGTTGGGGCATCGCCTTCTTCGAGTACCTGCTCCAGGTGCCGGCCAACCGCATCGGCGCTGCTCGCTTCTCGCCCGTCCAGCTCAAGGTGATGCAGGAGATCATCACCCTGGTGGTCTTCGCCGTCTTCACCCTCTTCTACTTCAGCGAACATCTGCGTTGGAATCACGCCGCTGCCGGTGTCTGCCTGGTGGCAGCGGGCTTCTTCGTCTTCCACACCTGGTAGCGGCTCAGTGCCCTTGCTCGTCCAGAAACTTTTCCGCCTCCAGCGCCGCCATGCACCCCGACCCGGCGGCCGTAATCGCCTGCCGATAGCGCCGGTCCTGCACGTCTCCGCAGGCATAAATCCCCGGAACCACCACGCCTTTGTTGGTCACCAGCACATTGCCCGAAGTCCGGATGTAGCCGTCATCGTCCAGGTCAATCTGCCCGGCAAACATCTTTACATTCGGCTCGTGCCCAATGCCCAGAAACAATCCGCTGATGGCCAGCGTCGTCTGTTCGCCGGTGGTCACATCGCGCAGCCTCAAGCCCTTCACGTCCTTCTCTTCCACGCCCAGCACTTCCTCGATCACGGTGTTCGGGCGCAGCACGATCTGCGGATGAGCCTGCGCGCGCTCCAGCATGATCTTCGATGCGCGGAAGCCTTCGCGGCGATGCAGCAGCGTCACCTTGGAGGCGAAGCGCGTCAGAAACAGCGCCTCTTCCATCGCCGAGTCGCCTCCGCCCACCACCGCAATCTCCTTGCCGCGGAAGAAAAAGCCGTCGCACGTCGCGCAGCTCGAGACGCCATGCCCAATCAGCGCCTGCTCGCTCTTCAGCCCCAGCCAGCGCGCGCTCGCCCCGGAGGCCACAATCAGCGTCCGCGTCAGAATCTCCCCCGCCGAGGTCTTCAAGCGGAAGGGATTTTCTTTCACATCCACCGAAGCCAGGTCCACCTGCTGAAACGTCGCCCCAAACCGCGCCGCCTGCTTCTTCATGTTGTCAATCAACTCCGGCCCCTGAATCCCCTCCGGCCAGCCGGGAAAATTCTCCACCAGCGTGGTCATGGAGAGCTGTCCGCCTGGCTCGTGGCCCTCCAGAATCAATGGGCTAAAGCCGGCGCGGCCGGTGTAGATTGCAGCGGTGAGTCCGGCGCAGCCGGAGCCCAGAATTACCGTAGAACGAATCTCTGTCATGTGCTTTCCCCGATTGATTTTAGCTCTTTCCATGGCAAGGCTTTCTATTTGGAAGCCCTGCCCATTGATTTTGATGATTTTCAGTCCGAGTTTGACTCTGTTCTTGCCTTGCAACACAACAAAATCGAATGGAATCTTCTTGTTACTTAAGCCAATCCCACCATAACCTTGCCACCTGTCACTTATCGTTCTCTCTCGCATCTCATAAGGCAGAGGCGCACGCCTTGGGAGAATTGACCAGACCACTCGTACTACCACTGGCCCGCAAACCCCGTGTAGTGATTGTTGGCGGCGGCTTTGCCGGCATTCACGCGGCCCTCGGTCTGGCTCGCCTGCCGGTGGACGTAACCGTGGTAGATCGCCGCAACCATCACACCTTCCAGCCGCTGCTTTACCAGGTGGCGCTGGCGGTGCTTCCGGCACCCGACATCGCCCAGCCCATCCGCTCCATCCTGCGACGCCGGCAGAACACCCAGGTCCTGATGGAGGAGGTGGTTGGCCTCGACGCGGCAGCGCGGCACATTGCTCTGGCCAGCGGTGCAGCGCTCCCTTACGACTACCTGGTGCTGGCCACCGGGGCCTCTCATTCCTACTTTGGCCGCGACGACTGGGCGCCCTTTGCGCCGGGACTCAAGACCATCGAAGATGCCTCCGAGATTCGCCGCCGTGTGCTGTTGGCCTTCGAGTTGGCCGAGCGCCAGATGGTCGAGCACGGCTGGCACCCGCCGCTCAATTTCGTGGTCATCGGCGGAGGACCCACCGGCGTCGAGCTGGCCGGCGCCATCTCCGACATCGCCCAACTCTACATGCGCCACGACTTCCGCCACATCGATCCGGCCAAATCCAGGGTTTTGCTGCTGGAGGGCTCGCCGCGCGTATTGGGAGCCTATCCGGAAGACCTTTCCGCCAAGGCCGAAACCGCGCTGGGCAGGCTGGGCGTCGAGGTTCACACCCACACGCGCGTCACCGGAATCGGGCCGGGCTGGGTGGAGATTGCGGGCTATCGAATCGACGCAGCCGTCACGCTCTGGGCCGCGGGCGTCGAGGCTTCGCCGTTGGGCAGGTTTGTGGGCGCGCCGCTCGACCGCCACGGCTCAGTGCTGGTGGACGACCGGCTCAATCCGCCGGGGCTACCCGAAGTCTTCGTCCTGGGCGACCTGGCTCACCTGGAGCAGGATGGCCATCACGTTCCCGGAGTCGCCCAGCCCGCGATGCAAATGGGCGATCATGTCGCCAAAATCCTCGCCGCCGACCTCGCGGGCCGGCCGCGTCCCGCCTTCCGCTACTTCGACAAAGGCGACATGGCCACCATCGGTCGCAGGTACGCCGTGGCCAGGATTGCATGGCCCTTCAAGGCCCACTGGAGCGGCTTTCCCGCCTGGGTCACCTGGCTCACGGTGCACATCTTCTTCCTCATCGGCTTCCGCAACCGTCTCTCCGTCTTTGCCGCCTGGATCTGGACCTACTTCACCTTCACCCGCGGCGCACGCCTCATCACCGGCGACCAGCGGCTGCCCGGATGGCAGGACAAGATCGACGCTGGGCCTGTCAGCCAGTCAAAACAGCCGCCAGCACTTGATTAGTGTGTACGCAACTCGAAAACATGCATAATATCACCATTTGGTGATACTATCGGTGATGAGGGCGGTCTTTTATGAGAGCAACTGTGGCACTCGATGACGAGTTGGTAAGCAAGGCCCAAGAACTTTCGGGCGTGACGGAACGAACAGCCTTGCTCCGGGATGCTTTGAAGGCGTTGATTCACCTTGAGGCTTCGCGCAGGCTTGCGGCGGTTGGAGGAACGGAGCCGGATTTGGAAGACATCAAGCGTGTGAGGGCTGACAGTCTGTGATTCTGGCCGACACATCGGTCTGGATCGATCATCTTCGCAGCCGCGACCCGGAAATGGCGCGGCGCCTCAGCATCGGCCAGATCTTGATGCACCCGTTCATCGTTGCAGAGATTGCCCTTGGCTCGCTTCACAACCGCCGAAAGAGACTTGAGGATATGGACGCGCTACTCAAAGTGAGAGTGGCGCAACTCCATGAAGTGCGGCACATGATTGAAGCGCACACCCTCTACTCGAAGGGTATTGGCCTGACGGATGCACACCTCATTGCTTCCTGCCTGTTAACGCCCGGGACGCAACTATGGACCCGCGACGCCGCTCTGAAAAAAGTAGCCAAGGCTCTGGGAATTCTCATCACTTTGCCTTAAGGCATCCAGGAAACGTCCAACCCCGTCGGTTAAACTGGAAGAGCAATGCTCGATCTCGGTTTTGTCCGTGCCAACCTGGAACTCATTGAAGCGAAACTGCGCGCGCGCGGGGCCGACCCGGCTGCGCTGCTGGGGGATTTTCGCGCCCTCGATGCTAGCCGCCGCGAGGCCATCACCACCGCCGAGCGCCTCAAAGCCCGCCGCAACGAGCTGAGCCAGCAGGTAGGCGCACTCAAGAAATCAGGCCAGGACGCAACAGCGGTGATGGACGAAACCCGCGCCCTCAAGGACCAGCTTGACGCGCTCGACCAGACCGCCGCAACCCTCGACGACCGCCTCCGCCAGGTGCTCGCCGGCATTCCTAACCTCACCCGCGACGAAGTGCCCACAGGTACATCAGAAGCCGACAATCAAACCGTCAAAACCTGGGGCGAGAAGCCTACATTAAATTTCACCCCCAGGCCCCACTGGGAACTCGGCGAAGCCCTCGGCATCCTCGACCTGGAACGCGCGGCCAAGATCAGCGGCGCGCGTTTTGCCGTCTACATCGGCGCGGGAGCCCGCCTGGAGCGCGCCCTCATCTCCTTCATGCTCGACCTGCACACCGAGAAGCAAGGCTACACGGAAATCCTGCCGCCCTTCATGGTCAACAGCAAGAGTTTGTTTGGCACCGGCCAGTTGCCCAAGTTTGCCGAAGACCTCTTCCGCTGCTCCGACGCCGATGCCGACGCAGTCGCCCGCGGCGAATTTCGCGACAACGACCACTGGCTCATCCCCACCGCCGAAGTCCCCGTCACCAACCTCTATCGCGACGAGATCCTTGACGAGGCGCGCCTGCCCATCTGCCTCACAGCTTACACGCCCTGTTTCCGCGCCGAGGCCGGAGCAGCCGGCAAAGACACCCGCGGCATCATCCGCCAGCATCAATTTCAAAAAGTCGAAATGGTCAAGTTCACCCGCCCCGAAGATTCGGATGCCGAACACGAAAAATTAACCCGCGACGCCGAAGAGATTCTCGAAACCCTCAAGCTCCCCTATCGCCGCGTCCTGCTATCAACCGGCGACACCGGCTTCTCCTCGGCCAAGACCTACGATCTCGAAGTCTGGCTACCGGGCCAGCAGCTTTACCGCGAAATTTCTTCCTGCTCCAACTTCGAAGCTTTCCAGGCGCGGCGCGCCAACATCCGCTATCGGCCGGGAGGCTCCAAAGGCAAGCCCGAGTTTGTCCACACATTGAATGGCAGCGGGCTGGCCGTGGGACGCACCTGGCTGGCCATCGTCGAAAACTATCAGCAGGCCGACGGCTCGGTCCTGATTCCAGAAGCACTCCAGCCCTACATGGGCGGCTTGAAATGCATCACAAAGTAAGGACACCATGAGCAAAATTCTCAAAAGCTATTTCTACTGGACCTACCCGCGCGGCTGTTTTCACTACGACATCATGGTCACGCTGATCCTGCTGTTCATCTTCATCACCCCGCAGTATTGGAACTTCGGCGACCGCCCATCTCCCTCCGGCGGACCGCTTCATCCCATTCAGGTCATCGGCACCGGCGGACGTGGTTTTATCGTCACCGTGCAGGCCGCGGACGTAAGCCTCGACCTCAACACCACGGCCTCCAACATGGCCGTGAAGAAGGCCCTGCGCAGGGCCATCGAACCGGTCACCGGCGACGCTGTTGCGGTGGAGTATTGGGAAACCAGGCAGGATGCTCAAGGCAATTGGACCTGGAAGGTTTGGGCGCGCCGCTAACGAGCCCTTCAAACGCAGCCCCTGTATCTTTTGGGCTGCCTGTCACGTCTAAATCAATAAGGAAATCCATGCATAAGGCTAGTAAATTTGTTTTTCTCGCATTGATAGCATTGCTTCTGCTCGTCGCGCGCCCCGCCTGTTCCGCTCCCGCCGCCGCCAATGATAAGGACAAGGTCCTGCGCCGTCTGGATGCCGCCGCTGTCAACTTCCGCTCCACCCAGGCCGACTTCGAGTTCGATTCCGTTGAAACCGATCCCATCTATGAAAAAGATATTCAGAAGGGAACGGTTTACTACGAGCGCAAGGCCGGGTCGTTCCAGATGGCCGCCCACATCCGCGAGTTCAACGGCAAGCCTGCCCCCAAGGTCTACGCCTACTCCGACGGCGCCGTAAAGCTCTATGAACCGATGATCGATCAACTCACCACCCTCACCAAGGCTAGCCAGTACGAAAGCTGGTTCATGCTCGGCTTCGGTGCCAGCGGAAAAGACCTCGAGCAGAAGTGGGAGATTACCTACCTTGGCGCGGAGACGCTCGACGGCGTGAAGACTGAAATCCTGGAGATGGTCCCCAAAGACCCCGCCATCCGCAAGAATCTCTCCAAAGTCACCATGTGGGTAGACCCGGAGCGTGGCGTGAGCCTTAAGCAGGTCCTCCACTTCGGCCCCACCGAATACAAGGTCTGCGTCTACTTCAACATCAGCGTCAATCAGCCTCTGCCGGCCGGCGTCTTCACCCTGAAAACCACCGGCAAAACCACGCGCGTCAACCGGTAGAGCGCAACTCCTCCCAGCGCAAACAGCATCGGAAAGCACTCCAGCGTGTAGCGCGCCTCGGGCGCCGCGATGGTCGTCAGTAGGGCGCTGCGCAGCAGCATATAAGCCAGCATTGCCTGCCAGAATCGCGGCCTGAGACACATTCCCGCAACTCCCAGCAGCAGGTACAGCGCATTCAATCCCACGTAGGCCCAACTGATGCAGGTCTCCTCCTCGTGCTCGCCGTAGTTCCACCAGTCCAGTTCGACGGGCAGGTTTTCCACCCGCGGTCTGAGCCACATATCCGCCATACGCCCCAGCGGCAGCCACAGGGTTGATCGCAGCGGGTGGGCGGCGATCCGTTCATCGGCCAGCCGGCCAAAGCGGGCATCGATTGCCGGCGTCAGTTCTTTATTCAGGTTGTAATCGGCCGCCAGCCTGGCAGTTTCGGCTTGCTGGGCCGGGGAATCGAAGGCCCGGCTGGGCAGCTTGTCCATCTCCAGAATGTCGCCGGGAATGTTCCAGAAAACCTCTGTCGTCGAATTGAAGTCCAGGCACCAGCTCTTCACCCAGCGCTCCCAGCCTGGATGAGCAACCTCGCCCGGATTGATGGCGCGGCGCGGGGCCAGCGGCTGAAAAACGTGGAAGACCTGCCAATTGCGCCAGCTCCAGCCGGCAAACGGCATGAGCGCCAGCAGCACGCAGACCACTGCCATGCAAGCCATTTTTTTGGTTGAAGTTGCTGTTTCGCCCTCTTTGCGCCCCAGCCCAATCAGCAGCGCCGGCGCCAGGGCCACCGCCACCAGCGCCCCATCCGGCCTGAGCAGGGCAGCAAAGGTTACCGCAAAGGTAAACTCGAGCGCCGCCGCCCATCCCGGCTGTGCTCTGAAGCGGGCCGCCGACCACAGTGCCAGCGCGATGGCAAACAAGGTGAGCCCCTCGGTCAGCGGCTCGGCGGCATAAACCGCGGTAAAGGGGCAAAGCGCGGCCAACCACAGTGTGCAGTGCGCGGCCCCGGTGCTCCACCCCAGCGACAAAGACCCGTCGCTGGGGGCCCCGGCGCTGAGCCGTGCGGGAGCTATCCGGCGAGCAAAATCGGCCAGCAGCAGGCAGCCGGCCAACTCCAGCCCAATCTGCACCCAGGCCGCCGAAACGTAGTTCTCCATGCCGAACAGGCGGAAGCACAGCGCCAGAAAAAGCGGGTAGCCCGGCAGCCGTATCAGCGTGGGATCCAGCGCGCCGCCACCCCCCGTCAGGGCATAACTGCCATGCAACAATAGGTTTTTGGCCAGGTCGCCGTAGATCAGCGGGTCGCCGTTGACATTAAAAAACTGTTTCAGCATCCAAAGCCGCAACGCCAGCCCAGAGGCCAGGGCCAGCAGGACAGACAGGGCGCCGGCCAGAGGAAAACGTATCCGGCAATAGGCTGTCGATTGACTCTTGGGGGCGGCTTCCATACGATTCGTACTGTATAGCGTAGACTGTTTTTCCGGTTTTCGCGCCCCCCGTTTTTTCGCAGGCCATTTTTCGCGGTTAGGATTAGAAAAGCACCTCATGCCGGATAAGCAGATATTCTTCGACCCGCAACGGAAGCGCTGGAAACGCCTGCGCCGCATCCTAGATGCCACAGCTGTGATTTCCACGCTGGTTGTGGTGATTTTTATCTTCAATGTGCTGCGTTCTCAGCAGATGCCAGAGCTTCTGCTGCCCGCCTCCAGGCACAACTACAAGGCGCTGCCCGACCGTGCCGTGCTGTTGCACGGCATAAAAGAACAGCGCCCCGCCCGCCGCAAAACCACCCGCAAGCCTTCCGACATCCCCCTCAACTCCGGCGAAGGTTTGCGCGCGGCTTACTACGTGCAGGACGACCCCGCCAGCTACTCCTCCTTCAAGGAGCACATCCAACAAATCGACATGCTGTTTCCGCAGTGGCTTCACATCAACTCTCCCCAGGGAACGCTGATGGCCACCAGCGGCGACCACCGCCATGAGTACGCAATCGTGGATGGCGCCACGGTCCATGACCCCGACGACTCCAACAGGATCAAGAGGGTCATCGAGGCAACCAAAGATGACGTCGAGGTCTTTCCGCACGTCAACAACTACAACTCCACCTCCCAGAGCTGGGACCCGGCCATCGCCGGCGTCCTGGCAGACTCTTCAAAGCGCGCCGCGCTGCGCCAGCAAATCATTCGCTTCTTTGCCGCCTATCCCGTCTATCGCGGACTTTCGCTGGACCTCGAAAACCTGCCTGAAGGCTCCACCCCGGTTTATCTGAACTTCATCCAGGAACTCTATGCCGACCTGCACACGCGCAATCTGCGCCTCTACGTCAGCACTCTGGTCTCCACCAGCGACGACGCCTTGAAGCACATTGCCGCCAACTCCGACGGTATTGTGCTCATGAACTACGACCAGCACGAGATCGAGAGCGAGCCCGGCCCCATCGCCAGCCAGGATTGGTTCGTGGCCAACCTGCAACGCGTCCTCAAAATTGTTCCCAAAGAAAAGATCATCTGTGCCTTGGGAAACTACGGCTACGATTGGACGCTCTCCATCCCCAAAAAAGGGAGATTCGGCGGGCATTCCAAGCCGCCCGAGGTCATCAATACCGACTCCCTCTCGGTCTCTGACGCATGGCAGCGCGCCTCCGATGCCGAGGCCGTCCTCAGCCTCGATCCCGACACTCTCAATCCTCACTTCGAGTACATCGACGAGGACTTGAACCAGCGCCACGTCATCTGGTTTCTCGATGGCGTCACTTTGCTCAACCAGATGCGCGCCGCCCGCGGCTTGGGCCTGCAAACTTTCGCTCTTTGGCGTCTCGGCGAGGAGGACAGCTCCCTGTGGAGCGTGTGGGACAAGCCCAGCAACTCCGACTCCCTGCAAGCCCTCGGCGTGGTCCAGCCCAGCCATGATGTGGACGCCGAGGGTGACGGCGACATCATTCGCATCACCGATACGCCCAAGCCCGGCAAACGCACTGTCCAGGTAGACACCGATGAGCTCGACCCCCGCCGCAAGCTCATTCTCAATGAGCACATGGATGTCTATCCCCGCACCTACGTCATCGAGCAATACGGATACCACCCCAATGAAGTCGCTCTCTCCTTCGACGACGGCCCCGACCCCAAATGGACGCCCAAAATTCTAGATATTCTCCGCGACAAAGGCGCCAAGGCAACCTTCATGCTCATCGGTGCTGAGGGGCAGGCAAACATCGGCCTCATGAAGCGCGTGGTCCGTGAAGGCCATGAGATCGGCAACCACACCTGGACCCATCCCGACATCAGCGAAATCTCCAACCGCCAGCTCGACCTCGAACTCAAATTCACCGAGCGCCTCTTCGCCAGCAAGCTCGGCATTCAGCCCCTCTACTTCCGCCCACCATACGACATCGACGAAGAGCCGGGCACCGATGACCAGGCCGCCCCCATTGAGCGTATCCAGCTGGCCGGATACACCATCGTCGGCAGCAAAATCGACACGAACGACTGGAACGAGAATCCCCGCAAGACGCCCGCCGAGATCACCGAGACCGTCCTCAATCAGTTGCAGCTCATGAAGACCAAGCCGCAGTTCCGCGGCTCCATCATCCTGCTGCATGACGGCGGCGGCGAACGCTCCGCCACTGTCGCCGCGCTGCCCGTCCTCATTGACGCCCTGCGCGCTCACGGCTACTCCATCGTTCCCGTCTCCTCGCTGATGGGAAAAACCACCTCCGAGGTGATGCCCAAAATCACCTTCCGCCAATATCTGCGCGCACTGCCTGACTCCATTGCCTTCTCCAGCATGGCCGTCATCGGCACGTTCATCATGCTGGTCTTCTTCGTCGGCAACATCCTCATGAGCGCGCGCCTCCTTCTAGTTGGCATCTTCGCCGTCATCGAGCGCATGCGTCCCCCTCACGCCCCCGCCGCGCCCGGATTCAATCCCCGCGTCGCCGTCCTCATCCCTGCCTTCAACGAGGAAAAGGTCATCGTGCGCACTGTCCGCTCGGTGCTCAACTCCGACTACCTTAACCTCCGCATCATCGTCATCGACGACGGCTCCAGCGACCACACCTTCGATGTCGCCCGCCAGGCTTACAAAGCTGAGATCGCCGCCGGCCGCGTCCAGGTGCTCTCCAAGCAAAACGGAGGCAAGGCAGCCGCCCTCAACTTCGCCCTCGACCGCCTGACGGAGGAGTTTTACGTGGGCATCGACGCCGACACCGTCATCGCCCCCGACGCCATCAGCAAGCTCATCCCCCACTTCGAGGACCCGCTGGTCGGCGCCGTCGCCGGAAACGCCAAGGTCGGCAATCGCGTCAACCTGTGGACCCGCTGGCAGGCCCTCGAGTACATCACCAGCCAGAACTTCGAGCGCCGCGCCCTCGACCTCTTCAACGTCGTCACTGTCGTCCCAGGAGCCATCGGCGCATGGCGCGCCGCCCCCGTCAAAGCCGCCGGTGGCTACCCCATCAACACCGTCGCCGAGGACGCCGACCTCACCATGAACCTCCTCGAGCAGCAATTCAAAGTCGTCTACGAGGATCGCGCCCTGGCCTTCACCGAGGCCCCCATCGACGCCCGCGGCCTCATACGCCAGCGCTTCCGCTGGTCCTTCGGAATTTTACAGGCCGTCTGGAAGCATCGCGCCGCCTTCGTTCGCAACAAGGCTATGGGCTACTTCGCCCTGCCCAACATCCTCATCTTCCAGATGCTGCTCCCGCTGGTCTCCCCCTTCATCGACCTCATGTTCCTGGCCGGCGTCGTCCACTACTTCGTTGATCGCTACTTCCACCCCCTTTCCGCCTCGCCAGTCGACCTCGTAAAGCTGTTGATCTACTTTGCCGCCTTCATGGTCATCGACTTCGTCACCTCCTCGGTCGCCTTCTCGCTGGAGCGCCGCCACCCCGCCAACAAGGGCGATGGATGGCTGCTCTGGCACATCTGGCTACAGCGCTTCGCCTACCGCCAGCTCTTCTCCATCGTTTTATTCAAGACCCTCAAGCGCGCCATCGACGGCAAGCCCTTCAACTGGGACAAAATCGAACGCACCGCCCTCATGAGCAAGCGCACCGTTGCCCTCACAGAAACCACCTAGCCTGGGTGCCCCTGCCTGGATGCCCCTCGCTTTTGGGGACCAGGGAGCTACAGCCCGAGAACCATTCTTGGTGGGGATGAAATCTGTTCGCACATAGTTTTTCCAGAGAGCGAAGTCCAAGGGGACTCCTTGTACCGCAGATTCTCTGTTGGAAGTCAAGCATTTTCGGCGGGGAAGCTTTGGATTTTCAAGGCATGGGGATCTATCCCTCTGATGTTATTGGGGACCGGACGAGTGTCTCCCTGCCCGGCCCCTCGGTT
>Ga0302320_10010214_pt1 | contig 20055 bp, 23 predicted proteins | sample Bog_T0_3_FD_202130 | JGI IMG/M metagenome (GOLD analysis project Ga0302320, IMG submission 202130) | Peat permafrost microbial communities from Stordalen Mire near Abisko, Sweden - Bog_T0_3 | ecosystem: Environmental > Terrestrial > Soil > Wetlands > Peat | place: Sweden: Abisko, Stordalen Mire... | reverse complement strand
CACTTGCATCAGGACGAGCCGCGTCCGCGCCGAGGCGGAGCGCCCGCCCTCCTTCGTTCGCTCTTCGTAGGCGTCGTGCACGGCCTGGGCGGATCGGCCGCCGTCGCGCTGCTCGTGCTCACGACGATCCAGGAGCCGCGCTGGGCCGTGCTCTATCTCCTGCTCTTCGGCGCCGGCACGATTGCCGGCATGATGCTGCTCACGTCGATGATCGCGGTCCCGTTTGCGGTCGCCGCGGACCGCTTCGCTCGAGTGAATCGTCGAATGGTCCAGCTCACCGCCCTCGCCAGCATCCTGCTGGGGCTCTTCATCGCGTACCGGATCGGGTTCCAGGACGCCCTCTTTTCCACGTCGCCGCACTGGACGCCCGAGTAATGGCGCGCGCCGGATCGGATTCCCGGTCCACCTACAAGCAGCCTGCTCATAGTACCCGCCTGTAGTCTCGTGCTACGTGTCCGAGCGATGGTCCGTTCGGTGCTCCTCGCTAGCGTCGCCCTGGTCGCGGGCTGCGCCGGCAGTCCACCGCAGCTCCCGGTTGCAACCCCCGATCGTCCCGACGTGATCGCTCGAGTCGCCGAGATCCACGGCGGCGCCGGGCCCTGGGCGGTCGCGGGCTACCGGATGGGCGAGTATGCGCGGAAGAAGCTCGACCTGAAGCGATACAGCTTCGATCTCGACGTCGAGCACCATACCCCGCACGCCGTTCAGTACTCCTGCGTCGCCGACGGCGTCGCCGCCGCGACCGGGGCGAGCGCCGGCAAGCTCAACTTGCGGCTCGTCGATGCGGACGTCGCTCATTTCGAGACGCGCTTCCGCAACACGAAGACCGGCGCCGTCGTCACGTTGCGCCCCACGGCGTCGTTCGTGGCGAGATTCAAGGACTCGCCCTATGAGCGCTTCGCCGAGGACGCGCGCGCGATCCTCGCCCTTCCCGACGCTGCCATCTTCGAGGAGGTCACAGATGCGGGCGGGGGCGCGGCGCGTCCGTGACGCGCGCGTCGATCCGGTGCTCATGATAGGACCCAGGGCCTGCGTATGCGTGTCCTGATCCTCGGTGCCACGTCCGCGATCGCTGCCGAGGTCGCGCACCACCACGTCGCTCGCGGCGACCGCGCGCACCTCATCGGGCGCAATCCGGACAAGCTCGCTCAGGTGGCGGCGCGATGTGGCCGAGACACCACCTCGCGCGTCGCCGACTTCGACCGGGTCGAGTCCAACGATGCGGTGATTGCGGAGGCGATCGACACGCTGGGCTCGTTGGACGCCGCCCTCATCGCCCACGGCGATCTCGGCGACCAGTTCGCGAGCGAGCGCACGTTCGAGGCTGCCGAGGCCGTCCTCCGCACGAACTTCACGAGCGCCGTCTCCCTGATCATTCCGCTCGCCAACTACTTCGAAGGGCGGCGCGGCGGTCGACTCGGCGTCATCACCTCGGTCGCGGGGGAGCGCGGCCGGCCGCGGAACTACACCTACGGGGCCGCCAAGGGAGCGCTCGGGATCTACCTGCAGGGCGTGCGCAGCCGCCTTCACCCGGCCGGCGTGCACGTGACGACGCTCAAGCTCGGCCCTGTCGACACCCCGATGACCCGCGACCACCGAAAGCACCCCCTTTTCGGAAAGCCGGAGGCCGTCGCGAAGGACATCGTCGCGGCGATGGATCGCGGAGCCGCCGAGGTCTATGTGCCCTCGTTCTGGCAAGCGATCATGCCGCTCGTCCGGAACACGCCGGAGCGTCTCTTCCAGGCTCTCCCCTTCCTTTCGGGCCGCTGAGGCTCGGCTGTCCCTCGCGTGGAGCACTCCGCCGGGTGTGCCGCAACGGCGCCCACGTACGCTATGGTGACGCCCGATGAACGACGACTTGGTCCGTTTTGGCATCGCGATGGAGCCGAAGCTCCTCGAACAGCTGGACGCGCTCGCCGAGCAGCGCGGGTGCAATCGCTCTGAGCTCTTGCGAGACCTCGCCCGCGCCGAGGTGGTGAAGGGCTTCGTGCAGAAGCGCGTGCCGGCGGTCGCATCCGTCACTCTCGTCTACAACCACCACGTCCGCGAGCTCACGGAGCGCTTGAACTCGATCCAGCACGAGCTCGAAGGGCAGGTCCGCTCGACGATGCACGTGCATCTCGATCATGCGCACTGCCTCGAAGTGATCATCATGCGCGGTCGCGCCGACGAGCTGAAGGCCGCGGCGGATCGCCTGCTCGGGACGCGCGGCGTGACACACGGAGGTGTCGAGATCATCGCGGAGGACGCGCTGAGCGCGCGTGACCACCGGCATGAGCACGCCGACGTCCCCCACCGTCACGTCCTTGCACCACGTCGGCGCGCGAGCGAGCGAAAGCGCGCGTAGCCGAGCAGGAGCGCTCGGGATCTGCTCACGAAGACGGCTTCATCGGCGACGCATTCCGGCGCGCTGACTAGAGACACGGCGTGCCCCCCCTTGCGAGGGTGACGTCACGCGAGCCGCCATTTGTAGGTAGCATGGTCCTCCATGTTCGTGTTACCACGCCGACCTCATGAAGCGGTGCCTTCCCGGCCTTGCGCTTGCGATCCTCGGTATGGGGTTCGCGGGCACGGCCCGCGCCCAGCAAGATGCTTCCGAGAGCCACGGCGGGGATACCCCACGGCCAAACGACACGGTCACGCCGCCTTCGCTTACAAGCCGCGCTGAAGCCGTCTACCCGGCCGACGCGCTCCGCGACGGCCTCTCGGCGTCTGTGGGCCTCGAGCTGACGATCGACGAGACCGGCGCCGTGTCGAGCGCGCGTGTCACCGTCCCAGCGGGTCACGGCTTCGACGAGGCGGCGCTGGAAGCGGCGAAGAGGTTCACGTTCTCTCCGGCGCGGCGGAACGGACAACCGATGCGTTCGACGTTGCAACTCTCCTACGAGTTCCATCCGCCGGCGCCGCCTCCGATTCCCGCGGCACCAACGCCCACAACCACATCACCAGCGCCCGTACCTGGGGCGCCGCCTCTTCCCATTCAGCAGGGACCGGACCAGTCCACGCTGGTCCTCGCGGCACGTCCGCAGGTCCCCATCGGCGCTCCGCCCGAGCGCAATGCTGCCTCCGACTCAAGCACGTCGCAGGACGAGCTCTCCTTGCGTCCCCGGTTCCGTCCAGAGGGCCTCGTCGAGGTCGTTCCCGGCCTCTTTGCCGTCCAGCACGCGGGCGGCGGTAAGGCCGACCAGTTCTTCGCGCGCGGCTTCAATCTCGACCATGGAACCGACATGGCGTTCTTCGTGGACGACGTCCCGATCAACGCCGTGAGCCACGCCCACGGCCAGGGCTTTTCGGATCTGCACTTCCTCATCCCGGAGACCGTCGCGCGAGTCGACTCGACGAAGGGAACGTATGCGGCAAGCGTCGGCGACTTCGGAACTGCCGGGTCGACAAGCTTCCGCATGATCGACCATGCCCCGGAGAGCATCGCGCGTATCGAGTCGGCACCGTCGACGGGGCACGCCCGGCTCGTCGTCGTCGAGTCGCCCGACTTCGGCGAGAAGTGGAAGATGGCGGTCGCCGCCGAGGTCTTCTACGAGAACGGCCCCTTCATCCACCCCGAGCAGTACGGCCGCCTCAACGGGTTCTTCAAGGTGACCCACGCGCTCGACGAACGGAGTGAAATCTCCTTCATGGGCATGGCCTACAGCGGCTCGTGGAACATGTCGGGCGTGCTGCCAGCGCGCGCCGTATGCGGCGAGGGCGACGGGACGCCCACGCCGGCCGCGTACGCGGGCTCCCACTGCATCAGCCGTTGGGATTCCGTCGATCCCACGCAGGGCGGCACCTCGCAGCGGGCGATGGCGTGGGCGGAGTACCGCCGGCAGATGAACACCAACTGGGACCTCAAGGCGACCGTGTACACCCTCGGGTCGAACCTCCAGCTTTTCCCCAACGACGGCATCGCTGCCTCGTTTCAGCCCGATGGCATCCAGTATGGGTCTCAGGTCGAGCAGGATGATACCCGTAACGAGACTGGTCTCGACGTACGGCTCACCGACCGCGACACGCTCGGTGGCATGCCGGTGCGCACGACGATCGGCCTTCAGGTCCGCAACGACTCCGTAGAGAGCCAGCTACACCGCACCCAGGGGCGTGTCCGCCTCGACGGCATCGACCCGGTGAACATCCCGGGCCCCATCTTCGATGGGCACATCAACGAGCTCGAGACGGGCGCGTTTATCGAGGAGGAGGTGAAGCCGGCGCCATGGCTCCGCTTCGTGCTGGGCCTGCGCGGCGACCGCGTCGACGCGAACGTGAGCAACGAGAGTCCGGTCGCGGTCGACCAGCTCAATGGCTACAAGGGGGAGATGCAGGCCTCACCCAAGGCAAGTGCGGTCGTGTCGCCAACGCGCTGGCTCGATGTCTTCGCGAATTATGGTCGCGGCTTTCACTCGAACGATATCCGCAGCATGTTCATTTACTCGGCCATCCCCGGCCTGCCGCACAACCAGGGGCCGTCGCCGACGGGGGTGCTCATGGCGGCGGCCTCCGGCTACGAAGTCGGCACGACGGTGCGCCCGCTCAACGGCCTGGCGCTCTCCGTCATGGGCTTTCTCATCGACAGCTCTTCGGAGCTCCTCATCGACGGCGATACCGCCTCAACAACCCCCGCAGGCCCGACGGAGCGCTACGGGATCGAGGTTGCGGGTCGCTACACACTCGTCAGCGGGCATGATCCACGGCAACGCCTCTACGCCGACCTGTCATTCACGGCCGCGCATAGTCGCTTCACCGATGCGGCCGACGTCGCAGCGGGGACGGTCTACGTCCCGGACGCGCCGGTCAGGACGTTCAGCTTCGGCGTCGGGGGGCGCCAGCCGGTGAGCACGAACTGGACGCTCCAGGGCGACGTGACCGTGCGATCGATGTCGGATCGCTACGGCGATCAAGGCCCGACCCCGCTCGTCGAGACGGGATGGACCGTCGTGAACGCGGGGGTCGGTGCGCGCTGGAAGTTCCTCGAGATCGGCGCAGACCTGCTGAACGTCTTCGATACGACGTGGCGAGAAGGGCAGTTCGAGGTCCAGTCGCGCCTGCCAAACGAACCGGTCAATCCGGTTCCCCAACCGGGCATCAGCTTCACGCCGGGCCTCCCGCGAACGCTCATGACCCACGCGACCGCATATTGGTGAGTCGGAGGTCCCCGTGAGAACAATGCGAATGAAAGCTCCTCTCGCCCTTGGGCTGGCCGCGCTACTTGTGGCCGGCTCTCTTCCGACCCCCGCGCGGGCCCAAGAACATGCAACCGTCGCCCCGACCGCGACGCCACCCGCAACGTCGGCCGTCCCGACGCCTCCCGCACCCACGCCTGTCGCGCCCGCACCGCCGCCTCCCGCGCCCGCACCGCCTCCTCCGGCGGCCCCAGAGCCTCCGTCCGACGCGCCTCGGGCGCCTGCTGTCTCTCGGGAGTCGGTGGCATGGGGCGCGGCAGGAGTCGCCGTGGCGGGCGCGATCGGGGCGGGTGTCTTCGGCGCGCTGGCGCTCCAGAACAAGAACTCTTACGAGCAGGCGGCCACGGTCGCGAACGCCCGCAACGGCAACGACTTCGCGGCGTACACCGACGGTTGCATCTTCCTCGCGGCGGCCGCGGGCATCACGAGCATCGTTCTGTTCCTCACGGCGCCCCCCCCGGCTACCGACGTCGCGGCAAAGCCGGCGGCGCGTCTCTCTGCCGCTCCCGTCGTGGGCCCTCACGGAGGCGGCATGAGCGCCGTCCTACACTTCTAGGTGGCCGCCGTGGATGCACGACTCCGCAGCGCCCTCAGTGGCGCGATCCTCCTCGGCACTGCCTTGGTCCTCTCGCGGTGCGAGCTCGCGGTGAAGCTCGACGTCGAAGAGGTCGAGGCGGGGCCCGTCCCGTGCGCGATCTGCACGTCGTTCGACGGAGGCGAGGAAGACGGCGCCGTCGGCGCAGAGGACGGCGCGATCGATGGCGGCGGCGGCGACGCCACTCTCTCGGAGGGCGGATCGACTGACGCGGGTCCGGATGCTACGTCGGACGCCGCAGGAGGCGATGGCGCCGCACACGATGGCGCCGGCGATTGAATGGACGCAAAGCGCGGCATCGGACTTGTCACCGGCGTTCTTGCCTTGCTCGCCTCGGCGATCGCGGGGTGCAGCAGCACCGCCACGCCGAGCGGCCCTTCGCCTAGCTTCACCGCGATCCACCCGTGGGACGGCGGCGCGGACGCGGACTGCACGGTCGGCGCGAGTTCCACGAGCGTGGGCTGCGACACGGCGTTTCCGATCACCGGAGATCCCTACGCGTGCCCCGGCTTCAACGACGCGGGCAACGGCTCGTCCGCTGCGTGCGAGGTCGTCTGCCGCTCGGCCCTCGTCTGCTCGCTCTCGGGCCTCTCCGACGGGACGAACGCCGTCGACTGCGCGGCCAACTGCGGGTCGCCGGAGCACTGAGCCATGCCCGCCGCCGAGGGCAGAGCCTTCGACCTGGCAGCGCTCCTCGCCCCCGGGAGCGTGGAGGACTTCCTCGCGAGCGCCTGGCAGCGAAGCCCGCTTCACCGCCGGCGAGGCGATCCACGCGCGTACGACGTCGTGCTCACGAGTGCTGAGCTCGAGGGGTTCCTCAACGCGGGCGACCTTCGATACCCCGCCCTTCAACTCGCAAAGGAGGGCTCGTACTACGCCGCCGAGGCGTACACGCGCAGCGCGAAGCATGGCACCGAGACGTTCTCGGGCGTGGTCGATATGGAGAAGGTCCGGGCGGAGTACCGCGCTGGCGCGACGCTCGTCTTGCCGGCGCTGCAACGATTATGGAAGCCGCTCCGTGGCGCGTGCGAGGCGATCGAGGCGGAGCTGAGCCACCCCGTCCACGCGAACGCCTACCTCACGCCCGGCAACGCCTTAGGCTTCACTCCGCACTACGACACGCACGACGTTTTCGTCCTGCAGATCGCAGGGCGCAAGCAATGGCGCGTTTTCGAGCCTCCGCTGGCGCTGCCGCACCACTCGCAGACGTTTTCGCCTGCCGGCTACGTGGCCGGCGCCCCGATCCTCGAACTTGAGCTGCACCCTGGCGATCTGCTCTACCTCCCGCGCGGATACGTCCATTCCGCGGCGACCTCGGACAGCCACTCGCTCCACGTCACGCTCGGGGTCACATGCTTCACGTGGATCGAGCTGATGAACGAGCTTCAGCAGGCGGCCAAGACGATGCCTGCGTTTCGCGAGGCTCTGCCCGCGGGCTTCGCTCGCCGTCCGGAGCTCCGCGCGGAGCTCGCGGCAGGCCTCGCGCAGCGCATGGAGGTGCTACGGGGCCACGCCGAGCCGAGCGCAGCGGTCGACGCGTTCTTGCAGCGAGCCCGTGCCGCTCGGCCCCGGTCTCCGACCCCCTTCGCCGTCGAGGTCGTCGTCATCGGCTGGCAGACGGAGCTCGCGACGCCGCCGGCCGCGTCGTATCGGATCGGCACGGAGAACGGAGCCACCTCGTTGGAGCACGACGGTCGCAAGCTCTTCTTGCCTGCCGCGGTAAGGTCTACGCTCGAGGCGATCGGCGCCCGCACGCGGTTCCGGCCGTCCGACTTGCCGCGTGACCTGGACGAGCACGCAACGCTGGCATTCGTGCGCTTTCTCGAAGGCGAAGGCTTCCTCACCCGCGCGCGCTGAGCGTCGCGCTACTCGAGCACGAAGCGTACGGTCCAGATCATCCGGACGGCCACGGGCCGACCGCGCTTCATCGCCGGAGAGAAGCGCGTCTTGCGCGCGAAGGCGAGCGCCTCCTCGTCGAAGCCGTGGCCAGCGGGATGGGGCGAGCGAACGTCTTCGACAGCGCCCGTCTTCGAGAGGACGATCTCGAGCCCGACGTTCGCCTCGCGTCCCTCCGCCTGCGCCTGCGAGGGGTAGTGCGGCGTGCTTGGTGCGACGGCGCGCGCGGGGACGTCGACCGCTTCGGCGCCATAGGTTACGTCGTCGTCCGGAGGCGCGCCCGCCGCGCCTTTCCCCGCGGCGTTTGCGAGCGGCTGCGACGCGCCGCTCCCGTTCGATGTGACGAGCGTGAAGCGCGGAAGATCGTCGTCGCTCGCGACGACGGCGGGAGCGTCGGCCGGTAGCGCGGACGATTTCCTCGCCGTGGCCGCGACGGCGTGGACCACGCGCGCGTCGGTGCGGGCGGCTTGTGGATGCGCCGGGACCAGGGTCGCGGTGACGGCGACGCGTTGCGCGAGCGGCTCCTCGGCCGCCGGCGCGGGCTCCGTCATGACGTCGAGAAGTTCGATCGGCGCGGCCTCCCCGCTCGCCGCTCCGTGCGTGCGCACCCCGAGCGCCGCGCCCACGCTGAGGTGCACTGCGATCGACGCTCCGATGGCCCACGAGGAGGCAGGCGGGGCTACGAGCCACAGGTGTCGTCGCGAGGGGAGCACGTTTCGGCTACACCATGCCACGACTCCGACGCGCGGACACGACCGAAATCCGGCCCGGCCGCTCATCGCGGAGTCGCCGACGCTGCGGACGCAGCGCTCGAGGCTCGTCTCGGCGAACCTCTCCGTGGACGACTGCGGCTCTCCCACACCCGGCATTCTGCAAGCCCGAGGCGACGACACACCCTACGGCACCGGGATGCTCTGCGACAACCTGTCGAGCCTCGCAGTCACACGACTGTGATAGGCACGTTGATCGATGGCGTTGGACGAAGAAGAATCCGCAAGCTCGTCTCTCCTCGCGGCGGCGCTCGGCGGGCTACTCTGCCTCGCGTCCGGCGCGTGCACGCAGAGCCAGGACACGGGTCCTGCCGGCTCGACCACATCCGCGGTCGCTCCCTTCGAGTGCGATGGGGGCGTGGTTCCGGACGCGGGCGTGACCTCGGGCACAGTCGTGCCGGGGCTGACTCGCGGGGACTTCACGACGAAGTGCGACGACCTCCACGGCGTCGTCGAGATTCAACCGCACTGCGGCGGTCTGAACGCGTGCCGCGGGATGTCCTACGACACGAACACTCAGGTTCTCACGATGCACACCTGCCGCGGGACCAACTCCTGCGCGGGCTACACGTGCGTCGTCTGCGACTGAGCTCGCTCGCCGCGAACGATCCCCGACCAGTAGCCGTGCTGCACGCCGCGCGCGAGCCATCGGCGCGCATGCGCCGGCAAGCTCTCGCGCTCTTTCGCCCCACACGCCTTCTCGAGCCGAGCCAGCGCTTCCCGGACCGTGAGGGATCGGAGGAGCTCGACGAGCTCCGCCTCGCGCTCTTCGAGCGGCAGTTGCCGCACGCCACCCTCTGTCGCGAGGAGCGCCCACCGGCGCGGTTGCGCGAGCGGCGGCGGCAGGGCGATACGGTCGTGCGCGCCGGCCCCGTTCAGCGTCCGGCGGAGCTCGAGCAGCGCCGAGTGTTCCTCGACGAGTTGGAGGTCCTCGGACGGAATCAGTCGCGACTCGAGCAAGTGTGTGGCGTCGGCGTCCGACGGCCGGTAGCGAGGGCGGAGCGGAGCGCGCGAGACGTCCCGCCACGCCGCGTCGATCCGCGCGGCTTCGAGGAGCGCGACGCGCGTGCTCTCGTCCTCCGGTCGAAGCTCCTCCTCCAGAAACGGCACGAAGCCGAGGCCCGCGGCTTCGATGTCCCAGCCTCGCGGCGGAACTTGGAGCAGAAATCGCCCCGCGTGACCGTTGAAGGTCCAGTAGCCGAGCAGACGCGCGGTGAGCGGGAACGCGGCCTGAAGAACCTCGAACAGCCGAAACCAGTACTGGCGATTGTAGACCGCGAGCCGCGCGGCGCCCGGAGCGCGCGGTCCGTCGCGGGCGTCGCGCGTCATGACGGCGTCGTAGCGATCGGGCGTCGCCCTGAGCGTGCCGCTCGATCGGTCCAGCGGGGTGCGGACCACGTCGCCGAAGTGCGCCTGGAACTCGGCGAGCCAACCCGGGCCGGCCCTGTTCACGCGCGCACCTCCCTGGTCTTCGCGAGCTCGCCGAGGAGCTCGGGCATCGTCGGGATGTGCGCGTCCCATTCGAGGAGCGTGGGAAACGGGCCGCCCCGCCGCCATGCGCTCGCGTAGAGGTTCCACACGTGTGGTGCGACGGCGTGGTCGTGCGTGTCGACGATCGTTCCGTCGCTCTCGCACGTGAACCCTGCGAGGTGAACTTGCAGCACGCGGGTGAAGTCGACGGAGTCGAGGTAGACCTCGGGGTCGAACCCGTGGTTCTGGCTGGACACGTGGACGTTGTTGACGTCGAGGAGCGTCCAGCAGCGCGCCTCCCGCACCACCGCGGCGAGAAACTCCCACTCGGTCATGGTCGACTGCTCGAACTCGACGTAGCTCGAGACGTTCTCGATTCCGAAGGGCAGGCCGAGGCGCCGCTGGACGTAGTCAGCGCGCTCGGCGGCGAGCGCCACGAGCTCGGGGACGTAGGGGGCCGGCAAGAGGTCGTGGTGGCTCACGCCGTGCGCGCCGGTCCAGCAGAGGTGGTCGGTGACGAAGGGCGTGTCGAGTTCCTCGACAAGACGGCAGAGCGCGTCGAGGTAGCCCTCGTCGAGCGGTGCATGGCCGAGCAGGTTCAGGCCGACTCCGTGGAGCACGATCGGGTACCGCGATCGCACGCGCGCGAGGTTTCGGCGCGGGCCTGGCGCGGGACCGAAGAAGTTCTCGGAGATCGCCTCGAAATAGTCGACGTCCGGCCCGTGCTCGAAGATGTGGGGGTAGTGAACCGGCCGCAGCCCCAGCCCGAGCGCATCGTCGGGGATGCAGCGGGCGCGCTGGAGACGCTTCCGCGCCTCGTCGACCGGAGGCCGCGAGCTCACCTCGACACCGGATACTTCGCGAGCTTGCGCTGCAAGCTGCGTCGGTGAATGCCGAGGAGCCGCGCCGCCTGCGAGACGTTCCCGTTGCAATCCGTGAGCACGCGATGGATGTGCTCCCACTCGGCGCGCGCCAGCGACGCGACCTCATGCGGGGCGGTTACGGGGGCGGCGGTTCCCTGGCCGCGCTCGAAGGCGTTCAGGATCTCGTCCACGTCGGCCGGCTTCGTGAGGTAGTGCGTCGCGCCGAGGCGAACGGCTTCGAGGGCGGTCGCGATGCTGCCGTAGCCCGTGAGGACGACGACCTTGGTCGTCTCGTCGATGGCCTTGAGCTCACGCACGAGCTCGAGCCCCGATCGACCGGGCATGCGCAGGTCGACCACCGCGAGCTCGGGGCTCTCGGTCGAAGCCAAGGAGACGGCTTCGTCGACGTCGTGGGCCCCTCTCGCGTCGAAGCCGCGAGAGGCGAGCGCGCGGACGAGGCGCCCGCGGAACGTGTCGTCATCGTCGACGACGAGGATGCTGCGCCCCGCTTCATTCATGAAGTCACGCGATCCAGGGGGAATTCGAGGGTCGCGCATGTCCCTTCGCCCGGCGTCGACGAGAGGTGGAGCACGCCACCAAGGCGCTCGGCAAAGGTGCGTGCGAGGAAGACGCCTAGCCCCATTCCCGCCCCCGGAGGCTTGGTGGTGAAGAATGGCTCGCCGACGTGGACGAGGTGTGCGGGGTCGATCCCCTTGCCCTGGTCAGTCACGGAGAAGCGAGCCGTGCCGTCGGCCGTCTCGACGGACAGGCGTACCGGCCGGGAGGTGTCCTCGCTCGCGTCGAACCCGTTCTTCACCAAGGACGCAAGCGCCTGCGCGAGCCCGCGTACGGGGACCGTCAGGTTGGAGACCGTGCTCACGTGGACCTCGAGCCGCGATACGCGCGCGGGTTCGAACTTGCTCCGAAGCTCGAGGACGATCGCCTCCACGTGCACGCTTTCCGCGACTTCGCCCATCGGCCCCGAGGCGCGGCCCGACATCTCCTGCACGATGTCTCGACAACGATCGACCTCTTTGCGGATCAACCTCGCGTCGTCGAGAAACGCCTCGGCGCCTGCGGCTTGCGCGGCGAGATCGAGCTCCTTTGCGGCCACGGCGATGGTGGCGAGCGGCGTACCGAGCTCGTGTGCAGCGCCGGCGGCGAGCGTACTGAGAGAGGCGAGGCGCTCGTTGATGGCGGCCGAGCGCTGAAGCTCGGCGAGCTCCGCGTCCCGGCTGCGCAAGGCGCCCGACACGCGCGTCACGAAGTACGTGATGAGCGCCGCGGCGAGCGCGAAGGCGACGAACATGCCTTGCAAGTGCAGGCCGAACGCCGTGCTCCCGGCGTGGTGCATGTGCTCCATGCCCGCGAGCGGAACGTTCGCGAAGAACAGGAGCGCGTAGGTGGCGGTGGAGAGTCCCGCGATGGCGGCCGAGTACCACGGGCCCAGGACGACGGCCGCGATCGTGATCTGGACGAGGAAAAGGACGCTGAACGGATTCGATGGACCGCCGGTGAAGTAGAGCAGCGCGCCGAGCGAGAGCGTATCCGTCGCCAGAACGGACGCGACGAGCCCAGCCGACACCGGCCGGCCGCGGCGCATCCATTCGTGCAGGCCCAGATTCGACAGGGCTGTGAACGCGAGGACGGCGCCGAGCGACCCGAGCGGAAGCGCGAGACCGAACAAGGCTCGGGTCGCCGCGATGGTCGCCGCCTGTCCCGCGAGGGCGCCCCAGCGCAGACGGAGCACCCATCGGAGGGTGATGGCCGGTATCGACAGGAACGCCGTCGCCGGCGAGGCGCCCCCCTGCGATGCGGTCTCGAGCGCAGTCCCTGCCAGCGGGGGGCGGATCATCGAGCGTAGTGTAGTAGGGCCACGCCGGCGGAAGGGCGTGCGGCCTTTTGCCGCAGGTACGCGCGGGACCCCGCATCGCAAGATGCGCGCATGTCCATCGGAAAGGTCGTGGTTCTGGTCGGCGCGCTGGCCTGTATCGGGCTCGCGCAGCGCAGTTCGCCCGCCGCCGCTCACTGCGTCGTGGCGTCCGACGAGCACTACTCTGCGCGCGGGGTCATCAAGTCGTTCGGCCCGAAGCGCGCGGACGTGAGCATCGCCCATGAGAAAATCCCCGGCTTCATGGAGGCGATGACGATGTCGTTCGAGTCGCGTTCGCCCGAGCAGCTCGCAGGTCTGGAGGTCGGCCAGAAGGTCGCGTTCACCTTCGCGGCGACGGCCGACGGCAGGCGCATTCTCGACGGCATCACGCGCTTGTGAATCCCGGCGTTCGGTGCGATCACCCGGATCGGAGGAATACGCATGAACCGTCGTGAAGCTCTGCTCAATACGGGCGCGCTCGCCGTCTCCGCGTCTCTCGGCGCCATCGCCTGCGGAGCACACAACGCCGTCGCACAGGCGACCGCCGCCCCGTCAACGGCTTCGCCCGGCCTCGCCGACGCGGCGTTCGAGTGCCAGAAGAGGGGTGAAGCCTGCGCCGACCACTGCGTGCGCATGCTCGTTACGGGCGACACGTCGATGGCCGAGTGCATCGTCGCGGTTCGCGACATGCTCCCCGCGAGCGAAGCGCTCGCGAGATTGGCGAGCGCTGGCTCGAAGCACGTGCGGGCTGCGGCGAAGCTGGCGCTCGACGCCTGCGAAGCCTGTCAGGCGGCATGCGCGAAGCACGCCCAGATCCACGCGCCTTGCCACGAGTGCGCGGAGTCGTGCGCCCGCACGATCGCCGAGTGTCGCAAGGTCCTGGCGTAGCGACGGCGCCGAAGCGGCATTTTGTCGCATGCACTGTCGGCTCGGCGCACGCGAGCCCATAGTCGGCGGCGTGAACCAGACTGGAACAGAGTGGAAGATGCGCCTACGGACCGCGCTCGTCGCAGCCGGCGTCGCCGTGATGGCGGCGGGGGCCATCGCACTGGGGGTCCGCGAGGCGGGCTCGCAAGGCGCCGACGCGGAGGTCTTTGCTCATAGGCACACCAGCGGCCCCCTCCCGAAGCTCTGGCACGCGCCCGCGTTCGCTCTCGTCGATCAACAGGGGCGCAAGATCACCGACTCCTCCTTGCGCGGGCGCCCATTCATCGCGGACTTCATCTTCACCGAATGCACGAGCGCCTGCCCCACGATGACGTCGAAGATGGTGATGCTCGAGCGGCGGCTCGCGAGCAAGGACATCGCCTTCGTTTCCTTTTCGGTGGACTCGGCGCACGACACGCCGGAGGTGCTCGCGGCCTACGAAGCCCGGTGGAATCCGACGGAGACGCGCTGGTCGCTCTGCGCGACGACGCCGTCCAGTCTCGCGGCGTTGACCGCGGGGTATCGCGTGACCACCGCACGCAGCGCGGACCCCGACGCTCCGATCCTGCACAGCGAGCTCTTCTTCCTCGTGGACTCCGAGGGGGACGTTCGCGCGGTCTACGACAGCATCGATCCCGACGCGCTGACGGCGCTGGCGATCCAGGCCGACGCGCTCGCGCGCACCGCCATCGCGACCCCGCCGCCCCCCGAGTCCCTCTATGTCGCGATGGGCTGCGCCGGCTGCCACGACAACGCGAAGATCGCGCCGCCGCTCGTGAACCTGCGCGGCTCTCGCCAGACGCTGGAAGGGGACGCGAGCGTCGAGGTCGACGAGGCGTACGTGCGACGATCGATCCTGGAACCCGCCCGCGATCGTGTGGCCGGCTACACGGTCTCGATGCCGAGCTACGAGCGCGCGCTCGACGACGCGACGCTCGGCCGCCTCGTGGCGGAGATACTCGGGCGCACGGCGGCCGACGCGGGGCCGCCCGCCGCTGAAGCACGGATCGCCGTCGATCCCGTCTGCGGGATGAAGGTTCGGGTCGACTCCGAGGCTCCGCACGCGGACTACCAGGGCAAGCCCTACTACTTCTGCTCCTCCATGTGCCGCGACTCGTTCGCGAAGGCGCCGGAGAAGTACTCGAGCGGTAAGTCGTCGCCTGCGATGAACTGAGCAGCCGCTCCTCCTCAGCGAGCCGCCGCGACCATCGCCGAGGCCGCCGCGTAGCGCGAGCTCACGTCCTGCCAGTTCACGATGCCCCACCAGGAGCGCACGAAGTCAGCGCGCTTGTTCTGGTACTTCAGGTAGTAGGCGTGCTCCCACACGTCGCAGACGAGAAGCGGCACGACCGACCAGAGCGCCTGTTTCTGGTGGTTCTCCACCTGCAGCACCGTGAGCGCGTGGTCCGGCAGACTGAAAGCGAGCATGCCCCACCCGTTGCCTTCGACCGTCGTGGCTGCGGCGCTCAGCTGGGCCTTGAGCTTGTCGGCGGAGCCGAAGCTGGCGACGAGTGCCTGCTCGAGCTCCTTGCTGGGGGCGCCGCCGCTGCCGGGGGGTGCCATGTTCGTCCAGAACAAGCTGTGCAAGAGGTGACCCGAGGCGTGGAACGCGAGCTTCCGCTCGAGCGCCTGGATCGCCTTGAAGTCGCCGGACTCGCGCATGGCGGCGAGCGCCTTCTGCGTCTCGTTGGCGCCGTCCACGTACGCCTTGTGGTGCAGGTCGTGGTGCAGGCGCATCGTCTCGGCGTCGATGACCGGCTGGAGCGCGTCGTACGCGTAGGGGAGCGGAGGGAGCGTGTACTCGGTCGTCATGGGCGCCTCTGTGGAGGTTGCGGAGGGTGACGCGGCGGGTGCCGGAGCGCGGCACCCCGTGAGATTCAGAAACACCAGGCCACCCACGGCGACGCCGCCGCCGAGGAGGTCTCGGCGCGAGAGAGGCGCGGGCGACGGCATGACCGGAGAGGATCGCGTCATGGTGTAGGCCCGAGCCGAGTACCACGCGGGCGCCTGCGCGAGCTCAGGTGCGGCAAAGAACCGCACCCAGCGTCAGTGCGCCGCGGCGTGCTCTCCCGTCTCGATCATGTACCGGGCGATGCGACCGAGCTTCTCGTCGCCGAGCGCCGCAAACGCTGGCATCTGAGGGAAGCCTTCGCGCTTCTTGCCCGGCGCGGTCGCCCATTTGACGATCCCTTCGGGGTTGCCCGAGTAGATCACCGCGATCTCCGTCATCGGCGGACCCACGATTCGCTTGTCGACGCCGTGGCAACCCGAGCACGTCGCCCGAAAGAGTTCCTCGCCCGGTGACTGGCCCCGCGCGGCCAACGCCCTACCGTGCTCCGCGTCGTAGGCCGCCTGTGCGGAGTCGTCGATCCACTTCTCGGTCGCAGCCTCCATCGCCCGTCGGTGCTCCAGAAGCGCGACGCCGCGGAACATGTGACGCCCCGACGCCATGCAAAGGACGGTGAGCGTCAAGCTCGTGGCGATGACCGGGAGCCGGTGCGAGGCGGTCTCGGTCGTGGTCTCGCGCCACATCATCCAGACGGCCGGCACGGCCGTCGCTGCGCCGAGCAGGATCGCCGTCACGACGGTCCAGTGCATCCCCCGCGACGGCAGCGTAAAGAGGAGGACGGGACCGACGACGAACTGCAACAGCGAGACCGTGAAGGCGATCGAGTAGAAGATGCGGCGCAGACGCGCGCGATCGAACGACTCGAACGTCGCCTCCACCGGGAATTTGGCGCGCCCGAACCACGCGACGCCGAAGAGGCTCGTGAGGATGAGCGACGCGCACAGGAAGTGAAAATAGCGCGGCATCACCTCGGGCAGCGCGAGGACCGAAAGGAAGCCGCGCGTCTCGGTCCATCGCTCGGGGTAGAGCATCAGCGCGGTGTCGCCGATGAACACGAGGGGGACGAGGAGCAGGATCCCGACTGCGACCGCCTGAATGCCGATGTGGACGCCCTTCGCTTCGGCCAGCCGGTCCCACGAATACTTGTGCAGGTAGAAGAGCATGAAGACCGCGGCAACCGCGGGGACGACGAGGAGCCACGCGCTGCCGGTGAGGGCGTTCGCGGTGTAGAAATGGATCGTGAAGAGGACGCTGAGGAGCAGGAGCGGCGCTACGCCGAGAACGACGGCGAGGCTCTTGTTCACGGTGACCGTGGCGGCGAGGGCGCGCGCGAGGCGATCGAAGTCGCGCTCCTTGCGACCGCGGAGCTCGAAGCCGAGGACGAGCACCGCGGAGCCGACCGTGAGGTTCACGAAGAAGATGTGCGCGCTGAACGCGAGGATGAGGAGCGCTTCGAGGAGCTCGCGCGGCGCGGGGAGCGGCAGGGGGATGTCACGCGGGACGGGCGGCATCATGTTCGGGAACCTTTCAGAGGGCGCCAGCGACGCGCGGAGCCTGCGGTGAGGTGGCGGCGCCGGCGCTCTGCGCGCCTTCGAGGGTGTCGCGATGGTGCTCGAGCGTGGAGAGGTAGCAGCCGAGGGCCGCGCGCTCGCCATCGCTGCCAGGGAATGGCGGCATGAACGGGCGGGCGACGTGCATCGACGCGACGTACGCCGCGATGGCGTCGGCGTCCCACGGCGCTTCGCCGTACAGACCGTGCAGCGCGCCGCGGATCCCGTTCACGCCGTCGACCGTGTGGCAGCGCGTACACGCAAGACGGAACACCTCTCGTCCCGCTTCGACGCGGTTGTCGGGCGTGATTTCGCGCACGCTGGCGTACGTCGCGCGCGCGAGGAGGCCGTCGCGGTTGAGCAGCGGGTAGTCGTCCTTGCGGTAGCCATTTGCGTAGAGGTAGTCGGCGATCGCGTAGGGCTTTCGAATGAATTCACGCACCCGCTCGAAGGTCCCCACGAGGGCCACGCACGCGAGGAGCGGGATGGCGAGCGCGCCGCGCGCGACCGTGGTGGGTCGCAAGGCGCACCACGTCGCGATCGACGCGACGAGGGCGACGAGGAGGGCCAGCGCGCCGAGCGCCTGATGAGACCAGGCGACGAGCCTCTGCGTGACCAGGGCGGTCGGGACGTTGGCGGCCATCGAGGGCGGCAGCGCTCGCGCGTACCAGGTGCCGCCGGCGAGGCAGAGCGGAAGCCATGCGAGCGTCCAGAGCGCGATCGCGCGCGTCATCGAGCGACGCAGGTCGGGCCGTGCACCAGCGGCCCAGCGGACGAGGAGCAGCCCCGCCGCGCCGGCCATGACCATCGCGAGCGGCGTCCGGAACGCGAGTTGCGGTAGGTAGAGCGGGTTGAGCATCCCCGACAGCAGCGTCTTGTCGGTGCGCCACGCTCCCGGGTCCATCATGAACCCGAGGATGGACACGATGAGCGCCATCGTGACCCACGACGCGAGCCCGAGCGCGAAGCCGAGGCGAACGTGGGCGCGCTTCCTCGCTCCCGTCCAGCGCGGCCACGTGAGCGTGTAGGCCAGAATCAGCCCGACCTCCGTCACGAACACGAGCCACTCGACGAACCACGTCCAGAAGAAGACGCGCAGCAGGCTGCCGATGGCGTACGGGTTCACGAGGCCCGTCGAGAACCAGATCCCCACGCCGGACAGCGCACCCGCGGTCGTCGTCACGACGAAGAAGACGCTCATGATTCGGCGCGCGGCCGCGTCGGCGTCCGGGTCGCCGGAGCGCCATGCTCGCCACTCCAGCAGCGCGACGAGCGGGATGCCGCCGACGGCCATCGCGTGGTTGATGACGACGTGGACGATCGCGCAGAGCGCGATGAGCAACCGGTCGTTCAGGAAGTCGACGTGGAAGACGGGGATGTCCATGGCGGGCGTCTTGTAGTGACGTCTCCGCAGCCGGGCAGTGCGGCGAATGGTCGCGCGCGCCAGCGCGCACCTCGCGCGTCAGTCGATGTCGCGCAGCTCTTCGTCGAGGCGATCGTCGAATGCGTCGCGTGGCGCGGGGAGGAAAGGGGCAGCGTGGGGCTCGGGCCGCGCTACCCAGCGACGCAGGATTCCCGCGAGGACGACGCCCAGGCCGAGCACCGCGAGGATCACGGTCGCTGCGAGGCCGACCCGCGGGTCGCGACCGCGCGGCAGTGCCCGGATCGCTTCGCCGTAGCGGGCCGCGAGGTCGTCCTCGATCGCTTGCGGTCGCTCGTGATGCGCGAGGCGCGCGTGAACCTCGCTCCGGAGCTGCTCGGCGATCGGCGACTCGTGGACGTCGAGCGTCTCTCGCCAGCAACAAGGCGCGATGAGGCGTGCCTCGAGCCATCGTTCGTCGGTGACGTCACCCGGCCCCGTGTCCTGCGTGCAGCTTGCGAGCGCGCTCGCGCAGGCGGCGAGAACCAGGGAGATCGCGAGGCGGCGGATGAACGGCGACATCGGGCGAGAAGAACCGTGTGACGTCGCGCGGTCCGTGACGATGCGGCGATTGGTCGCACCCACCCGGGCCGCCAGCGGACCGTGCGGTTTCTTGTCACACCTTTCCCGTTCCCCACCGTGGTCAGGCCGGTAGCCGCCTTCCTCAGGCGCGCTGGTGCAATCACGCGCGACCAACTACGCGCCGAGCAAGAACGCCTTGCTCGGCCACCGGAGAGAGGCAGACGAACACGCCGGCGGGAAGAGCGATCCCTCTCTCACCTGGACCGCGGTTTACGCCAGCGATGTCGGCGACGACGGCTTCGCTGCCGACGCCTTCGATACGCTGGCGAAAATTCGGCGGCCCGAATCCCAGGTACGCGCACATCGCCCCCTACGCGCGTCAGTTGGGCGTCGTCTATGCGTACGGTGGCCGCGCGGAGCTGATGCCATCCGGCTTCTAAATTAGTTCTCATCCGGAAAGGGCGCGAGCGGGCACCCGCTGACCGATGCGCGCCACGGGTGCGCGCGCCTGGGGTCGAGTCTGCGGGTGATCGCCGCTCGAACTCGGCGCCGCACCGGCGGAGGCTCGACTTGCGGACAAAGGAGCACGTCGCCGTCGTCGAGGTCGACGGCGAGGTCGGCGATCACGATCGCGACGCGGCGGGTCAGCCCGGGGCGGTTCGCCCGAGGAGGGCGCGTGCCATCGTCAGCAGGTTGTGAGCGACAGTCGAGCACCAGCAGTACGCGCGGAAGCGCGTGAGGCCGGTCCATGTACATCGGGAGAGCCCAAAGGAGCGCTTGAGAAAGGAGATCGTGGCCTCGATGCCGGCGCGAAAGCGCTTCAGGATGCGACGCACACGAGGCGTGGAGGTCTGCTCATCGATGGGTACCCCGGCGGGCTTCGAGAAGCAGACTTCCCTCGTCCCGGACTCCCGCAGCGTTTCGAGATTCTTCTTCGCTGCGAAGCCGCCGTCGAAGGCGGCGCGCTCGGGAGCTTGGCCGAAGAGCGCAGTGTGTCGCTCGGCCGAGCGCACCGCCAACGCTTGAGAAAGGAGATCGTGGCCTCGATGCCGGCGCGAAAGCGCTTCAGGATGCGACGCACACGAGGCGTGGAGGTCTGCTCATCGATGGGTACCCCGGCGGGCTTCGAGAAGCAGACTTCCCTCG
>Ga0302320_10010211_pt1 | contig 20056 bp, 15 predicted proteins | sample Bog_T0_3_FD_202130 | JGI IMG/M metagenome (GOLD analysis project Ga0302320, IMG submission 202130) | Peat permafrost microbial communities from Stordalen Mire near Abisko, Sweden - Bog_T0_3 | ecosystem: Environmental > Terrestrial > Soil > Wetlands > Peat | place: Sweden: Abisko, Stordalen Mire... | reverse complement strand
TTCAAATTCCTTATAAAAATAATATATCGCCTCACATGTGGCCAGACATTTTTCCGCATGTTTTTGATGTCTCCAGAAAAAAGTGTCATAATCCGCCAGTCTTACATATTTATATTTTTTCCCTGTGTTCTTTAATTCCTTCAAAATTCCCTAAAATTCCTTAATAAATTAAACAAAAAAAATGTCTAAAAATCAACATTTGTCTGATTCCAAGTGCATTCAATCGCCACGACAGTTTTAATATCCAAAAGTTCTTTCAAAGTGAATTCCGAGAGCTTTCTGGAGTTTTTATGGGGGTAGAGAAACACCGTTGATTCCTCATCAAATTCCACTTCCGATTCAAGAAAGGGAAGGACTTTCACCTCAGGAGAACAAAGCATTTTCAAAGGCAGGGCTGAGCTTTTTGATTTTTTTTCTTGCTGATGCCAAAGTCTAAAGAAAAACCATAATTTTTCTTAAAAATCACCCAAATTAATAAATAAACTACATGGTTAATGGGAAGGGAAGCGACACTTTTGGCACTAAAGTCTCAGAAATAACAGGGATCATGCATTCTGGACAATATAAATGACTATTTCTTTTGCAACCGGGGCATGGCTTGCGAGGGACTGAGAGAAAAGGCTCCTGATCTACTAGTTTCAACCCTTTGATAAATGCCTCAACTTTAGCATCGGTATATTTGATCTCATAACGCTTGTTTTTCAATATTTTTTGCTTCTCATTAGGCATTTCGTCTTCTTTTGAAGATTCCAAAGGTTTTTCATGTGGGGCAAGAAGCTGGTTCGTGGGTTCAGCCGCGTTGTTGAAAGATTTCAATTTTTTCTCAATGTCTTTGCCGAAATCTTGACGCAGGAAACGATCCTTACGGCCAAAAAACTTCCGCTTTTGCTTTTTGTTTATGGAGTTGTGTGGGATGCTTTCCATTAATTTTAAAAAAATTCAAGAATGTTTTAATAATTAATTTGTTTTATGAGAAAATATATTATTTTTATAATTTATGGAATTTTGCCCTAAAAAAAATGGACCTCATATTTTTATTTAGGGGGCAATATTTTTTTGCTGTCGAATTTTTTGATTTTTTTTGTTAATTTCTGTTAATTTTCTTTATACAATTCATCAACGCAGTGAAATTATGTTGGCATTCCCGTTCTTGAACCTCCAAACCTTTATTTTTCACACATTCCGCGTAAAGGGTAGCTTCATTTGAACATTTGTCTTGGAATTTCAAGTTCAAAATTGACAATGTTGGCCTTAAAACAACAGGCACATAGTTGAGAACAGTGGGTTGTTTCATGAAATTTATGTTTTTTTTTAAAAATTGATAATTTTAAAAATAGATATGCTTTTATTTCTTTTTTTTCTTTTTCTTCTTTTTTGTCTCTTCTTCTGTTTTTTTCTCTTCACCTCCTGCTTCCTTCTCAGCTTTTTCATTATTAGTGATCGCTTGCTCACTTTTTTTCTCCTCAAATTTCTCTTCTTCTTTTAGTTTTTCTAATTCGTTTTGCTTCTCTCCTTGTTTTTTTGTCTTGTCAGTTAATCTATCCTCCTCATGGAAATAATGTCTCATATTATAAGCGTCTTCTTCATCTGCGTAATATTTCTCATCCACTTCCCAAATCCTAACAAAAAATTATGAAAATATACAAGTATACAAATATGCATACAAAAAAACATTTATATAAAGTCTTTTATTGCTATAAATTCTTATTATTCTTACTCATATTTCAATCTATCACGGTACAATCCCAACGCGGGTCTATTGGACACTCTCACATGTAAGGAAACATATTTCCCAGCGAAAACCTTCTCCATTTCCCTATGAGTCGCCTGCATTAATCTATTCGCCACCCCCAATTTTCTATGAGACCTCAACACAGATAAAGATGTTATATGTCCATGAATATGATCACCTGCCTCCGTGACTTCATCTTCTCTATAGTTCTAACCCTTAATATTCAAATTTTCTGATAATCTTTTACATTTTGGCGAGCACATAACCCACTATGCGCTTATTGGCATCTTCTGCCACGAACAACAATTGAGGCCAGCTCAAATAATGGTAGAAATAGTATTTGAATGTGTAATTTTCGGGCAAACACCACAAATTGCAAGCCTGGATATTATGCAGATCGTTGATGTTCGCTCTTCGGATCGAGACCATTTTTCGATTTTCTTTATTTTCTTAAATAAAAAACTATCCCAAAACTCAAAAATAAAGATATTTCCTTCAAAAATTTCAAAAAATGACCAAAATCCAAATATTTCTGTTCTTTCTGCTGCTAGTTTCCCTTCAAGCCAGAAACGAACTTTCTGATATCGCCTTCTCAGGCTTTGTGGAGTAAAAACACCCCTATAGTTTCCCCTATAAATCTCTTATAATTATTAAAGAACAAATGAAGAAAATGTGGATCTTTCACATGTGGAAATCCATTTATTAACCGAAGACCATCGACTCATAGAAAAGACCTTCTGTTCAGAAAATGGGTTCTATCTGCTTCCAATAAACGAGCCTCGTCATTATATAGTGAAGGTCTTTTCTCAGGACAATCTTTCCTTCGAACCAGAGTCCCGCAGTTTGAATTTATTAGACAAAAGTGAATTAGACATCAAGAAGCTCATCGAACAGACTGATGCCAATTTCAAATTTATTGGCTTTTCTATCAAAGGACAAGTGCATTCCCAAAATTCCAATGATTCTCTGGGTCCCAAAGGCATCAAATTGGGTCTCTATGACAATAAAGATATGCTTTTGGCTGAGGGATTGACCGAAGACGGTGGTCATTTCAAATTGGCGAAACTCGCGGCCGGCCTCTATTCAATTCAAGCATTAGAAAGCCACGTCCAAGGTTATAGTTTATCCAAGACTGAGAAAAGAATGAAATGTGAGGTGTCATGGAGTAAGCCATTGACATGCCAAGGAAGGATTGTGATCTCAGGTTATGATTATAAGGGTGTAATAATGAATGAGGATAGTCCTTTACAGAACTTTTATCTTTTCCTTTATGAGGTCAATCATAACCATAATACCAATTATCAATGCAATAAACTTGTAATCCAGAACCATCCTTTAATGCATAGATATCCCAAATACCTTTCTTATGAGATTTCGAGCTCAGAAGGGAGGTTTTTATTTCCAAGTTTATCATATGGAGACTATCTTCTTTCGATAAAATCAATAGAAAATGATAAAAAGGCAGAAATCGAGCCAAATGAAGTAATTTTCTCAATTAGACATAGCCCGCTAACAGAAACACTCCAATTCCAAGTCAATCGATTTTCATTACAAGGCAAAGTAATGGATATTCAAGGATTTGGTATTGCTAATGTTACGATATCACTAGATGGTGAGGAAAAGACCAAAACTGATAAGGAAGGACATTATACCTTAGAAAGAATCAAATCTGGCACATATACCTTAGAAGGTCTTCATGATCATCTGTTCTTTGAGCCAATTCATGACCTCAAGCTATCTATAGGTTTGAAACAAATACCAAGTCTTGTGTTGACCTATTTGCATATATGTGGTCGAGTGCTTTTGAATTTCGAGAACCTGTTCCAAGAACATCAAGAAAGCCCACGATATAAAATCACCATGTATTTAGAAGACGCCAAAGCGGACAAAAGAACCACATTTCCTGATATTTCTGGACATTATTGCTTTGAGGCTAAGCCTGGCCATTATACGATTTACCCTATAATTGATAAAACATTAACTGATATCACATTTTCCCCTGCCAAACATACAGTTGAGATCATAAATAAGCCTTATTTAGAATTAGATTTCCATAGACCTAAAGTTTCAATTCAAGGCAAGGTGGAATTCATGTCTGGACTTACCAAAGAACTCAAAGAGAAAACAAAGGTCAAAATCACCTGTTTAGGAAACCAAAAAACCTTAACTTATGACATTTCTGGCTCGGGTGATTTCCTTATAAACAATGTGCTCTCAGGCAATTATGAGCTCTCGATAGAAAACGAAGGTCTTTGTTGGGAGAAAAATGTCATCCCCTTAGAAATCAACCAGAATTCTAACATCACAGGCTTAAAATTCAAGCACGTTGGTTGGGCGTTGAGATATGAGGTATCCAGTGAAATCGAGGCTGCAGTGAAGAAACCTAATGGAAATATTGAAAATTGGATTTTTTCTCCTAATTCATTACATAAATGCGTGAAAGACATTGGGGAATATAAAATCACACCCAATGATTGTTCTAGTTATAAGGAAGATTTCTTCATTTATAGGACCGATCAAGGGGAGAAATTGGTTCTGCTCCCTGAAAAGCATTTGATTGCGGGCGAATTGAGATTCAACATTGAAAAATCCTCCATCACCAAGGATCTTTTGGAAAGATTGCCTTCTGCTTTGAACCAATTGAATTATCTCAGCATTGAATCACATACCTTCGATAAATCTAGCTTTATTGAGAAAGTGAAAGTGCCATTTATTTATCAAAACCGTAGTCTAGATAAAAATGTCTTGATATTCACTTATAGACATTATGTGAATCCATTCACCTTTAATGAAATAGTGCCAATCACCGATACCTCGATAAATCTGGATTCCTCGTTACAATCTTTATTAGAAAATCTGATTTTCTATCCACAGAAAAGACAAATTGCCATTTCGCAATCCTGCCAAATCAAAGAGACAAATTTCACTATCAAGGCCGGACTCATATTAACTGGAAAAATCACTCCTGAAAATCTCGAAGATGTCACTATAATCATCTATCAAGATAATAAGCCCATTGACACAATTCTCTTAAAGAATGGCTCATTTAAGATAGGACCTTTGAGCGATGCATCTGAATATAGGGTCGAAGCACAGAAAGCCAATTATAGGTTCACACAAAATGAATCGATTATTCAAGAAAATGTGCTCAGCTTCAAATTGGCAGCCCAAAGACTTTCAATGGTAAAGGTTCTGGTTCATGACCTCGACAAAAAACCGATTCCTGGAGTGTCAGTTTTTATAAGTTCCACAGCGAAAAACGAGAAACTCAAATTAAACAACGTGACTGATGAAAAGGGGTTATTTATAAGTAACAACCTAGTGAAAGGCGAATATATGATCAAATGCAGCTTGAAGGAATATTCATTCGAACCGAGCCAAAGCACTGTCAGGATCATGGAAGGAGATCATACTGAGATTGCTTTCGTAGGGAAACAAATCGCTTTTAGTATATATGGCCGAGTTTTGAAATTAACTCAAGAAGGATTAGAAAACGCATTGGTGGAAATATTCGAGGATGGGAAATTAAAGGATTCTGTCAAAACCAATGGTCAGGGGGTCTTTAGAATCAGAGCTTTGGAACCCTTTAGACATTATCAATTGATGCTGAAGAATCAAGAGAATCTGCACTATTATAAACCCAAGGTCCTTGATATTGATATGAAGGATCATGATGTCAATGATTTGGAATTCATTGTGTTTGAGAAAAGAACAAAATATTCAATCATGGGAACCATAGAATTTGATGATAAACTCTCGAGAGAAGAAATTGAGGATTTCCAAAATTTCGAACTCGAGATTTTCGAATTCCATGACCAACAAACACCTTTGAATGAAGTTAAAAAACTTATGGTGCATCGATATTTTGAATTTGAAGAATTACCGATGAAGGAATATGTGGTGAAATTAAGTTATAAGAGGACAAAGAATTCGATGACTCAAGAAATTTCCAAAATTTATAATTTGAAGGAATTGGCTGGAAATGATTTCCAAATGTATAAGAAAATCGTGATCCCGAAGATGGCGATGGAAAATAAGAAGGGACAGACACAAAACTTCTCTTTGTTGGCACCAGTAGTGTTGTTGGTTTTGTTGGTCTCATTGTTGAATCTGGATGCAACGAAAGAAATTATAGCAGGAGTTGCGGGATTTTTGAAGAAGAAATAAGGATAATTGTTTTATTTAAAGAAAGATAAAATTAAAGTAAATAAAAAGAAAAAATTATTTTTTGATGATTTCAGTTTTTTTTTTTCTCAAAAATTTGGTGAGCTCATAAAAATAATGGAAATTTAATTCCATAATTTTTTTTTTTTTATAAAACAAATTTTTTTAAAAAATTTGGGTTATTAATAATTTAAATCTCCTAAAAAGCAAAATCTAAACTCTCAAAAAATATTTTTAAAAAAAAAATTATTAAAAAAAAAAATTGTTTCAATAAAAACCTTTTAATTTTGGAAATCACTATCTACATTTGACTAAAACATTCAATTTCATTATAAAAAAATATAATCTCTATCTTTCTCTCGTTATTTTCTTTTTCCATGAAACTCTTTGCTCTTCTTTTCTTTTCCACCTTGGTCCTCTGCTTGAATGCCTTAACAAGATTCCTGCAAACAGGCTATGTAGCATCATCAATACTTGGTTTGGGAATTTGCACTTATCCTCAACAATCATTCCCTGTCGATAATGATTGCAATGCTTATGTTGTTTGTTCTGGAATACTCGAAACGGATACTGTCCAATGGTGCCAGCCAAACTATCAATTTGACTACATTGCTAATCGTTGTGGCTGGTCCTCGGCCTATTCGGTCATTGAGTGCTCACCATTTGAAACTTGTTCTACAGAAGGAACAACTCCATACACTTTGGACCAGACGGTTGTTTTTGCTGGGTTTGACTGTTCGACCCTTGATGACTATACTGCCAGCTATATTCCAGGTGCTACATACCAAACATTTGCAATGTGTCTGGGTGGAGTTGCATATGAATATTATTGTTGTTATGGATACCAGGCCAATGTTGTGAGCAGTGTTGCAAGCTGTGTAGCCACGCCATAAATTTAACTTAATTTGAATTATTCAGAGATTTGATAAACAAAACAAAAATTAATTTTGCTATATAAGAGAGACGTTTGAAAATAAATTCTTTCATAAAAGACTTTATTTTATTTTCATTTTCAAAAATTTTTTCCAAATTTCAAAATCTATGTTTTTATCATAAATTTTGAAAAAAAAAAAAATCGATAAAAAAACATTAAATTATTTAACATTTCCACTATGAATCGTTGTACTTTTGGAAAGCGCAAATCAATTGCAAGATTGCCCCCAGACTAATTATTTTCGATCGATAGCAAAAATATATCGATAAAAAAAACCAATAAAAAAATATTTTTTGTAAAAAAGAAAAATTTTATGCTTTCTGTAAATATTGACTTTTCTTACATTTGTACCCAGTATGGACTTTTGCAAGAGTTTTGGTGAAAATCTGATTTCAATGTGTTTCAATAGATTTTTTGGCAGCACTTTCAGAAGTTCATTATTATTTAAATGAGAAACTCGCAACTTTGTAAAACTATTACGTAAATGGGTTGTTGTGAGCCTGTTTGTGAATTTATAGCAAACTCAAATTCACAGAGCAGCTTAGAACGATGATTTTTATAATCCTTGTTTTGAAAATTTTTAATTTCAATTGGAGAATCGCAATTTCTCAACAGTTTTATATAACAAGAAAAAAGTCTTTACGAATTATTTTTACTCTTTATAAACACATTTCTCATTTTCTAATGTCAAGTTTCTCTTGAATGATCCCTTGCAAAACCTTATGACCTCGAATTTCTTGAAAATTTGGTCTTTTTTCTTGATCAAACTCAAGCATTCTTCTCAATAAATCTATAAAATTTGGGTCTAAATTATTATTTTCAGGAAAAGAGAGTGTTTTTTTAATTTTAAAATGATCATCAACTTCAAAAGGGAGACATTTGAAAATTAATTCGTAAATAATAATCCCAATCGACCAAACATCACATTTTTTATTATTATAAGGATTCCATATTGATAGTGAGATATCCAAAAATCTGTTATGCATTATGTTTGCTGCTTCAATATTAGCTATCTTTATAATTCCCTCATGATGATAAAGATTTTAATAGGGTTTAACTCTCCATGATTTAAACCTTTTGAATTCACATAACACATGGCTTCAACCAATGCCTTTAAAATAAAAAGACTATCTTCAATGGAAAAAAACATTTTATTTTCAAAGTAACCAGCTAAAGTTTCCCCGAGTATTAATTCATTGAAGAAATTAATTGTGGGTCCCGTGTGAATGATCGTTTTATATTTAGCGATGTTTTTGTGAGTTAATTGCTCGAAAGTCTCGATCAAGGTTTTATGCGCGATCCAAAATGGATTACAGGTCCTTTTGATGAATCTGGAAGGAAATGTTTGAACTGTGTAAAGTTTGTTTTCTTCGATGTTAAGACAAGGATTTCGACGGATAAAAAGCACGCTTGGCAAGAGAAAGCCATTCAATTCATGAAGTTTTTGCTTGTAAGAACAAATTGCTTCAACCATATAAGGAAACTAAATAATTTGTTAATTTCTTTTGTAAGAAATATTTAAAAATTGACTCAAAAAAAACAGGATTTTGCTCAAAATATAAGAAATTTCAATGAATTTTTCATTTGAAAAAAAAAAAAACTAAACTAAACAAATTATTATTAATAAATTTTTTTTTTCTATTGAATATTGTAAAAATATAAAATTAATTTATGTCTTTTTTTTAAATTTTTCATTAAAATATTTTAATTTTGTAAACTGTAAATTAATTATTTCTAATTTTTTGGTTTGTCTACTTAAAAAATAGAAAGAAGTTTCATTGAATTGGTCAGCACTTCTTTTGCCAATAATTGAAATAATTTGAATCGATCCAAAGGTTTTATTTTTGAAATTTCAGATAAAGAAAAAAAAAAATTATCTGAAATTGACAGTCTCACCGAATTTTATTTTTCTGGGTGAATTAAAAAACAATTTTTATGGGTTTTCAAATATTTACAGTTTTAATCTTTAATACTTATAATTTAAAACCAAAATACAAAACTAAGGTCAAAATTCTTTAATGAAAAAATTCTCTTCAGAATATTCAATTGAAGGAATCATTGATGCCTCTTGGCAATAACTTTCCAAGATCCGATATTCGAATTCTTTCTGTTCCAAGTCTCCTTGTATTTGTTTCCTATAAAAAACCACTTTTTCCAATCTTTTATATATTCAAATACTTGTTTTCCTCAAATCTATTAAAATTCCTCTCATTTTCAGCATAAAGCATGTCACTGCGCTTCAAATAGAAAGATTGCGTTGATTTTATCATATTCGTAGCCTCAGATATCTAAATAAAATCATCCTCATATTTTCTTAGTTTTTAAAATCTGTGACCTTGAGTGAATTATTGCTTTCTCTACCGAATAAAGGGTCCTCCTTTTCATTTTCATCATACACCTTCTTCTTTTCGAAATTTCCCATATCCCAGATATTATCAATCTTAGGAATGTACTGCGGTTCTTTTTTCCTCAGGTAATTCCAATCCACCCCTTAAAATTATCTCAAAACAATTAGCAGAAAATAATTCTTTCAACCTCTGAAAAATTTATGTTTTTGTATTTCCTCAGCTCCTTTGCTCCCCAGTCTTTTTTTCGGGTCTGGGTCCAATAATTTATTAATCAGATTCTGCGCCTCCGGACTCACACAGCCTTCTTCATATCCTATATTGACTTGATCCCATGGTACTTGATGCCCTCTGATATTTTCAAAAATTAGTTCAGTGGTCTCATCGTTAAATGGGGGCACTCCAGTGAGGAACTCAAACAAAATCACCCCCACACTCCACCAATCAACTGCTGGGTCTTTCAATCCGCATCCATTGAGCACTTCCGGTGCCATATAATCTGGAGTACCCACAATGTTGGTGGAATTGGCTTTGGGTTTTAATTTGGGCAGTTTTATCGATTTTTGGTTAATTACTATTTTAGGGATGAAGGTAGGGATCTCAATTTCATTTAAGGTCAAGCATCTTTCCGCAGTAAACATTTTTTCTTCGGCCAGAATTGAAAAGGATCGTTCCTGATCATCAAAAAAAGCAGTCTTACCCAAGGGACTCACCAACCCTTTGTTATATAACTCCTTTCGAATCAATAGTCCCAAATCACTCAAGCCAAAATCTGTCAATTTTAAATGGCCCTTACAATCAATGAGCACGTTATCAGGCTTTAGATCTCGGTGGATTATCTTGATGTTATGAAGGGCATCAACCGCTTGAATGATCTCCGCTATGTAATATTTGGCAGTGTTTTCTGAGAAATAGACTTCTTTATGCAAAAGTGCACCCAAATCACCACCGTACATATATTCCATAACGAAACAGATGAAATTTTCATGAGAGAAAGTGAAAATAGCAGACACAAACATATCTCCTTTCAACCTTTTAAAGGCCTCGCTCTCGTTTTTCAGCATCTCCAGATGATTATTTGTGAGCTTATCAGCAAAATTTATGATTTTCATCGCATAGTACTCTCCTGTGATCTTTCGTTTCACCAACCAGACTCTTCCGAAGGCACCTTTACTAATCAGCTTAATGAAGGAAAAATCATTGACAGTCACAGAATCCTCATTCTTATTATCGATGTTAAACCTTATATTGTCTATTTGTTGTTCACTGAAAAAACGCACGAAATCTTCATACTTTTGTTTTTTTTTTGGCTCCTTATCTGAAAACCAGCTCTCATTATTCTTTTCCATCCGAACTGGGTTATCCCTTATGCTTCTCGTTTCATTGCTTAAAGACAAAGTTTCTGATTTGTAGAAATTGGAACTGTCAAATTCTTGGGACCCTGGATAGGAAACTTCATCCAAACATTGTTTCGAGTCATTGTCCTGGTTGAAATTTAAGCTGAGGTCATGATCCTCTAGAGTTTTCCTCTTGCTCTTCGAATACAGGTGGCCAAGCTGTTGTCCACTCAAGGAAACTATATTGGATTGTATGTGAGTAGATGTATGTCCTTCAGATTCTATTCGGGCATGCGGTAGGAATTTCTCTAAGGACGTATTACTACGTTTCTTAGCAATGTCTCTTACCCATATTAGTCTTTTGATCGCCTTTGAAAGATTGGGAAGGCATTAACGCTTATAAAAGTTTATCAAAATATAAAAAGTACTTCTGTTGATGGGATAGAGGGGAGGGGACTGGTGTTGAGGGATTGTTGGTGACGTTTTTGTGGGGACCCAGTGGTGGTGGTTTCAAGCTTGCGTTGTAGTAGGAATGACTCACGGAAAAGGTAAAAGATTTCCTAATCAGATAGCGGCAGCATTGATCCAAATTAGGTTTTTTATAAGAAAAAAAAAGTTAGGAGTTACTTGCGACTCCTTGTGTATTAATAAAGCCCTTTCTCTTGTTTTTTCATCGATTTTCCCTTTAAGAGTCTGTAGGTTTTGCAGGAAATTTTTGGACTCCTCTGAGAAAGTGATTTCCATTTCTAAAAAAAACATGAACTAAGTGAATTTCCACCCATTTACTTCGATAATTTCTGATATTTTCATTCAATTTGAACAAGGTCTTCAAATAAATCCACCCAAGCTCCAGCACTTCCTTTTCTCTGATGATTTCATTCAAATCCCTACTCTTTCTAACAGCCTTGAACTTTCGAAAAGTCTCCTGAATATCCTCAATATCCACCTTATTTTCATCGTGACCCATAATCATTATATTATTCTTCATAATTTCCACTTTTTTATTAAAAGTCGGACATGTATTCATATTCCTTCTGGCCTTGGGAGGCTTGATCAATTGTTGCAAATTCACTTCAGAAATCTTTGTTTTATTAGTCAATCTGTTTATTTGTTGCTTGAGGATCGGAATCATGTTTTTATATTTCCTGATACTTTGATCCAACCAGATGATTTCCGAATTCCGGAAGCTGTTCAATGAGGTTTTCAGCTTATCTTTGAGAATGTCGCTTTCTTTGCAAAGGTTTGAATGGATTTTGAGATGTTTGGCTGGGCACTTACAGCCGCAAATGCTACAAACCAGGATTTCTTGCTCCAAAGTCAGGAGAATTTGTTTCTTAGCACTCGCTTCCTTCATTATTTCTTTGAGTTGTGTCATCGAGAGCCAATTCTTCGTTTGTTTCTTGCAAAATATCACCAATTGCTCTGAAAAAATCAGGTCATCAATGTCAAGCCATCTGTTTTCCTGCAGAAATCTCATTTTTTTCAAAACATTTGTGGTTTGTTCATGCGAGAATTTGCTCTTCTTTTTGTTTTTGTTCTTATTCAAGATGAAATCCGACAAAAAAGAGCTTTCTTTGTCTTCATTGGTTTTCTGGATTTCCAACCCACTTTCCCTATATCTCATGAAAATGATCATCGGAAGCATCAAATATCTCATCGTGGTCAACAGCCTCACAAATTTTCTTATGATCCTTTCATTTTTCTGAGGCTTATGCGAAGCAACAGGCGATCCAGAGCCTGATTTAGGCTTTTTGTCAGGACTCAAAGGGAAATTTTGAAGGGGACTTACAGGTCCTGGCTCAAAAGACTTGAAGAATTGGGAATGCCTGGACGATTGAGGAGTCTTAACCTTGCAAAAAGCTGATTCCGTCCTTTGGAGGTCCTTGTTGCTTCTCACTAAAGTTGATTCTATGTTATTGATTCTTTTGAGTATATTGCTGAATTTCCCCTCTAGGATTTCCATTTCCTCCATCAGAATTAAGTCTATGAGGATTTGGAGAACTGAGGTTATGAGGTTAGGCACCTCTATGGAAAGGAAGTTGGGATGATAATGGAAGAGATAATCAATGAGTGAAAGAAGACCCCATTTCATCTATTGAATTTTAAGTAAAAAGTTGATAAGAGAGATACCTTGGTTTGTAAATGGGAAAAATGATGCAAGAAGCGGTGTGATTCTATGAGGATTGAGGTGGAAGCCAAGAAGGGGTCCAGACTGTTGGATCGGAAAAAAAGTTTACTGAATTCATGTTTTTTCGGGGGATGGTTGCTCAGGGTTCCTTCGATTAGGGAGGGGAAGTTGAGGGATTGAAGGGAAAGAAAAGGGTCTTCTGGGAAATTGAGACAAATTTGAAGGAAAAAACAGTTGGAGTTGTGAGGGGGCATGAGGAAGTCATCTTTTGATAAAGGGGAATTCATTGGAAATGAGAAATGAAATCTGGAAAAAAAATATTTAAAAATTAACTAAATTTAAGACATTCAACAATGCGAAAATAAATATAAATAACAAAACATTTTCTTTAGATTTAATTGATTTATTTTTCTTTTGTAATTTCGACAAAAAAAATCAATCATTTCTGATAAAAATAAAATATGAGAAAAAATGAGAAAAAATGAAAAATAAAAGATTTCTTAAAATTTTTTTTTTCTCTATTTAATAAATAAATATTTAAAACTATTCTGCTTCAATCAATAAAAATTTCGTCCATCCGTCATTTGCATTATTGTCATCAGCAAATGCCAAATCTGGAGGATTGCCTGAAACGCATCCATCGCAGTATTTTAAATATTGATTATTATATACTGGTTGGAAGCTCCATGTATAATCAATCTCACTTCTTTGTATCACCCATTGAGTATAAGTGCCAGAAATACTAGTTGCGTGAACAAAAACTGCATTTGGATAGATAGAATTTTGCCAACATCCAACACATACTGCTAAATAATTTCCTGTATCTGCTTGGAGAGCAATTTTTGCAGGGGAAGAATTTGGAATTAAAACCACTTTCCATTTTTGATAATTCCCACCTGATTTTGACTCAAACGCTGCTGAGTCTGGATATGCCCCATTGCTTCCACATTGATTGCACCTCGAAAGATATTCAGTAGTTTCGACTGCTTGGATATAATACTTTGATCCGACTTGTATTCCTGCTACCAAAACTTGTTTCAATTTGGATGCATCTAATATTTGATTTTTTCTTGATTTTCTGCCAAGAGTTAAGCAGAACCAAATGGTTAAATAGGAAACTATGTAAAAAGTTTTCATTAGAAATATGATTAAAAAATGAAACGGATAAAATTTTTAAATTTGACTAACCATTTTCAATATTCATTAAAAAATACATAAAAAGCAATTGTGAAGTTTTAGAAAGTCAAAAAAAGTATTTTTTAAAATTTTGGGTCAAGGCGTGGTGTGGTGATTAACATTTCTCATTAAAATTGATATATTACTAAAAACGATTTTGGAGGTAGAACAAAAAATGTTTTGAGCATTTCTATTTTAACTAATTAATGATTAATGTTGTCATTGCCGTTACCTTTTGGCAAGGACAAAAATGGTTCCTTCGCTTCAATCGTTTTCTCTTCCTTTTCAAAGATTCTATTTGCACTGCCACTTTCATCATGCAAATGGTGATCCATACTTTGACTAAATTTGCTTTTTCCCCCTGGTAACGAGCCATCTGGCTTCTTTGCCAACACAATCCTTATGATATCATGTGTTTGTTTGCTGGCCTGTCTCACTTTCTCTGCAATTTCATCAGGGGAGTCGATGGATTCAATCCCCCTGACCTTATCCACATCCAGAAGGAACGCATATTGTCCATGTTTTGTCAAATCACATCCCACATATTCCTCCTGTTCATCAATCCTCAACTTCCCTAATAGTTTGAAGGGCAAAAGGTATATGAAAGCCCATCCAGCGGTCCAACAAGTGATACAAACCGCTCCCAGCACTTGAACCCCTAATAACCTCGCATTATGGTCTCCGTAAAGCACCCCTTTCTCAAGATCAAAGAAGCCAATTGCTATCAATCCAAAGATGCCACACCCTCCATGCATGGAAGATGCATCCAAGGGGTCATCGATGTGCAAATAATTGGCCAGCTTCACCAGGTAATAATACAACCCACCCCCCATCATTCCGATTAAAAGAGCACAATATGATTCCACATTGTCACATCCAGCAGTTATGGCAACCAACCCAGCCAAGACTCCATTACACATTGCAACGACACTATATTTCCTATTGGTGTCTCTGTTATAATAATAATGTAACAAATATGTCACTATCCCTCCTCCAATGCCCCCCAAACTTGTATGCATCCCCACCTTCCCCACCAAATCTTTCTTCGCACCCGTAGCTCCATACGTGCTCCCGCAATTAAATCCATACCATCCAAACCATAAAATGAAAGTCCCCAATACAATGTATCCTATGTTATTCGGAATGAACTCACCCTCTCTATTTTTTGTGTATCTTCCAGTTCTCGGCCCCAATAATATTGCAGCAGATAATCCTGCTGCTCCTCCTGCCAAATGAACCACTCCACTCCCTGCGAAATCATGGTATCCCATACTCTTCAACCAACCATCTGGGTTCCACCCCCAATGCACCACCATGGAATAAACCCATCCTGTCATTATTATTGAAAAGGACGTATATGTGCCCAATCGGATCCTTTCAGCCACTGAGCCACTGACAATGGTCGCTGCAGTGCAAGCAAATGCCCATTGGAACATAAACTTCCGATAATCTTCGGATATTAGATTGGTGCCAGCGTAATATTTGTCTCCTCCTATGAACCCAGAATGATCGTTACCGAAAGCAAAAGCGTAACCCACCAGCCACCAAATGAAAGAACCAAAAATGACATCTAGAAGGTTTTTCAAAAGGATGTTCTGAACGTTTTTGAAGCGGATGACTCCTCCTTCGAGAAATGCGAAGCCAGTTTGCATGAAGAAGACGAGATAAGTGCAGATAGAGATCCAAATCAGGTCGACGGAGTCTGCCACATCAGCTATCTGTTGGGAGAGGGGATCTGATGTTGAATTGAAAGCTGACATTTCCTTTGTTGGAAAGAAAAGGGATTTGCAAATAAATTTAATCTTAATTACAATCAGAAATGTTTACTTGGTTTAAAGAGTCAATAATAGTTTTTATTAAAGAATTTTTAGCATTATGACTATAATTTTCTTAAGGGAGAAGTGGTAAAGCGAAAGGATCCCTATTAAATCAAAAAAATCAAATAAAGATTCCTTTTATATTAAAAAAGACAGAATGAGGAAAATAACTAAATAGCAAATTTTTCAAAAATGACTTTTTATATTAAGAATTACTTTGAAATAAAGAAAATGAGATAAAAATATTTTATAAATGCCTATGGGACCGAACTGATCAGAGGGGAATTCGCAGCTGGGTTCATTTTTTCTTTTTCCTTCGCATTATCCAAGAATCGAGAGGAGGCATCAAAGCTTTTTAAAGCTGAAAGTCCTGTACCAAAATGAAAAACTTTTGTGTTCTTCACGCATAAATTTTTGAACCCTTGAATGAACACCACAATCACGAAATAAAATATGAAAAACACGGAGGCAATGACATAAATCAAGGGGGTTAGCATAATAATCGAGATGAAAACCAATGAGATTTTCAAAAATTTTGAAGAAAGTTTCAGTTTAGTGTTAGCAAACATCACTGCGAAAATGCAAGGAGAAATTAAAAGCAAAACACAGCTCATGATGTAGATCAAAAAAAGGACAATAATTTCAAAGATTCTCAAAAAAATAAATTTGCAACAAGATTGTTTCTTAGGACTTGGATCATGCTCCTGCTTTTCAATGTCAATCATAAGAAAATTTATTCATAAATAATTAAAATTAATAAATTCCACTTAAAAATTGCATCATTAGAAAACAAACTCTGCATTAATATTAACTTTACACATTAAATAAACTAATTCTCATAAAAGCTTCCTCTCTTCATCTCAAATCTACCCTCCCCCCCAAAATCCCTTTCAAATTCTTCTTTTCCACCGGCGGAAACACATTCCAAAACATTAAAGTTTCATCTCCTGCCCCAGTCACAATGTTTTCCCCACATGGACTCCCCGCCAAATATAACACTCTCATTGAATGCCCCGTCAATCCTGCAATTCTTTCCATTTGAGGGCACTTCCACACATTCACCTGATTCAAACTATACCCATGAGTGCTCACAAGCTCATTGACATTTTTGGAATACATCAGATTACATACTTGAGAACCTGAATCTACACAATCTATCTCTTGAGAATTATGCAGGTTCCAAAACCTAATGGTTTTATCTGAGGTACCCCCTCCAGTTGCCAATATGTTAGTTTGATGTGGGGACCATGCCAACGCCTTGACAGCTGCTGAATGTGAGGAGAAACGGGCGAAATCCTTCTGTTGTCTTAAACTAAAAATGTTCACTTTGTTATCATTTCCTCCTGAGGCCAAGAGATTTTCGTCAAAGCTCCATTTCAACCCGCAGATCTCCTGTTTATGAGCTGTTATGCTGAATAGACTTTGTGTGCTTCTGATATCAGTGACAACTATTTTCTTATCTCTAGAGCCTGATGCTAATAAGTTGCCGTTCCATGCTAAGGAGCCGATCCTCATGTTATGACTCTGAATCTGAAATATGGGCTTACATTTTACTATATCATAGAGTCTTATTTCGCCTGAATTGTTCCCTAGAGCTATATAATGGCCATTTTGGCTCCAGGCGATGGCGCCTATATAATCTGTGTCACTTTCTAATTCAGTTATCAAATGACTCTTGTTGTTATAAGCCGACCAAGTATAAAGCTTACGATCTAAACCAATCGATAGGAAGTTCTCGCTTGACCAATCCAACAAATTTAGATAAAAATCATCACGAAGACCAGGGGCATCAAGCTGCTTATAAGGGTATTTAGGGATTTTTCTCATGATTTGGGGGATTTCATTTCCAATTTCCATAAATTTATGAGGGGACCAAGAGTCTGCACCTTCTTCAGTATTGAATCTTAACAATTTCGGGGATTTTTGTAGAGTCATGTTCGATTTCAAGAACTTGGAATAGCTTTGGGATGGCATCTGTGATCTGAAAGATGTGCTAGTGGAGGCATTTTCATTGGCATCAGAGAAATCTTTCATGAACATCTCATAAAGATCGTTGGTCACTATTTTAGTGGGGATAAACCTCCCAAGGGATCTTTTGTTTCTAGAGGAGGAAGAACGTCTGGGGGAAGAAGAATGTGAGATGATTGGGGAAGGAGGTGATTGGAAATGATTGATCCGATGGGGAGATCCCACTTTGAAAGTGTGTTGGTTCATGCGGGATTTGCTGAAAAATTAAAAGAGGCAGTTTTTTTTAAAAAAATTTAATTTTCTTGTGTTTTTTAATTTCAAGAAAAAAATTTATTTGTCTTTTTTTTGAAGCTCAGAGAAAAAATTGGCTGCGTCTTTTAAAAGAGAATAGGTTTCTTTATGGGTCAAATGAGGGAGGGGGTCTGGGTTTTGCAAGTTTTTTATAGAGTCTAATAAATTCTATTATAATAATAAAAATTATTAATATAAAAATAGGAATTCATTTACCAATAAGATAGTTTCTTTTTCTATTGAAAATTGAGGAGAGGCTCTGAAAATTTCTAGTTCTGAATTGAACTAAAGAAAATTTTTATGAGAAATTTTCAAAATATATAAATAACGAGATCATCACGATGAAAAATTGAATGTAAGAGAAAAAGTTTGAACAACAGGATCGATTCACAATAAGCGAAGTCAAAAAGTCTTTGCTTTAGAAGTTATGATGGAATATGATCGGAAAATCGAACCTGGAGTCTTCGCAAAGAAGCAAAGCTTCTTTCTAATAAAATCAAAATTTTATATAACATGATTTTTCTGATTAATCACCCATTTTTTGTTTTTTATTTTGCCCAATATATCATCATTATATTGTTGAATGAGCAGACTTTTATGAATTATAGCTATGTATTAATAAGATCAAAAGAAATTATCCTTATTACTCACGTTTATAAATTTCAGCGAAACTTTTTGTCAATACAAACACAAAATTTTTAGTTTTATTCATATTTTCTCTAAAACTTCTTAATATCCAATTAAAAAAGCGCAGAAATTTCCTGAAAATAAAATTTCTTATTAAAATTTCATTTACATTCCCATGAATGAAATGCCACATCCAGACAACATTTCCCTTGCTGCCAAAGAAGCCCTTATTTCTCTGAACAATTGCAAGGGGATCCTTCATAAAGGCAGCCCACAGACCTTTCTTTTAGAATCCATCTGTTATAAACCTTTAATTACAGCCTATCCCATTTATTCCTCGCCTCAAAAAAGTGCCCAACATTGCAATTATAATTATTACAATGGAACTGCTAATTTCAATCAAATTTCTAATGAATTCAATGGATTTCATGAACAAAAGGTCGAAAGAAACAATGTAGAGGCTTTTTATCAAAATGGCTTGGGTGGAACTGTGAAAAAGCAAAGGCATTTTTCTACAGATTTAGAAGAAAGTCCAGAGAAAGTGAAAAAAGAAAGGAAGGACGATAATTTCCAACCCAAAGAGGAAGTGATGAAAATAATAAATGAGATCACAACTTTGAAAAAACCAATTGAATCTGAAAATCATGAGAATATCCAATCCATGGGAGAAAAAATAAAACCCAAGAAACCTGTGATGAAAATCGTCAATGAGATAATGAACGCGAAGAAAAATGAAAATTTTAATAAAAATCCTGAAAATTCTGAAATTGAGGGTCACACCCTAAGGAAAGAAGGGGGTTCAGTGGACAACAGTGTGATGAAAATCGTCAATGAGATAATGAACGCGAAGAAAAATGAAATTTTTAATAAAAATCCTGAAAATTCTGAAATTGAGGGTCAGACCCTAAGGAAAGAAGGGGGTTCAGAGGACAACAGTCCTGAGTTTAATTTTTCTAAGGCCAAGACTCAAGAAAAAACCAATAATAATCAAGATGAATCAACTAAAAGTGTCGATCATAACACTATTAAGAAATTATATGAGGATGTAGCTAAAAAAGACATTCTCTCAACTGTTGATAAAATCATTAAGTCAGATGATCTCATTCATCAAAGCCATGAGAAAAGCTATAGTTTTTCAAAGGAAATTCCTCAGGAAGAAGATGAAAAGTCTAGCAAGGGGCACATAAGCAGTCATGCTGAAAGAAAGCTTGATGAAACTAATATCTTATTGAAAATTTATCAACAAAACACCATAAAAAAACAACAGACTAATGGCAAAAAAACAAAGAAAATGATAAAAAACAATAAAAACACAAATTCTAATAAAAATCCTGACGTTTTTGAGGTTGCAATCTCGAAGAAAAGAACCACAAATTCTCAACATTCAAACCAAAAGCCTGAAAACACAAAAAATGCACTTTTCATTAATGAACTTCAGACAGATATGAAGCAAAAACAAGAAAGTGAGAAAAAAACAGAAAAATCAATAAAAAACACAAAAACCAACTCTCTTGAGAAAACCACCTATCAACCAAAT